>Ga0208357_1000055_pt1 | contig 83263 bp, 84 predicted proteins | sample NGESurdeep092012_6_FD_184487 | JGI IMG/M metagenome (GOLD analysis project Ga0208357, IMG submission 184487) | Arctic peat soil microbial communities from Barrow, Alaska - NGEE Surface sample F52-2 deep-092012 (SPAdes) | ecosystem: Environmental > Terrestrial > Soil > Wetlands > Peat ...
CGAACGTCACACAGCGACGAAATTCAAGCTATTTCAATGAAATCCGTCGATTATCGACCAATCTTGGCGGACACTATATATATGTGTCGTTTCCACGCATTCCCTCGCCGAATATGAAGAATTGCTCGAGTTACGGCGCCAAGGGCTCAAACGTGTGATTTTCACGGGTTTCGGGCCCCCTATCGTCAGCCCCTCAACTTTTTGTTACTGAGCCGTCCAACCGCCATCGATCGAGATTGAAGAACCAGTGATTGTTTCGGCTGCGTCAGAGCACAGATAGGCCGCCATTGAGCCAACCGACTCAGGCGACGTGAACTTAAGCAATGGCTGTTTCTCTTGCAGCAACTTCTCCGCCTCACTCGCCACGTCCGTACCGGCGAGTTCGGCCCGGTCGTGCAGTTGCTGCTGCACCAAAGGTGTCAACACCCAGCCCGGACAAATCGCGTTTACCGTGATGCCCTCATTGGCCAGTTCGAGAGCCGCGACTTTCGTGGCGCCGAGCACCCCGTGTTTGGCGGCGACGTAGGCCACCTTGTACGGACTCGCGACGAGGCCGTGCGCCGAGGCGATGTTAATGATGCGCCCCCACTTGCTCGCTTTCATCCCCGGTATCGCGGCCTTCATGGCGTGGAACACCGCGGAAAGATTAAGCGCCAATATCGCGTCCCACTTAACGTCGGGGAACTCTTCAATCGGCGCGACGTACTGAATGCCGGCGTTATTCACCAAAATATCCAAGCTGCCAAACGTGTCGCGGGTCGATTCGACAATCCCCGCCACTTGCTCGCTCACCATGAGGTCCGCTCCGTCGTAGGCGACCCTGACGCCGAACTCCGTCGAGAGACTCTCGCGCAATACGTCAATCTCAGCCGCGTCGCCAAAGCCGTTCATCATGACGTCCGCGCCCGCGGCCGCGAGCGCGCGCGCGATGCCAAGACCGATGCCGCTGGTGGATCCCGTTACTAACGCGACTTTGCCTTGTAAGTTCACTCGATACTCCCTTGCGTCAACGTTGGTAACGCGCGTCGAAATCATGCACGAACAACAATCTCACTTCTTGAGTGCTTTTGCCACACTCAGGGTTCGCCAACGAGGCTTGTCGAGCGAAGGGTTCCGAGTCGCGGCGAAGCGAGCGAACAGTCCCGCGATCCCGCCGGGAACGAAGAGGACGAAAAGGACGAACAGCGCGCCGAGGAGAAACTGGGGCTGGGAGAGCGGGACACGCAGCACCGCGGGCAAGGTCGCGAACGAAGGCTCCCCCGATACTTTCAACAGATACTGCTGAAGGTAGATGTAGACCATGGCGCCCATGACCGCCCCCCAGCGGGTTCCGGACCCGCCAAGGACAACCATGATGAGAATCGAAATCGTCACGCTCGTCGACGCGACGGTACTGGGCACCGCGGTGCCGATGACCAATATGAAGATGACACCGCCGCCCGCGGCAATCAACGAGGACAGCACAAAGGACGCGAGCTTGAAACGAAAGGGCTTGATTCCGAGCACGTCGAGGCGACGTTCGTTCTCACGGATCGCGACGAAGATATGACCGGTCACCGACTCAGTGACCAACCACACCACGAGAAACGCCACGACGAGAAAGGCCAGAGCCACCCAGTAGAGATTTCTCGTGTTGGAGACCGCGCCTGAAAGGAATGTCGGCAGTCGCAGGTCCGAGAGTGCGAGACCGGTGTCGCCACCAGTGAGATTATGTGGATTGTTTTCAATCAGGAAGTAGAAAGCCTGCGCGAAGGCGAGGGTCACCATCGCGAAGGCGATGCCGTCAACACGCAGCGCAATTGCCCCCAGCAGCACCGCCAACACGAAGGCCACCGCGAAAGTCAGGCCAAGAGCGGGCACCAAGGGCCAGCTCCATCGGGTGATCGCGATGTCAAAGACGTAGGCGCCGCTGGCGAAATACAGCACTGGTCCAAGTGATAACAGACCGGTGAAGCCAATCATCAGGTCGTAGCCAACAGCCACGCCGGCGAACAAGAAACACAGCGCCAACACAATGAGGGTGCCCGAGGAGTTCACGACGTTGAGCGTGCCCGGAAGGATCCACGGTATGGAAAATCCGGCGAAGGGCAAGAAGACAAACACCAACAGGGCTAGACAACCTGCGAGCGCACCGCGATGTTTCAAGACGTTCTTCACGCGACACTCCCAAAAAGTCCGCGCGGGCGCCACTCGAGAACGACCGCGAGGAGAAGGACAACTGACAAGTTCCCGATCTCCGCCCAGCCTTGATGGCCCCCTATATAGAAGGACGTGTAGTCCTGCAAGAGACCAACGATGAGCGCCGCCACCGCGGATCCTCGAATGGAGCCGAGTCCCCCGATGACGACGACAATGAACGCGAAGATCAACAGGCTGTCGCCCTGTGCGGGCGAGACCAGATCTCCGCTGAAGACCAGTGAGTAGAGCAGTCCCGCGAGACCGGCCATCGCGCCACCGATCACGAAGACCAGCGTGAAGGCTCGGCCGACGTCAATGCCAAGGGCGCTCACCATTTCGCGATTCTCGACACCGGCACGGATGATGATGCCGTAACGCGTCCGTCGCAAGAACCACTCGAGAACCAGGAGAACAATGACGCCGGCGCCGAGCGCGAGAAAACTGGCGTTGGGCAGATTAAGACTGCCAACGTGCGTCGCCAGCAGCAGCCACGTCGGCACCGGGATCTGGAGCGAACTGCTGCCAAAGCCGCCCATTAAGAGCCCGACGACTGCCAGGTCGAGTCCAATGGTCACCAGAATCTGACTTACTGGTCGACCATAGAGCGGACGTATCAAGAACACTTCAGTGATGCCGGCGGCGATCGCGCCGCCAAGAATGGAGGCGAGAATCGCCAGCGTCAGTGACGCGGGCGCGCCGAGCGAAGACGTCAGGTGAACGGCGACTTCGTAGCCGGCGTAGGCGCCAAGCGTCATGAAGAGTCCGTGGGCGAAGTTCAAGATGTCCATCAACCCATAGATGAGTGAGAGACCTGAGGCGGCTAAAAAGTAGATAGCGCCGAGCGCGAGACCACTGAAGGTAATGACGAGGAAAGCGCTCACGCTGCTCCCGCCACGCCAAGGAGTCGACGAACGAGGAGGTCGTCATTGAGATCGTCGGCGTCGCCGGTGTGCACCACTTCACCGTGGTCGAGCACGATGATGCGCTGAGCGAGTCGCTTGACCACTCTGAGGTTCTGCTCGACGAGCAGCACCGTTGACTGCTTCGCGGCAGTTTCAATGACGGCGGCAAATTCACTGACGATGCGAGGAGCAAGACCTTTGGACGGCTCGTCCACCAAGAGGAGCGCTCGTTTATTCAACATGGCGCGAGCGATGGAGAGCATCTGTTGTTGACCACCCGAGAGGGTTCCGGCCAACTGTTTCCCGCGCTCTTTAAGTTCGGGAAACAATGAGTACACGTCGTCGTAGCGCGCCTCTGTTCCAGCTTCGGCGAGGCGAAGGTTCTCGTCGACGGTGAGTTTTGAGAACACGTCGCGATTTTCGGGCACGTAGCCAACGCCGAGTCGAACAATCAGGTGCGTCGACCAGCCCGCAATATCGTGTCCGAGTAACTGAATTCCCCCGGTACTCGGCACAAGTCCGAGAATCGCGCGCAACGTCGTCGTCTTACCCACACCGTTTCGACCCAACAGTGCGGTGACGCCACCTTCGGGGACGTCAAAACTAACGCCCTGAAGGACGTGTGATCCAGCGATGCTGACGTGCAGGTCGCGCAGTTCAAGGGCGTTACTCACAGCGGTTCACCGAGGTAAGCGCTTTGCACCGTCTCATCAGCCATCACCGAGTCGGGGTCGCCCCACGCGAGAAGTCGACCGTAGTTCAGTACCGCAACTTTCTCGGCTAAGCCAATGACGACGGCCATATGGTGCTCGACCATCAAGACCGTGCGGCCTTCGTGGTGCAGGCGCCCGATAAGAGAGGTGAGCATGGGCACGTCTTCGGTATTTACGCCGGCCATGGGCTCATCGAGGAGCAGGACCTGAGCCTCGGCTGCCAACAAAATCGCTAACTCGAGCTTCCGTTTGTCACCGTGCGACAGCGATCCGGTGACGCGCTCGGCCATATCGCTAAGACCGACGGATTCGAGGGCTTCACGAGCGGCGCAGGTGGCTTCATCGTTCGCGCGCGGCCGGCGCCAGATCTTCATGTTGCCACCGAGTCGAGCTTGCGCGGAAATCCGCGCGTTTTCGAGCACGGAGAGAGAATTAAAGAGACTCGACGTTTGAAACGTTCGGCCCATGCCGAGGCGAGCTCGCGCCGAGGGCGCTACGCCCGAGAGATCTCTGCCCTCAAGTTCCACCGTCCCCGCCGTTGGCTCAAGAAGACCGCTCACCAGATTAAGAAAGGTGGTCTTGCCCGCACCGTTGGGGCCAATGATGCCAAGGAAACTTCCCTTTTCAACCACAAGGTCAATCTCGGAAAGTATCTCCGCACCGCCAACACGAAAGCCCAGCCCCGAGACCCGTAGGGCAGGGGGCTGGGACTTCGTGTTCAACGCCATTGGGGGAAATTGTAATTAGTTGCTGAAGTGTGTTGTTACTGGTGGTGCCGTTACTGCTGCCGAGAGCGTCTTGAGAACGACTGGCGAGAAGACGTTGTTGATCGACGTCACGAGACTTACTTGATACATCGGCTGGAGCATTGCGTGGTCCGACGCCCTAATGGTCTGCTCACCCTTTGGTGCAAGGAACGAGTAGCCCGCGAGACCCTTGATCATGGCGTTGACGTTGCTGCCTTGACCGGTCTGGATTGCTCGAACCAACATCTGCGCCCACACGAAGCCGTCTGGTGTAAATAAGTCCGGCGGCTGGTTGTACTTCGCCTTCATTGCTTTGATCAAGTACTCATTGGCCGCGTTCTTCGATCCGTTTGAGACGTAGAGCGACAGGTAGTTGAACGACGTGCCAACTGAGCCGTAGAACGGGTACGTCGCGATGTTGGCGAGACCAGTGACGACCTTGGCGGTGTTAAAGACGCCCTGCTGTTGAAGTGCCGCGGTGAGTGGTGCGCCAGTGGTACCGGCCCACGCAAGGAAGATGATGTCCGGCTTCATCTGCGCAACCTGGAGAGCGGTCGCGGTGAAGTCGGTGGTCGTCAGTGGGACGAGCAAACTCTGCACGTTGTCGCCAAGAGCGCTAAAGGCGGACGTGGCGTCAGTGACGTAGGACTGGCCGAAGGCGAAGTCTTGTCCAAGGACGAGAATTGTCTTGCCGGTGCCGAGTGCTTTGATGTAGGACTTGGCGGTCTGGACGTCCTGGTAGGTCTGGCGGCCCGAACGGAACGTGTAGCGATTTGCGCCAGTGATCGCGTCGTCAGCCGCTGCCCCCGAAATGTAAAGCACTTTGTTCTGGGCGGCGAGTGGTGCGAGTTCATCAGCGATGCTCGAGTCACCGGTGCCACCGATGATCTTGTAGCCGGCACCTACGTAACTCTTGAAGTCGGACGCTGCGGTAGTTGGGCTGTCCGCGTCGTCGTCCCATTTGACGTCGATCTTCTGGCCGTTCACCTTGTCGGTGCCATTGGTCGCGTACGACAAACCAATGTTGAAACCCTGGCGCCATTCGGTTTCGTAGGCAGAGTAAATTCCGGTCTGCTCGAGGATCATGCCGACCTTCACTGGAGCCTTCGACGAAGCCGCGCCGGATAGTTGGGCTGTCCCGATACTCGCGCCGAGGGCCACCATCGCCATCGAAAGCGTGATCGAAACTAACCGAGCTCTTGTTTTCATACGTGTCCCCCAAACAGCAAGGCCGGTCGGCCTGCGCGAGTAAGAGTTAAGCAGGGCCACCCAAGAATGTCAAGTGAATCACCTCTCATATTTTAGACTCTTGGTGTCCCTCACGGGCAACGCCACTCGGGGTCAAAGTCCTTACGCCCACTGAGATTTCGATCATTTCGTGGCACCGTCGAGCCAGTCCTCAGATCAAGTTCGGCGAGCCCGCCGCCAAATTCTTCGAAGAATTTCCGTGGTGTTGGGCTCAGTCGAGCGCAACGATGAGCTCGGGTTCAGTCGCGCCACGAACATCGTCCAACGTCACGCTCGGTGCAAGTTCGCGAAGAACGAGACCCTCGGGCTCGACGTCGATGACCGCAAGATCGGTGATGATTCGTTGCACGCACGCTTGACCCGTGAGAGGCAACGTGCACTCGGTGACGATTTTGAATCCTCCGTCTTTTGCGAAGTGCTCCATCATCACGATCACACGCTTGGCGCCGTGGACGAGGTCCATCGCACCGCCCATGCCCTTGACCATCTTGCCGGGAATCATCCAGTTGGCTAAGTCTCCGTTGCGCGATACCTGCATCGCGCCGAGCACCGCGACGTCAACGTGACCTCCGCGAATCATGGCGAACGACGCAGCCGAGTCGAAGAAGGAAGCGCCGGCCAACACGGTGACGGTCTCCTTGCCGGCGTTAATCAAATCCGGATCGACTTCGTCGGGCGCTGGGTAGGGCCCGACGCCGAGGATTCCGTTTTCTGAGTGAAGCACGACGTGAATGCCGTCGGGGACAAAGTTTGGTACCAACGTCGGAAGTCCAATGCCGAGGTTGACGTACTGGCCATCCTTGAGTTCTGCGGCGACGCGCGCCGCTAGCTCTTCATGTGTCATGGCGCTCATTGGCTCACCGTCCTTCTTTCGATTCGCTTTTCAACATTGGGCGTGTGCACGACACGTTGCACAAAAATTCCCGGCGTGTGTACCGTCATCGGGTCGAGCTCGCCGGGTTCGACTAACTCTTCGACTTCAGCGATAGTCACTCGCCCGGCCGTCGCGCACAGTGGATTGAAATTCGCCGCGCTCTTTTCGTAGATGAGATTTCCGTCGCGGTCGCCGTAACGCGCGTGCACCAAGGCAAAGTCGGTGCGGATCGCCGTCTCGAGGACGTAGCGCTCGCCGTCAAACTCACGGATCTCCTTGGCCGGAGACGCCATCGCGATGCCGCCTTTGCCGTCGTAGCGCCAAGGGAGACCTCCGTCAGACACTTGCGTGCCAACGCCCGCTGGCGTATAAAACGCGGGGATTCCAGCACCCCCCGCTCGCAACCTTTCAGCGAGCGTGCCTTGAGGAACCAGTTCAACTTCGAGTTCACCAGTCAAGAACTGACGTTCGAACTCTTTGTTCTCGCCCACGTACGAGCCCGTCGTTCGCTTAATCCTTTTCGCGGCCAATAGGACGCCCAGTCCCCACTCGTCAACGCCGCAGTTGTTGCTGACGGTCGCCAGGTCGCTGGCGCCGGCGTTCAGCACAGCCTCGATCAACACCATCGGGATGCCACAAAGACCAAAACCTCCAACTGCGATCGACGATCCATTCGAAATGTCTCGCACCGCTTCGGCTGCAGTGCCCACGACTTTGTTCATTTTCGCTCCAATCAGTTGTGCGAACGCGATGACGTTGCAAAGTTCATCGGTCACTCAAATCAAAAACTGCGATTAACCGTAGCGCCGAAAGATTGAGAAGTGAAAACTTCATTTGTTCGATGTTGGAAAGTGATCGTACGTCATCGCCCAACTTCAGTTGCCCAGAAACGCTGAGATGAACCTAGAAAGACTTTCGCGAAGATTGAAAACTGAAACCTAACGCAGCGCCGACTCAATCGCCGTGCGCGAAATGTTGATCCCTCGCGTGCTGCCGGGGACAATCTGCATCTTGTTCGGCGTGTAGGCAATGGTGATGCCAAGATCTTGATCGATGATGATGAGTGACCCAAGTCCCGCCCAGAAACAACCGTGGGGACCAAGCGGCGTCACGCTGCTCGCCAGTCCGTAGCCCATACCGAAGTTCGCTTCGATGCCGAGAACCAAGTCAACGCCGCTGGCCTGTGATTCAAAGATTTGTTCACCGGTCTTTTCGGAGAAAAAGCGCGTCCCGTTGAACTCGCCCCGGTTAGCGACGATCGACTGCACTTTCGCCACGGACCTCGCGTTACCGTGTCCGTTCGACGCGGGAACTTCCGCGGCGCGCCACCAACGGTCCTGGGGCCACGTGAAATCGACGGGCGGCGAGTTCCACGCCCGGTACGCCAATGAATCAGGATCAAGTCCGTCGAGAACGCTCCCTTCGGCGGGGATCGCAATACTGACGCGAGGTTCTTCTGATTCCGGCAGTCCAATGTGAAAATCAGCGTCGATCACGTCAGCGACCTCGGACCTAAAAAACTGGCCAATGGTCGTTCCCGTGATGCGACGAACGATCTCTCCAATGAGATACCCCTGCGTGACGAGGTGGTAGCCCGACGCGGTTCCCGGAACCCAAAGAGGCGACTGCGCAGCGAGCGCGGACGTGCAAAACTCCCAATCGGCGAGGTCCTTGGGCTCAAGTTTCTCTGTCCAAAAGGGCAGACCGGCGGTGTGGCCCATGACGTGTCGCACTTCGACGTCACCCTTGCCACCCTGTGCGAACTCAGGCCAGTAGTTCTTTACCGGAGCATGAAAGTCGAGTTCACCACGGTCGGCCAACATCAACGCGACGAGAAACGTCATCGTCTTCGTGACGGACCATACGTTCAAGATTGTGTCGCGCTGCCATGGTTTGGTCTTCGCTTCGTCGGCGTAACCGCCCCAGATATCAGCGACAAGCTCGCCGCGCAAATACACAGCGACGGAGGCACCAACGTCTTCTCCACTGATCAACTGCTGTTCCAACACGTCACGTAGTGGAGTGAAATTCTCAGTGGTGGTGCCCTGAACAATCGACATCGTGCCTCCAGTTGGTTACTTCATGAATTCGTTGCAATGCTCGCGACCACCTCCACTTAATCGCGAACTGCATCAATCTCGCGTTCACGACGAGTCACGAGTTGGAAGATCCAACGTTGAAACGCGCAGCTACGAAATTCTGCATGGCGCGCACTGTAACAGAGGCCTCGACGACGTCATCCACGACGACGCTCACTTCACGTCAGTAATCGTCGTACTAAAGATTGTCAAAATTCAAGACGTAAAAGTCCATCGAGACGGAGCGACAACGCGGCCCAAATCAGCACTTTTAATTTCAATACGTACCGCGGTCCGATGGACAAAGCGCGCAATTCTCTCTGCGTCCGGTCAATGTGGACCAGTTGTTTCCACACGTTCGACGCAACGAAACACACCAGTGCACACACCCGCGACGTTCATCGGCGACAATCCGAAGCCCCACAACTCATCAAGGCCGAGCATTTCTTAATCACGGGACCATTGAACGATATTCTCAGTCCTGTGGCACTACTCGTCCCCTTCGTCTTTGTGCTCATGCTCAAGACAGTGTTCAACGTGACTCCTGCACTCTCGTCACAATTCTCTCCACGTAATGACGGATTCTCTGTAGCTCACCACACTGAGATAGAGGCCGTCGAATTGCACAATGTGCTGAACAATGCATTAAGCGGTGGTGACCGTGACAGCTGAATCGCGTATGAGACCCGGCGCGAGTGGACCACCCGATCTTCGTGTCGACAGTCCCGTACGAGAGGACGCGCTACCCAATGAGAGCAAAGGTGCGCGCACGAAGCGAAGGCTTCTCGAGGCGGCCGAAAAAGTCTTGGGCGAGTACGGCTACCACGACGCGTCAATTGTCAAAATTACCGAAGCTGCTGGTGTAGCCCAAGGAACGTTCTACCTGTATTTCTCAAATAAGAAAGAGATCTTCGAAGCAGTCGTCGCCGATCTCAACCGTCAGGTTCGTCACGCCATGACCGAAAGCGCAAAAGGCGCGACGACTCGACTCGAAGCTGAGCGGCTTGGATTTGCCGGATTCTTTCGTTTTACCGCCGAACACCCCGCGCTGTACCGGGTAATCCGACAAGCGGAGTTCGTGTCACCGAGCGCACTTCGAAACCACTACGAAAAAGTTGCTGAGGGTTACGTTGGGCCACTTCGCGACGCCATGGAAACGGGTGAGGTGACACCCGGAAACGCGATGATTCTCGCTTGGTCGCTCATGGCGGTCGGCGAAGCGATCGGAATGCGCTGGATCGTCTGGGATGAATCAAAGGCCGTACCCGACGACGTCTTCGAAGAGATGATGTCAATCATCGCGAGGATGCTTGGCGGTCCGTCGATGGTGAACGTTGACGTTGACAACATCGATGTGGCGATCGATAATCCGGTAGTTGGCGATGACAATTAGCGCGGCCAACGTAGCTCACGACGTCGTGCTCCGTGTCCCCTCGATTGGCTTCGGCGTGCGGACGCGTGCACGCGCTTTAACGTCATCAATCGTTACGCCGAGCACTTGTTTTTTCCCTCCTTGGATCAGGGATAATTCATGAAGCATCGGGCGAATGGGCCGCACGTCATTGGTCAGTGGATTACCGAAAGAGCGCGGCTTACACCGGGTCGGATCGCGATCGAATTTCTCGGTCGTGAGATCTCATACCACGAGCTCGACTTTGCCTCGAGCGAGCTCGCGACCTCACTTCTTCGTCACGGTCTCACGCCCGGTGATCGTATCGCCACGCTTACCGAAAACCGACCGGAACACGTTGCGTTGCTCTTCGCGTGCGCAAAGGCCGGCCTCGTTCTCACGCCACTCAACTGTCAACTAACCGCGATTGAACTTGCGGCGCAGCTGAACACGTTCTCGCCGGCTCTCGTCGTCGCTTCGACGATGCATTTCGCGAAAATGAACGAAGCAAATTCTCTTTCGACGAGTATCACGACGCCACTTAATCTCGAGGACCTCAACGCGTCGCTTGAACACAATGTTCCGTCGGATGTACTACCCACAGTTAACGACGACGACGCGCTTCTTCTTATCGCAACGTCGGGAACGACCGGCACGCCAAAGGGCGCACTGCTCACGCACGCCAACTGTTTCTGGACGAATCTGAGCCTCGACTTGAGCGTGCCGATGAGCGGCAACGATGTTGTCCTCCAGGTACTTCCGCAGTTTCACGTTGGCGGTTGGAACGTGCAGCCATTGCTCGCGTGGTGGAAGGGAGCGACCGTCGTACTCGAGCCCTCTTTTGACCCAACTCGCGTACTGGAACTCGTGGCGAGCCGACGCGTCACCATGATGATGGGCGTACCAACGACGTACCTTGTTCTCGCTCAGCAACCGAACTTCACAGAGGCGGATCTCACCAGCTTGCGCACTGTGGTCGCCGGCGGTGCGTCGATGCCCATCGCACTCATCGAACAGTGGCACGCGCGAGGCGTTGGCGTTGCTCAGGGATACGGACTCACCGAAGCCTCGCCCAACGTGTTTTGTCTCGCGCCAGAAGACGCGTTTACCCACGCCGGTTCGGTGGGCAAGCCCTACGCCTACGTCGAAGTCGCGCTGCATGACAACGCGACGAATACGTTCGTCGACGGCGTCGGGAGCGGTGAAATCTACGTCCGTGGGCCTAACGTTTTTCCTGGTTACTGGGATAATCCTGAAGCCACGAAGAGTACGGTCATTGACGGCTGGCTCCGTACCGGCGACGTCGCGGAACGCGACGCCGCGGGGTACTACAGAATTTGTGGTCGCAACAAAGAGATGTACGTGTCGGGTGGCGAAAACGTCTATCCCGCTGAAGTCGAACAAGTACTCGCGGCGCACGCCCACGTGATGGAAGCCGCGGTTCTCGCCGTGGAACATCCGCGATGGGGTGAAAGTGGCGCGGCGTTCGTCGTGGTGAAGCCCGGTGAAGTGCTCGACGTCGAGGAGTTGACGATCCACTGTCGAGCACATCTCGCGCCGTTCAAGGTGCCATGCGAGTTTCACTTCATAAGTGAACTTCCACGTTCACACGTTGGCAAACTTGACAGAAAACGTCTTCGAGAATCGCTGACCTAGATCCGACGTTTCAGTCAAGTGCGAGCATTCGCGTATTGACTACTCGCGACGGAGACTTCTTTAAAAAACGCCGACTAGGCAGACGGCGAATCGTCGATTTTCGACGTCGAAGAATCCTGCGTCATCAAAAGAGCAAGTAACTCCGCTTGAGAGTGAACGTTCAATATCTTGAAAATCTCGCTCAGATAACTGCGAACCGTGCTCTGACTGATAAAGAGTTCGGCGGCGATCGTTGGCACGCGCTGTCCACGCGACAGCCGACTCAACACGTCCCACTGACGTTCAGTAAGTGACTCCAATTCAGCGATATCCGACGCGTACTCCTGCGCACCATTGGTTCCAAATTCTCCGGCCAACACCTGACGGGCTTTCGCGATCGGGTCGGGAGAACCCATCGGCGTGTCATCAAGCAAACCCACGATGAGTTGGGGATCGAGTCCAATGTCTTTGCTAAAACGCATCGTCTCGGCGAACGATTTCACGAGACCGTCGAACCATTTGTCAAGAGTGTTCTTCGCTTTGCTTCCGGCCCCTTGATCACCCAACCACACGGTGTTGCGACTCATCGCCTCAAGGATTGGTGCCACTTGATCACGAACGTGTTCTGGGCCACCGACCAGTACCAACAGTGAGCCGGCTTCGGCGAGCCTGACGCTGCCCGTTATCGGTGCGTCGACGAACACGACGTCACTGGGCGACACCAAGTCGCTCAGTTGGGAGACCCATTCGACGCCGACGCTGCTCATCTGAAGCCACACTGCCCCGCTTCGAAGGGTCTTGAGCGCACCTTCGTCCCCGGTCATGACGAACTGAGTTGCTAAGCCGTCGGGCAAGAGTGTCACTAGAACGTCGGCGTTCGCGGCGGCCTGCGCGGGCGAATCGGTCGCGATTGCTCCAATGTCGACGAGTGGGTTCGTGAGCTGCGCGTTGCGGTGCCAGACCCGCACGTCAAAGCCGGCCTTGATGAGCCGAGCAGCCAGCGGTGCGCCTATTCGCCCACCGCCTAAGAACGCAACGGTTGTTCGTGAATCAGTTTCTTTCAACACCCAAATTCCTTCGTTGGAAAGCGCCTTGTGAAAAGTCGGCAGCGCCCCAAGGATTGACACGGACTTCTGGTGCCGCCAATGCGGCGACATTCTGTTCAGGAATTTCTCGAACCAAGGAGCGTTGCAAGTCGGTCGGCTCGGAAGTATCCGCGAAGAGCATTCCTCGCAGCGACAACCAAGTCCCGATCAACGCCGCGGCGTTCATTAGGGCGTCAGTTGACGAAAGTCCGTCAGCCTCATGCGACGTGACACGCTCGTCAGAGAATGGTGACAAACCGCATCCACTGAACTCTTTATTGCTGGCCATAGGATTCTCCCAGACGTTAGTTTCTTTACGAAACGCTACGTATCGTATTATAAGGAGTACAATTAAAGACGTGACATCGACTGCTCCCACCGATTCGGCGAGTCGCGCCAAAAAAGGGCGACCTCGTAGCGAAGGGGTAGAGCAGGCCATCCTTAAAGCAGCCGCGAGCCTGCTGGCTGAACAGGGACTTCGGGCCTTGACAATCGAAGACGTGGCGGCTCGAGCAGGGGTTGGCAAGGCATCGATCTATCGCCGGTGGCACTCGAAAGGGACGTTGGCGTTGGAGGCCTACGTCACCGAGTTTCTCGCGGCGCAGCCACCTGTGGACACCGGATCTTTGGCCGGCGATATGTACGCCTCGCTCTGTGCGTGGATACACACCGTGAAAGAAACGCCTACTGGCCGCTCGTTGGTCGGTCTCGTTGCCGAAGCTCAATTTGATCCCGACCTCGCGATTGCGTGGCGTGATGACGTCGTTGCGAAGATTCGAAATCAACATCGTCTGACAATTGAACGAGCAATAGCTCGAGGCGAAATTCCGAAGGACTCCGATGTCGAGGTCTTGATGGACCTCTTCTACGGCCCGGCTTATCACCGATTACTACATGGGCACCTTCCCTTGACCGAAGAGTTCGCTCATGAAGTGGTGGCGATCGTGGTCGCTGGAGCCAAAGCAGGATGTGCCGTTCCGTCAAATGTTCGTGACGGCTCGCCTCCAGCGCCAAGCGTCTCTTAGCACTGCGCCAGCAGCCATCCTCGGACGGCGTTCAAGAACGGCGATATCGTCGCGACGTTCAGATCTTTACGGCAACGCCAGTGCTGAAGTAACTCCACGGCTTTGGACCCTTCGCTGGCCCTTCGTCACTCCACAACAATTCAAACCCGGCGTCTCTAATCAACGTGAGCGGGTGGCGATCGAGGTGGCAACCTCCCGCAATCAGCATCTCTAGGGGATTGAGAAGACGCTGCGTGAACGCAAGCGCTCTCGAGGGTGCGAGACCGTGTTCTAGAAAATGGAACTGGCCGCCCGGTTTGAGAACGCGCCTGACCTCTTGAAGTACCGCGGCTGGATCCGGAACGGTACACAACGTGAACGTCGAAAGTCCGGCGTTACACGACCCGTCAGAGAGGGGAATCGATTGACCGTCAAGTCCAACGTGTTCAATCGTGACGAAGGTGCTCTTAATTCGCTTAGCCGCGAGCTTTAGCGCGAGCGATTCCGGCTCGACCGCGTAGACCACGTCGATCGTTGAGGGATAGTAGGAAACGTTGCGACCAGAGCCAAATCCAATCTCAACCACTTTGCCTGAGAGACCTTCGCACACCTTCTGGCGCCAGGGCGCCAATGCCTCAACGCCGCAAGCCTTATCGATGATTCGAGGAAGGATTTTCTGACCGTAGAAGCCCATGACGTGAACCTATCCCCTCCAGCGAACACGAGCACTGGTCCTTTCTAGAGGCTCTTCTTAGCGCCCTTCGTCGCCCAATTGCTCTTTGAACCAGAGCTCGGCGTGGCGCTGCGCCCACTCTTCACTCACCCATCCCTTAAAGATCGAGCGCAGAGAGTCGCGGTGCGTCAGAGCCATGACAATGTGTCCGATCACGACGAAGAAGACCAAGTACGCGAAGAAGTCGTGGACGAACGTGGCGCCAGAACGCCACGACACTGGAAAGAATCTGAACCACTGCAACATTGCGCCGGTGGCGAGCATCACCAGAATCGAGGCGCCCACAAAGATGGCGTTCATCTTCTGTCCCGGGTTGAACTTGTCAGCTTCGAGTTTCGACTTGCCCAGCGTCTGAACCCAACGAATCTCGTCGCGAGTCCAGTAGTTAATGCGGCGAACGTCTCGGCGCATCGCGTTGCCCCACGGTCCAATCAGCGAAACAATGATCGGCAGTGGCAGCGCGAGACCTGACCAGAGGTGAATCTGTTCAATCAAGTGACGTGGTAGCACGACGCCGAAGAAGGAACCAAAGTAGAGCGGAATGGCCGTGAACATCAAGACGAAGAAGAGCAACGCGTTCGACCAGTGGGCTGCTCGCTGCACGCGATCGAAACGCAGTACGTGCATTGTCGTGGCGGAAGCTTGGGTGAGCGTCATCTCAAGTCAACGTTGGATCTGGATTTGTCGGACCGGTTGTGCCGTCGAGCCATCCATTGACCGGATAACCATTTTGTTCCCAGTAACCCGGCTCGATTCTGTCGACGACGCGAATACCCGAAAGCCACTTCAGTGACTTGTAGCCAAACATCGGCGCAACGTAGAGGCGCACCGGTCCGCCGTGCTCGGTCGTCACGGGAGCGCCCAGCATCGAATACGCCACGATGACGTCGGGCAGATGGGCTTGATCGATCGTGAGGCTTTCAGAATCCGCGTGATCGTAGGAGTCAAAACTCACCGCTACCGCGCCCGATTGCACACCGACGCTGTCCAATATGTCCGAGAGTTTGACGCCCTCCCAGTGAACGTCGGGAACTCGCCATCCCGTGACACACTGAAAGGCTTTGGTGAAAGACGTCATCGGCATTGCTTTTAGGTCCGCCATCGTCAGCGTCGTTGGTCGGTCCACGAGACCACTCACGTTCAGTCGAAACTTCTCTTCGCTGATCTCGGGGTAACTACCAGTAATTGAATAGATGCGAAAACGATCGCCACCGGGCAACAATCCCCCGAGACCAGAACCGAACGCGTTTCCCAGGAAGTTCTGAATGCCGTTGCCGAAGGCAACGCCCACTGCGCCAAGCACCGCCAAACCGAGGAACATTCGTCGACCGACGTTGACCCGCTTTTGGGGGTCGTTGGGCGAAGTTTCTTGAGTCTCAACCGACATAGGCGTCACTCGATTCTGGCCCGCCTCGGACAATCCGAGACGACACGGACGCACGCCCCTTGCGACGACACGTCCCTAGTTTGTCGCGCCCGAGCAATGAAGACACGTCAGTCATCAATTTCCTTTCCACGACGTCATCTGGGTGAGGTCCGTAGCGACCCGCGACGATTCGTACGTCGCGGGTCGCTACGAGAGGGGGCTACACGTCGAGAGTGGTTCCGGTAATCGTGGTGCCCTTCAAAGTGCCGGTCACCGTTACCAGGGCGCCAACCTTGATGTTCTTCGCGGTACCCATGGTGAAGTGCGTCATGGCGTCCCAGTGGACGACGTACGTCGTCGTGCCAGACACGAAACTGAATGAATTTGTGGTGCCCATTTTGGCGTTGATCTTGGAAACTTTTCCGTGCCACGTGTGATGCATCGCCGTGTGAGCGTACTCAGCAGCGCCCGCGGGAATAGTGGCAACAGCGACGCCGAGGCCGAGTGACCCGAGAGCGAGCGCTCCGGGCAAGACGAGGGCAACAAGAGTTCGTTTCATTTTCTCTTTCCTTCCTGCGCGGTGCGCAGTGATGAACACATCGGACGACCTCGTCCACCACTACCGTCTCGCCAGAAGAAAGCGCGTTACAGGAAAATTTGAGAATCCTTCGAAAGCTCGTGTTTGCCCATTTTCTGGCCGCTTTTGCGACGTCGCTACTTCTCGTCGTTGAAGCGACGAAAGAGATCGGCAAGGGTCTCGAGGGCTTCGGGAGAGAGGTCATTGGGCCCGACCATCCCGCTGGCGGCAATCGTGACACGGATCTGCTCCACGTAAGCGGTGCACGCGTCACAGTTCGCCAGATGCTTTTCGAGACGTCGACGATCGCGACGTGAGAGTGCACCGTCGAGGTAGTCACTCACAAGGTCGACGGCCTCTTGGCACACCAGTGCGTGCGGCAATATTCTCATGACACACCCCCTTGCAGTGTGGTCTCAATCGCCGAGCGTACGAGCGATCGGCCCCGGTGCAAAATGACGCGCACGTTGACCTCGGTGATGTCTAACAACGAAGCTACCTCCGTGGTTGATAGTCCTTCCACGTCGCGAAGCGTTACAACGGCTCGCTGTACTTCAGGTAGTTTCTCGATTTGCTCGTGCACGAGGGCCACCAACGGCGCGTTGACGATGCCGTTCTCGATGGCTTCGGTGAAGGGTACTGGTGCTTCACGCCAGAACCCGCCCTCGTCGAAGCGTTTGGACAAGGCTGAGCCTTCTGACCACGTGAGATCGATGGGCAAGACGCGGCTCTCTTTCGAACCGGTCGTTCGAGCTCGATTCACAAGAATGTGCAACAACCACGTCTTGAACGAAGAGCGGCCCTCGAAGCGCTCGACACCTTTCAGCACAGCAATCCAGGTGTCTTGAGCGACGTCTTCAGCGCTGGCGTCGCTTTTGACGTAAAGGCGCGCGACGCGTACCAATAACGACTGATAGCGAGTGACGATCTCGGCGAAGGCGCGTTCGTCGCCGTCGATCAGACGCGTCAGTAGTTCCGAATCGTCCACACGGCCACCATACCGGCGCCGGACGTTGGAGAAAAGATGAAACATTCCCCATGCCGGCGAAGGGCTCATGGTCGTGCATCCTTCTCAAACACCAAACCAAAGAGGCCAGGTACAATTCATCGCAACGAGAGCGTCGCCTTACGCGCCTCGTCGTTGAGTCACGAAGAGGCGGCGCGATTGCATTGCTAGCAAGCGACCGAGCGAAGGGGGACGAAAAACATGGAACGTCCGTTCTCCCACATCAACGCTGTCGGCAAACTGCGAATGGTCGACGTCACGAACAAGCGGCTGACGCGGCGCCAAGCGCTCGCTCGGTGTCTCGTCGTTACCTCAGTTGATATTGGCGCGCTCGAAGCCCGTCACGACGAGATCGACCCCGTTCTCTGTGCCCGCATAGCGGGCGTCTCGGCCGCGAAGAAGACGGCGGAACTTATTCCGCTCTGCCACACACTCAATTTGAACGACGTCGACGTCGAGTTGAGTCGAAGTGACCGGGGCATCGAAGTTACGACCACGGTGACGGCCACTCAGCGAACGGGCGTGGAGATGGAAGCGCTCACCGCGTGCGCGTTCGCGGCGCTCAGCATCGTGGACTCACTTCAAAGCGCAGACCCCAACGCGTGGATCGACGAACTCGTCGTGCTGAAAAAAGAGGGTGGAAAGTCCGGCAGTTGGGGACGACTCGTGGAGAACACCGAGAAGAAGTCGCCCCGTTAGCGATTAGTTACGTTCACTCACAGGGCGAGCCAGCGAGTCACACGTTTCCCGAGATAGTTCACAAGTGACCATTAAGGTGAACATCAGTGAAGCGCACTGACAATCTGATCGTGTTTTTCTCGCACACTGCGCCGGTGAGCGTGTGACAACGATCAATAATGGCGAGGTAACGCCAGTCTTCGTCTCGGTGCGACCGCACCTTCGTGGCGGAGCTAGTAACGCTACGGCGAATGAAGTTCCACTCGTCATGCCCGAAAGCGGCCCTTTGGTGGATCGCTACGCGCGAGTCCATAACGACCTTCGCATATCGGTCACCGACCGTTGCAACCTGCGCTGCGTCTACTGCATGCCCGAAGAGGGCATGACCTTCCAGCCACGTTCCGCACTACTGACCTTTGAAGAGATAGTTCGTGTGTCGCGTGTCGCGCACGAACTCGGCGTTACCGCAATACGCCTCACTGGCGGCGAGCCACTCGTAAGAAAGGGTCTGCCGACGCTCGTCGAGCAACTTTCGGCCATTGGCTTTAAGGATCTGGCCGTCACAACCAACGGAATGTTATTGGCGCCGATGGTTCAAGCACTCGCCGACGCCGGACTCAAGCGCGTCAACATCAGTTGCGACTCGTTGAAACCGGAACGCTTTAACGCGATTCGACGCCGAGGCGATCTCACGACCGTCCTTGCGGCAATGGACGCCGTCGAAGCCGTGGGGCTCACGCCGCTTAAGTTGAACGTCGTTATCCTCCGCGGACAAAATGACGACGAGATCTTGGACTTCGCGGCCTTCGCTCGCGACACGGGACGCGTGGTTCGATTCATTGAGTTCATGCCACTGGACGCTCAAGGTACGTGGGATAAATCACAACTCGTCGCGGGCCGAGAGATCTTCGAACAGATCTCAGCGCGCTGGCCACTCGAAGCGGTAGGCAACTCCGACGGGGCGCCCGCAGAACGATTCAGGTTCGCCGACGGCAAGGGCGAAATTGGTCTCATCTCGAGTGTCACCCAGCCCTTTTGTGGCACGTGCAATCGACTTCGCCTTACTTCTGACGGAGCGATTCGTAACTGCCTTTTTTCCGACGACGAGCACTCACTTCGCGACTTAATGCGAAGCGGCGCCGGCGATGAAGTGATTGCCCTCGCGCTTCGAAAGGCCGTGTGGGAGAAGTTTCCGGGTCACGCCATCAACGAACCCGGTTTCTTGAGTCCCACTCGCTCTATGTCCATGATCGGCGGCTGAGTCGTCGCACTTCACGCCAAAGTTTGCCACGCACTGCATGGCTAGTCTTTGATTATGGCGAAGTACCGCACCGCACAAGCGGCTGAGCTGCTCGGCGTGAGTTCTGACACAATCCGTCGCTGGGCCGAAACCGGACGCCTGACCTCAACTGTTGACAAAGACGGCCGGCGTTATTTTGACGGCGAGGCGTTGGCCAAAGTCGCCATCGCGAGCGCCGCGAGCGCCAAGCCAAAGAGTCCTCGCGCGCAGTCAACGCGAAATCGCTTCGTTGGCATCGTCACCAGGGTCGTGAAGGACAAAGTTGTCGCTCAGGTCGAGATTCAAGCCGGACCTCATCGATTCGTCTCTCTCATCACCCGTGAAGCGGTCGACGAACTTGAACTCGCGCCGGGCGTCGTGGTTGACGCTGTCATCAAAGCCACCAACGTCAGTGTGGAGATTCCCGACAAGTTCTAGTGAGTGAAGCCGGTAACTTCTTGCCCGGTGAAGTCGCTCTGCTTCTCCCACAGTGAAATGGATTCGGGGTCCAGTTCGACCACACACCGCGAGTTCACGTCGACGTCGAGTGTGCTCCGGTTGCGCGCCATGATTTCCACGCCATCGCCGATGTTCACGAAAATGTCGTACGCCCGGCCGATATCCGCGACGTCGCGAACAGTTCCAACGACCGAGTCCGTGAGCTCACTTCCGGTAAGCGCGACTAGCGACGTGACACGAACGCGATCGGGCGCAATGCTCCACCACACCTCCGTTCCCGGACTGAGTTGAGTCAGAGGTACCTCAATCGTCGCTCCCGCAATGGTCACCGAGTTCGACGAACTCACGGTGGCGAGATTCATATTCTCAACACCGAGCAACTTCGCGACGTCCACCGACGCGGGACGAGAGAAGATGGACCGACTGGTACCCGATTGCAACAACGAACCATTTGAGAGAACGATCAACTCATCAGAGAGGAAAGCCGCTTCTTCAGGGTCGTGGGTTACCAGAACAGTCGACAGACCCGTCTCATGTTGAAGACGACGAAGCTCGCGACGCAGCTCGAGACGCACCGGCAGGTCAACGGCCGAGAACGGCTCGTCGAGCAGCAAAACCTTGGGTGAAGAGCAAAGCACTTGAGCCAATCCCACTCGTTGGCGCTGACCTCCAGAGAGTTCTGCCGGGAAGCGGCCTTCCAGACCATCGAGTCGAAGGTGTTCAATCCAATACGCGCCAAGTTCAGGCGTCGCGCCCGCGAACATCAAGTGGCGCCACACCGACATGCGCGGATAGAGCGAGAATCCTTGCGCGACGTAACCAACGCCACGACGCTCAACGGGTACGTATTGGACCAGCTCGTCGCCGTACCAGACGGGTCCGGGATTCGGACCGTTAAGACCGGCGAGGCAGCGGAGCAACGCCGTCTTTCCCGAACCCGAAGGTCCAAGTACGCCCAAGTGCGTCGTGGTCGACTCGTGAGAGAGCGCCAGATGAAAGCTGCCCACGTGATGGTCAATTTCAAAGCGAAAAGGTCGTGGCGTCATCGTCGCCGGCACTGCTGGGGTCGTCACTCGCACCGCGCGAGGCGAAGGTTTGGTGATCTTCGCGCGACTAAGGAGAACGACGACGACCGCAACACCCAAAGCCAGCGCCGTCGGGGCCAGTGTGGTCGGTAATCCTCGTCCACTGAACTGGTTATAGGTGTAAATCGGTAACGACGAGGGGTTGTACGCCAAAATCACGACCGCGCCATACTCGCCAAAAGCGCGCAGCCACGTGAGCAGCATGCCCGCACGGATTCCGTGCCCGGCCGTTGGAACAGCGACGCGCAAAAACCGCGACGCGTCAGCGTGCCCGAGCGTCGACGCGACGTCCAGCAGTCCCTTATCGAGGGACGCGAAAGCCGCGCGGGCCGAAACAATCAAAAAGGGCGAAGACACGAACGACATCGCGATGACGACACCAACCAACGAGTTGGTTAAATGTTCGCCAAAAAGTTGCCCCAAGAAGGTATAGGGACCGATGAGATAGACGAGAACAATGCCACTCATGAGCGGGGGTAGCGCCAAAGGAATCTGCACAATGACGCCAATAGTCGTCGCGACTGGTCCCGAAGACTTCGAGAGCACGTAGGCGAGTGGCACGCCAAGCAACGTCACGATCGCTAAGGAAATCGTCGCGCAGCTGATCGATACCCAGAGCGCGGGAAAAAGTCCCGGCGCGTGAAAGCCACGTTGCGGCGACGTGATGAGTCGAACGACGAACGCCCCCAAGGGGTAGCCCAAGTAGAGAACCAGCAACGCACCCAACCACGTGAGGGGGCTCTTCATAACCCCCGAGGAGTTCATGACGTCGTTGTCGTGGTGGCGAGAGCGGTCGTCGTCGTTGTTGCGGTCGATGCGTTCGTTACCTCGGGTGGATGTATTGGCGTCACACCGTTTTTACGAAGAATCTTTTCGCCCGCAGCGGAGAGCAAGTATTTCACGAAGGCCTTCGCGGCCGCTTCGTGTGGCGCGTTATTGAGAATCGCCACCGTGTAGTCACCTGATAAGTCAGTCCCTACGAGTGGCACCGTTTTAAGTTTCGCCGCCGCGGCTTCGACGCCGTAGAAAAATCCCGCGTCGAGTTGGCCGGCTTGCAGTTCGCCGACCAGCGCCGTCTCCGCGAAGATATTCGCGCTCGATGTGGCCAGAGGATTGAGCGTCGGAAGATTGTGGCTCAGCGCGACGCCTTCTAACGCGTCAACCGCGAGCACGCCTTTAGGATCCGTCGCCGGGTCAGTTCGTCCGAGCAAGAAACCGGGCATGTCGACAACGTTGTACCAAGGCTTGGTCTTTAGAAGCTTGGCGAACTTGGACTTTGGGTTATAGCCAAGAACGAGACGAGAAAATCCGAACTCGCTGTAGGAAGAAACCCAATTCCCGTTACTCGCACCTTGCAGCGTCGCGTTCACGCTTGGTGAAGCACTGATGAACACGTCCCCAACTTCGGTCCCACCCTTTATCTCGCTCGCGAGTGCCGTAGAACCGGCGGAGAATCCACTGACCGTGTAGCCCGTTGCCTTTTGAAACGCCGGACCAAGTTGCTGTTGCATGAGATCAAGCAACGAACCGGCGTAAAGAACGTCAACGGTTCCCGAGGCTTTCTTTGCACTCGCCGCGCCCGCCGGCGAACTTACGAGCGGCGCGACGACACCAAGGGCGATGAACGAAGCGACAAGTAGTCGAGATGAGGACTTCTGACGCCGAGTTACTCCACGAAGAACGAGATTGCGCGACATTGTCAAGCCTCCAGTACGTTGCATTTACAGTACTAGTACGGCACTATTGGCGTAAATAGCGCTACATGGGACCAGAATCAACGCATATGCGCCCGGTGATTACTCCACAAATTCCATACTTTCGACTCCCAGACAACCGACAATCGCTCGCTAGGCGTCGCGAACTTCGAGGTACTCGTGGGCCGACAATAGGATGTGGCGAATGTCGTCGGCTCCACTATCTGACTGGATCTTGATCACGGAGAGTCCTTTGTCACCCGACGAACTTTCCACCTGGGTGATTCGTCCTAACTGCGGAGCTGTCGTGACGTTCTCTGGCGTCGTGCGCGACCACTCGAAAGCCAGAGAGAACGTGCTCGCGCTCGAGTACGAAACAAGTACCGAACTTGCGGAACAACGTCTGCGTGACGTCGTCGACGAAGCTCGCACGCGTTGGCCCGCGATCGAAGCCGTCGCGATTCATCACCGAATTGGCCGCGTTGAACTCTCTGAGTCAACGGTGGTTGTTGCCGTGTCATCGCCGCATCGCGACGTTGCCTTCGAGGCCGCGAGGTTCTGCATCGATGCTTTGAAGGTCAGCGTGCCGATGTGGAAACGCGAAGTGTGGGAGGGCGGATCAGCCTGGAGCGATGAGGCATCGCCCATTGTCAACGCCCGCGACCAATGATCTCTTACGAAGATGCTCGCCGTTTTGTTCTCGCGGATCTAAAGCCTCTGGCGGCGAAGAACGTTGAGCTGGACCACTCGCTCGGCCTCGTGGCCGCCGGAATAGTCAACGCGCGAGAACCCTCGCCTCGCTTCGCAAACTCCGCGATGGACGGCTTCGCTCTCAAAGCGGGCGACACCACGAGCGGAGAGGCGCGTCTCAAGATCGTTGACACAATCTTCGCCGGGGACCGCGCTACCACCGTGTTGAAGTCGGGCGAGGCGGCGCGCATCATGACGGGAGCGCCGGTGCCCGACGGCGCTGACTGTGTTTGCATGCGAGAAGAAGCCACCGTTGATCCCAACGGCGACACCGTCGTCATTCAACGAACGCTCAATCCTGGAGACTTTGTGCGCCATGTTGGCGACGACGTTGCAACGGGTGACGCCCTCGTCGACATCGGCAACGTGATCGGCCCGGCGTTGTTGGGCGTGCTCGCGAGTCAGGGAATTGGACACGTCTTCGCTCACCCACGACCTCGCGTCGGCGTGCTCTCCACCGGCAACGAACTCTCTGACTCCGGTGACGACCTGTCGGCCGGCAAGATTCGCGACTCGAATCGCCCATCGCTCCTCGCCTCGCTCGCACAGTCTGGATTCACTCCCGTTGACTTGGGGATTGCTGGAGACACGCCGGAAGAGATTACTGAGGCCTTTGAGCGAGGAATGCTCAAGTGCGACGCGATCATCTCCACCGGAGGCGTGAGCGTCGGCGACGCCGATTTCGTCAAGTCGGTGCTCGCGGACCTCATTGGGGAGAATGCGCGCTCAATGCAGGTGGCGATCAAACCCGGGAAGCCTTTTACGTTCGCGGTTTCTCCTTCAACCGGCATGCCCTTCTTTGGACTCGCGGGCAATCCCGTCTCGACGCTCGTCGGTTTTGAACTCTTCGTTCGCCCTGCTCTTCGACTGCTCGCCGGTCAGCGTGAACTAAATCGTCCAACGTTCACCATGTTGCTCGACTGTCCTCTGCCCCGTCGTCGTGACGGCAAACTGCATCTGGTGCACGTGACGGCCAGGTCTCACCACGACGGAAGACTCCACGTAAAGAGCGCTTCTCGCCAAGCGTCACACCTGTTGAACGCCATCGCTGACGCCAACGCGATTGCCATAGTTCCCGACGGAGAAGGCCTCGACACGGGACAAGAAGTTGAAGTAATGATTCTTGACGCCAATCAATTGAACGGAGCGTGACGTGGCGAAACTAATACTCCTTGGTCCCGCTCACGAAGCAGCCGGAACACGTGAGGACGTCTTCGATAGTTCAACACTTGGCGAGGTCTTAAAAGAAGCCGTCACTCGATACGGGCCGGCGTTTGGCGCGCTGCTCGAGGTGAGCCAAGTCTGGCTGAACGGCGAACCGTGCGCCCCAAGTACCCCCGTGGATGATCACGACGAAATTACGGTGCTCCCACCGGTCTCGGGAGGATGAGGCGACGCTTCTCCTTGGAGAAGTTCAATCGCGTGGGGCAAGACGTCCAGCACCGATTCGAGACATTCAATCGCACCTTTTGGTGAACCGGGACAGTTCACGATCAAGCTCTTTCCCGCAGTCCCCGCTCGTGCTCGAGACAAGCGACCTAATGGGTTAACGAGACGCATGGCTTCGCTTAATCCAGGCGCTTCGCGATCGATCACTTCCATCGTGGCTTCAGGGGTGAGATCTCGGGGAGCGAATCCTGTACCCCCCGACGTGACGATGAGTCCACTGAATCCTTCACTGAGCGAGCGAAGCGCGCTCGAAACCGACGGGATACCGTCACCGACGATCCGCAACTCGACAACTTCGAACGCTGCTTCTTCGAGACGCGCCTTTAAGAGAGGCCCTGCGAGATCCTCGCGGGTGCCAGCAAATGACGAATCAGAGACGATGAGAATCTTCGCGGAAAGTGTCACTCCCCTGAGCGTAGAGGATGAAGATTCAAAGTGACGTTGAGTTCATCGACCTTCAACAACTGTCGATGAAGTCCATTATCCGCGGAACGGTCAGCCGCCCGCCATGGCGCCAATGACAAAAAACGGCTCCTTGCCAGCCACGACGGCCTCGGGAAGTGGCGCGTCAGGGTCTTCGTGAGAGATGTCCTCTTCGCAGACGAAAAAGCGAACGAAAGCGCGGCGCTTCTTGGTGAGGGGATCTCGAATCGTCCCGAGCAACACCGGATACTGCGTCTCTAACGCGTCAACAATCGAGCGCTGTGTAGCAATACCAAGCACGTCGAGTTCGATTTCGCGATTGACGTTAATAAGGGTCTTCAAATGGGCCGGAAGGACGACCCGAATCATGCCAGCGTTTGGACTTCAACCGACAACACGGCTGGAAGGTCGCGCGCGATGGCGTCCCAACTGTCGCCCTCGTCCGAGGATGCGTACACCTGTCCACCGGTCGTGCCGAAGTACACGCCACAGCTGTCGAGCGAGTCCACGCTCATCGCGTCGCGCAGGACGTCAACGTAACAGTTGCTTTGTGGAAGACCTTTGGTGAGTGGCTCCCACTCGTTGCCGCCACTGCGACTGCGGAACACCTGAAGTTTTCCATCGAGCGGGTAGTGCTCAGAGTCACTCTTTATCGGCACGACGTAGACCGTGTCGGGCTCGTGCGCGTGCACGTCAATGACGAACCCAAAGTCAGTGGGCAGATTCCCACTTATCTCAAACCACGAATCGCCAGCGTTGTCAGTGCGCATCACGTCCCAGTGCTTTTGCATGAACAGCGTGTCAGGTCGCGAGGGATGCATCGTGATGTGATGAACGCAGTGCCCGACCTCGGCGTCGCCGTCGGGGATCCCCTCAGAGTGAAGGCCCTTGTTGATTGGACGCCACGTTTTGCCACCGTCATCGGTGCGAAACGCTCCCGCCGCGGAAATGGCGACATAGATTCGATCGGGATCTTGAGGACTGACGATGATCGAGTGCAGGCACATTCCCCCGGCGCCCGGTTGCCACGACGATCCGGATTTCTGTTCGCGCAGTCCCGAGAGTTCACTCCAACTTTCGCCGCCGTTGGTCGTTTGAAAGAGGGCAGCGTCCTCTACCCCGGCGAGCACTTTGTCGGGGTCAGTCAATGAAGGTTCGAGGTGCCAGACGCGAGCGAACTCCCACGGGTGTGGCGTGCCGTCGTACCACTGGTGCGTGCCGGTCACGCCGTCGTAGTTGAACTGATTGCCAACGGGCTCCCACGTCTCGCCACCGTCGTTCGAGCGTTGGATGAGTTGACCGAACCAACCCGTTGACTGGGCCGCGTAGATACGGTTGGGATCGACGGGCGATCCCTTCACGTGGTACATCTCCCATCCACCAAAGAAGGGGCCGCTCACGTCCCAGTGCTTGCGCTTTCCATCGGAACGTAAAACGAAGGCACCTTTTCGTGTACCCACCAGAACTCGTACGCCACTCATGGCCCCTCCTTCTTCGCACTGCACGGCCGCTCATCTATTCGTCAAAGAGTAGTGCTCGCGTGCCGTGTCACCACAGGATTTCTTTCACCTTTAAGGGCCCGTGTGGGTGAGCCCACGTAGAACGCAAGGTGAGCAATCGGTCGACAGTTCTACCTCAATGCCATAGATTGAACCAATAGCAACTGACACGAAGCCTCGTACCCGAAAATCGGTGATCGTCCGCATTATCGCGGTCGTCGTCGCCGGAATCAGTCTCTACATCCTCCTCCCCGCACTCGTGCGCGTCATCTCGTCGTGGCCGAAACTCTTGACGCTCGAACCGTGGTGGTTGGTCGTGGCATTCCTGTGTGAGGCCGCGAGTTTCTTCTGCGCCTTGGCCTTGTTGCGTCTCGTGCTTCGAACGAAGAGCTGGTTCGCTGTCGTGACCGCAAGCCTTGCGGGCAATTCGGTCACCAACACGTTGCCCGGCGGTGACGCCGTGGGAGCAAGCGTGCAGTACCGGATGCTCGCGGGCAGCGGGATCGACACGGTGCAGGCGGCCAGCGGGCTCGCGGTCACGTCGATCATTGGAATTGTCGGACTGTTTTCGCTGCCAATATTTGCGCTGCCGGTACTGCTCGGCGGCGAATCGGTAAGCCCCGGTCTGGTGCACGCCGGCGAGCTCGGTGGCATTGGCTTTGTCCTCATCGTCGCCCTGGGCGCGGTGGTCCTTACTTCTGATCGACCTTTGCTGGCCATGGGTCAGGGGATGCAGTGGCTCGTGAACAAAGTCATGAGGCACAAGAAACCTTCTGTCGACCTTGGAAAGCGACTCATCGACGAACGCGACCTCGTTCGCTCCGACCTCGGCAAGAACTGGTGGAAGGCGGTGCTACTCATCGCGGGTCGTATTGGCCTTGACTACTTCAGCCTCTTGTCGGTACTTCGAGCTACCGGCAGTCGACCCGACCCTGCGCTCGTGTTGCTCGCTTACTCAGCAACCGCCGTCTTGGCGTTGCTGCCCATCACGCCCGGCGGCCTGGGCATTGTCGAAGCGAGCCTCAGCGGACTGCTCGTGCTCGCGAACATTCCAACCGGCAACGCCGTCGTCGCCACCCTCGCCTTTCGACTCGGCTCGTACTGGCTGCCCACCATCGCCGGAGGGATCTGTTACATCCTCTATCGGCGTCGTTACGGTCCACTTCGTCAAAGTACGAGTGTTCCCCTCAAGGGCACGCCCACGTAACCGAGGTAGCGTGACGCGAAGAGTGTGAGGAGGTGGCAATGGCGGATGAAATAAGTGAGGTCGACGACAACACCCCGACTCGACGATCGAAAGTCCTCCGTCGCGCTCAGATCAACGACGTCCCTCTAAAGACCATCCTGGTCACGATCTTTACGATCGTGCTCGTCTTTCTCATTGGAAAACTGCTCTACCGTTTACGCGACGTGCTGCTCCTCATGCTCGTGGGCGGCTTCATCGCGCTCCTCTTAAACCCGCTCGTGCTCTTTCTCCAGCACTGGAAACTGCCCCGACGAGGAATGGCGGTTTTCGTCGTCACGCTGTTCTCGGCTCTTGTCTTTATTGGACTCGCCTTCGCCTTTGGCTACCCACTCGTCAACTCAATGACGCACCTCGCCGACGCGCTCCCGAAGTACATAAAACAGGCCGAACACGGCAAGGGCTGGGTTGGTCATCTGCTGACCAAATACCACGTCAAACACTGGATCAGCAAAAACTCCTCCAAGTTGGTTACGTTCGCGAAAAGTCTGAGTAAGCCCGCACTCGCGCTCGGCAAGGGCGCGATCACGATTCTGTTCTTACTCTTCACTTTGTTCGCCTTCGTGATTCTCTTGTTGTTAGAAGGACCAAAGATTCGCCGTTCGTTCGTGTCGATGATGACGCCAGAAAAGGTCGAGTGGGTGTCGAGAGTGGGATCAAGGATTGGCACCGCGGCGCTCGGCTACATGCTGGGCAATCTCGCGACGTCGTTGGCCGCAGGCCTCACCGTCTTTGTCACCCTGTGGACTCTTTCTGTTCCCTTCGCTTTTCTCTGGGCGTTATGGGTCGCACTCGTTGACTTTCTGCCGCAAGTCGGTGGCGCCTTGGCCGGAATTCCTACTGTCCTCTTTGCGCTGCTGCACTCGTTGACCGCGGGCATTATCACGGCCGTCGTGTTCGTCGTTTACTCACTCATTGAGAATCACGTCCTCAATCCGATCATCATGAGTCGTACCGTGAAAATCAATCCACTGACCGTATTCATTGCCATCATCGTGGGCGCCGAACTCGGTGTGTGGGTCGACGGCGCCTTTGGCGGCTTCGTGGGCGTGTTGCTCGCGGTGCCCGGTGCCGCCACGATTCACGTGCTCTTTAGCGAAGTCTGGAACTCAACCGGCCCCTCGATGGCGACAGCTCGGGGATCAGAAACTGTCGCGGGCGAGAAACCCGAAAAATAAAATCCCGCCGCGCAGTTACGCGCTGGCGTCTTTCGGCAGTCCCAAGACACGCTCCGCAATAATGTTTCGCTGCACGACTGAGGTTCCCCCACCAATGGTGAGGGCTTGGGAGTAAAGAAAACCCCAGTACCACGACGCGCCGTCGTCGCCGTCGATGCCACCGGGTCCGTGACCAGTCAGCATGCCGGCACTACCGGCGAGACGTTGGGCCAAGGTCATCACCTCTTGGCCGTGGTCGTCCGCAAGAGCTTTTCGAAGACTCGCGTCAGAACCGGTCGCGCGACCGGCCAGGGCGTTCGCGTTCAGGCGCAGTCGAAGAAAACGGAGGATCTCACCGTGCGACCAACACTTCACCAGATCGTCGCGCTCGACCTTGGTCAACGAAGCACCCTGGGCACCGACGAGCTTCACGAGGTCGTCGGCCGTCGGTCCCCTTCCCCAGAGAACTCCTTCGCCCGAAAGTGAGACGCGTTCGTTGCCGAGCGTCACCTTTGCTAGTTGCCATCCTTCATTGACCACACCTAAGAGACAGTCCGCCGAGAGACGAACCTCGTCGAGGAACACTTCGTTAAAGGCGTGGTCTCCCGTCATGTCGATCAGCGGACGAATGGTGACGCCCGGAGCGTTCATGGGACAGATGAAGTACGAGATGCCGTTCTGCGGCGCTCCTTCGCTGGACGTGCGCGCGAGCAAAATGCCCCACGTCGCGACGTGGGCGTAACTCGTCCACACTTTCTGACCCGTGATGACCCACTCGTCGCCGTCCTTGCGAGCTGAGGTCGTCAGTGACGCCAAGTCACTTCCCGCGTCGGGTTCGCTGAAGAGTTGGCACCAGAACTCTTCGCCACTCAAGAGTTTGGGTAACCATCGATCTTGTTGTTCCTTGGTGCCCGCGACCACGATCGTCGGTCCGGCCCAACCAATGCCAATGGGGTTGATGGGGCGGCGCACGTTCGCTCGACGCAGTTCGTCATCGATCAAGAGTTGATACTCGGGCGACGCGTTTCGACCCCACGGTTCGGGCCACGCCGGGGCCACCAACTTCGCCTCGACGAGGTCGCGTCCCGAAGGATTCGGGTGTTCTTCGAACCACGCCTTAAGTTCCACGCGGCGCGGATCGAGTTCGCTGACCTCGCTCTCAATCGAGGACGTCATTGGGGCTAGGAGACCTCGTCCTTCGTCAAGTTCGTCAATACTGCTCGCCACGGAGTTCTCCTTGCGCGTCTCTCACCAACGTAACGCGCTCCGGCGAAAACTGTGACTTACTTGATCAGACGTGACTGGGGTCAGCAGCCACTCGCCCGATATAGCAATTCTTCAACTGTCGAACGCCAGTGGCTTCCCTTCTCAAAATGCAAACCGAGCCAGCCATGTCGGTGAGCGGTCTCCACGTTGTCCGCCGTGTCATCTACAAGGACGACTGCCCCAGGAGAAGGAATGTCAAGAAGTCTCTCCGCTTCCAAGTAAAACGACATTTCATCTTTGAGAAAGCCGAGTTGTCCGGAATACGCCATCCCGCTAAAGGGCACGAGGGGTGCAAGGCGGTGCTCGAGGTACGAAGCTCGGCGACGCTCTTGATTGGTCGCGAGGACTATTCGAGCGCCACGGCTCGACCACTCGTTAGCCGCTTGCACTACTTCGCTGTTTATAAAGAAGTCGCCGTCGAACCAGCACGCGAGAGCGTCCTCCACGTCGATATCCCACCCAAGTGCAGAAAACGCGTCAGCGAGGCCGGCCTCAACGCGTTGACGCCCGACAATGATGTCGGGCCACCACCGCAAAAAGAACACGTCCCTCAATTGGTCAGCATCCACGCCGAAACGTCTGGCGAACTGAGTTTTCCAATGACCTCGTGTGTCGCTCGCGGAATCAAGAAGAACGCCGTCAACGTCCAACGCAACTACAACGCCGGACAGCGGTCCCATGTAGTCAGTCATTGTCAAACATCACGGCGCACCGGGACGCTCGCGAGCTGTTCGTCGACGATTATCACCAAGGATAAGACGCTGCAATCGATAGATAACTCTCTGTGCCTTATTCAAGTGCGGCGTCGGTGGCGGATTAAATCGGTAGCGAATCCGCCGTGTTCGCTCACGACCTTTGGAGACCGGTCCACCATATGACTTCGAAACACCGCCCACTCGCTTGACCTTACTGGCGGGGCAATTCAAGCCCAAGGACTGGGCATCCTGAGCGGCGTTGATTGAGAGTACTCGAGTCTTATACTGCCAACTATGGCCGTACTTTTCTGGTTAATCATCATCCTGGTCTGTATCTTCGCGGAGATTCACACCAACGCTTTTCTCGCCGTCTTTTTTGGCGCCGGCGCCATCATTCCTTTCTTCCTGGCGCTGTGGAGTGTGCCCTTTGCGGTGCAGGCCGTGGTGTGGCTCATCATCTCGGGGCTGTTGATCGGCATCCTTCGTCCCGCGGCGTTACACCGATTCCATCATCGAGGAATCTTGGATCTGGCAGCGCCGTCCAAGAGTTCGATGACCAATCTCACGGGATTTGTCGAGGACGTGGTCGGCGACGAAGGACACCCCGGGCGAGTAAAAATTAAGGGCGAGTCGTGGAAGGCCGTGACGGCGGCGAACGAGTCGATTCCCGACGGCACCCAGATCAAGGTGACCAAGTCGTTCGGCACCACGCTCTGGGTAGAGCGCATCTAACAACTCGCTCGCAACATCGTCCCCTCACAAGAGATTAACGAGGGCGGAATTCGATGATGTCGTTGGCAATCTGATCCGTGACGGCACTGTCCACGTCCGCTTCTGTCGCAAAGTCTCGCCAGTAGTCCGTTGCCAAAGTGACATCACGAAGCACCTGCTCGATGCCGGCAACGCCCTGTTGGTCGCCCAGCGTGCGCAGGTCGTCGAGCGTGATACCAAGGAATCGGCCGTTCACGCTCATTTGATGAGCGTTGGTCCACTCAACTCCCCAGTTCGAGTGCGTGAGGTCGTAGGCCGGTGCGAGCTGCCACGCTCCACGCTCTTTCAGTAAAAACGAATAGTTCTTGGCGTGATCGTCGCGATTGGATGCCATGACGTTAAAGACAACACGGCGAAAGATCTGCTGCAGATCATCTGATCCGAGACCGAGTTCACGAGCGGTGAGAAAGTAACTCGCGTAGGAATGCGCGTGCGACGCGTTGTAGTCCAGGTGCGCGAGCGCGCACAGCGTCTGGGAGTGGATACGTTCGTTGTCCGCTCCGCGATCAAATCTCCGCGTCATGAAGTGAGCTCTGGAATCTTCGAGAAGTAGTTTCGACTCGCTCATCTCGACGCCCGCGCTTCTAGCCATGAGGTAGTAGGCGTACTCCACGCGGCAGTACTTCTGGGTCGTGCCTAAGGGGTCACTGTGTCCAACGGCGTCGCCCACGCCGTCCAGCTTCAACAGCCACTGCTCATAGCCTTCAGGCGCGTTGAACTGACCCGAGCGAATCTGCCCGGTCGTGGGGTTGTACGCGACCACTGCTTTGGCGCGAGCGCCGCCCGCGCTCGATCCAACGGTGATGAGTTCGGCGAGCGCGTCGTGGACGTCGTCGCTGTCCTCAAAACTGCCCGAGATCTGTGCTCGCGCCGCGGTCACGAGGTCGGCCAGCTGCACCATGGACACCTCGCTCGTCGGCGGACCCGTTGGCGGCGCGAACGTCAACGCGCCCATGGCGCGGTTGCTCGCGTACGCGAGGCGGTCAAGCGCAGTGATCTGGCTTTCACGCACGCCTTGATCCGCCATCCACGCGTTCACCAGCGCGTTGCCGAACCGGTCAGGCAACGCGTCGGCCAGCATTCCGGGCAGTCCATAAAATGTCTGACGATTGAGTTCTGGAAAAACAAAAGTGCCGCGTCGTCGCGGCAGGTAGATCGGCGCTACGTCGGCGCCAGTATCAATCCACTCGTCGTCGTATTCAAAGGCGTAGAAATTCGTCGTCGGATCCAAAGCCACGGCGCCAACGACACGCCCCCACGCTGAGACTTCAATAACGTCGCTCGGTGTAAACGTCACGTCGACTCTTTTGCTCCCAGAGAGTGTCGAACGCGCGACGTGGCGCGTTGCTCGCTGAGTTGGCGCGTCCGCAACAAGGCCATCGGACTAACCGCTGGCTCAGGTGGGGTAAAGGCCTCCAGCCAGTCGACTCGCCCGAGCGCTTTTGCGACGCGAACGACCGTGGCGAGAGAGGATCCCTTTCCGGCCTCGAGGTACTTGATCGACGAACTTGACACGTTGGCCCGTTCGGCCAATTCGGCCTGAGTCAGTTCGAGTCGCCGGCGAAGGCGCCGGACTTCCGCTCCGAAACGTCGTTCCCAGTTCTCGGTGGTCATTAATGGATTAGATTGCATCTCTTACACCTCAAAATCCAGTATAACAGATGAAATTTAATCTATATCCATGTGCAAAGAGAGCCAGTCATTGGTAATAGTTTAAATGTAGTCTAGTCAGGACTCAAGCCTGGCGACTAGATCTGGACCGCTCCAGGAACACCTTCCATCACACTCTTGATGGCCTGGGCCGCACCCAACAACGCGGCACTCTCGGCCGGGATGATGAGTTTGGTGTTGTCGCTCTCGGCAAACTTCGCCAACGTGTCCAACTGCAAAATGGCAACAAGCGTCGGATCGGGCGCCTGGCTCTTGATCGCGGCGTAGACCAAGGCAATGGCCTGGGCTCGGCCTTCAGCGTCGAGAATCTGGGCCTGGCGGAAACCTTCAGCTCGAAGAATCGCGGACTGCTGTGCACCCTCAGCTTCTTTGATGGCGGCCTGTCGTTGACCGTCAGCGACGTTGACCGCGGACTGCTGTTGGCCTTCTGATTCAAGAATGCGCGCACGCTTCTCCTGGTCGGCCTGCTTCTGGAGGGCCATGGCTTGGAGAATCTGGTCAGGTGGCGTGATCTCCAAAACTTCGACGCGGTTAATACGCACGCCCCACTTGTCGGTCGCCTCTTCCATCTGGGTCTGCAGCAGCGTGCCGATGCGCTCGCGCTGAGAGAACGCCTCGTCGAGACTGATCGATCCAAACACTGCACGCACTGAGGTTCGAGCAAGGTTGTCCACACTCACGAGGTAGTCAGAGTTGGTAAAGAGCGCGAGGCGAACGTCGACGACCTGGCTAAAGATCGTGGCGTTCACGATGACGGCCACGTTGTCGCGCGTAATGACTTGCTGGCGGTCGCCGGTGCGAGGAGTTTCTCGAACGTCGATGATCTTCATCACTTCGATGAAGGGAAAGATGAAGGTCAGACCGGGATTTTTGATGTCCTTGAACTCGCCAAAGCGCGTGATGACGCCTTCAAAACCCTGTTGAACAATGCGCACCGACTTCGAAATGGTCACGATGACCAACAGCACGATGATGGCGGCCACAACCGCCAGAACGATTCCCGTATTCATAGAACACTTACCTCCCCAAAACTCCGTTGCAGTTGAGGTAACTGTGCGTGTTTTGGCTTACGTTCGCAGTGTATCGGACAAGATTTTGAGCCCCCAGGCGCCGGTTCAACGCCACGCTCTCGAAGAGTTGAACCTCTAAATCTCCGACTTCTCGCAGCGAATTGACGAGGTGGAGTAGATGAAAGCGATGACTTCCTGATAAAACGTAGGTGTTTGGACTGATGTCAACTGCTCTTCGTTCAGGAGCGGAAGGGAGAACCATGAACGTCGCTACGTTTGTCGCGTCAATCTTTAACGGCCAACTGCCTTTTCGCGTCGAGGCCTACGACGGCAGCGTCGCGGAGCCGACCGTTGTCTCGAGCGCGAACGCCATGACGCTCAAGATCCTTAGTCGCGACGCGATTTCACGATTTATCACGCATCCGGGCGAACTGGGATTGGCGCGTGCGTACGTAGCGGGCGACATTGAGATTGATGGCGACTTAGATCCTCTCTTTGAGCTTGAGATGCCGCCGATGCGCAAACTCCTCAACGCGAACAACGTTCGATCGCTGCTCTCCGTTGTTGGCGCCTCAGCCATTAAGCCCTTGACGCCACCAACGATAGAAGCGCGACCTCGCGGGGTCATGCACTCGCGCGCTCGTGATCGCCAGGCCGTGACGCATCACTACGACGTGTCGAATCGCTTCTACGAGATGGTGCTCGGTCCTTCGATGACCTACTCGTGCGCGGTCTTTAAAACGCCCGACGACACGCTCGAAGAAGCTCAGGCACGCAAGGTTGACCTCGTCGCGCGCAAGCTCGACCTCAAGCCCGGCATGCGACTGCTCGACGTGGGATGTGGATGGGGCGCGATGGGCATTCACGCCGCACGCAACTACGGGGTGCACGTTGTTGGCGTCACGCTCTCCAAGCCCCAGCGCGACTACGCCACCGACGCGGCGCGACTTGCCGGCGTGAGCGATCTCGTGGACTTTCGCGTTCAGGACTTTCGTGACATTACTGACGGCCCCTTTGACGCCGTGAGTTCCATTGGCATGTCCGAACACGTGGGCATCAAGTCACTGCCCAACTACACGCAACTCATCTTCAATCTTCTAAAGCCCGGCGGACGATTCCTGAACCACGCCATAGGCAAGCCGGTCTCTTTTGACGCCAATCCCCAACCAACGAGGACGTCGGAACTCAGCCGTCAGATGCAGATCGCACTAGGACTTAGAGGTCCGTCAAAGACCGGCAGCGCCTTCATCAACCGCTACGTCTTTCCTGACGGAGAGCTGCACGAAGTGGGCACGTTGGTGTCGATCTTCCAGGCCCACGGTTTTGAAGTTCGCCACCTCGAGAGTCTGCGCGAGCACTACGCCATCACGCTGCGCCACTGGGTTGACAATCTCACCAAACGATTCGACGAAGCGGTCGACGAGGTCGGCGTCGAACGCGCCCGAGTCTGGCGTCTCTACATGGCGGGCTCGGCCGTCGCGTTCGAGCGCCATCACTTGGAGATTCACCAGGTTCTCAACGTTCGCCCCCTGGAGGGCAAGAGCGAAATGCCACTTCGTCCTTCGTTCGAACCAACGTTCTAGAACCTCTTTCGACGCGAGACGTCGAGTCCGTGTCCTCTTTGATTGCGCCGGGGTGTGTAACGATTCAATCGTGACCACTAAACCATTTCAAAGTCTTTGGCATAAACATCCCGGCGTTCGATCGGGCAGTGACCTTTCTCGAGGTGAGCGAGCCGCCGACAAGATGCGCAACATCATGGGCTCGTGGGGTTTCGTCTTCGGCTTTTTTGCGGTGATGATTCTGTGGGCGCTGACGAACACGGTCTTCTTCGAACACGTGCTGCACCACAAAGCCTTTGACCCTTATCCCTATATCTTGCTCAACTTGTTCTTGTCGATGATGGCCGGCGTTCAGGCCGCCGCGCTGCTCATCGCGGCGAAGAGGGCGGATTCGATCTCCTCTGAAGTCGCGTTGCACACCTCAACCAACACCGACGACATAAAAAAATTGGTGCAAGAGAACACTGACCTCACCGAAGCCGTAAAGAGAGCCACCGACTTACTCGACGAGATTCACCTACACGTGTCCAACATCGGCAAAAAGATAGGCGCCGATACGGGCCACTTCGCTCCGGGCGAAGTCCCTCACAACGAGGCCTAGAAGAGGCGACGTCTTCGTCGCTTGACTCAACGCGCGTGAGTAAGTAGTGGATTTGACGTGTGGCCATCACCCGCGACGGCTTTCACGTCGCGGTAGCTGACTGGTTCGCCACACTCACTGCAGACCGTTTCCACGTGCGTCAACTTGCCACACCACGCGTGCTCTAACTCAATGGGCGGCCCCGAAGGTGCGGCGTACTGATCGCCCCACTGGCGCATGGACGTGAGAATCGGCCAGAGGTCCTTGCCCTTTTGGGTCAACTTGTAGTCATCGCGAGGCGGGTGTTCGGAGTAGGGAACGCGTACGAGCACGCCCGCGTTGACGAGTGAGTTGAGACGCCCGCGAAGAATATTCCTAGAGATTCCGAGGCGCCGCTGAAACTCCTCGAAGCGGGTCACGCCCATAAACGTGTCTCGGATAATGAGCATGCTCCAGCGCTCGCCGATTATTTCCAGGCATTGGGCGACCGAGCAGTCCATTGCGGCAAAGCTCTTGTATTCCATAAAATCAAGTGTAGTCAGTTGCATGATAGAACGCAAGCATGTAGAGTGCATCGCATGACGAAACTGACTGGGGTCGAAGACGACTCGGCTGCTCAGGCTCTGAACGCGCGTCGCAGGGCAATCTTCATCGTGACCGCGCTCGGTGCCTTCATGGGTTCACTCGACCTCTCCATTGTCAACGTGGCCTTTCCCGCGCTCGAGCGTGCGTTCCCCCACGACGCTCGCGCCAGCTTGTCCTGGGTGTTGACCGGCTACGCCATCATCTTTGGTTCATTGCTCGTCGTGGCGGGAAGAACCGCGGACCGCCTCGGCGCTCGACGCGTCTACTTCTTTGGCCTGGGCATCTTCTCTCTCGGATCACTGCTCTGTGCCGTCGCTCCTTCAGTGCCGACGCTCATACTTGGGCGCGTGGTCCAAGGGTTCGGCGCGGCGTCGCTGCTCCCGGCTTCACTCTCACTTCTCCTCGGTTCCTATTCCAAGGAGAAGCGATCACAGGTCGTCGCTCTGTGGGGTGGCATTGGCGCACTCGCCGTGGCCACCGGTCCCTCACTCGGCGCAGCGTTGATCACGGCCTTTGGATGGCGCGCCGCCTTCTACGTGAACCTGCCGGTGGGCCTGGTGGCGTGGCTCGTTGGACGTCGAGTGCTCGCCAAAAATCCGGGAACCGGATCAACGTCGAGTCCCGACTTTCCTGGCGTGATTCTCCTGAGTGGTGCGCTCGCCACGTTGGTGCTCTCCATCTCTGAAGGTCCCACCTGGGGCTGGAGCAGTGCACGCGTCATCACCAGCTTCGTGGTGTCGGCACTCTTGATTGGCTCGTTTCTCTTTCGCTCCTCTCGACACGTTGAGCCCGTGCTCGACTTGCGACTTTTTCGTGCGCGCTCGTTCAGCGTCGCGAACGCTGCGGCGTTCTTGTACTCGATGGGTTTTTTCGCCATGCTTCTTGGCAACATCTTGTTTCTCACGAGCGTGTGGCACTACTCAATTCTCGACGCCGGTCTTGCGGTCACCCCGGGACCGCTCATCGTCGCCACCGTCTCAGGTGCGGCCGGCAAGCTCGCGGGCAAGTATGGCTTTCGCCGCGTCTTGACGATCGGATTCGCGGTGTTCACCCTGGGCCTGCTCTGGTACGTGTTACGCGTTGGCCTGACACCGGACTACCCCGCGATCTGGTTGCCGGGCACCGTCATCGTTGGTCTCGGCATTGGTCTCACGTTCCCGGTGCTCAGTGCGGCCGCGGTGTCGAGTCTCGAACCCGCTCGCTACGCCGTGGGCAGCGCGGTCAATCAAACGGCCCGTCAAGTGGGCGGTGCACTCGGCGTCGCGATACTCGTGGTGATTCTTGGCACGCCGAGCAGTGCCGTCGCGGCGCTTCGAAACTTTCAACATCTGTGGTGGTTCATCGCGGCCATGGCCGCGATCGCTGGTCTCATCAGCACGGGTCTCACGCGAACGAAAACCACGACGGCGAGTCTCGCGAGCGAGGACCTTGACGTCGAAGAGGCGCGAGCGAGGGAAGCAGTACTCGACGGCGAGCTCGTGAGCGAACAAATAAACGTCACCGAGCAAACTTCCGTCGACGCTGACACGCAGTAAAACAACGGTGCAGCGAGCATTTAACTCGTCGGACAGTACTGTTCATCTATGTCCCTTGACGCCGATCTACCCCCTTTAGAAACCTCGCAATCGATCAAAAAGAAGTCATCCAAGCGAGCGTTGATCGAGTGGGCCGTCGTCATTGTCATCGCGGTGCTGGCGTCGTTCTTGCTGCGCACGTTCGCGTTTCAAACCTTCTTCATTCCTTCGGCCTCAATGAACCCAACGTTGTGGAAGGGAGATCGCATCGTCGTTGACAAGTTGAGCGTGACCTTTGGCACGATTAATCGCGGTGACATCGTCGTCTTTAAGGCACCTCCCACGGTCTTGCAGCAGTGTGACGACCCCGTCGCCGACCTCGTCAAACGCGTGATCGGCCTACCCGGCGACCACCTCACGTCCAAGGGCAATACCATTTACGTGAACGGCAAAGTTCTCCACCAGAATTGGTCGCACTACACACCAATCGGTGTCACACCCATAGGAAACGTCACCGTTCCTGCGGGTCAGTATTTCATGATGGGTGACAATCACGCCGGCTCGTGTGATAGTCGATCATGGGGAACAGTGCCGCGCTCGGACATTATCGGCAAGGTGTTTCTCAAGATCTGGCCGCTCTCTGCGTTGACCTGGTACTAGTCAACGTCGCAGCGCGTTGCGAGAAGCGTGGCCCGACGAAGGTGACATTTATCGGAAGAGTCGGCGTTGACATTGTCAGACCGGAACCCCGAAGAGCGCCACGATGATGCCAATGACGGCGGCGATGAGAAGGCCACTCACGACGCCGCGCCTGAGAACGAACATCCAGAGCGCGGCGCCCGCGAGAATCGGCACCTGCCAGAGGTGTTGGAACGCGAGACCGAGAGGAATTGCCGATCCCGCGATGGCTCCAATCACGGCGGGTCCAGCCCCCGCGAGAAAGGATCGGATCGAGGCGTTCGCGCGAATTGCGTCAAAGCGAGAGCCACCCAAGAGCACAAAGAGGAATGACGGGGTGAACGCGACGAGCGCCGCCAAGAGCCCGCCGCCAAGTCCCGCGGCGGCGTAACCAACGACCGCGACGGTTTGCACCACTGGACCTGGCGTGATCTGACCCAATGCAACGGCGAAGAGAAATTGAGCAGAGCTCATCCAGTGATACGTCGTCACCGCGTCGTGCTGCATGAGCGGAACAATGACGAAGCCGCCACCGTAGGAAAGAGCACCGACCTTGAGGGCAACCCACACCAACGCGCCCACGCCGCCGAACACGCCCGCGTGAACGACAGCCGGCAGCGCCGTGCTGAATGGTCCCTTCAGCGTTGCACGTCCTTGGCGTCGTATGGCGATCTCGACGACACCCGAGAGCACGAGAACAACAATCAGGTACGGTCCAATGGTGGCGGCAGTAACTGCTCCGACGAGCGCGTAGATAAGCCAGCGCACTTTTTGCGACCGCGTCGGGCCAGCGCGTGCTCGACTCGATGGCGTGAGTTGCCACGCCGCGTGCAGCGCGACCGCGGGAACTGCCGCGCCGGCGCCCGCCGCAGCCCCAAGAATCCAATGAGCCGGATGATGAGCAAGAAAGACCGCCGACAACGCGAGGATGATGGCGAGTCCGGGCAAAATAAAACAAACGCCGCCAACTATTCCTCCGAGCGTTCGCCTCAGTCGCCACGCGCAGAAAATGGCGAGTTGCGTCGAAGCTGGACCAGGTAAGAGATTCGTAGCGGCGATGCCGTCTTCAAACTCTTCGGGTTCTATCCACTGGTGCTCTTCAACGCACAAACGGCGAAGCAAAGCAATGTGTGCGGGAGGACCACCAAAGCCGATGAAACCTAGTCGCGTCCACTCTCGCGCAATGGTGGCGAGCGATACGTCATGAGTGTCGTTGCTCCGCGACACGTCGCCGCTACTCATGAGGCGTCATCACGTCGAGGAAATCGCACGCCGATTGCGTCCCTTGCAAGTGAGCATGCTCAAAAATCTACGGCAGTTCGTCCATTGGATGACGCGATTATGTGATGCTACGTTCGAGTCTGACCGATTGAACGTCCTACGACCGAGGAGTCATCGTGACAGACCCCGAGACACATCTCGACGTAGCGCCGTCGACGCCACAGCCAGTGTTAGCGACACTCACTGAGTCGGCGATTTTTCTCTCCATGACGATGCGCGAGGGCGCGGAGAACGAAGTTCGCGATCTGCTCGCTGACGTGTCGGGCCTCCAGCGGACGGTGGGATTTCGCGTTCCCGAAGCACTGCTGAGCGTGGTCGCGGGTGTCGGGGCTCGGGCGTGGGACCGACTGTTTTCCGGACCACGACCACGCGACCTTCACGAATTTCACGAAGTGCGAGGAGAAAAACACGCGGCTCCCTCAACCCCCGGCGACGTGATGTTTCACGTCAGGGCACGACAGATGGACCTCTGTTTTGAAGTGGCCGCGTTGATCATGGACCGGCTGCGCGGTTCCGTGGTGGTCGTCGACGAAACGCACGGCTTTAAGTACTTCGATGAGCGTGATCTGCTCGGCTTCGTCGACGGGACGGAGAACCCGGTCGGACGAGCGGCGGCGGACGCGGCGCTCGTCGGCGCCGAGGATCCGGACTTCATTGGATCGAGTTACGTCATCGTCCAGAAGTACCTCCACGACCTTGGCGCGTGGAATGGTGTCTCGGACGAGGAGCAGGCGAAGATCGTCGGGCGAACGAAACTCTCGAACGTTGAACTTCCCGACGACGTCAAACCGTCTAACTCCCACGTCGCGCTCAACACCATCGTCGATGACCAAGGAGTCGAGCACGACATTGTACGAGACAACATGCCCTTTGGTTCCGTGGGGGTTGGAGAGTTTGGCACGTACTTCATTGGCTATGCGCGTACACCCGCGGTCACCGAATTAATGCTCCGGCGAATGTTCGTGGGCAATCCTCCCGGTAACTACGACCGAATTCTTGATTTCTCGACACCCGTCACGGGAACGCTCTACTTTGTCCCGACCGCCGACTTTCTCGACGATCCACCTCCGGCACCGTAGGAAAAACTCTGACGTTACCCAATCGACCCGGCCTAGGACGTTGCCGGAGCCGCCTGGAAGTCTTCGCCTGCTTCGAGACTCGTCGCCACCCGCGCGAGGAACGAACGTACCGTCGACTGTGCCACTCGGTGCAACAGAGCGCGGTCGAGAGCGCGGCCAACGTCGCCAAACGGGGGTAGGTACGAGGCCGAGAGCGTGAGGCGGCACTGCTGCGAACCGAGCGGGGCCAACTCAAGATCGCCACTGAGCATCGGAAACATGCCCGCTAAACCTGTTGCCTTCCAGACGATCGGCACCACGAGGGCTTCGCCTCGCTCGCGCGTCAACCCAACGGCCACCTCGACTTCTCGCGTCACGCGACCACCGACCCAGGTCGGACCAATCTGAAGTCGCAACGTCTCGCCATCCTCCTCGGCGGCGCTCGCCAAGTCCGTGAGCCACTTCCCGACGAGAGAAAATCGCGCTCCAATGGTCGCGAGCGACAGCGGGACATCGACGTAGTCCAGGATGAAAATCGCACCCTGTCGTTCGCTAGCCCCAGTTTCCGTCCCCATTAATACGACGTTAGAAGCCCTAGGAGGAGTCTCGATAGGGCCGAAAGTCCTTTTTCGAGCGCATGTGTGGGGATCAGGTACTCACGGTGCTCTCGCTCTGGCCCGATTGTCAAGCGATGAGATCGCAGAGCACTTTGGGCGGATTCAAGGGGTCACAGCAACACTTGGTGAGCCAGCATTGGGGCGCAATTTAGGCCTTCGTTAGCCCAGTTAGCACTCACAATACGAGACTGCCAGAAATCGTGCACATCCCGATATAGTTGACCTCCCGAACTTTGGTTCGGCTTCCGATGCCGGACTGTCCAAGTGCCCGGTGGGAAGGATTTCGCCTGGAAGTCGTGACAGTCGATCAGGTGAATTCGATCACTTGAAAGGGAATTGCCATGACTAATGAAAAGGTCACTTTGCCGCTTCTTCCTCTGAAGTCCGGCGTCATCTTGCCCGGAATGGCCTTCACCATGGCCCTCGAATCCCACGAGTCGCGCGTCGCCGTCGAAGCAGCGCGTTCCGCCGGTGGGCGACTCCTTTTGGTTCCTCACATCGAAGGCCGCTACGCGAGCGTCGGCGTCATCGCTGAGGTGATGGAAGAGGGATCGTTGCCTGGCGGACTTGAAGCGATCGTCGTTCGTGGTGATCAGCGCGCCACTATTGGCACCGGTGTCCCAGGAACGGGCGAGGCATTGTGGGTTGAGGCCGAACCCCTCGACGAGGGCGACTCGACCTCGAACGTGGTCGAGCTAGCGCGTGAGTATCGCGCCGTACTGGAGAACATCTTGCTCAGCCGCGGCGCACGCCAAATCGCTGCGCAGTTGCGCGATATCACCGAGCCTGGACGTCTCGCCGACGTCGCGGGCTACTCCCCTGATCTCACGCTCGCCCAAAAGGTCGAAGTCCTCGAGGCCATCGATGTCGAGGCCCGACTTCGCCTCGTGCTCGGATGGGCTCGCGACACCTTGGCCGACTTGACGTTGCGCGACCGCATAAAGAACGACGTCGAAGAGGGCATGGAAAAGACGCAACGTGAGTTTCTTCTGCGCCGACAACTCGACGCGATTAAGAAGGAGCTGGGTCAACTCGGTGACGACGAGATCGACCCCGATGACTACCGCGCCAAGATTGCCGATCGCGATCTACCCGAACACGTGCGTGTCGCCGTCCTTCGAGAGATCGACAAGCTGGAACGCACCAGCGACCAGAGTCCCGAAACGGGATGGATCCGCACGTGGCTCGACACGATCCTCGAGATTCCTTGGGGTGTTGAGTCCGAGGATCGCTTGGACGTCCTTGAAGCACAACGCATCTTGAACGCCGATCACGAGGGACTCGGCGACGTGAAGGACCGCATTCTCGAACATCTCGCGGTAAGGAAACTGCAGGCGGAGCGAGGACTCATGCCCGTCAACGGTCGAGGATCGGGCGCCATTCTCGCCCTCGTCGGTCCCCCCGGCGTTGGCAAGACGTCGCTCGGCCAGTCGATCGCGAACGCTCTCGAACGTAAGTACGTTCGCGTCTCGCTCGGCGGGGTTCGCGACGAGGCCGAAATTCGAGGTCACCGCCGCACGTACGTGGGCGCTCAACCGGGACGTCTCGTGCGCGCGCTTCGAGAAGCCGGCACCATGAACCCCGTCATCGTCCTTGACGAAGTCGACAAGTTAGGTTCCGACTTTCGCGGCGATCCGTCGTCGGCACTGCTCGAGGTCCTCGATCCGGCGCAGAATCACACGTTCCGCGATCACTACCTCGAAGTCGACCTCGACCTCTCACGCGTGATGTTCGTGGCGACGGCCAACGTCATCGACACGATTCCTAGTCCGCTGCTCGATCGTATGGAAATCATTCGACTTGATGGGTACACCGAGACCGAGAAAGTTTCGATTGCTCGTCACCACCTCCTCGGTCGCCAACTGGAACGAGCGGCACTTCGCGAGGACGAGGTCACGATCGACGACGAGGCGCTGCGAACCATTGTGGCGGACTACACCCGTGAAGCGGGCGTGCGAAATCTTGAGCGAGAAATCGGGCGACTGCTCCGTAAGGCGGCAACGAAACTCGCGGCGGGCGAGCGCGACGCTCCCATCGTCGTCAGTCCAACGTCAGTAACCGAATGGCTGGGCCGCCCTCACTTCTATTTTGAATCGGCTGAGCGCACTAGCGTGCCCGGTGTCGCGACAGGGCTCGCGGTGACCGGCGCCGGGGGCGACGTACTCTTCGTCGAGGCAAGTATGTCCGAGGGACCTGAAGGACTGACGCTGACCGGTCAACTGGGCGACGTCATGAAAGAGTCGGCCGAGATCGCCATGTCGTACGTGCGAAGCCACGCCATGGAGTTGAACATCGACCCCATGGTCTTCGCGGGAAAGCGATTCCACCTCCACGTGCCCGCCGGCGCTGTTCCCAAGGACGGCCCCTCAGCTGGCGTCACGATGACCACGGCAATCGTCAGTCTGTTGCGAGACGAACCCGTTCGGGCAATCGTCGGTATGACCGGCGAAGTCACGTTGCAGGGCCGCGTTCTCCCAATCGGCGGCGTCAAGCAAAAAGTGTTGGCAGCGCACCGTGCCGGATTAACCGAAGTCGTTTTGCCGGTGCGAAATGGCCCCGACCTCGAAGACGTCCCCGAGGAAGTTCGAAAGGCAATGACGTTCCATCTCGCCGGCACGATCACCGACGTGCTGCACGCAGCACTGGGCAACGACGAGCTCGCGGACACCGACGTTGAATATTCGGCGGCGGCCTGAATCGTCCGAAGGTCACCTGTTGGTTCACTTCTCTCCTCGTAAGGCGCGACACGTACCGAACGAGGAGAGGAGTGGACCAAAATTCTCCGGTGAATTTCACGATTCCCCGAGAAAGTCCACGTGACGTTCCACCACGTCCGATGGCGCAACTTGTAGCTCCATCCGTCGACTTAACGACGTGGCGGAAAAATGTAACGAAATGAGTGGGTGTCTCGTTCGCAGAGCCTGCAGGAAGTTTCCGCATATGAGCCAGTGCCTGCACCGACGTCAATCGAATGAGACATCTTGCCAACTCTCTTCCCTCCTGGGAAGAGAAAAAAAACCGAACCACGAGGTGCCCTACTTCTGGCGAGACTTTCGGCGACCGACGGCGACCTCATTCCCCGAGCGCGCGAAAAGCCGCCTGTTGAACGAATTTTGTAGTGTTCCTCTCCATTCTCGCTTTGAGTCACGAAAGTGCCTCTCGACTCGATAGCCCCACCAATGATTCTATTGAAATTGATATACTGTAATTAAGTAATTATAATTAGGAGGTAAAGATGGAGTCGAGTCGAACAACAAGAAACGCTCGAGGGGAACGATCATCAGGTCGGACGGAGTTGATTTCGTCAGAGGAGATTTCGGGCTGGATTGTCGGTCGTCTGCCCGAAAGTTGGTTTGAGCAATCGCCGACGACGACCGTCGATAACGACGAAATACTGATCATTGGACGACTACCCGCACTGGATTTAGGCGATGAGGCCGACCCCGCAACTAAAGCGGCCGCCGAAGCCGGCCGGATCACGAGGTTCCGTGAAGAGACACGCGAAGAGCGAATGACGATAGCCCAGGAAGGCCAACAACACTTCGGCAGAGTCATTAGCTGGGGAGCCGAGATCGGCGGCACCAAACACATCTTCACCAACCTGTCGATACCGGTAATGACGCGACTTCGCCAATCCGAGCGAACAGTTCTCGACACGCTGGTTGATAGCGGCGTGGCTCGAAGTCGTTCCGATGCGTTGGCTTGGTGCGTCAAATTGGTTGCGACAAATGCCGACGAGTGGCTACTTGAACTCCGCAAAGCCATGGAGTCCGTAGAGACGATTAGACGGCAGGGTCCGCTGGCCTGAGGCCAAAAATCATTTTTAATCTGAAGCTCGTCGTTGCACGAGCAGAGGTTGAGCAACTTCGCCAACAAACCCGCGAGCGTCATACAGATCCGCGTGAGCGAGGCCGATGCCAATGTTGTCGAAAGTCATGACTTTGCGCGTTTGTGACAGTGCGTCAATGAGCGCCGGGTCCCAGCTGTCGAGGTTCCCACGGATGTGCATGAGCGACACAAGCCGGACTGGTCCCTCGCCGACTTCCCTGTACGCGTACTCCACACCATTGGCCGCCATAATCTTCAGATTCGGAAGCTCTGCGTAACCTGCCTTCGTCATCCTTCCTTTGTCTCGCTACTTTCAGGTGTCGTGACGTCATTCGATGCAATCTTTGTCAGTTCGGCACGAGCAGCGTCAACGATGTCGGCACTCGTGTTCGCGTGACCGTTGATGCCCCATCCGCCTTCGGGCGACTCAGTGATAAGAACCCATGTTCTCTCACTCAAGCCAGGGTCACCTGCAGCTAAGGCGACGATGTCCGTGAGTTCTCTCACTACGCCGAGCTGTTTTTCTCGGTCCAAGACACCTACCGGAGTGAGAACCTGCACTCGCACGTAGTTTGTGTTTCCCGCGGCGTTCGAGATTGCTCCGTCGGGAAGTTCGTGAACGAAGGCCGCGGTGTTGTTCTTAAAGAGCGAGATCGGCGGCACCTTCTCCCAGCGCATCACGGCATTCGCGAGATCGGTGGCGAGAGAATGTTTGTTTGAGAACGTTCCCTCAGTGGCGTACACGTCGATCATGGGCATTGCGTTGCTCCTCAGTTCAGTATGATGGTTGTCATAGTCAGCGGGCTCAGCGTACTCTATGACGCTCGTCATAGTCAATGGGGAGAGTGTGGCGAACGACAGTCGGGCGAAGATGGTGCAAAGCGCCGCCAACCTCATCGGCTCTCAGGGGCTGAACGCGACGTCGTTTTCCGACGTGCTCGCCAGCAGCGGGGCGCCGCGTGGGTCGATTTACTTTCACTTCCCGGGAGGGAAGAGGGAGTTGGCGAAGGACGCAATTCGATTGACGTCGGAACAGATTCTCACTCACATTCAGGCAAGTTCGACACGATCACCGAGCGAGGTACTCAATCATTTCGTCGCGCTCTTTCGACACGTCGTCGAGGCAAGCGACGGTGCGGCAGGTTGCGCAGTGGCCGGAGTGACGGTCGATATTCCGGCCACTGATGATGAACTACTCGTCGATGCCCGCGAAGCATTTCATTCGTGGGTGGCGTTGTTGGCCGAGCAACTAGAGACCGCGGGCGTTGACCATGAAAGCGCGCGAGACATAGCCACGATTGCGGTCGCCAGCGTAGAAGGCGCGCTCATTCTTTGCAGAGCTGAACGAGGGAGTGCACCGTTGGACGCAGTCGCACGTCAATTGAAGCTTCTCGTGGAATCACGAAATTGACCGACTGATACCTAAGGGCTCACGTCGAGTCACTGGAAATCAGTACTCGATCTAGCGGTGGTCGACCTCTAAGTCCTAACAGTCCCTGCCAATCGGAAGTTGCAGCTCGAGACTTGGCCGCTCGGGTCTCGATCCCAGCACCTGAGGATTAAAAGAGGGGTCAGGCCAGTTTTTACGGTCTCGCGACGTTCAAAAAGTCCTAAATAAAAGGAAAACTCGTTCACTGGCGTCGGCTTGGTTCAGGAGTGTCTGGCAAGTGTGTGGGATAAAGCGCGGGATTTTTGAGGAGCAAAACCGCACTTTTTTGCCACCAGACATCACCGGCGTAACGAGACGAACTGAAGCTAAGGATAAAGCAAGCCAGGCCAACCTAAACGGTCGAGTCGCGACGAAAAACGATGAAGCAATTCATCCGAGCAACAGTGCGACCACAATTCCCGGGAGTAATCAACTGATTGAAAATCGTTCAGTTGTCCCGGAAGTCGTTACGACCCCGACACTGCTTCTAACTGTGGTCGACGCAGCCAAACTTCTCGCCGTTAGCCGGACGAAGCTGTATGAACTGCTTAACTCGCGCGCCATTGATTCCGTTTACATTGGCCACTCGCGGCGAATCAGAATGGTTGACCTTGAGGCATTCGTGAATGGCCTGAAAAACATGTCATAACGTGCTTGCTTTTCTTCGCTGTTTCGGAAGACCAAAGCGGATTCACTTTCGTCAACGCAAACAAATGAGAACCCTGCTTGTTCAACTCGGGGGAGGAGTGGAAGGGCAGGTGAGTGTTCCTTGCCCGCATCCCCCAGTTACTTTGAAGTGCACTGGGTGGAGCGGTACGACTGGACTACCCGCAACAATATTTATCTCCTCTACCGAAAAGGTCATCGGAAGACTTATTGGCCAATTTGACACCATCGCTCTCCAATCGGCTGTTCACGATGCGCCCGGTACGTAGGTGTGCGGAGGTGAATTAGGGCGCTGAAGGGCAGCGGGATCACGCCGGAGGCCCGACCTGAAAATTCTGACGTCGGACATTGGCCCTTGGTCAACGAGGAACGTGTCGCAATTGGGATATACCCCCTTAGGGTATAGTAAAACAAGGTGGAGGCTTGACCATGACAACACCCGGATACATAGACGAGAAAGCTGCTGTTCTTAAGCGTCTGCGACGAATTGAGGGTCAAGTCCGCGGCTTACAGCGGATGGTCGATGAGGATCAATACTGCATCAACATTCTTGATCAGGTCTCGGCGACGACCCGAGCTCTTCAAGCCGTCGCTCTCCAACTCCTCAATGACCACCTGTCTCATTGCGTCGTCGACGCCGTTGCGGCGGGTGGTCAAGAGGCGAACGACAAAATTAGCGAGGCGTCCGCGGCCATAGCTCGGATGGTCAGATCATGATCCACCTCGCCACTATTGCCCCACTTCTAGGCATTGGGCGAAGTCTGCGCGAGGGCTTCTTCATGTTCTGGGAAACGCTTTGGGCACTCGTACTCGGCTTCACACTTTCGGGATTCGTCCAGGCATTCATCTCAAAGGAACAGATGGAAGCCAAGTTAGGTAACCATCGACCCGCCGCAATAGGGCGCGCGGCTGGCTACGGCACGGTGTCCTCAAGTTGTTCGTACGCCGCGAGCGCAATGGCGAAGTCGCTCTTCGCGAAGGGCGCGGACTTCGTGTCAGCCATGGTCTTCATGGTCGCCTCGACAAATCTGGTCGTCGAACTCGGCATCGTAATGTTGGTCCTACTGGGCTGGCAGTTCATGGCCGCCGAGTTTGTGGGTGGTCCGATCATGATTGTCCTCTTTGCCCTCGTCGGTGGTTTCGTGTTTCGTCGACCACTAGTCGAGGCCGCTCGCCGGCGACTCACCCGCCCTGAACCAGGAGGACACGATCACGGCGCGATGTCGGGCGTGTCAATTGATGAACAGATGGGACTCGACCAATCGACGTTGGCGAAGAAGTTCCGCTCTCCCGCAGCCTGGTCCGACGCCTCGAGTTACGCGATGGCCGACGTCACGATGTTGCGTCGCGAACTCGTCATTGGCTACGTCGTTGCGGGCTTCCTCGCGACCCTCGTCCCGACACATCTTTGGAACACACTGTTCATTCACGGCCACGGAATCTGGACAAGTCTGGAGAACGCCCTCGTTGGTCCACTGGTCGCCGTCATTAGTTGGGTGTGTTCCATTGGCAACGTGCCACTGGCCGCGGCGCTCTGGTCGGGCGGCATCAGCTTCGGTGGAGTGATCGCGTTCATCTTCGCCGACCTCATCGCGATGCCGCTCATCCTTATCTATCGCAAGTTCTACGGACCAAAACTCACGTTCCGACTCGTGGCGCTCTTCTACGTCGTCATGGCAATCGCTGGCCTCTTGACCGAAGGAATTTTTCAACTCTTTCACGGGGTGCCCACGACTCGCCGCCTGGCAGTGACTTCGGCGCACTTTCAGTGGAACTACACGACGTACCTTAACTTTCTCTTTCTCGCCATTGCCGTGGGCGTGTGGTGGTTGTCTCGTCAACAGAGGCGCTTGGGCGGGGGTCAGGGCTACGCCATCGATCCGGTCTGTGGGATGCAAGTACGCAAAGAGAGTGCTCCCGCACACGTCTCGGTCGGCGACGATCACTACTACTTCTGTTCAGACCGCTGTCGCGAGCGATTTGAAGCGGAACCTGAGAAGTTCACCGTGGGAATGGCACCCATGAACGGGATGGAAGGTATGGAAGGCATGGAAGGTATGAATGAAATGAGCCCGCATGGTGGTGACGTTGACAGCGTGGTCGATCCCGTTTGCGGCATGACGGTCAATCCCAAGACGTCCGCCGCGCATCGATCGTACGAGGGTGTGAACTATTGGTTTTGTAATCCGGGATGTGCTGAATCGTTCGATGCCGACCCTCGTCGCTACGTCAGCGGTCAACCGAAGTCCGAACATCACAGGCCGTGAGTTGGCCTAGGGACGCGTGATACGAATGACAGGAAGTTGCCGTGGGTAATTTGAATTCGCGGGATCGAGCACTGGTTTCCTAGTCCGAAGACTCACATCGGAGTGGATGACGAACGCTGGAGAACGCAGTCAGTGGTGCAAGTCATCGATTCGACGCGGGACGTACTTGTCGGACTGTCGCCGTATTCCCTACTTCGGACGGCGTCTTCACGCGTAGTGCTTCTACAAATTCATCGAAAGGCGAAGGCCCGCGTCGACGGTTCTCATTATCGACTCGGGTACCGTTCCAACGCGCTTGCACAGTTCGTTTTTGTTGATTGTGGCGACGCTCGATACATTCACGACGGAGTCTCGGGAGAGCGACGCGGCACCCTTTGGGACAAGGACGTTGCCCGGCATATCTTCTAGAAGCGTGTTCCCCGTCATCACTGCGACGATCACGGTGGAAATGTCGCTCGCATTAAATTGATCGTCGGAAACCACCAAAACTGGACGACGGTTTGCGGGACGTGATCCCACTGGCTCGCCAAGATCTATCCAGTACACCTCGCCACGAAGGATCACCATTCAGTTGAATCGCTTGCCAACACCTGGCGACTTAATGCGACCGCAACCTCGCTGGCGTCGTTCGGCGTAGAAGCGACGACGGCGTTAATTCGACTCGTAACGCTCTCCGCCTCAAGTTCGTTGAGAAATTGATCGGCGGCTCGTGTGAATAGTTCGGAGCGACTCATGTGTAATTCCTTTGCGCGCCGAGTCGCTCTAACGAGCACTTCGCCCGGAACGGAAATCGCGGTCTTGACGTAACTTGTTCGATTCTTCATGGGTTCAGTATAACTGGTATTACCAGAATTCTTCAAGTCACCGGACGGCATTAGGGGCTAATCAGGACGTACAATGGCCGTACAAGAAAATAAGGGAGACGACGCGAGCATGTCTACTCGAGCAAGGGACAAGCGCTTCGAGGTGAGGACCACGTTGGAGGAGCGAAACCTCATTAACCGAGCGGTCGACACGGTCGGCACCGACCTTACGTCGTTTGTCGTTACCAATCTGGTGAATGCCTCTCGCCAAGTCCTCGCGGATCGTGATCGTTTCGTGCTTTCGAGTGAGGCGGTGTCACAGTGGGACAAGATGAACGAGATGCCCGCTCGCGAACTCGAAGGTTTGCGTCGTCTCATGAGTCGACCGTCACCCTTTAGTGAGTGACGTCGCAGTATCGACCACCTCGCTTAATCACGGCGGCCGATGACGTCGAGAAATTCAGTTGTCGATCTTCGGAGCAGATGCAGTGGCTTCATCGTCACGCCAAGCAGTCGGCGTCCACTGGTACGACACGGGTATTTGTCGTCACTCAACAAGACGGAGACGTCATCGTTGCCTACTACGCGTGGAGCATGGCGCAATTGGAACAGACAGATTCACCTGCTCGACTGCAGAAGGGTGCCGGGCGTTACCCTCAGCCGGTAGCGCTCCTGGCGCGACTCGGAGTTGACGTTGAGCACGAGGGAAGAGGCATCGGCGCGGCCCTCCTTGTTGACGCGATTACGCGACTGCTCACGATAAGCGATGACATAGGTTGTCGAGGCTTATTGATACACGCCGAAAGTACCGAGGCTCGAGATTTCTATCTTCACCACATTCCCGAACTAGAAGTGAGTCCGACCGATGAACTTCATCTTGTTCTTCTGTTGAACGATGCTTGGCGAACGATGCGAAGCTCCTGACGAAAAGGGAACTGTCAACAGGCCGAATAGTGAAAATGCGAACTTGGTGAGTTCCGAGATGTTTCCGTGTAAACAAGCGATTGCTATCTAGCTCTCGCGCAATTGGAAAGGAGCGTTGCGAGCGCTGCCGTAATTACAATGAGTTCTCGCGCACTGGTAAATCGCGACAGCAACAGTTCGGATCAGCACACACCGTAATTCGAACTCCGCGGTCGACGCGGCAACCGCAATCAGCGCACAAAATCTCCATCAATTCCCATCCCTCGCGTTCGAACGCTCATCACGCGCCAAATGGCATCGCTCAACGAAGCGCAAACTTGCCAACCACTAACAAGTTACTGGGGGTCTCAATGCTCCACGTATGACTTCAAGACCGTTGAAATGGAAATTGGTTCGTAGAGCTCGCTCCGGTCTAGTGGTGTCGGTTTCGTCCGGGGATTAAAAGTTTGCCGGAGCGCACGTCGCGTGAATGTTGACAACCGTCGTCTTGCCAAGCTTCACGGTGACTGGAATAACTTTCGTTCGCTGCCACGTCGTAGCGAGCGTGTACTTCCCAACTGGCACGTCGAAGTGATACGAAGCCGTCCCGGCGTCGGCCGAGACGTTGTACGTCGTTAGTGTCGCGCCGTTCTTCATGAGCACAACAATGAACGGACTGTAAGGGTCTTTGTCGAACGTCTTGGCCGTACAGGGACTGACGTGACCCACGATGAGCCCGTAGCCACCCGTCGCGGCGCCCGCGGCTGCGCCAAACGTCGCCATGGCACCACAAAGTGCAACGAGAAGCAGAGCAACCACAGACTTTCGAGAGGTACTCGCCGTGATGCCCGCTGGAAACAGTCGACTCATTGATTCAGGGTATCGCTGGTTCTGATTCGACGTCCGTCAGTTGCTACGCGTCAAGCTCGAGGTCTGAGAGCATCGAGCGAAGTTGGCGCCCCATCTCTCGAGGATTGCCAGAGATCTCGCCCACGATTTCACCCTCGACGTCGACGTCATCGCCAGGCTGGTACATCGAGACGCGCATCCCGCGACCGGCTTTCGTCGCGAGCACCACCCACGGCAGGCCAATCTGTCCCGAGTCCCTCGTGACCATGATCTGACCCTGGCGCCCGAGTCCGAAGCTCCACCCGGGCGTGCGTGCGGCGTCCATGACGCGCTGTAGTTCACTGCTACCTGAAAGTCCTGACGATTTCGCTATGAGGCCACCCTAGGTGGGACCCGTCACACGAGCCTTGCGCCACTCGACGACCAACGATGCAGACGCTGCCTGCATCGTTGGTCCTTTGTGGACGAAGTACAGTAAAACTTGAAGGACCTGAGCAGTAGTTCTGGTACGACGTAGAACTGTTTCGGGCATTGTCGAAAGGGGATTCTGCGTGGAGCCGACGGACACTCAAGGTGCCGACTACTTCCATAAGGTGGTCGACTGCCAGTGGGCCTGTCCGGCGCACACCAACGTCCCGGGCTACATCCGCCTCATCGCCCAGGGCGAATTCGACGACGCCTATCTGTTGAACCGTGAGTCCAATGTCTTTCCAGGCATTCTCGGGCGGACCTGTGACCGACCCTGTGAACCTGCTTGTCGACGCGAGCGCGTGGACGGCTCGCCCGTCGCCATCTGTCGCTTAAAGCGCGTGGCCAGCGACTTAAAGGGCGACATTAAAGACCGCCTACCGAAGATTCCCACCGAGAAGAACGGGTACCGCGTTGCCTGCATTGGTGCTGGTCCCTCGTCGCTCACCGTCGCGAACGATCTCATGCCCATTGGCTACGAAGTCACGATCTTCGAACAGTTCGACAAGCCCGGCGGACTGATGCGCTCGAACATTCCTTCCTTTCGACTGCCCGAAGAGGTTCTCGACGAAGAAACGCGCGTCATTCTCGACATGGGCGTCGACATTCGCTACAACTCGCCCGTCGCGAGTCTTCGCGGCCTCCTCGACCAAGGTTTCGACTCAATCTTCGTTGGTGTAGGCGCACCACGCGGTAAGGAACTCGATCTACCGGGTCGCCACGACGAAACTGAATCACACATTCACATTGGCATTGACTGGCTCGAATCGGTGGCCTTCGATCACATCAGTGAAATCGGATCGCGGGTTCTGATTATTGGCGTGGGCAACACCGCCATGGACTGTTGTCGCACGTCGCGACGACTCGGTGGTACCGACATCAAAGTCATGGCGAGGCGTCCTCGTCAGTTCTTTAAGGCTTCGCCCTGGGAACTCGACGACGCCGAAGAAGAAGGCGTCGAGATCCTCATTAACTATTCGCCCAAGCGCTTCGTTATCGAAGAAGGACGACTTGTCGGCATGGAATTCGACGTCCTCGAATGGGACGAACAAGCGACGAAGTCAACCACCGTCGACACGGTCATACTTCCTTGTGACGACGTGATTCTCGCCATTGGTCAAGAGAACTCCTTCCCCTGGATCGAGCGGGACCTTGGTATGGAGTTCGGCGAGTGGGATATGCCGGTTGTCGACAAAGTGACGATGCAGTCCAGTGTCCCTGGCGTCTTCTTTGGCGGTGACGCCGCATGGGGACCACTCAACATCATCTGGGCCGTGGCGCACGGGCACGCGGCGGCCATTTCGATTGACAACCACTGTCATGACGTCGCGCTGGAGAACCGTCCGGCCATGGGCATGACACTCGCGAGCCAGAAGATGGGCATGAGCGAGTGGAGTTATCACAACGACTACAACCAGTCCTCGCGTCAAAAAATGAGTCACGTCGAGCTCACCAAGCGTTTCGAGTCACTCAGCCTCGAGGTCGAACTTGGCTTTAGTGTCGAACAGACGGTGAACGAAGTACAACGCTGCTTGAACTGCGACGTACAGACCGCCTTTAGTGCGCCACTCTGCATTGAGTGTGACGCCTGTCTCGACATCTGTCCGGTGCAGTGCCTCACGATCACGAGCAACGGTGACGAGGCGGATCTACGCGAGCGACTCTTGGCGCCCGCTACCAATCTTGATCAGGAACTCTTCGTCTCAGAACGGCTCCCCCAGACCGGGCGCGTCATGGTCAAGGACGAGAACGTCTGCGTGCACTGCGGACTCTGTGCCGAACGTTGTCCCACAGCGGCGTGGGACATGGAACTTTTCGATCTCGCCATTCCCTACGCCGGCTCTAATAACTACATCCCCGTCGCGCTGGGCTTTGGCGGCGGCGTGGCGGCTCGGAGTTAATCGTGACGATGACCCTAAAAGTCAAGGCTCGAAACCAGGTCAACGACTTCTCGATCAAACTCGCCAACGTCAACGGGACCGGTTCCTCAAGCGCCAACGGTCTCTTGGTCCAAGCAATTTTTCGCATGGGCATTCCCGTGTCAGGCAAAAACCTCTTCCCCTCCAACATCCAAGGTCTCCCCACCTGGTACGAGATTCGCGTCAACGCCTCGGGTTACACCGCACGCGCACTCGACTACGACCTCGTGATCGCGATGAACGCCCAAACGTACGTCGAGGACATTCAAGAAGTCGCCAGTGGTGGCTACCTCCTCTACGACTCGTCCTGGCCGCTCGATTCAGACCTCGAGCGCGACGACATCACGTTCCTAGGTGTACCGCTCGCCGCGATGTGTTTGGAGAACTTCTCCAAACCGCGCGAAAGAATATTGATGAAGAACGTTGCCTACGCCGGAGCGGTCGTCGCACTGGTGGGTGTCGACATCGACGTGGTCGCCAATCTGTTGGCGGAGAACTTCGCGCGCAACGAAGCGCTCCGTGATTCCAATCAGCGCGCACTACGTCTCGGCTACGACTACGCCATGGCCAACTTCGACTGTCCCTTACCGTTTCGACTCGAGGCGCTCGATAAGAACGACGGCTCGATCTTGATCGACGGCAACACCGCGGCTGCGTTGGGATGTCTCTACGCCGGCGCGACCGTCGCGGGGTGGTACCCGATTACCCCCGCGACCGCGGTGATGGATAACTTCACCAGACTCTGTGCGGCGTACCGACGCGAGTTGATCCCCAACGACGATCCACTCGCCAAACCTGCGTACAAGAACAACTACCTGATCATCCAAGCCGAGGATGAAATCGCCTCTATTGGCATGGTGTTGGGCGCTGGTTGGAGTGGGGCACGTGCGTTCACGTCAACGTCGGGACCGGGCATCTCGTTAATGAGCGAACTCCTGGGTCTTGGGTATTACACCGAGATCCCCGCGGTCATCATCGACGTCCAGCGCGTGGGCCCCTCAACGGGTATGCCCACGCGCACCCAACAAGGCGACATTTTGATGTGCGCGTACGCCTCACACGGCGACACGAAACACATTCTTCTCTTTCCGGCCAACCCTTATGAGTGCTTCGAGTTCGCGGTGCAGTGCTTTGACATCGCCGAACGGTTTCAAACCCCGGTCTTCATGCTGAGCGACCTCGACATTGGTATGAACGACTGGGTCGTTCCGAAACTCTCATGGGACGACTCGTACGTACCCGATCGAGGGCGAGTCTTGAGCGACGACGACCTCGCCGGCATCCCCGAGTTCTTTCGCTACACCAACGAAGACGACCATTTCATCGCGCCACGAACCGTGCCCGGCTCTGATCCCAAGGGCGCGTACTTCGTTCGAGGATCGGGACACGACAAGTTCGGTCGCTACACCGAGATCCCCGACAGTTACCAAGAGGTCATTGACCGACTAAAGCTCAAACACGCCGCCGCCGCACCCTACGTGCCCGCTCCCGTTATCGAGAAGAGAGCGAACGCGACGGTGGGCGTCATCACAATCGGCAGTTGTGACCTCGCGGTGCGCGAGGCCCTTGATGAACTGAACGAGCAAGGCCTCATCTGTGACTTCATGCGCGTGCGGGGGTTCCCCTTCGTTGAGGACATTCGCCACTTCGTGGAGAGTCACCAACGTTGCTTTGTCGTAGAGCAGAATCGCGACGCGCAGCTACGTTCGTTAATCGCCATTGAGACGGGTGTTGCCATCGAAAAAATGGACTCCGTTTTGGCGTACGGGGGATTCCCCCTCAGTGCCAAGCAGGTTGTTGACAGTGTGCTCACCCAGATAGAGATCTTTTAATGCCCTCGATTCTCAAGCCCTTCATTCCACTCAGTCCCCTGCCCAAGAACGACCTTGGTCTAACGATTCGTGACTACGAGGGCGCGATGTCGACGCTGTGCGCGGGATGTGGCCACGACTCGGTGACCGCGGCGATCAGTCACGCGTTCTTCGAGCTGTCCTTGCCACCGCGTTCGATCGCCAAGTTGAGCGGCATTGGGTGCTCGTCAAAGACCCCCACGTACTTCGTGCGAGGTGCGCACGGCTTTAATTCGGCCCACGGTCGCATGGCAACGATTGCCACCGGCGCTAACGCGGCCAATCGCGAACTGACCTACATTGGCATCTCGGGCGACGGTGACTCACTCTCGATTGGCCTTGGCCACCTGATGCACGCCATGCGCCGCAACGTCAACATGGTCTACGTCATCGAAAACAATGGCGTGTACGGACTGACCAAAGGCCAGCTCTCGGCGTCGGCGGACATTGGCTCGAGCCCGAAAAAAGGCGAGCCGAACTTACTGGCCCCCATCGATCCCATCACCGTCGGCCTCTCGCTAGGCGCGACGTTTCTCGCGCGCAGCTTCTCGGGCGATAAAGAACAACTCATTCCGATCTTGAAGGCCGCGGTCAAGCACCACGGCTTTGCGCTCATTGACGTCATCTCCCCGTGCGTGACCTTTAACGATCACGAGGGTTCGACCAAGAGCTACAAGTTCTTCCGAGAGCATGAGGTGAAAGAGGTTGAGACGGACTTTGTACCCCTCGCGATTCCCATTCGCGAAAAGATTCCGAGTGACGCCGCGAAAGAAGTCGTCATGCACGACGGCAGTGTTATGAGGTTCCGTTCGCTCCCAGATGGCTACGACCCGAGCGACCGCAGCAAAGTCGAAGAGTACATACGCGACCGCCAGAGTCGGGGCGAGATCGCGACGGGACTGCTCTACCTCAACGAATCAAGCCAAGAACTGCACGAACTCAACCACACACCCGACTCGGGCCTGAACCGTATTCCTTTCGACAAGCTCTGTCCCGGTGCTGACGAGCTCGCCAAACTTCAGGCCGATTTTCGCTAGCTTTGCCGTAACCTTGTAGAGAGGTTGTTATGGCCAAACATCCAGATGTTGAAGTAATACTCGGCGGAGAGAACGCGTGTTACGCCCATCTCCTGTGCGACGAGTGTGGCGCGGTGCTTGATGAAAGCCACGATCAGCCCTGTTCGTTGCGTGAAGAGAGCGACGTACCCGAGTCGTGACGACGACGCGCCGAGTGGACCGGTATCGCTGATGCAGCGACGCTTCGCTACTTCTTTGACGCAAGCGAGCGAGCGTCAGCGAGTCGGTCGACTTCTTTAGCTCGCGCAGCCTTTTTGGCTTTCGCGTTGGCAGTCTTGACGAGGGCCGCCTGGTTGGTCTGCGCGACGTCTATGGATGTTGGCGCCGAAGCTCCATCGTCCCAACAGGCGACGCCCGATCCATTCAGCACGACGCAGGTGTAGTTGTAGCTATAGCTCTGATCGACGCGTGTGACACCTGAGAGCTTGGACACGACAACTGGCGTGTTCGAGTTTGTCGTGGCGCCAAGATTGAGTTGACCCGCGCTGTGGTATCCCCAGCACGACACGGCGCCGGAAGAAACTGCGCAACTGCTGTACGCGCTGGTCGTAAGACTTGAAACGTTCGAAAGACCACTCACGGTGACCGGCGTCAGTGAATTCGTGTAACTACCGTTGCCGAGTTCGCCCTCTCCGTTGTAACCCCAACACGAGACGGTGCCACTGGAAAGCAGGGCGCAAGAGTTGTTAAAACCAACGTCAACTGAACTGACGCCGGTAAGGCCACTCACCAAGACAGGAACCGTCGACGACGTCACCAGGCCGTTACCGAGTTCGCCGTAGTTTCCTGAACCCCAGCACGAAACAGTGCCTGAGGAGAGAAGGGCGCAGGCGTGATTCGTGCCGGTCGTGACGGACACCGCGTTGTCAATGTTGGAGACGGTAGTTGGCTGCAGCGAACTCGTTGTTGAACCGTTACCGAGTTGACCCAAGCCGTTGTTGCCCCAGCACGATATGGAGCCTCCAGAAAGCACCGCGCAGGCGTACGAACTGTTGACCGAGAGTTGCGTCGCGTCGCTGATGCCGCTCACTGACACAGGGCTCGCGCTCGTAATCGTTGAGTTGTTGCCGAGCTGGCCGTCATTATTGCTTCCCCAACAACGCACCGTGCCACTCGAGAGGAGCGCGCAGGCGTTGTCAGAGTTCACCGAGATCTGCGAGGCGGTGGTTATTCCCTCAACGTTGACGGGTGTCGTGGAGTTAGCTGTCGAGCCATTACCGAGCTGGCCGTCATTGTTGTTACCCCAACAACGCACCCTGCCACTCGAAAGGAGCGCGCAACCGTTGTCGTAGCCGGCTGAAACCTGCGTAATAGCGGCGGCGGTGGTCGGTGTCACCGCATTCGAACTCGGTGATACTGGGCTCACTAACGTCGCGCTCTTCGCGATCACGCTGAAGTGGTAGCTCTGGCCATTGGTGAGACCGGTCACGGTGCATGAATCAGTCTCTGGGGTAGTGACGACGTAGGTGCAACTCTTGTTTGATCCGTTGGTAACGACGTAGCTCGTGACGCTAGAGGCGCTGTTGCCTACCGAAGGGGTCCAGCCAACCACGGCCTCCCCATTACCAGGAAGCGCTTCGACTTTCGTGGGAGAGCCAAGTGCCTTAGCTTGAACGAGTGGGTCTTGAGAGAGAGCGCTCGTCGTGGATGAAAGGCGAAAGGCCGCAAGGCTGTTCGGTGAAGCGCCGGGCGTACCAAGTCCGCTGGGACCGGCGTATCCATTGTCACTTTGCGCGGCGTTGCACAGATAGTTGCCACAGTTGCTGTTTGATCCTGAAGAGACGTGATACAGCGAACTCGCGTTGTTATAGAGGTTCGAAGCGGGATTGACCGTACTAGGAGTGCTGGTGCCCGCAAGGGCGAAGATCGCGCTCACGAGTGCGGCAGCGACGCTTGTGCCCCCGGCAACGTAGAGACCTGACGCACCAAAGGTGTCGTAGACCCACACGCCGGTGTTGGGATTGGCCTCGGCGCTCACGTCGGCGACGCTTCGATTGGCACACCCCGTGTCGTGCTGCCACGTGGGCTTGGCCTCGTAGCGACTGCAGCCCGATCCAGAGTTACCCCACGCCGTCTCTGATCCGTCGCGCGCACCGGTGCTGGTGTTTTGAATCAGTGTGGTGCCCCCAACGGCGACCACGTTGGGTGACGCCGCAGGGAACTGCACGCCGTAACCGTTGTCGCCGGCCGCGGCGACGATTGGGACGCCGGGATGCAGGTAGTAGTTGTTCGAAAGGGTGTTCTCAGAAGCGAACTCCGGAGATCCGTAACTATTGGACACGACGGTCGCGCCAAGACTTACCGCGGTATTCACCGAGGCGCCCAGGTCGTTCATAGAGCCGGTCGTGGCCTCAACGACGAGAATCTGACAACTCGGACACAGCGCGGAGACCATTTCAACGTCAACCGCCTCTTCGAGTGCCCAACTGGCGTTGGCTTGTGGCAGTGGCGACGTCGCACCTTGTTCATTGACTTGCTGGAAGTTGCATCCGGTCGCTGACGCCGACACGGGGGCGACAGTGCAGGCCGGCAAATTGAAATAGCGGCGGTAGTACGCAAGGTCGCTCGCCAAGCTGGGGTTGGAGTACGCGTCAACGATCGCGACGATCTGCCCTACGCCCGAGTTACCAGCAGCGTCGAGTGAAGCGACGTTATAGGCAGAGCGTAGGTAAGCCGGAGAGTACGCACCTTTGTCGCCGAGAGCGGCGGACGGGGTCGCGCTAGCGACGTTCTTCACCACGTTGCCCGAGCGAATGACCAAGTTGCAGTGCGCGTAGCCCACGGGCTGGTGAGACGAGCACACGTCTATCGAGGTGCTTGAAGAAGGTGAAGCGACGGGAATCTGCACGGTTTTGGCCGAGACGACGGTGGCACTCACGCTGGTCGCAGGGGCCACGACGAGACCAAAAGTGCCCACAAGCATGAGGCCGGCAACGGTACTCATGGTGAATAATTTCTGCATAATTACCGTCCCCTCATTGGTTGGCGCGCCGTAGAAACGCGGCGAAACGTGACTCAACAAGGCTTCCAATTTCCTGAGAAATTGTCTTGACCCGCGTGAGTGATTGAGGGTGTGAAGATGAGTGATTTACACGTAGGCAACCCGCGCACGTCGAGCACAGATGCACTAGTCAATGAACGGACGCTCTAGTCAAAATTGACTACTCCGCAGGCGCGTAACTGCTCACGAAAGTTCGAGGAGCGACGCGGTTTCTACGCCACGAGCGATGGCTTACCCTTTGATTCAAAGCGTTTCACGCGTGCGATGTCTGACTACTATGAGAACGACAGTGCAATGGGGGCGCATAGAGCGCGTTAACGAACAATGTTGAGCAGCGATCTATCGATGCCTTTGACAATCGAACACAATCAGGGAGAAAACATGAAGTTGACAAAAGGTCTACGAGTCACACTCAGTGTCGCTGTGTTATCTATTACAGGAATCTCGAGTGGTCTCGTTTCCATGTCAAGCGCCTCGGCGGCAACGGTGCCAAAGTTGGTCGTGACGCCGTCCTTAAACCTGCACAATGGCGAGGCCGTCAAAGTGACCGGCAGCGGCTTCAAGCCGGGCGACTCGGTGTACGTCGTGGAGTGTCTCGCGACCGCGAAGGGCCAGGCTGGCTGCAATATTCTCGGCGCCAAGCCCGCCACCATTACCGCAACGGGCTTGCTGCCCAAGACCATGTTCAAGGTCATAACGGGCAAAATCGGCACCGGTAAATGCGGCACCACCAAGGGCAACTTAAAGAGTTGTGCGATGAGTGTTGGCAATATATCGGGCGGCGACTCAGCCGTGGCACGTATCGCCTTTAAGTAGATCTACGTCTGCTTTGATCGAAGCAGCGGGCACCACCTCACGTGACGTTCGCTCGTGATCACTGCTTTTTTTGCGCTCACTTTAAAGAGCGCAGAGGAACAGACGATTCGTTAAGTACGCATCATCGGATGTTGATGGCACAAAGATTGTTATGGGAGAGGATGACATGAGCGAGCGAAACGGCTCAGCGTCACTCATCACGCGCTCTATTCAGGGACGGCGCGACCGAATTGTCCATCAACTAAAGACGCACTTCAGTTTTGCGTCATTGCTCGCGATTCTCTTCCTTACGTTTCTCGACAACACCATCGCGAGCGCGGTACTCACCAGTGTGCAAGCCCATCTACACGCGGGCGTCTCGCAGTTGCAGTGGGTCGTTGGCGGCTACGCCCTCGCTTTCGCGAGCCTCATGTTGATCTCTGGATCACTGAGCGACAACTTCGGGCGCAAAAAAGTGATGTTAATTGGCGTCGTGATTTTCTGCGGAGGCTCATTAGTGTGCGCCTTCGCGGATTCGCCCAGCGTGCTCATCATCGGACGTGTGATCATGGGCGTCGGTGCAGCTGGCTCAGAACCGAGCACCTTGTCGATGATTCGTCACATCTATCCAGAGAAGAAGGCGCGCGCGCGCGCACTCGGAGCGTGGGCCGCGGTCTCTGGCCTCGCGCTGGCCCTGGGTCCGGTAATTGGTGGCGTATTGGTTGGTCTGTGGTCGTGGCGGGCGGTTTTCTGGTTCAACTTCTTCTTTGGCATCCTCGTACTCATTACCGCTTCCATTGCACTTCCCGAGAGCGTGAACGCGATTCGCCGACGTATCGACGGCTACGGCTTCGTGCTCGCGAGCGTCGCTCTTGGAACCGCAACCTTCGCCACGATCTCTGGCGAATCGTGGGGGTACCGCTCGTCGGGCGTGCTCACCTTGTACGTGATTAGCGCGGTGGCTTTCACCATTTACTTCATTGTCGAATCGAAGACGAAGTACCCCATGTTGAACGTTAAGTGGCTCAAAAATCGAGCTTTCGCCGGCTCGACGGTTATCGCCTTCACGAGTTGTTTCGCCATCTTCTCCATCTTCTTCTTCGTCGCGCTCTACCTCGAAGTCGTCGCCCAAGTTGGCCCCTACACACTCGCCCTTGACTTCTTGCCACTTCTCGCCGGCATGGTCTTGGCATCGCTCTTCGCGGGTCGTTGGGTTGGCCGCGTTGGATCGCGCGTGCCCATGACGGTGGGCTGTCTCCTCGCGGGCTTAGGTGTTCTCTTAACTGACGTCGCGATTAACCCCTCGGCGGGTCTCAGTACGTTGGGCTGGACAATGGGCCTCGCGGGTATTGGCTTTGGCATCCTCATAGTGCCCATTAACGCCACTGCTCTCATCAGCATTCCCGCCGCGAACTCGGGCATGGCCGCCTCAACAATCAACACCAGTCGCGAGCTCGGCGCCGTGACGGGCGTCGCGATCCTCGGCTCGGTCGTAAACGCGCAGCTCACGGTGCACCTGACCCAGCGGCTCATTCAACTCGGCGTCCCCTCGGCCTTTCGCCAAGAGATCATTACGGCGGTGATTACTGGCTCGGTGCACTCTGAGGCCGCTGCGCAGAGCAGTGAAAGTAGCGCGGCGGTGAAGGCAATCATCAAAAAAGTGGTGCAGGCCGCCTACGACGCCTTCACGCACGGACTCAATCTGGCGCTCACGGTCTCGGGGCTCTTATTGCTCCTCTCAGCTGGCATCGCGTACTACACCGGTACCAACGAAAGAAACTCCTTGGTGGTGGACGAGTAAGCACTCGCCCCACCCCCTTGCTCTTAGCGTGAGATTTCCCATTCGGGATCGTCCAGGGAGATCACCGCAAATTCAACTCGTATGAACACAATTTTGAGCCGTCCTCCAAGTCGATGTCGTCTTGGCGCTCGTAGCCGATCGATTCGTAGAAGCTCTGCGCCGCCAAGTTTTTCAATGACGTGTTCAAAGTCAGCCGGTCCTTCCCGTTCTGTCGTGCAACATTGGCGCAATGAGTCATCAGAGTCTGGCCTACGGCTCTGCGTCGTGCCGCTGGGGCTACTCCGAGAACTCGCACATGCGCCTCATCGGGTGTCAGTGGTACTGAGTTCTCCCCATCGACAATGCGATCTTCCATCTCAAGTGTCACCGAACCAAGGATGCGTCCGCCCTCCGTTGCTACATAGACGGCTGCAACGTCATCCCGTCCGGCCACGTCAGCAATACGAGCACGAAACATCAGCCACTCTTGATCTTCGATCGATCCCGTGGGCTCCCACGCGGACGCGGTGACCTCTCCTGCGGCGACATACTCATCAGGGCGGACTCTTCGTATCTCAATCATGAAGAAGACTGTACTGATGGATAAATGCGGCGCACTAAACGACCTCTTTCATCTCACGTCAAGAGCAGGGGGGGGGCGTCCCACGCTGCATTACAAACGAGCGCGTTGCTCCATTCGACGCTTCTGACTGGCGTCGTTCAGGCGTTGGAGCAAAGTGGTCAATGTCTCCACGTCGCCCTTGGGCCACCCTCCACAGAGTTCGTTCAAAATTTCACCACGTCGGGCCTGTCGCTCTTCCAGCGCTCGACGACCCACCGCGGATACCGAGAGCAACGTGGCCCGTCCGTCTGAGGGATCGCTGCGCTGTACTAAGAGTCCGTCATCCAGCATCTCGTTAACGTAACGACTAATTGACGTCTTTGTCACCGAGAGCGTGTTCGCTAAGTCTGAGGCTCGAATCGTTTCGGCCTCGACAACGACACGAAGAAGTTCCGTCGCTAAGACACTTAACTCGAGGTCTTTTGAGGTTCGCAACAACTGCATCAAGTGAACGCGGCGAAGTCTCCCCAACTCGCGCTCGAGCGTCGTCGTGACGACCGATTCCTTCACCGGCTTGTTCATTGCGCTAACATAACATATAGTTACTCAAAGTAACTAATTCAACTCCGACATTTCTGTACTCCTCGACGCGACGTAGTGTCGCCCGAGCGAACCACCGAAGGGAACCACATGACACACGATCTGCGTGCCGACACCATCACGATGAAGGGACACGGAGGCGACGAGATTGAGGCCTACCTCGCCGTGCCCACCGACGCCGAGCAGTTCGGCTCGATCGTTGTCATACACCACATGCCCGGCTACGACGAGCAGACCAAAGAAATCGCGCGCAAGTTCGCGGCGAATGGTTACGCCGCGCTGATGCCCAATCTCTATCACCGCGAAGCTCCCGGCGCGGGTCCCGACGACGCGGCCGCCACCGCTCGAGCACTTGGTGGCGTGTCCGACGAACAACTCGTGGGCGACGTCGAAGGCGCAATGAACCACTTGAAAGGACTGCCGTCGTCAAATGGCCGCGTCGCGGTTATTGGTTACTGCTCCGGCGGTCGTCAATCCTTCCTCGCAGGATGTCGACTGCCTCTTGACGGCGTTATCGACTGCTACGGCGCCTTTGTTGCCATCGACCCGCCTTCGGAGTTTCCACTCAAAGTAAAAGCTGCCATTGGCGAAGTCGGCGGTCTCTCCGCGCCGCTGCTCGGACTCTTTGGCGCGGATGACACGTTTCCTTCCCCAGAGCAGAACGAAGCGCTCGCTGCGGCGTTGACGGCTGCGGGCAAGGAGTTCACGTTCCGTACGTTTGAGGGCGCCGGTCACGCCTTCTTCGCGGTTGAACGTCCGTCGTTTCGTCCCGAGTCAGCCGTCGAGGGCTGGAAGGACATCTTCACGTTCCTCGCTCGCACCGTTGGTTAAGGGGAGGCTATGTGTACCTACCAAACTGAAAAAGTAACCATCGAGGGCAGCGGGAAAACGTCGGAGGGATGGACGTCAATGACCGACGCGACGGTCTACTTTGATCACCCCGTGCACTACGGCGCTGGTCACGCGCTGCTCATTGATGTGCTGAATCCCCAAAAGGGACCTTCGGCGCGTGTCGCGCTCGAGCTCAGTCCCGAGAGCGCACGAGCGTTGGCGAACGCGATCTTGCACTCCCTCGACACTGTCCCAAGTGAGTTGTTGAGCGAACACGCCTCGTGAGCGTCGCCACCGCGTCACAAGGGCGACGCGACCTCCCCCACCGCGACTCTGATCGTTACAAGTGGTTAGTACTTTCCAACACCACATTGGGCATGTTGATGGCCACCATCGACGCCTCCATTGTCTTGATTGCCCTACCCGACATCTTCAAGGGCATCAAGATCAACCCCCTACAACCCGGCAACACGTTCTATCTGTTGTGGATGATTCTCGGTTTCATGATCGTGACCTCGGTGCTCGTCGTGAGTTTGGGACGTCTGGGCGACATGCTCGGGCGCGTGCGAATGTACAACTTAGGTTTCGTGATCTACACGTTCTTCTCGCTGCTGCTCTCCATCACCTGGATGTCGGGCACCGCGGCCGCACTCTGGCTCGTTATCATGCGACTCTTTCAAGGCGTCGGCGCGGCGTTCTTGATGGCGAACTCGACCGCAATCTTGACCGACGCCTTCCCCGAGCACGAACGCGGCATGGCCATTGGTATCAACCAGATCGCGGCCATCGCGGGTACGTTCATTGGCCTCGTGTTGGGCGGGCTGCTTGGTCCAATCCAGTGGCGACTGATCTTCATTATTTCGGTGCCCATTGGCCTCTTTGGCACCGTGTGGGCCTATCTGAAACTGCGCGAGGTGCCCAGCAAACGTGACACGTCGATTGACTGGAGTGGCAACGTCAGTTTCGCCGTCGGTCTCATCGCGTTGATGGTCGGCATTACCTACGGTATCCAGCCCTACGGCGGCCACGTCATGGGTTGGACGAGCCCCCTCGTCTTAGGTTGTCTCAGCGTCGGTGTCGTCACGCTGTTCCTCTTCGCTCGCATTGAGATGAAATCGCCCGATCCGATGTTCAAGTTGAGTCTCTTCAAGATTCGCGCCTTCTCAACGGGCAGTATTTCTACGCTGCTCGCCGCCGTCGGTCGCGGCGGTCTGATGTTCACGATGGTGATATGGCTCCAGGGAATCTGGTTGCCGCTCCACGGGTACAGCTTTTCCAACACGCCGTTGTGGGCTGGTATCGCACTGATGCCCCTCACCGCGGGCTTTCTCGTTGCCGGTCCCCTGTGTGGCTACCTTTCCGATAAGTACGGCTCGCGCCCGTTCACGGTCGGAGGAATGATTGGCGCGGCGACGTCGTTCCTTCTTTTGGAACTATTGCCCGCGAACTTCTCCTACACCGAGTTCGGACTGATTCTGTTCTTGAACGGAATCGCGATGGGTGCCTTCTCCGCGCCAAATCGCGTCAGCGTGATGAACTCCCTGCCCGCAGAAAACCGCGGCGTCGGTTCGGGCATGAACTCAACGTTCCAGAACTCGGGCCAAGTCATCTCCATCGGCATCTTCTTCACGTTGATGATCATTGGCCTCTCCTCAACGTTGCCCCACGCCCTGCTCACTGGACTCACCAGTCAAGGCGTGACCCAGGGCGTCGCTCAGCGCGTCTCCACGTTGCCTCCGGTCACCACACTCTTTGCGTCGCTGCTCGGTTACAACCCCATGGTTCATCTACTGGGTAGCCACGTGTTGGCAACACTGGCGCCGGGAGCGCGCGCCACAGTTATCGGCAAGAAGTTCTTTCCAACAATCATTCAAAAGGCGTTCGTCTCGGGACTGCACCCCGCGCTCGACTTCGCCGCCGTTGTCTGTGGCCTCGCGGCGGTGATGTCGTGGCTGCGCGGTGAGCGCCACGGCGCGTTAGAGGTCTAGGTCGACCTACGCGTCAGCGTCGTCGCGACGACGAACGCCCACGAGCAGCGCGACGCGCAGTCCCATGGTTGAGATTTCGTTGCGACTGAGCTGCACCCACGTGGTCGTCCCGTCATTGAGTTCGACGGTCACTTGGGCCTCAAAGCCGAGCGACACGATCTTCGTAATTCGCCCCTTCACTTCGGCGTGGTGCACGGCGACGAGTTCGAGGTCGTGCGGTCGCGTCACGACGCCACCAAAGATCGTCGACGGTCCAAGGAACTCGTGGACGAAGCTCGTCGCGGGACTTTCATAGAGCGCGAGGGGATTACCCGACTGCACGACTCGGCCCGAGCGCATCACGATCAACTGGTCCGCCACTTCCATGGCCTCTTGTTGGTCGTGGGTCACGAGCACCGTCGTGACGGGCAGTTGATGATGGAGTTCTTTTAGCCATTGGCGAAGTTCCAAGCGCACCACCGCGTCGAGTGCCCCAAAGGGCTCGTCGAGCAACAGCACGCGAGGCTCAATGGCGAGCGCTCGAGCGAGCGCCATTCTTTGGCGCTCTCCCCCCGAGAGTTGCGCGGGGTAGTTATTTTCTTTGCCTTCAAGTTTCACGAGCGCGAGTAGTTCCTTCACGCGCTTGTCGATGTCGCTCGCGGGACGCTTTCGAACCTTGAGCCCAAATCCGATGTTCTTCGCAACATTCATATGGCGAAAGGGGGCGTAGCTCTGAAAACAGAATCCAATGTCGCGGTGACGAGTATCGACGCTCGTGACGTCAGCTCCGTCAATCTCGACGGTCCCCTCGTCGGGGCGCTCTAGCCCGCTAATGAGTTTCAGCAACGTTGACTTACCCGAACCCGACGGTCCCAGAATGGCGGTCAGCGATCCGTGGCGAATCTCGGCGTTGACGTCGTCGACGGCGTGGGTCTCTCCGTAGCGCTTCGATAGATGCTTAAGCGAGATCGACACGAAGTTTCCTCTCTCTTCTTCTAAGTAACGCGAGGACGGCTAGTGCCACCATCGATAAAAGGGCCAACACGAGCGCGCCGGAGTACGTACCCAACGTGTCAAAACGTTGGTCCCAGCTGTCAAAGATATAGATCGGTAGTGTCTGGGTCTTTCCCGAGATGTTGCCCGAGACAACGAGCACCGCGCCGAACTCGCCCAATGTTCTTGCAATGGTCAGCGTCACGCCATAGAGCACGGCCCAGCGAATCGCCGGCAAGGTGACGCTCCAAAAGATCCGCAGGCGCCCCGCGCCGAGCGTGCGCGCGGCGTGTTCTTGGTCCATGCCAAGTTCGTACAACACCGGCACTATTGAGCGCAGTACGTAGGGAAGTGACACCGCGGCCGTGGCGAACACGATGCCCAGTGGTGAGAAGAGCACGTTGATGCCCCAGTGAGCGAGGGGCGCGCCGAACCAACCAACGCGTGAGTACGCGAGCACGAGGGCGACGCCAATAATGACCGGCGACACCGCCACCGGCACGTCAAAGATCACGTCAAGAAATCGCTTGCCGACAAAGTTGTGGCGCGCGATCAAGATCGCCGCGCCCACGCCCACCGCGGTGTTGATCGGCACGGCGATGGCCGCGACTTCGAGCGACAGCTTCAAGGCGGAGAGGGCGTCGGGTTGCGTGATCTCGTTCCAGAAGGCCGGAAAACCGTGCGAGAAGGCCTTGATGACCATGAACACCACCGGCAATCCGACCAAGATGCCCAGATAGATCAGCACGACGCTGCGCAGTGCCCAACGATGCGAATCTTTCATCAGAGTGTTCGCTTCTGATAACGACTCGACAAGACGTTGGTGGTGATGAGCACCACGAGACTTAACACGAGCAGCGCGGTTGATACCGCGGCGGCGTTGGTCCAAAGAAATCCTTGCGTCAAGTTGTAGATGTAGTTCGACGCGACGGTCGTTCGACCAACGCCACCGGCAATAAGCGAGATTGATCCGAACTCACCAATGGCGCGCGCAAAGGCCAACCCGAAACCGCCAAGTACCGCTGGCCACAGTGACGGGAACACCACGGTAAAAAACGTGCGCACGCCACCGGCACCGAGTGTTCGCGCGGCGTCCTCACTCTCTAGATCCAGCGAGGCGAGCACGGGTTGGACCGCGCGCACGGAGAACGGCAACGTCACGAACAGCAGCGCCAGCATCAGTCCCATCCACGTTTCGAAGAGATCGACGTGAATAGGACTGTCGACACCGTAGATCGCTAACAACAGCACGCCCGCCACAATGGTCGGCAACGCGAACGGCAGATCGATGGACGCTTCGATGAGTCCCTTCCCAATGAACTTGTCGCGCACCAACACCCACGCAATGGCCACACCCATGATTGAGTTGATCGCCGCCACACTTAACGAAAGCCACAGCGACAAGACGATGGCTTCCTTCGCGCCCGACGCCGTCACCGCGCTCCAGAAGGTCTTCAGTCCAATCAAGACGTGCCAGCGCCAGAACGCCAGTCCGGCGCCGTGAGTCGCCACCGAAATGGAAAGCCCGTGGCTGATCAAGGCCGCAATAGGAATCAGAACAATGAGCGAGAGGTAGCCAACGAGCAGTGCACTACCCCCACCGGCCAACAGCGGGGGCGAGAACCTCGAGGACCGACACGGAGCCAGCGACGCGCTCAGTGGAGCGCTCTCGTGCGACGTCGGTGGTAGGGGTGTGGTCGTGGGCATGGTTGATCCTCGGTAATGAAATCGCACATAGCGAGCACGAACTCCAATTACCCTATTTCCTATGGAATTTATAGATATTAGCAACGTCGCGGCCTCACGCCAGCGATTCAACAGATTTACGGTGTTCGGGCTGTTTCGAGGCACTGTGGCTCACGATTCGCGAGGACCTCGCGAGGGACTCCCTATCGAGTTTGTCGAGCGTGGCGAGCCCTTGGCACCGCGGCCAAGTGAACGAGCGCGTTGTACGTCACGATCGCGATCGCGATGTGCATCAACACGAGGATGAACACGGCTCTCACCGGCGAACCTTGATGCCAAATGAAGGCATCGGGCACCAGCAACACAACGGTTACCGCAATGGCGGCGCGGTAGTAAAGCCAACGGGCACTCGAGCTAACGCGCGTCACGATGGGCCACCCCACGCACGCAACGATGACGCCGATAATGGTCAACTTGGAGTAGTCCGAAAATTGGAAGTGCACGTAACCCTTGGTCGAAGGGTAGAGTTTCGTGCCCAGTTCGACGATGATCGCGTCGGCAATCAGCGAGCCAACAAGCGCGACGAACGACGCAAAGAGCACCAGACCTGGTGAGGGCGAACGCTGGCCGGCGAAGTCGACGCGAAAGTACCTCAGAAGAGGTTGCGTGAATTTCGGAAATGCGTCAGTGCGTAGCTTCATTCGTTGGTCTCTTCCTCGCGCGCCAGTTTCTACACGCGTTCTTTTCGACGAATCGCCAAGCGGAGTCACGGTAATCAGATGATGTTACGCGCGACACAGTATCGAAGAAACATAAGAATTCGATGAAGAACTCGCGGGTCGGAGAGAACCGACCCGCGAGTTTCAAATCTCAGAGAATTCAGCGCTCAGGCTATGAATTCATCGATTTGTGAATCGTCGCCACTATGCGCTCTACCGAGGGAATGGCCAAATCTTCGAGCGAGTCAGCTGCCGGCAGTGGAATGTGCGGCGTCGTGATTCGAACGATTGGACCGTCGAGGTCGTAGAAAATCTCGTCGGCAATGATCGACGCGAGCTCCGCTCCCCAACCACAAAGACGTGGATTCTCCTCAACGGTAAAGACGCGACCCGTGGCCGCTACTTCTCGCAAGATCGTCGCCGCGTCGAGGGGCACGAGAGAACGAACGTCAATAACCGTGCAGTCGATACCGTTCGACGCGAGCTCTTCAGCCGCAGCCATCGCACGAGGCACCATCGCGCCGAGGGCGATAATCGTGGCGTTCGTTCCTTGACGGAGCACCTTGGCCGTACCGAGCGTGTCGACGATGTCGCCGTCGGGCACGTCCATCTTGGAGGCGTAGAGCGCCTTCGCTTCGAGAAAAATCACCGGGTCGTCGTCGCGTATTGACGCCGCCATGAGGCCAATGACGTCGACCGCGTTCGATGGAACGACGACCTTTAGTCCCGGTATCATCATCGCCCAGTTCTCGACGCTCTGTGAGTGCTGTGCGCCAAAGCGAAGTCCACCGCCGTTACCCGAGCGGATGACGAGGGGGAACGTCAACTGACCGTTGGTCATATAGCGGCTCTTAGAGATCTCGTTGGCGACGATGTCCCAACAGACGGCGAAGAAGTCCGAGAACATGATCTCGGCTATCGGGCGAAGACCCGTCATGGCCGCGCCCATGGCCGCGCCCAAAATCGCCTGCTCACTGATGGGCGTGTCGCGTACGCGTACGCCGCCAAACTCCTCCAGCAGCCCCACGGTGCCCTTAAAGACGCCGCCCGCGGCGCCAATGTCCTCACCGAGGAACACTATGGATTCATCGCGGCGCATCTCTTGTGCGATACCGCGCGCGATTGCTTCACGAAACGTTAGTTGCGCCATGACGCACCTCCATCAGCCCAAACATCTTTCAGCAAGAGATCCTCGCCGGGCACGCCGCCCGCTTTCGCTTCTTCGGTCGCGGCGTCAACTTCGGCGCTGACTTCAGACTCGATCAACAACAAGTCGTCTTCGCTCACGCCCTCACTGAGAAGTCGTGATCGGTACATCGGAATTGGATCTTTCAAGAGCCACTCGGCGAGCTCCTCATCAGGGCGGTACTTGCCCGGGTCAGCGCGCGAGTGTCCCCCGTGACGGTACGTCTTAGCTTCGATCATGCTCGGACCTTCGCCGGCGCGAGCGCGGGCCATCGCGGCGGCGGTGACTTCGTAGACGGCGTCGGCGTCATTACCGTCGACGATGATGCTTTCGAGTCCGTAGGCCGAAGCACGATCGGCGGCGGGGTTAACTGCGGCGGTGACGTCAGACGTACGGGTGTACTCCATCCAGAGATTGTTCTCGCAGAAGAAAATCACCGGAAGTTTCCAAATGGCCGCGAAGTTAAGTGCCTCGTGGAAGGCGCCGATGTTCACGGAACCATCGCCGAAGAAGGCGACGGCAACTTGGTCAGTGCCACGGTACTGCGCACTCCACGCCGCGCCACACGCAATGGGCAAGTGCGCGCCGATAATCGCGTACGAGCCCATCATGCCGTGCTCAACACTCGTGAGGTGCATCGATCCGCCCTTGCCCGCCATAAGACCATTCGTGCGACCCATGAGTTCGGCGAATACCGGCATCATCGGCACCCCGCGCGCCAGCGTGTGCGCGTGTCCGCGGTACGTCGCAAAGGTCCAGTCGGTGGGATTCATCGTCGCCGCGACGCCCGCCGCGATCGCTTCTTGACCAATGGAGAGGTGACTCGTGCCCTTGACGTAGCCCTCTAAAAACAGGTCGTAGGCGCGCTGCTCAAATTGGCGCAGTGCCACCTGCGAGCGATACATCGCAATTTTGTGGTCGAGAAAACTGATCTCGGCCGAAGCTTTGGTGGTGGTCATGGGGGGTTCCTCCTAATACCTATTGGCGACCATGAGCTCTTGCGCGGGGAAGTGCGTAAGAATTGCTGGGCCCTGGTCAGTTACAACGATCTCTTCTTCGATGCGCGCCGCCGAGATGCCGTCGGATCCTGGACAGTACGTCTCTAACGCGAACACCATGCCCGCCTTCAGTTCAATTGGATCGCGCAAACTATTGAGTCGACTAATGACGGGACGCTCGTGCAGTCCAAGTCCGAGACCGTGTCCGAACTGAAGACCAAAGGCCGCCATTTCATTCGCGAACCCGAAGTCCGTCGCGGCGGGCCACGCCATCGCAATCTCGTCGGTACCGACGCCTGGACGAACAAGGTCGATCGCCGCGTCCATCCACGCTCGGGCCTTGGTATAGGCCTCACGTTGCGGCGCGGTAGAACTACCCACCGACATCGTGCGGTAGTAACAGGTTCGGTACCCGTTGTAGGAGTGAATGATGTCAAAGAAAGCCTGATCACCCGGTCGAATAATGCGGTCGGTGAAGTTGTGGGGGTGGGGATTGCAGCGCTCGCCAGAGACCGCGTTGATGGCCTCAACTTGATCAGAGCCCATCTCGTAGAGCCGCTTGTTCGCGAGCGCGACAATCTCGTTCTCACGAATACCGGGCTTGAGCGCTTCGAAGACGTCTTGGTACACGCCGTCGACCATCGCGGCCGCCTGAGAGAGCAGCATCAGCTCATCGGGATTCTTGATCTGGCGTGCGTCAAGCATGAGTTGCTGCGCGTCACGAACATCAACGCCGGCCTTTTGAATCTCAAAGAGGAAGGGCAACTCAACAATGTCAATACCTATGGGCTGACCCATGAGACCTTGATCGCTCAAGAGCCCGACGATCTCCTTTACGGCTGATTCAAAGAGTCCGGCCTTTGGTGCGATGGCCCCTCGAAGGCCGAGCATTCCCGCACGACAGTTGTCGGGCTCGAGCCAGGGGGCGAAGAGTTGATGGTGGCGAGCGGCTGAGCCAAAGTCCCAAATGATAGGTTCGCCACCGCGCGTGAGCAAGCAGTAGCGCGACATCTTGTCGCCTAGCGCGCCGCCGACCCACGTCTGTGAGACGTAGCGGATGTTGTAAAAGTCAAAGAGAAGAATCGCGCCAAGGTCGCTCGCTTCGAGTGCCTCACGCGCCCTCGCGAGTCGGTACGCGCGCAGGCGATCGAAGTCGACTCTTGTCTCGAAGTCGACGCCGTTGTGACCGGGCGTGCCAATTATTGGGCCGAAGCCCTCGCGCATTACTTCGGCCCCAGACCGTCGTCAATGGCAATATTTTCCGGGACCATTGTTAAACCGGCGCTGCGAGCTTCTTCGAGCAGCAGTACCGAAAAGTCCTCGTCGACGTAGCCGGCGCCAATGGCACTGACGACCAATTCGGTGCACAACGCCGCTACTGGCATCGGCACGCTCATCTTCTTCGCTTCAGCCATGCCGAGGTCGAAGTCTTTGCGCAGCAACACCGGTGTAAAGGTGGGCGTGAAGTCGAGGTTCACGAAGGCCGGCGTCTTGTAACGAGTGAATGATGAACCCATAACGGAATTGTTGAGGAACTCTAGGAAGGCGCTGCGAGGAATGCCGCCGCGTTCGGCGAGCACCGTGATCTCCGACATGGCCTGGGTGACAATGCCGAGGAACATGTTGTGGCAGATCTTTACGAGCCGCGCGACTTCGTCGTCGCCAACGTACGTGACGCCGTGGCCAAGTTCGTTCAGATAAGGACGAACAATCTCAAAGGCGTCGCGCGTGCCTGATACCGCGAGCGTCAGCTGTCCAGAAGCGACAACCTTAGGGTTCCCGCTTACCGGCGCGGCGAGGAACGCAATGTTCTTGGCCGCCAACGCTTCGCGCACCTGCGCCGACGTCGTTGACGAAACGGTCGAACAGTCCACGACAACTTTCGGCGCACCGGCTCCAGCGAGGATGCCGTCGGGTCCAGTCGTTACCGCGAGGAGTTCCTTGTCCGCCGAGACCATGATGAAGACCACGTCGCAGTCGGCGAGGTCGCGTGGAGCGTCGACGACCTTCGCACCCAGTTCACCGAGCACTTCAGCCTTTGCCCGAGTGCGATTGGTCACCGTGACGTCAAGGTCCGACGTGACCAAGCGCTTCGCCATGGCGGTACCCATGCGGCCACAACCAATCCAGCCGATGCGGGTTCTATCTTCAGACATAAATCGCTCTCCTACAGTTCACTCGGGGTCGAGACGACGGCCTTTGGCGTCTCTTCGATACTGCCACCGAGGTAGAGAGCGCCAATTTCGGGGTTGTTTAAGACCTCAGCGCCCGAACCCGAAAGTCGAAGCTGACCGTTCTCCAACACGACCGCGTAGCTACTCATTCGAAGAGCCTGGCGGGCGTTTTGTTCTACGAGCAACACCGTACGCCCGGCCTTGTTCATCAACTTAATCGTGTGAAACACCAGTCGAAGGGTCTTCGGGTCGAGACCCATGGAGGGTTCATCAAGTACCACGAGCTCTGGCTCGAGCATCAAACAGCGCGCGAACTCCACGAGCCGCTGTTGGCCGCCCGAGAGGCTCCCGGCTTTGTCCTTGGCCCGTTCGGCCACGATTGGAAAGATTTCGGTGACGTGCTCGAGCCGCTGAGCGATGACCTTCTTATCCTTGACGAGAAACGCACCAAGTTCGACGTTCTGTTGCACGGTCATCTCTTTAAAGAGACTGTGATTCTGAGGCACCTGGACGATGCCCAGTTGCAAAATCTCTCGGGGCGTCAGGCCCACGAGCGAGGTTCCCTTGAACCACAGCTGACCAAGTCGGGGACGAATGAGTCCGCTCACGGTCTTGAGCAGCGTTGATTTACCGGAACCGTTCGGCCCCACGATGCACGTCACGCCGCCTTGGGGAACATCGAAGTTGACGCCTTTAATAACGTCGCCTCCGCCGTACCCGGCGACGACGCCTTCAAAGCGCAGAAACGCGGTCGACTCAGGCATTGCTGACCTCTTCGTCAACTTCCTCGTCGCTCACGCCCAAGTACGCGTCCAACACGGCCGGGTTGTTGCGCACTTCGTCGGGCGTTCCCGTCACCAAGTCACAGCCCTGGTGCATCACCGTGACCCTGTCACAGATCTTCATGACGAACTCCATGTTGTGCTCAACGATGAGGAACGTCTTACCATCTTTATTGAGCGCGCGAATCTTCTCACTGATCTCATTGATCAACGTGAGATTGACACCACCGGCTGGCTCGTCGAGCAAGATCACGTCGGGATCAGCCACGAGAACGTACGCCAACTCCAAAAGCTTTCGCTGACCGTAGGAGAGAGAACCAGCTTGGAGTGAAGCGAGGCGCGAAAGTCCCACGAAGTCCAGCCACTCCATCGCGGCATCGAGTTCGGACTTCGACGACTTCGAACGCGTGAGTCCTCGCAACCAACTCTCGTCGCGTTGAGTAGCGACGAGCATATTCTCGAGGACACTTATACGGGCGAAGATGCGCGTAAGTTGAAAGGTCCGTCCGACGCCTAGAGCGAAGATCTTGTTCGGTCGAGCATTGGTGACGTCGTGTCCGGCAAAGGACACCGTGCCCGCGTCCGGTTTCACGTACCCAGTTATGACGTTGAACAAGGTGGTCTTGCCCGACCCGTTGGGGCCGATGAGACCAGTGATGCTGCCCTTGTCAACGCTGAGTGAACAGCCCGCGAGTGCCTTCACACCCCCAAAGGAACGTGATACGTCTTTGGCTTCTAGAAGCGTCGTCATGAAGGATTCATTCCAGCTGTCGCGGGGTCCGTCGCGGGGTCCGACGCGATACCTGTCGTTAACGCAGTATCACGCTTATCAGCGCGTTCATTCCACCACTTCGAGACCGCGACGACAATTCCCTGGGGCATGAAAAGGATGACGAGCAGGAACATGGCACCGAGGAGAATCAGATACAGAGAGCCGTTCGAGAACGTCAGTGTGAAGTACTGCTGGGCTACTTCGAGGACCAATCCACCAAGCAGTGGGCCAAGCAACGTGCCGAAGCCGCCAAGGAAGGCCATCAGCGCGACGGTGATGTCGAAGTTCGGCTCGAAGACGAACTGTGGGTAGATCTGACCAAAAAACATCGCGTACATGGCTCCCGCCATACCGATCGTGAACGCCGACATCACGAAGCCCGTGAGCTTGACGGCCGAGACGCGAACGCCAAGTCCGAGCGCTCGGTCCTCATCATCGCGAATGGCGAGCATCTGCAGGCCAAAACGAGATCGTCGTACCAACGCGGACAGTACGGTCGCGAAGATGACGATGCCGAGCGCCACGTAGTAGAAGGGCAGGTTGAAGTAGTTAAACAGCCACGGGATCAACGGCAGTGATATTCCTGCCGCGCCACCCGTAAACGACGCGTTGATCGCCAGGAGCTGAAAGACGAAGAACAGGGCGATGGTGATCACGACGAACGTGTGTCGGCGTACGCGAAGCGCGACCGCGCCAACGGGAATCGCCACCAACATGGCCACGAGACCGGCGAGCGGGACGAGCCAGAACTGCGCCTCGCCACCAGCCATGTGCGCGTGTTCCGAGATCAAAGCCATCGTGTACGCGCCGCACCCGTAGAAGATTCCCGAACCGAGCGAGATGTAGCCCGAGTAGCCAGAAAACATGTTCCACGACGTGGCGCACGCCATGAAGAGCAACGTAGAGACCCCGATCGACGTCCACGTCGGATTCGTGACGATGAGCGGGAAGATAATAAGAGCGACGAGAGCAAGGCCCCACGCCGTAGGTTTCGCCTTTGACATCAGGCCACTCTCGCGGACTGCTTACCGAAGAGTCCCTGAGGACGCAACGACAACACAATGACGAGGACGAAAAAGAACGTCGGGCTCGACCAGATCGGTGACCACACCACGGCGACGACGTCACCCAAGGTCACCATCAAAATGGCGGCCAACAGCGCACCGCCCAGACTGCCCATGCCACCCAGCACGATGATCGTCAAGAGTCGAGAGATCAAGTCGTAACTCGTACTCGCGTTAAAAGCGTTCGTCGCGCCATAAACCATCCCGCCCGCGGCCGTCACGGCTATGCCGAGACCGAAACAGATAGTCGACACGCGCTTGACGTTGATACCCACCAACGCCGCGGCGACCTGATCGGCCAGCGACGCTCGAACGCTCGCGCCGAATCGTGTGCGGTACAGCATTACGTAGAGAGCCCCCAGTAGAGCGACCGCCAGGATGAAGCCGAACAGATAGATATAGGGCAGGTAGATGCCAAAGATCAGAAATGACCGGTTGACGTACCAAGCATTGATTTGTATGTCGTTAATGGAATAGAACGTGTTGAGCGTTCCCTCAATGATGAGAGAGATGGCGTAGGTGACCAGAATGGACATCGACGTCCGTTCTGGCCCCTTCAGCCTGGCCATGAACAAGCGCTCCACCACGACCCCCACCACAAAGAGCGTGGGGATCGTGATGATCAAGCCAACAAAAGGGTCAATTCCAAAGTGCACTTGCAACGAATAACTCAGGTAGGCACCTAAAATTACCAATATTCCCTGAGCGACGTTGATGATGTTCATCACTCCGAAGATGAGGGTTAACCCCGTTGCCATGAGGGCGTAGACCGAACCGGTCAGTACGCCGTCAAGTAAGGCATGAATGAGCGCTGAGCTGTTCAAGGCCTAACTACCCCAGACCGGCTTTGGAAGCAGCACTGGCTTGGAGGCCGGGCTCGAGGTCGGGTTGATCTGAACAAAATTACTGCCCTGCCACTGGAACGTGAACGCGGTCGCGCTGTTGTTCTCACCGAGCTTGTCGAACGTGACCTTTCCTTGCACGGTCGACAACTTGGCTGTCGAGGAGTGGAGGTACTTGATGATCTTCGCGTTGCTAAAACTCTTTGTCGCGTTGACCGCTTCGGCAGTGACCTGACCAACTGAATAGGCCTCGGCTACGTCAGCACTAATCGTCGCGGCAGTACCGCCGTACGCCTTGATGTAGGCGGCGACCATGGCCTGGCTACCCGGCGTCGTCGCCGAGCCGTACCACGCGTTGGGAACCATCATGCCGTCGGCATTCTTAATGCCGACAACGGAACTGAACTGCGTACCCTGGTCGGGGCCACCCGTCGCAATGAAGACTTTCGGGTTGTAGTGCGCCTGTTCGAACGCCTGCATGAAAGCCGACACCGTCGGAACGTCAACGGAACCAAGTACCACGACCTGCGCCTTGGCCGCCGCTACCGCGTCAGCAATTGGGGTGTAGTCCGTCGTCTCTGCGGGAAAGACCGAGTAGTACTTGGTCTTAATGCCACCAGCCACCATAATCTTCTGCGCTACTGGAATCTGCGGCTCGGTGAAGGCGTCATTCGTCGTCACGTACGCGGCAGTCGTTGGGCGCGAGCTTTTTGGCAACGCAGCAACCCACTTAGCGAACGGCACCAATGAGTCCTTAACGGGCATTGACACGTCGAAGAGGTTGGTAAGTCCGGCCTGGAAGACCGAAGGCGCACCACCGGCTCCCTCAATCATTGCGTAGCCGTAACGCGCGACAGTCTTCGCCGCGGGCAAGCTCAGCAGCGACGAGAACGGGCCGAACGTCAAGTTGTCGTGGTCAAGTGAGATCAACTTCTGGTAGTTCGTCACGACCTGCGTGGGACTTGACGCGTCCGACACGATGTCGAGCTTCACCTGGTGACCGAGTAGACCTCCGGACTTATTCACTGCTGCGGCCCAGAGTTTGTAGCCTTGTTCAAAGGCGAGACCATCACTCGAAAAGTCACCCGACAAAGAGAGTGAAATGCCAATCGTGACTGGTTTGCCCTTGGCAATCGTGGAACTTGACGCACCACTCGTCGTCACCATCAAAGCCATCGACGCGACTGCGACCGAAGTCACACCCACAGCGCGAAAAAACCTTCCATTTCGTTTCATATTTTCCCCCAGCGTTATACGACCCCGGAGTTCCCCCACTGCAGTAGTCCAGGTCCGATCACTCGGTGAGTGATGGGCTAACGATAACGACGAGCGCTGACTAAATCAAACTCAAACGCATGAAAAGAATTCAATGAATCACTACTGTTCAGGGCGTACAAAAGTCCATTACCATTCGCTTCTGTTACAGGTAACTAGGGGGAAGCATGGCAGACGTTCTCGTGGAAACTGCCGTGGCCAACTGGGAGCCACGCTTTTGTTCCAACGGTGTCGAGGTGAGCGATTACGCGCGCATCACTAAAGACCTCGAACGCTGGGATGACTGGTGCGCGGCGTGGTGCGCCGGCGCCGAGGTTCATCTCGAACTCGCTGAAGCGTCTCTCGCCAACGGGCACCTTCTCAGTGCTGGGGAGTTTTACGCGCGAGCCGCTACTTATTTTCACTTCGGAAAGTTTCTCTTCGTCCACGACCCCGACCAGGCGAAGGCCGCGCACGCACGAGCGGTGGACGCACTCAATAGGGCCACACCTCTTTTCGTACCTCCGGGTCGTCGAGAAGAGATCAACTTCGAGGGCTCGAAGATGGTCGGCCTCTTTCGCAGACCCGACACCCATGGGCCACACCCGACAGTCATTTTGATTCCTGGTCTCGATTCAACCAAAGACGAGTTCCGCGAGATCGAACGGGCCTTTCTCGATCGCGGCATGGCTACGTTCGCCGTTGATGGTCCAGGCCAAGGTGAAGCCGAATGGACTCTGGCGATTCGACCCGAATGGGACAAGGTCGGCGAGGTCATCATCAACCACCTCGCCACGATGAGCGATGTTGACTCCTCGCGCCTCGGCGTCTGGGGCGTCAGCCTCGGTGGCTTTTACGCCGCGCGTATGGCGAGTTCCGATCTACCGATCAAAGGAACAATCACACTCGCCGGCCCGTACAACATGGGTGCCTCGTGGGAGAACCTCAACCCGTTGACCCGACACGCTTTTCAGGTGCGCTCGTTCAGCGCCACTCCCGAAGAGGCAGAGCGCCGCGCGTGGGACATGACGCTCGAAGGACACACCGGCAACATCACGACGCCGCTACTTGTCATCATGGGAAAACGCGATCGACTCTTCCCGTGGCAAGACGGCGAGCGCTTGGCGAGCGAAGCGCGCGGCGAGAGCGAACTGCTGCTCCTCGAAGAGGGTAACCACGGTGGCGCGAACGTGATCTACCGTCATCGCCCTCAAGGAGCTGACTGGATGGCCAAGCGTCTTTCGGTCACGAGCGACGCGTGATCATCACTACAACAAGAATTGAGACGCTTCATGCCTAGAGTCACGATGCCCCAACTCGGCGAGACCGTGGCCGATGGAACCGTCACGAAGTGGTTCAAGCAGCAGGGCGACACCGTCTCGAAAGGTGAAACACTTTTCGAAGTGTCCACTGACAAAGTCGACACCGAAATTCCTTCACCGGCGGACGGCGTTCTTACGAAGATTCTCGTTGGCGAAGGAGAAACCGTCGACGTGGGCACGGTGCTCGCGATCATCGGCGATGACGAACTTCTCCACGCGACGCCGAGTAGCGCCACCACAGTCGCGGCGACGCCCTCTTCGCAACCAAGCGTCAAAACGCCTGTAAAGACCGCGGGTGAGCCTGGAGGCCAAGTGTCACCCGTTGTTCGGCGCCTGCTCGCCGAACATCAGCTCGACGCCAGCGACGTCACTGGTTCAGGCCCCCAGGGTCGACTGACTCGTGACGACGTACTGGCGTACGTCAACAGCACAGTCGTTGCGCCCGCGAACTCCCGAGCACCCGCGTCTCCCGTTGTGCGGCGTCTTCTTCGTGATCACGACATTGACGCGTCGTCGGTGCGCGGCAGCGGTGTCGAAGGTCGCGTCTTGCGGCGAGACGTGGAGGCCGTGATTAGCCAAGGCGCGTCCAAAGCCGCGAGCCTGGATGACGAGGTCATCCCCTTCACAAAGATTCGCCGGCTCACCGCGGAGCACATGACACGCTCTAAGTCGACGTCGGCGCACACATTGATGGTCAAAGAGGTGGACTACGAGCACGTCGAAGAGTTGCGTCGAAGTCACGGCGCTGCCTTCAAGGAGCAAGAGGGTTTCTCCCTTACGTACTTGCCCTTTAACGCCCTCGCCGCACTCGCGGCTTTGCGCGACTTTCCACATCTCAACGCGTCGGTGGGCGACGACGAGTTAATCGTGCATCACGAACTCAATCTCGGCATTGCCGTTGATTTAGACGGCAGCGGCTTGGTCGTGCCGGTGGTGCAAAACGCCGATGGGTACAACCTGCGCACGATTGCGCGCAAGATCCGCGAGCTCGCCATCGGTGCTCGTACGAAGAAGCTCACCGTGGATAACATGTCGAACGGAACGTTCACCATCACGAATCCGGGGCCCTTTGGCACGCTCATGACGGGCGCGATCATCAACCAACCTCAAGTGGCAATTCTCGCCACCGACGGCGTCACCCGAAAGCCGGTCGTTGTCGTCGACCAATCGAACAACGAAGCAATCGCGATTCACTCGGTGGGCAACCTCGCACTCACCTTCGATCACCGCGTCATCGACGGGGCGTACGCCGCTCAATTCTTAGCGCGAACCGCTGAGATCCTCCAGACCCGCGATTGGATGAGCGAGCTCTAAGGCTCGACAAACGGCCCATGGTGA
>Ga0208357_1000057_pt1 | contig 82646 bp, 81 predicted proteins | sample NGESurdeep092012_6_FD_184487 | JGI IMG/M metagenome (GOLD analysis project Ga0208357, IMG submission 184487) | Arctic peat soil microbial communities from Barrow, Alaska - NGEE Surface sample F52-2 deep-092012 (SPAdes) | ecosystem: Environmental > Terrestrial > Soil > Wetlands > Peat ...
AACCGTCGCTGCACCTCGCCCTAACGGGCTCCGCTAACCGACGGCCAGCCCACTCATCACTGGGCCCCAGCAGGCCCAAACCAAACTACATGGCCGTTTTCGGGTGCTCACGGTCATATACCGGTGTGAGAGCACAAAACCCACATTTGAAATCGCAAACGGTTGCTGGTCGCTATCCGGTCGCAGGGCCTGAGCGGTATGTCACACGGGCTGAGCTGGCGGAGATCATGGGCGTGAGCCTCGCGACCTTGGATCGCATGGTCGCTGACGGGATGCCGTCGGTGACGTGGGGGAGGCGTACCCGCCGTTTCCGGCCTTCTGCAGCGATCTCCTGGGCATCGGAGCGGGGGAAGACGGCATGAGCGTCACGAAGCTCCCATCGGGACGCTGGCGAGCACAGGTGCACGATCCTACGCCTGCATACGGCAGCTTCATCCAGGCTCGGGTGTAGTAGTCGCGATGAAACGCTCGGGCGTGCGATGCGGCGCAGGAACCCCTGTCTCATGCGCGCCGCGTCGTTATATTGCCATTTTACTTGATTTTTGGCAACAAGGCTGCTAGCCTTTGCGATATGGCGATCGTGGACCGCAAGCAACAGCTTTTTGAGAACGTCGCACGGCTTCGGCGCGTTGGGCGTCTCGTGCCTGACAACGAAGACCTGTTCGCCGTCCGTCTGGGACTCGAACAAGAGCTGGGGGAGACCATCTCGCGACGACTCGCCGCGAAGCTACTCGGCGTCAGTCATACCGCTCTGGAACGATGGATCGAGAGTGGGGACGTGCCGCTTGTGTTCTCCGCGACAGGACGTCAGGAGGTGTCGGTTGCGGCGCTGCTCGATCTCTACGAGGCCGTCCGCTCCAGCGAGACAGATGGGACCGTCCGCCACCCGCTTGCCGCTGTGCTGAGGAGCAGACAGCACGCCGCTGAGCGGCTAACGGTGGACTGGTCGCATGATCTGGGTTCTTATGACCGCACGCATCAGCGCGGCCTTGCGTATCACCAGGCCGTGGCGGCGCGATTGCGCAAGCAAACTGTCGCCGACGCCAAGTACGTCCTTTATCGCTGGCGTGAGCAGGGCCGAATCGACCCCGTCTACGCCGAGAGATGGGATCGTGTCCTTGCCATGCCCCTAACGACCATCCGCGACGCGATCACGGCAGCCGGCGCCGATGCAGACGATCTGCGCCAGAACTCTCCGTTCACGGGAGCGCTCACCGAGCCTGAACGCCGGCGCGTTCTTGCTGAGGTCGGCTGAGTGCAGTCGCAGGAGTTCGAGCATGTCCTCGCCGCAGCGGCCGAGGTCACCGGCGAGGAGGAGTTCGTGGTGATTGGAAGCCAGGCGATACTCGGAAGCATTGCGACGCCGCCATCCGCGCTGCTTGTCTCGATGGAGGTCGACATCTACCCCAGGCACGCACCAGAGGCCGCCATCCAGATCGACGGCTCCTTGGGTGACGGCTCGCCGTTCCACAGCAGCTTTGGTTATTACGCCCACGGTGTAGGACCGGTGACCGCGAAGGCCCCGTCGGGCTGGCAAGCCCGGCTGGTTCGACGTGAGATCCCACGGCGCGTAGCCGGCAAACACACGGCGGTCGCATGGTGCCTTGAGATTCACGATCTCGTGCTATCAAAGTGCGCGGCCGGCCGCGAGCGCGATTGGGAGTACGCGAGGGAAGCAATCGATGCCGGCCTTGTCGACGTCGAGCTTCTATTCGCGCGTATCGCCGACCTGCCCGTTGGCGCGCAAGAACGCGATCATGTGGAGAAGATGCTCCGAGGCATTACAGGCTAACGGAGTGCACGAAGCCGCACCGCCCACGAAACCGCCCACGCCCGGCCGAATCCCGCTCAACCAAGCCCTCCACCCCTGTCTCCCCGATACGTTCGTACTCCGAGCGCAGCCGAGAACACGCGGGAAAGCCCGCGTAAATGCTGAGGCTTGCCGAAAGCTGTTCTCGCCTGTTCCCGACTGTTCCCGGCACGCGGGACCGCAAAGGGACCGCAGGGGTTGTCGAAACGGACCGCAGAGGGGCCGCGGTGTCACGCAATGCCTGCGGTCCCTGTTAGTCGCGGCTGTCGGCCGGTTGTGAGTGTAGGCGGGGCGTGCTATTCGGCTCTCAGGACCTCGGCGACGGGACGGTTCGCGGCGATGCGGGCGGGGATGGCGGTGAGGATCGCGATCACGAGCAGGGTGGCGGGAATCACGGCGAGCATCGTGAAGATTGGCGGGCTGGACTGTGTGGGGTTCCCGCCGGCGGCGAGGTAGAGCACGAGCCCGACGGGGATGCCGATGATCGCGGCGATCAGTCCGGGTAGCAGTTGGACGCTGGCCAGACCGCCGGTGATTTGGCCCGGGGTGGCGCCGAGCGCTCGCGCCAGGGCGGTGGGGCGTTGCGCGTCGAGGACGGTGGCCCAGGTCGTGAACAGCAGGTTGATCGCGGCGATGAGGACTAGGGTTGCGCTGAGAATGTTGCCGACGTGATCGAGGCTGTCCTGCTTGGCCGCGGCGAGGATGTTGCCGGCAACCTTGACGCCGAGGACGGTGGTGTGCCGCATCATCAGTGTGGCAATGAACGTGGCGACCGCGATCGCGACGCTGGCGATCGCGAGCTGGGTTCGCCGTGGCCGGCGGGCGATCAGCCGGACGCCGAGCAGCAGGGGAACCGGCAGCCGCGCGGACAGGTCGATCATGCCGTCGTGGCGTTGCGGTGGCCGGGCCGGGTCGTTGAGCGCCCGGATCGTGCTCGTGCGCGCCCCGCGCAGGGCGGGCGGGCCGGTCGCGGCCATCGCGACGATGGCGGCCAGCGCGGCTACCAGTCCGACCGTGGTGGCGCTCAGGGTGGGGGCGCCGGCGTTGCCGATCAGGCTGGCGCCAGGGTTGGTCAGCACGGGGGCGATCAGCCGCCCGACCGCCAACCCAGCGATCGTACCCACCGCGGCGAGCAGCAGGTTCTCGACCATCAACACGAGCGCCACCAGCCGGGGAGTGGCGCCGACAGCCTTGAGCAACCCGACCCGGCGGGTCTGCTCGGCCATCCGCCCGCCGACCATGACTGCGATCCCCGCGACCGCGAGGATCGCCAACAGCACGCTGCCCATCACCAGAAGTTGACGCTCGTCGGCTACGGCGGTGCTGTCATCAGCGCGGATTCCTTGCCAGCTTTCAAAAAACCAGGCGGCGTTTGCGGTGTTGTGCGCGGCAGCAAACGCCTCTGCGGTGAAGGAGTCGGAGAGCTTGAGGTTGAGCGCGGACCACAGCGGTTCGCTGGGGTCCGCCAGGGCGCGCAAGGTGCTGGTATTGAGCCACACGAGCGGGTCGCTGGTCGGCATCGCGCTGGTCACCGCGACCCCGCGCACGGTCAGCGCCCGCCCACCCAGGTGGATCGTGTCGCCGACACGGACACCAAGGGCGTCCGCGAAGTTGCGCTCGACCACTACCCCACCGGGCGTCGTCCAGCGGCCGGCCGTGAGCAGCGGTTGGTCGAGCGTGGCCTGATCCCGGTTGCGGCCCTCCGCATGGACGCGCATCCTGTCTCCGTCGTAGGTGAGTTCTAGCTCGGTGACCGGGAACGGGCCTGAGGAGTCGGTAACGCCCGGCGCGTGCGCCAGCGCCTCGAACTGTTCGAGGGTGCCGGCGGTCCCGTGAAAGCCGGGCTCGAAAAGGCCGGCCACGTCCGGTCCCTTGGTGGCCGTCCGGGTATGTGCGAACGGGCTATCGGTCACGCCCTGGAGCGCGAGGGAGAGCGTGATGGTCGCGGTCGTCGCCGCGACCATCACGACCAGCATCAGAGATTGCACCCGACGGCGCTTGATATCGCCACGCACCAGCCGCCAGATCAACAAGAGCCAGCCCACGTCTGTTACTCATCCAGCCCAGTGATCGCGCCAAGGCTACGCGCGGTGCCGCCGGTCAAACGGGTCTCATCCACCAACACACCATCACGCATCGTCAGCAGGCGGTCCGCTGTAGCCGCGACCCGCTCATCATGGGTTACGAGCACTAGCGTCTGACCGTCCGCGCGCAACTGCTCGAACAGGCGCAACACTTCGGTCGTGGCCTCTCCGTCCAGGTTCCCGGTCGGCTCGTCGGCCAACACCACCGCCGGCGCGTTCGCCAACGCCCGCGCAATCGCCACCCGTTGACGCTGCCCGCCCGACAGCGCTGAAGGCAGGTGCCCAGCCCGGTCGGCCAGCCCGACGCTCCGCAGCAGCTCGCCGGCCCGCTTGCGGACCTGATGCCGCGAGGCTCCCGCCAGCAGCATGGGCAGCTCCACGTTCTCGGCCGCCGTCAGCTCATCGACCAGGTGGAACGACTGGAACACGAACCCGAGTGCGTGCCGACGCAGCCGGGCCAGTTGCGCCTCCGGCAATCGCTCAAGCCGCCGGTCCGCCAGGCGCAATGACCCGGCTGTCGGGCGCTCCAGACCGCCCAGCAGATACAACAACGTGGACTTGCCGCAACCGCTCGGCCCGATGATCGCGACCGACTCACCCGCCGCCACGTCGAGATCGACCCCGCGGACCGCCCGCACCCGCGCTGCGCCGTTGCCGTAATCCTTCAACAATCCCCGCGCCGACACCACCGGGGCTCGCGTCATCGCGGGAGCGCTCATGGCCGGTCCCTCCCCGTGCTCCAGAACCGTGCGCACGCCTCCAACCAGCGCAGGTCCGCCTGCAACCGCAGCAGCACACCCTCCAACAGCAGCCCTGCGACGGCCCCCGTTGGCTCCGCCAAGGCGGCTCGCTGCGCCTCGCGCAACCCCGCCAGCAGCTCGTGGCGCTGGCGGTCAACGATCCGCACAGGGTCCGCCAGCCCGGCGGCCGCCGCTGCGACCAGCTTCAGGTGGAACTCCGCCGGTGCCGGCTTGGGCCAGCTCACATCCTCAAACCACGCCAACACCCGCTCACGACCGGACTCGGTCAGCTCATACACGCGACGGTCACGACGGTCCACCCGGTCCACGCGCTCCGACCGGATCAGCCCCGACTTCTCCAGCCGACCCAAGGTGACATAAACCCGGCCCTCATTCAGTGCCTCAGCCAACGGGCCCAACGCCAGCGCCAGACGCGCCCGTAGCTCATATGCGTGCGCGCCCGATTGGGCCAGCAGAGCCAGCATCACCTCCTGCACGACATGCAACTGGTAGCCACGCAGCGGCTCGCGATCCGATAGTTCTAGCGGCTCATTCAAAACCAGACACTCCTAACCGTTAGGGGTCCAGTCTAACCGTTAGGTGTATCGCTGTCAAGCGAGCACGGTGCGCTGCGCGCCGCGCTCCCGCTAGGCGGCAGCGCCGATGACCTCTAGGCGTGGAGGCTCGCCGTCACGGCGCTGCTGATAGGCGGTCATCGCCCGTTGCGCTCGTGCGAGTGCGCGGCGCTGGCCTAGCTTTGTGTAGACCGTGGCGATGAGGTAGCCGCCGTCGTCGTGGCCGACTATTTCAGCGGCGGTCGCTCGATCAAGGCGCCGGCCTCCCCGAGCTGGCCGTGCAGGTCGAGGTAGAGCCCGTCGCGCAGCAGCGGGACAAGCTCGTCCGGGATGATGATGGTCATGGTCGCTCCTCGGTCGGCCGAAGGGAAGCCGCCCAGCGAAGCCATGAATGGACCCCCGCAGTCGGGAGAGCTACGGTGTGGCCCGTGGCATCCGAAGCAGCATCTTCGGTGTCCACAGGCCGGGCGGGTGCGTCAACACTCGCCCGGCCACTCGATTGTCTTGGTGGTGCCAGAGCAGAGCAGAACTCGCGCCGCATCGCAAGCAAGGCGCGGCCGGGAGGGGCGGAGCCAAGGTCCGCGCCTGCTCTGAGCAAGCGGCGATGCTCGCCAAGTACCGCGAGTCCCCCGAAAGCGACGTTTGTAGTTCGTGGAGGATTACGCGCAGCGCTGGCACCCCATCGCCCGACTTCGATGCGCCGGGCGAATCCGGCGACCGGAGCAAGTGCTATGCACAGTCGTAGCCATGCAAGCGACAACGGCTCCCACTGTCTTGACGGTCGATCCACGCGACTGGATCGACCGCCCTATGTGGACTGCGAGCGATGCGGCGCTTGGGATACGGTGGGCCTGCTGATGGTGTCAGGGACTACGGTCGTGCGTCGCTGTCGATCGTGTTTGCGCGACAGTCGGCAGCGACTTCCGGTGCCTCCGCGTCCGCGCGTCCTCTACCTCGACCAGTGGGCGCTGTCGAGCTTGGCGAAGGCTCGACTCCACGACACGCGGGAGCGCTTCGCGTCTGAGCACGATCACGCGGCCGGCGCCGGGGTATGGCCGCGTCTTTTGGCTCGTATCGAGCGCTTGGTCAAGGCGAATCTCTTGGTGTGCCCGCCATCGAGCATCCATCGAGCGGAGTCGTCCTTGGATACGCGCCTGTGGCACGCGCTTCGTCGTCTCCACGTCTACCTAAGCGGCGATGCCCGCATGGTTCATCACGAACGCCTCAAGCAGGATCAGCTCTATGCGAGCTTCTGCGCGTGGCTGGATGATGTGGAGCCGTCGCTCGCGCGCCGCGAGGACGTTGTGAGGACTCGGGACGGATGGCCGGAGTTGCTTCAGGTCATGGCGAGCTACCGGCCGGAGCCGGCAGAGATTGAGGCCTTGCGCGCTGGCCGTCACGCGCATAGCGGGCGCCTGCAAGGCCAAGTCGATGCCTGGGCGTCGCAGGTGCGGTCGTTTGACGAGCGACGCGACGAGCAGCTTTCCGCTTACGGGCCGAGCTTCTTGCCCGTGACTCCCCTCAGCGAGCTTTACGCCCTTACGCGGCACGCCCTATCTGAGCGCTCGATCGCGCCCGAGCGATGGGCGTCGGAGGTTGAGCGCTTTCTACGCTCGGACTGGCCCGGTCGGACGCCGTTCGCGCGACTCGCTAGCGATGTGTTCGCGTCGATGGGCTGGCTCGCGGAACACGACCAGAAGCCGGCGATCGACGGCGGCATGATTGCGGACGTTCAGGCGTTCGCCGCTTACGTCCCGTTCTGCGATGCCTTCACGGTCGATAGCCGCTTCGCTCACATGCTGCGCACGTCGCCGATGAAGGATCGGCTTCCGAGCGACACGGCGATCTTCGGAGCGCGCGAGTTGACCGCGCTGGAAGGCTGGCTGATCTGAGTTGAGCGCGCGGCCCCCGCCGGGCACTTCGACTTGCTGAGCGCGATCTATGGTCCCGGCTGGCTTGAGCCGTATGCCGCGATACTCGATGCTCCCCGGGACGCCGGAGAAGTCACCGAGGATGCACCGTGATTTGGGACCGCAAAAAGACCGCAGGAGGGCGGAAAACCGCATAGGAAAGCCAACCTGTACCTTTCTCCCCGATTCGAGAAAACACCTGGTAATCAGCACTTTTTGGTAAGCGTTCAGTTGGTTGTTGTTTAGGTGAGCAGGGGCGCGGGATCGCCGCGGGTGTGGGTGGTGATGGCATCGGTGAGGTAGGCGAACAGCGAGCGGTGTTGAAGGCGGCAGGTGGTGTGTGCCGAGAGCAGGCGCTCGATGCGCCGCTCGCCGCTCTCGGACTGGCTGCCGAGCGAGAGCTTGCGGTAGATGACCGCGCTGCGCAGCGCACGCTCGGCGTGGTTGTTGGTCGGCTGCACACCCTCGTGCTTGGCGAAGGTCCACAGCGCTGGCCAGGCTTTCAGGAGGTTGCGGGCCATGCCGCGGCAGCGCTTGTTGCGGGCGCGCTTGGCAGCGTAGCCGGCGATGACGGGCTCGTAGGTGCGCTGTAGTCGCGTGACGGTGCGCTTCAGCTCGCGCCGGTCGTGGGTGTATTGGAAGACCTCCCACGCCCAAAACACTTTCCGTGAGAGCTCGAGGCCGTGCTCGCCGAACTCCCTCTCGGCGGCGAGTCCTTCGGCGTGCGCGGCGAAGTCGCGTTGCAGATGTGACCAGCACAGCTGACGGCGACGCAAAGGCAGGCTGCGGTATGCCCACCAGCGGTCAGAGGTGACGACTGCCTGGGTGTCGGCGAGTAGTCTCTTGGCGTGATCCTCGTGGCGGTCACGCGCGACCTGGAAGAACGCGTGGCGGCTGGTGAACAGACCCCACAGCGCGCGGCGCTCCCCGGCGGTGCGCCAGCCCGTCTCGTCCGCGTTGAGCGTCGCGGCGGCACGGACTCGCGTGAGTAGATCCTCGTAGGGTTCGGCGAGCGCCTCTGAGGCGCGGGTCAGGACCGCATCGACGCTCCCGGTGGATAGGCGGGCACCAAAGAGCTCTTCGGCGAGCTCGACCACGTCACGGCGCGAGACACGGTTGCGCACCGAGAGCGCCACCAGCGCCGCCTGAAGACGGGGACCGAATGCGCTGGCGGCGACCTCATTCGGGAGTTCGGCGCGCGCACGCTCCCCACACTCAGGACAGCGCAGGCACTGCGCACGGTGCTCGACTACCTTCACGGTCAAGACGGGCAGCTCTTCGACCTGGTGGCGCGCCGGTTCACCATCCGGGCGCAGTTCAGCCTCACAGAAGACATGGCCGCAACCACACCGCTCGGGCCAGTGCTCGACCACCTCGTCCACCGCGCACGCCGGCAACAGCTCACGCCCGTGCCCCTCGTGGCCAGACTGGGCGCCTGGTTTGCGTCCAGAAGGGTCCTTGCTGCGCCGCGGCGGCGAGGAAGGCGCGTCGGCGCTCGGCGGCTTGGAGCTATTACGCGAGCTGCGATTCAGCCTGCGCTCGAGCTGAGCGATCCTCTCCTCCTGGCGAGCAACCCGCTGCTCAAGCCGCAGGATCTGTTCATCCATACGCAGCAACACCGCCACCACAACCTCACGGCCCTGGTCGTAGATCGCCTCCGCCTCAGCACGCTCCACGCACAATAATTCGACGCGCCCGCGGTCTGGAGTTGGGTCGTGTGCCTTCAGCTCGATGTTGCGTAGCGGCTGCTCCATGCGCCGATTGTGAACGGTGCGGCGGCGCGCCCGCATATGAGTTGGGGCTAGGCTGCAGGCCAGTGATGAGCGATTTTGCCTCTTTCATGTTGAGTGACCGGCTGTGTCCTGCTGATGCGTCGCTTGTTGAGCTGATCGAGGTGGTTCGCGCGCTCCCGTATGGCCGTCCGAGCGATCGTACAGTCGAGGGGATGTTGCGTGAGGGGCGCGGTACCTGCTCCACAAAGCACCTCTTCCTCGCCCAGGTATTGGCTGAACGTTTCCCCGAGAGCGAGCCCTCGATAGTGCATCGCGTCTACGTGCTTGATCGCGCTTGCGCTCGCGAACTGTTCGGCCGCGACGTCGCCGAGACGGTTCCTGGGGCGGGACTCGTGGATGTCCATCGCTATCTCACGGTCAAGCTCCGCGGCAAGCGAATCGTGGTCGACGCGACGATTCCCGGAGGACCCTGGGACGGCCACTCCTCGCTGTCACTTGCGTGCGGCCCAGGCAGCGATCACCCGGCTGGCGGTGACCCCGACGCTGAGAAGCGGACGCTTGAGGCGCAGCATTGTAATCCAGTAGTGCGCGAGCGGTTCATCGCAGCGCTCGCCATTGCGTCCGAGCTACAGATCGCGACCAGGAACTGACGGCAGCCAGGGGAGCGGGATGGAACTTTGTGCCTGTGCATAGAGGCCAGAGTGCGTATGTCCTCGGTGGGGAGGAGGCCTCAACGAAGTGCTTGAACGCTTTACTACTGATGCTGATCCGTTGGGCGCGAGGTCTGGAGGTTGCTCCTCGCGGCGGCGACCTTACCGCTTTCGATGAGCGGCGACGTATGATGTGCAATCCAGAAGAACGGACTCAAGCTGCACACCCGACTGCGGGGGAGATGTCTAGTGTCGGACGCGTATTCCATTATCCGTCAGGCGATCCTTGACAAGGACCAGGTCATTGTGACCTACGGTGGTCACCGCCGTGAGATGTGCCCGCATGTGATCGGGACCAAGTATGGACGGCACCAAGTTTTGTTCTTTCAATTCGCGGGATCTAGCAGTTCTGGCCTCCCACGAGGCGGCGAGTGGCGCTGCATCCCGATCGAGGGCCTGAGCGATATCGTGAGCCAGCCCGGCCCTTGGTACAGTGGAGAGGATCACGCACAGCTGCAAACCTGTGTGGATCTCGTGGACGTCGAAGTCGCCTACTGACAACGCAAACTATTGAGATGTCGCCGGGATCTTCTGCGCATAGACCTGGTCCCGGCGGTGGCCCGTGCAGGCCCGCTGGCGGATCGGTCGATCGACTCAGGCGGCCCGGTTAAGAGAGCCCCCGAGTAAGTAAAAAGCCTGCTACTCAGGAGGGCGGCTGGTGCAGACCGAAGCTTGAGTCTTGATTGTTGCGACAGAAGCGAACGTTCCTGAAGGGCAGGGCCCGGAGTGCTCGTTGAACTCGGCTTTGCCGCCAAGCCCTCGTACGGAGGACGGCTTGGGATCTGCGGTAATCAGCTCCGGAGGTCTTCGAGGTCAGCGAGGGCTTGGGCGTCGAGTTCGACGTAACTCGCGGCGACGTTCTCCTTCAGGTGAGCGAGCGACGACGTACCGGGGATGAGTAGGACGTTAGGGCCGCGTGTGAGCAGCCACGCAAGGCCCACCTGAGCTGGTGTGGCCCCGAGGCGATTGGCGACCTCGCGCACGGCGGGTTGCTCAGTCACCTTTGGCATCCCGGGGAACGCCGACCCCAGTGGGAAGAACGGCACGAACGGGATGTCCGCGTCGCGGCAGAGGTCCAGCAGCGGCTCGGCGTCACGCTGGAGTAGGCTCATCTGGTTCTGGACGCACACGATCTGGGTATGGTCGAGCCCAGCGCGAACCTGCTCGAGAGTGACGTTGCTGAGGCCGATGCCGCCGATCTTGCCCTCTTCTCGCAGCTCAACCATGACCGCGAGCTGCTCCTCGAATGGAACTGCCGCATCACGCTGACCTTCCTCCTCGCCCATTAGGCGCAGGTTCACGACGTCCAAGCGCTCGACCGCCAGTGAGCGCAGATTTGCCTCCACGCCTTGGCGCAATTGCTCGGCGCGCTGCGCGGGGATCCACCCACCGTCCGCGTTGCGCGCGCCACCCACCTTGCTGACCAGCACAAGGTCATCCTGATAGGGGTGCAGCGCCTCGTGGATCAGTTCGTTGGCTACATCCGGTCCGTAGTACTGAGCCGTGTCGATGTGGTTTACGCCCAGCTCCACGGCGCGCCGGAGTACGGCGAGGGCTTCTCCGCGGTCACGCGGAGGTCCAAATACCCCCGGTCCCGGGAGCTGCATCGCACCGAACCCTATCCTCCGTACGGGTCGCCCCACAACGCAATAGGTATCACTGGTCACCACGGGAAAGTCTAGGAGAAGCCACCCGGCACCTCGACAGCCATGCTCACCGCTTGACCAGCTGGGAATGCTAGGCGGCGCCTCACGACATCTAAGACAGGTCTGGATCTAACCAGGTGCGACACGCTTCTCTGCGTTGTGCTGTGACCCCGCCACCCAGTCGCGCAGTACTTCATGCATCGCCTGCACGCCGATGATCGGAGCTGCCGGTTCGCTCCAGTCTGCCGGCACGATCGCAAACGGTCTGGTCTGCGGTCCGCCGAGACCGCCATGGGAGCCCATGAACTCCTCGAATGGCGCCACCTCCTGGGCGTTTGGGTCATACATGCTGTTGACGAGTATGTCCGGACAGTGCGGGAAGCGATCGTGGCGGCGCAGATGGTCCGCGGCCGTCGCGTCAAAGTGAGCGAGTGGGTCCTCGCCCTCGATCACGTCGTCCGTGAGCCGGCGCTGTCCAGCCCCACCTATTACGAGCGCGCCGTGAGCTTGCGAGCGCACCATCACATACCCGATCCCGGGATGGGTCGCGAGGGAGTCCAACAGCCGTGGATGGGTTTCGGCGATCTGCTCGACCGTGAGCCGCTCCGGGCTGGACGGCAAGTAGATGAGCCCGAGGCTGCCAGAGGCAAGCACTATCGCCTCCTTCTCCATCGCCTGGTCCTGCTCGCCGCGTTGTTGGAGTGCCTCCCGGTTCGGTCCCAGTGCGACTGTCCCCTCGACGGATCTGCTGCGTGTGGCACGGGCAAGCATCCGCCCTCCGACGCTCGGCTCCTGGCGCGCGTCTGCCAGTACAGCACCCATGTCACCCCATGCCTCGTCGACGGCGGCCGGTGCGTATACCTCGCCCCGCGCGAGCGCTTCGTGGACGACCTCCTGCAGCGTCTGGCCGTAGCGCTGACGGAACGGCGCGCCCTGCGTCTGACCGTGGTCGGAGAGCACCACGAGGTGATAGGGGCGAGGGGACTGCGCCGTCGCCCGCTCGAGGCGCGCAAGTTGGCGATCGTGTCGCTTGAGTACCGCCAGCGCGTCGGGCTCGCGAATTCCCGAGTGGTGAGCCACCTCGTCATAACCCACGAAGGTGGCATAGCTGACCGGAACTCCCTCGACGATGTCAGCCATCAGCAAGGCCGTGACCAAGTCGCGCATCACAACCGTGATCGTGGCCCGGATCAGCGGGTACACGCCTTTTCTATCGACATGCGTCGCGCCGCTGCGGCGCTGGCGAATGGCCGCCCTGCGCTCATTCGCGATGTCGGCGAGTGACAGCACGATCGTGCGTATGAACCCGTACGGATCTGAGAAGTAGGCGAATAGATCTCCGGCCTTTGATCGGCCGCGGTCGCGGATGACACTCATCGTTGCGGTGCACCGGGGCGCGTCGCCCGAGAACATGTTCCCTCGGCTTGTGCCCGCGGTGGCCAGCAGACCGTGGCCCGTCGATCGCCGGCGCTCGATCTCGGCCGCGTCGGCTGGATGATTGGAGACCATCGTGCGGCCGGACTTCTTCTCATACCAGCGGAAGGCTGGCATGTCCCAGTTGCTGCCGAGTAGCAGACCCGCCTGGCTTGCCCCTGTTTGGGAGGAGAGGTCGCACTCCCAGCCCAGTATTCGGTGTGTGCCCTCTGAGAGCCAGCGGGCGATCGTGGGCGTGTGTCCGTCGCGGATCGCCTCGCGCAAGACTCCCTCGCCCAGTCCATCGATCTCGAACAAGATCACTCCCGGGACATCGGTGTGGTTGTCCCTGCGTGTGTGTCGCACTCTGCGCCTGACCACCCGCAGATGGCGAGCATCCCCGTCTACGTCGAGTAGCGGCGCCACGATCATCGAGACGAGGGCAAGGCCAAACGCGATTGCCATGTCTGCCCAGAATGATGGCGTCTTACCGTCCACCGTGTAGAACGCGAGCGCCACCGTGCCGGCGCTGAGAGCAAGTGACCCAAGTCCGAATGTGACGATGGTGAGTGGTAGAGCAAGACGGATGAGGACCGGCCACAGGACCGCGTTGATGATCGCCATCGCGGCGGCAACGAGTATCGCGGCGTCAAAGGAGAGCGATTCGTGACCCGGCAAGAGTGCGGTCAAAGCGACCAACGCCAGTCCATCGACCCCCAACAGGATCACGGTCCGAAGCCCGAACCCCAAGAGACGCCGCCAACTGCTCCGGCGTTGTTGGGTGTTGCGCTCATCGATCGCTGACTGCATCTCGTTGATACCTTCTCGCCTATGGCAGATGGCGCGGTTATCGCCCGTCACGCAGGCACAGCCGCAGACCGTATCGTTTTCCTGGGGCACGCCACTGTTCTGATCGAATTGGACGGTGTGCGTCTACTAACCGATCCGCTGCTGCGCGGCGGCGTCGCGCATCTACGTCGCCAGGCGCCGCTGGTTGACAAGGACGTGTTCGCCGGTCCTGACGCGGTCCTTATCTCACACTTGCATCACGATCACCTGGACCTCGCCTCGCTGCGGCTCCTGGGTCGGGATACGCCCCTGATCGTGCCGACCGGCGCCGGAGCATGGCTACAGCGTCGAGGATTTACCACCGTGACGGAGCTGAGTGTGGGGGATATCGCGAGAGTCGGTGCGCTCGTAGTAACCGCGACGCAGGCTCTCCACGATGGCCGCCGCCCAGGCGGCCCGCGCGCCGAGACGCTGGGCTATCTCATAAACGGTCGGCGCGCCATCTACTTTGCTGGAGACACTGAGCTGTATGCGGACATGTCCAAGCTGTCGCCGTCGCCCGATGTAGCGCTCCTGCCGGTTGCTGGATGGGGACCAACGCTTGGCCCGGGCCATATGGATCCACTCGACGCGGCGCGTGCGGTCGGTTTGATGCAGCCGCGGTTGGCCATTCCGGTGCATTGGGGAACCCTGTTGCCTATTGGCCTCAGCCGTCGTCACCGGGAGCGGCTTGGAGACCCGCCGCGCCTGTTCGCCGGCCATGTCGCCCGCTTGGCCCCGAGCGTTGAAGTCCGAATCCTGTTTCCAGGGCAGGAGACGACGCTTTAGATGGTTGTTGCGCATCGTCTCATGGCGAGGATGAAGGTGTCGCCGGTACCGGGAGTGTGGCTTGTCGAACACCCATTCGATTCTCGCTCGCGGATCGCGGCGATCATGTTGCGTGGGTGTAGACTGCTCGCAGGTTGGATAGGGGTCGTAACCGCGGCTCATCTCATCGGAAGGCCTCCTGGGTGTCCAGAGTTCCCAAGTCACTTGCCGTCCTTGCACTGCTGGTCAGCATTTTTGTTTTGACCTCATGCGGTGAATCCTCCCAGGAAAAGGCAAAGACACAGGTGTGCAAAGCGCGCTTGGACATCTCAAAGCAGGTCAAGACGCTCAGCGAATTGACGCTCTCCACGAACATCCTTACCGAAGCCAAGACCGGTCTGGAAGCGATCGGTAGCGACCTGACGACAATCAAGGACGCGCAATCAAACCTTGAGCCCGCACGCAAGGAACAGGTTCAGGCGGCAACTCACACCTTTGAAACACAGGTCTCCTCGATCCTGTCCGAACTGGTGTCCAAACCGTCGCTCGGCAAACTTGAAATGCAGCTCAAATCCTCGCTGACCCAGCTCGCCTCAAGCTACGAAAAAGCGCTCGCTCCCCTCAACTGCTCATAACTTCCGTCGGAGGATGACGCGTGGCCGAGGGTCTCTCAGCAACCGAGGTGGGCAAGGAGATCGGAGAGCACAAGCACGCCGCCGAGGCTCCCCCGAAGGATCGCCGGGACAGATTGCTGTCGGTGACCGAGGCGTTGCTGCTGTCGCTAGTTGCCGTACTTGCGGCATATTCGGGCTATGCCGCGGCCAAGTGGAGCACCTACTCGTCGGTCTCCTTGGCAAGGGCGTCGGCCGCGCGCACCAAGGCCAACCGCGCCGACCTCGAAGCGCTCCAGCTCCGAACGCTTGACTCAGTCTCTTTCAACGCCTGGTTCAGCGCCTTCACGGCGGGTAACACAGGCGCGGAACGCCTCGCCGAGAAGCGCTTGCGTCCGGGCTACCGTCCCGCATTCTATGCCTGGCTAGCCACCGATCCGGCGCACAACCCCAAGGCGCCACCCGGGCCATCCTACATGCCACAATACGTCATCCCCCAGGAAGCCACGGCGAGCACCGAGGACGCTCAGGCGGATGCCAGCTTTGCGAAGGGCTCTGAAGCGGGGGCGACCGGAGACGAGTATGTGCGCGACACGGTCTTCCTGGCCACTGTGCTGTTTTTGGTCGGGATCAGCGGTCACTTCCCTTTGCGCCAAGCGCGCTACGCACTGATCGGGGTAGGTGCGCTGATCCTCGTGTTCGCGGTCGTTCAACTTCTCGGCCTGCCGGGGCCTCCCTGAAATCACCAAGCCCGCACAGTTTTCACCCGCGACGGCGACGGGGTCGATTGATCTGCTGGTTTTCGCGGGAGCCCGGGCAGGCATACTCGGTGATGAGGACGCGGCCTCGGCACAGAGGCGCTCAAACCTGGTGCGACAGGGGTACTAACCTCAGCCGGCGCACACGGGTCGTGCGCCGGCTGGTCGGTCATGCAATCCAGTGAGGGTTGATCAGGCGGTCTTGGGCTCGCCGAGAACCGCGAGTCCATGAATGACGATCAGACAGATAGCAAAGATGCCCAGAGACCAGAAGGGGTAAACCCCACCGATTGACAACAATGCGCCGACCGCGCCGATCGTGGCTGCGATGATTCCGACCACGCGCCCATAGGCACCACCGCCAAACAGCGAGAGGGAAGCGGTCAACTGGATGACGCCCAGGATGATGGTGATCCACCCCCAGGTATGGAGGCTCGAGAACACATACCGATTGTCGTTGACGAAGAAACTTGCATTTCCGACGGCCGCGATGCCGTAGATGATGTTTAGGATGCCCGCGATCAACAATAGGATGCCCGCGAACAAGGCACTACCCACTCCGCGCATTTGCTCCCCTTCCGCTAATGGTGCCTTGTGGCACCTGTTACAGATTCGATGGGGAGATACTTAATCCTGTATGGCCAAGCAGCTCAGTATTGGTCCTTGACGACCGGCAAGCCATCGACTGCCGTCACCAGTCCGGCCCCGCCGAGCCCTAGCCCATAAGCGTGGGGTTCACGGCTGGCGGTGAGGCGTCTTGGGTCTGGTACTCGGCCAGCAGTCGGCTCTCATCGTCCTTGCCCGGGAACATGAAGAAGATCAGCGCGGCGCCGATCGTGATCGCGATAATGCCAGCCACGTATGACCAGTCGGACCCTGACACGAACGAGGACCGCGCGGCTGCCGTAATGGCGCTTGCATAGTGCGGATATTGATTCGCCACCGATTCAGCGCTCGAGAAGGACTTGGTCAGCTCGTTTTGGACGTTGTTCGTTATCAGTGACTTGTTGGGCGCCGAGGCGATCGCTTTCGATACAGCTGTCGCGAAGCCGGCGGTGAGCAGGGCGCCCATGATCGACTGGATGATCGCGCCGCCGAGATCGCGTTGCAGATCCGCGGTTCCCGAGGCCATGCCCGCACGCTTGACCGGAACGGATCCCGTCAATGAGTGCGAGGCGGGCGTGCCCGCGAAGCCGACCCCGATTCCGATGAAGCAGTAGGCGAGCGCAACCTTCCAGTAGGGGATGCCCGTCTTCCACAACAGCAGCATCGTGAGGAACCCGAGCAGGCAGAAGAGGTATCCAATGAGCAACGCGAACCTGGACCCACGCGTGTCCACCAGCTTGGCAGAGTGTGGCGCAATCGCCACCATCAGGAAGGCGGCTGGGAGGATCGAGGCCCCGGCATCGAGCGTGGAGTAGCCGAGCACGTTCTGGAGGAACTGCTGGCCTACGAATATCGCGCCCATCAGGCTGCCGAATACGACTATTCCCCCCAACGCTGCGACCCAGAAGATGGGGCGCGCGGCTATGCGTAGGTCAAACAACGGAAATCTGGTTCGCTTCTGGCGCAGATAGAAGACCGCCAGTGCAATGAGCGCGATCGCCGCGAGCACGAGCGCCACGGTGCCCTTATTGGGGACCGGCGCGAAGTTGATGGCTAGCACGATCCCGGCTATTGCTACGATTGACAAGATCCCGCCAGGGTTGTCGACCGGGTCTGTGGTCTCGTTCACGTGACTTGGCACCAGCAGGATCGCCATGACCGCGGCCACCGCTGCGAATGGCACCGTGATAAGGAACACCCAGCCCCACGAGTGATGCTCGAGTAGCGCTCCTGAGAGCAGCGGGCCAAGCGCCGACATCGATGCGCCTATACCGGACCACAACGCGATTGACTTCGTGCGTCCCGGCCCCGACCACAGCGCCGTGATCAGCGCGAGCGTCGTGGGGTAGGCCATGCCGGCCGCCAGTCCGCCGAGGATGCGGGCACCGATCAGTATCCCGACGCTCGAGGCGGTCGCCGCGAGGATCGATGCTGGAATCGCTATGAAGGTGCCCAGTACGAGCATCAGCTTACGCCCGTAACGATCACCGAGCGCTCCGAGGTACAACACGGATGCGGCCAGCCCGAGCGAGTAACCCACCGCGACGAGGTCGAGCGCAGTCTGTGAGGCATTGAAGGCCTTGCCGATATCGGGTAGTGCCGTATTCGCGACAGCGAGGTTGAGGTTGGCGACCGACGCCACCAGGATCAGCGCCGTCAGCACCAGCCCCTGACGGCCCGGCGCGCTCGAGGGTTCGGTCATCTTCGCTTCCGCCGCGGTGTCCGCCGGCAAAGGGGGCGTGGGGATCGCGGCGGTGTCAGCGGGATCCGTCATGGGTCTCCTTCGTCGATGAGCATCGAACGCGCCCGGTGGACACGCACTAACACTACCCCGACCTACTCGGGGGGTCCAGCGAACGCTCTGCCAGGTTGGAGCTCGACCCGGCGGCGAGCGGTGATGGCTGACCGACTGACCCGTAAGATCTGGCGCATGGCGACTCAGCGGGCGGTTGCTCCTCAGCACGGGCGGGTCCACCTGAGGCGGATCCTGATCGGCGCGCTTGTAATCGTCGTGATCGGCGCTGCCGCCACGCTTGCCGGCTGGGATCTCACGGGCTGGTTCGAACACATATGGGACACGATCACGAGCGTCTCGCTCGGCTACCTGTTGGCCGGCCTGGTGCTCATGACGCTGCAGACGAGCACGACGGCGTTCGCGTGGTATTCGATCTTGCGCTACGGATATCCCGACTCCGATGTTCGCTGGATACAGGTCCTTGCCTGCTATGCCGCCGCCGTCGCGCTCAACTCGGTCCTGCCCGCGAACATCGGCACGCTGGTGATGCTGCTGATGTTCACCACGATCATCGTCGTCGCCAGCTTTGCCGGCGTGCTGGCTGGTATGGCCGTCCAGAAGATCTTCTTCACGCTGATCGGAGCGTTCTGTTACCTGTACCTGTTCCTGACGGTGGGTGGATCGTTCTCCATCCAACTCGGGTTCATCGCCGATCATCCGTGGGCCACCATGATCCTGCTGGTGGGCGTCGCTACGCTTCTATTCCTCGTGGCTCGGATGCTGCGTGAGCGTGTCAAGCAGTGGTGGGAGCAGGCGAGGGTCGGCGCGCAGATCCTCGTTCACCCCCGCGCCTTCCTCGGACGGGTCGTGCTCCCGGAGGCGATCAGCTGGGTGGCGATGCTCGGCGTAATCGCCGTGTTCCTGGCCGCATACGACATCCCGGTCAGCTTTCACACGCTCATGCGTGTCGTGGCGGGTAACTCGATCGCCAACGTGAGCTCGGTGACGCCGGGCGGGGCGGGCGTTGTACAGGGCTTCAACGTGCTGTCGCTGAAGGGTCTCACCAGCGCGTCCAACGCAACCGCCTACTCTGTGTCCCAACAGCTCGTGACTACCGCCTGGGGCATTCTCTTCGCGATCGTGCTGCTCGTTCGAGCCTTCGGCTGGTCTGATGGCAAGACGCTCGTCGCGCAGTCCTACAGCCAGGCGCGCGAGAAGAACGCTGAGCGCTCAGCAACACGCAAGGCCAAGCGTCGGGCTCGCGCACCCAGCAGAACCCGGTGAGCCAAGGGCATCGTCGCGCCATATCGCCGCGCGCGGTCTTCGATATATGCGGCGGACTTCAGTCGCTACCGCTGGGCCCGCGTATTGGTCTGGCTTGGGACCGATGAGCCCAGCACGGTTCCACCGCGGTTTAGCGCCTGCAGCTCGAACCACGCCCCGGGGTTCGTCAGGGAGATCGTCGTCTCAAATCCGCTCCGAGTCACAGTAGTTACCGGCGTGAGCTGTTGCTCAGCCCGTCCGGCGAGCAGGCGCCAGCTTGCGACCTGGGTCGCGCCGTTCCAGCTCACGTATGCGACCGGAGATCCGCCGGGTCTCTCCGCGGCGAGTGTGACCGTTGGCCTTGATGACGGCTTTCCCGTCCACGGGAAGCGGAACGCCCGGTAGGACTGGTCGGCGGCGGTCATATCCGCATCGAAGAGCAGACGGCCGGTTGGTGAGTACTCGGACACATACGGTTCCGCTCCCCACCCGATCAAGGCATCTCCGTTGGGCAACGTTTGAACGTTGCCCTGGGTGCCGGCGGATAGCGCGGGAGAATGGGTGTCCTGGGCGAGTAGTGTCATCATGTTCGTGGTCGGGTCCAGCCGCTCGAGGATGCCGCGCGAATACGGATGGATCTTCGGCTTCGCGCCGTTGTCGAACGCGGTGATGTCTCCGTCGGGCAGCGCACGTGGGTCGTGCTGCCAAGCGGTGGCGGTACCGGGTGCCATCTTCACCGTGCTCTGCTTGCCGCCGATGCGGGTGAGCACTTGCCCGGTGCGATCGTCAACGGTGTAGATGGTCCACGTATTGCGTCCCGAGGTCATCATGGTGCCGTTGGGCTGCTGGTCCAGGCTGTTGATGTGGAAGAAGTCAAACGGGAACGCGGTCCTTGCCTCGCCCGCACTGGCCTTGGGGTAAGCGTCAGCGATGGCGATGTGATCAAGCGCATGCCATTCACGGCGTACCAGTCCGGTCTTCAGGTCGATTTCCTGGTAGACACCGTCGCTGATCGCGCCGTTGGACGGCCCGCGGATCGAGGCCAGATCGCAGTGGACAGGGTCATACGCGGTCAACAGCGCGGTGTCCCGCGAGATGATCTGGAAGTCGTGCAGGTCGGCGTGCAGCCCGTTGCCCGCGTGCACGACCGCTATCTGTCGGTAGGCGGTGTTGTCGATGATCTCGTCGCCCTCGCCAAAACCCTGTGGCAGGACGTGGCCCTGCCACCAGGTCAGCACCTGCTGACCTTCGTACTGCTGGACCTGCAGATTGGTCGCTGAGATTTTCGTCGGCAGCGGCTCGAACCACACAAGCTGGCCGCTGTTTTCGAAGATCATCGGACCGCCGGGGCCGTTACTCGTGGCGTAAGCGGCGACGAAGATGTCCCCAGGTGCAACGGTGCTCGCCGCGGGCGTGGTCACGTGCACGGTGGGCGCCGGGAGATCGGGCCGACTATGAAACCGCTGGATACCGGTCGGCGACGAGCTGGTCGTATATCTCGCGGTTATGTCCGGTAGTGGGTCCTCGTCCGCCACGGTAAAGGCAAAGGCGAACCGTCGGCTGGAGCTCCCAAGATGCAGTGTTCCCCGGACGGTGACGTGCTCACCCGCCGAGAACTGGCGCCGTGGAATGTAACTCGCGCCATCGCCTTGGGAATATGCGATCAGCCGGCCGTCGTGGGGGCCCGTGTGCGACCCGATGACGCTCACCGCAGAGATCTCACCAGCCGGCACGCCGAGCAGGCTGATCTGCGAGGAAGGCTCGGCAACCATTGTGCCTGGCAGCGGCGAGACGGACAGCGGGGTTCCTGGAAGCGCGGCTGATCGGTTCAGGGTCGACGGGGTGCACCGCGGTGAGCTCGACGATGCGCCGGTGAAGCGCGGTGGCGGCGATGAATGCCGAGACGAGCCGCGCCACGGGTCGGATGTGCCGGTTGCGATGACAACCCCAGCAGCGAGGATAAGCAGGCCGACCGCGGCGAGAACGCGCCGGTCAATCACGACTTGGGCAGAACAGCGGCACGCGGAACGGGACAGATCTAGACATGGACATCGATAGGACGTGAGCTTGCCGTCCCAGTCGATGCGAGGCGTAAGAAAACTAGGTTGAGGATTGGCTGCACGGTAGATGGCGACTACACGAGCCGCGAGCCACCGATTCTAAGCGGGCATTCCGCCGGTGTTGGACTCCTCGGTGTCGTAGCGCGCCACGGTGAAACCGATCAGAACCGGGACATGCACGGCGAACACCACCAGTGACAGTGTCAGCACGACCAGTGCGCCGCCACTCACGTGGTCGCGCAGGAACGAGTACTCGATCATCCCGGCCACAACCACGTAGGCGAGCAGCGCCCAGCGGGCTATTTCGAAGAACCGTCCCCACGGGAAGCCCTGCACGCGTGCCAGTGCCGCGAGGTTGCCGCCGAGCAGCAGCGCCGAGGCGCCCAGCAGGAGGATCGCGGGGGTGAGGGGGACCTGGTGGGGGAGGTGGGCGGCGAGGTAGATGCCGCCGGCGACGATTAGAGCAAGCGAGAGCATTCCCACCTGCGTAACCGGGGGAAGGCGGCGCTCGCTCATCCGACGGTCAACTTGGCCATGATCACTAGCGTCGCGATCTGCATCGCGCCGGTGGCTCCGGCGGTGTAGATGAAGCGCTTCATAAGTCGCTCGATTACCTGTGGGTTGGGGCGGGGCTTCTTCAGCTCGACGAGCACGGCGACGTTGGCCGGCTCGAGTAGCCCAAGGGCAATCACGGCCATGATGCCCACCACGATGTAGCTTGCCACGGTCCAACCGTGTAGGTAGTAGCTGCTCTGGACCGTCCCGAGGTGATTGCCCAGCTGCCAGCCCGCGGCGAGGGTGACGGTGACCACGGTGGGCATGATCAGCACCATCTTCGGCATCAGACGCGTGGTGAGCTCGATGCGCGCGGGGATCGACAGGCTACCCAGGATCGGACCGAGCACGAAGCCGAGGAACAGATCGATGATCGTCCACGCCGCCCCACCGACGAAGTGCAGGAACGCGAGTGGCCAAAGTTCGTTGACTGCGATCGCGGCGATCAGCAGCGCCAGCACAACAGCAACAATGACCAGGCCGACGCGGGGCACAATCTCGAAGTCCGGCCGCTCCATAGCGCCGGCAGGTGGGCCGTCCGCGTGAGCCACCGGGACAGAGACAGCATGAGCCATGGCGCGATAGTAACGCTCACACCACCGGATAGCCAGCCAGTCGGGAATCTCGAGTCGCTGGGCCCTGTATAGCTAAACGGCTGGGTCGAGCGATACCTCGACGGTCACTGTGTTGGGATCATCCAGTCGTGCACGGGCCTGTCCAGCACGGTCTATCCCGCGAAGGCGCAAGCGGACGGGCGCTTCATCTTGCAGGTTGCGCCACCAGAGCTTGCGCTGGGGCCAGAGCACCGGGATGGTCAGACGCTCGGTGCTCTCCTCATACGCAACCGGGAAGGTGTGCATAGCACCGGTGCGCCGTCCGGTGACGGTGATCAGTGCCAGGCGTCGACTGACAAGCGGGTGCAGGCGGGAGCGCAGCAAGAGCGAGACGACGCGGTTGCCGCTCCGATTCCATAGCGCGAATGGGACATGACCTGCCGGCATATCAGCTGGTCACAGCGTCGGGCGTCTTGGAACGCGTTGCGGCCAAAGGGTCACGTCCGTCCCAGCTGCCCTCAGAGGCGTAGGGCCGAAAGCGTATGAACGCAGACTCGTGATGGAACGGCTGGGCGGCATGCGCCTGGACCGCCTCGAGGTGCTCGGAGTGGGCTGCGCCTCGAGCGTAGGCACGCATCGCAGCGGTGTTCTGCCACAAGGAGAATGTGGCCACGAGCGCCGGCGGTCGGGCAAGCCCAGTGGAGGCGAGCACAGATGGGTCGCTGACCGCGAGGCCCTCCGCCGCAGCGCTGGCACGGAGGAAGCGCACGGCCTGGGATAGACGCAAACGCCCAATGGTGAGAACCGCGGCCGGCTCTCCGTCATCCATGGGCTCCTCATGATCGAGGAGGCCGGCCATCTGCGGCCACGCTCCAAAGATTCGCGTTGGTTGCAGGCGCACGTGCCACCCGTGAGTGAATCGCCCGGCGAGCGGGTGGCGGGCGAGGAAGCCATCGAGGGCACGGTCGTCGTCCCACGTGGCGATCAGCCCGACACGACTGAGATTGGGCCTGGGGAGCAGGTGAGCACTCAGCGGCGCAGCGATGGTGATCTCCGCGTAGCGCAGACCGGGGACCTTCGCTAGACCGAGTCTCCTAGGCGAGAGGCTCAGTGCCGCGCGCTTCCCAACATCGGCGAGATGCACGGAGACGATCACGGGAGCTGTTGGGTTTGGTTGGCAGACACGTTACTATCTAGTGTACCACATGGTAACTTCAACGCACCGTGCCCTCACCGACCGCTCTGACGAGGCCCCGCGCAGGCTGCCCGCGGCGGAACGCCGCGTGCTTATCGAGAGCGCCGCGGCGCGGCTGTTCGCCGAGCGCGGCTATGTGGCGACCACCGTCGAGGACATCGTCGCCGAGGCTGGCGTGAGCAAGCCGATGCTCTATCGCCACTTTGAGTCCAAGAAGGAGCTCCACATGAAGCTGCTCGAACGTCGTCGTGACGAGCTGGCGGCGGCCCCGCTCGACAGCTTCCTGCAGGGCGAGGGCGATCCCCGGCAGCGTTTGCCCGCGATGATCGATGCGTGGTTCGCTCACGTGGAGCAGCATCCCGACACATCGAGGATTCTCTTCCAGGACGCCGTGGGGGACCCGGATATCGAGGAGCTTCAACGCGAGTTGCGACGCCGTCAACGTGCCGCCGATGTGGCCCTCCTGCGTGAGTTTGCCCCGCAACTACCTGAGCGCGAGCTCGAGCCGCTTGGCGAGATCATCCGCAGCTCGCTGACCGGTCTGGCGCTGTGGTGGCTTGACAATCCCGAGGTGCCGCGCCCGGTGCCCGTGGCTGCGGTGCTGCGCATGACGACGGGTGTGCTCTCGACGGTTGGGTTGCAGGCCGCCGGATAGGGTGTGACTGTGGCAGACGCTGATGACAGCGGTACCTATCCGCGTCCGATGCTGACGGTCGACGTGGTGGTGATCGCCGGTGTCGCCGCGAGCCTGCGCCTCCTACTCATTCAGCGAGGCGACCCGCCGTTTCGCGACAGCTGGGCGTTGCCAGGTGGCTTTGTCGAGGGGGGCGAGCAGGTCGCCGAGGCCGCTCCACGGGAGCTTGCCGAGGAGACAGGCCTTCAGCTCGGTGCGCTGGAGCTGCTGGGTGTCTATGACACGCCGGGGCGCGATCCGCGCGGATGGACGGTGTCGGTCGTCTACATCGGCCGCGTACAGAGCGAGGCGGCCGTCGTGGGCGCCGATGACGCAAGCGACGCACGCTGGTTTGCCGCGGACAATTTGCCCGAGCTAGCCTTCGACCACGCTGTCATCGTGGCCGACGCCCTCGCGGTGGCCTGAGGTTGTTGGCTTCGAGCAAGGCCATCTCACCGAAGTACTCACCCGGCCCAAGTGTGCGGATCCGTTGAAGCCCTGAACCGACGCGCTTGATCATCTCGACTTGGCCGGAGAGGATCATCAGCAGGCTGTTGCCGGCGTCGCCCTCCTTGAACACGGTCTCCCCAGCCTCGTAGTGCGCTTGCGTGGCGCCGCGAGCGCCACCCAATTGAGCTGAACCGATGGGCGACGCATCGCCACGCGCACGCTGATCTCAACGGTGCCGTCCTCGCCGAACCCGATCGTGGAGCAGCTCGGGCTGGCGAGCGTGGCGGACGGTTGGGGTGCGACGCGACGCTGGCGGTCAAGGGCTCCGATCGGGTTTGGGCCACCGGCGACTGTGCCCAAGTTCCGATGCCCGGCGGCGAGCCCTGCGCGCCGACAGCCCAGCACGCGATCCGCCAGGAGAAGGAGGCCGAGCGCGCCGAGTCTGCCAAGGCCCTTGAAAGCGAACGTGCGGGGATTATCTGGAAGTTGGCCTCACCAACGCTCCCGGCGGCAAACTCGAATTGAGCGGTGGCACTTTGAATCAGACGGCGGGAACGCCGACGGTCAACGAAGGGCTGACCACGCTCGGACCGGGATCGGTCTACCTCCTGCAGGAGGGCTCCTCGTTCGTCAACAACGGCACGCTCTCACCCGAGATCGCAAGCGCCTCAAGTGTCGGCAGCTTCCAGATGAGCAGCCCCTGTTGCAATGGAAGCGGGACTTTCACAGGCGGTGGCACGGTGTTGCCGGCACTCGTCGGTGGCTACGTGCCGAGCGCAAACCAGGAGTTTCAGGTATTCCTGCTCACAGGCGGGAAGTTCACGGGCACGTCGCCTCGGTAGGTAACGGCTTCAGCGCCGACTACTCGCATGAGTCTCACGCATCGATAGTCGCCATGTTCGCGTAGCGATCACCGGCTGTGACCCCCAGGGGGGCGGCCTCGTCGATACGCGCGAGATCCCCCTCTGAGAGCTCGATCTCGGTGGCCGCTACGTTCTCCTCCAGATAGGAGCGGCGCTTGGTGCCCGGGATCGGCACGATGTCCTCGCCGCGGCTGAGCACCCATGCGAGCGCCAACTGTCCGGCCGTGACCTGCTTCTCCTCTGCTATCTCCTCGATGCGCTGCACGAGCTCCAGGTTCTTCTGGAAGTTCTCGCCCTGAAAGCGAGGATGGTGGCGGCGGAAATCGTCCTCAGGCAGATCCTCTGGTTTCTTGTACTTGCCGGAAAGGAATCCGCGCCCCAGTGGGGAGTAGGCCACGAAGCCGATGCCCAGCTCGCGCACGGTCGGCAGAATCGCCGCCTCGGGGTCGCGCGACCACAGCGAATACTCGGTCTGCAGCGCCGAGATCGGGTGCACGGCGTGTGCGCGGCGGATCGTCTGCGGCGAGGCCTCCGACAGACCGAGATAGCGGACCTTGCCCTCGCTGACAAGCTCCGCCATCGCTCCGACGGTGTCCTCTATCGGGACGCTCTTGTCGACGCGGTGCTGATAATAGAGGTCGATGTGATCGACGCCGAGGCGCTGTAGCGACGCTTCACAGGCGCTGCGCACGTACTCAGGCTTGCCGTTGATGCCGATCCAGCTGCCGTCCTCTTTGCGCTCGTTGCCGAACTTCGTGGCCAGCACCACCTGCTCGCGACGGTCGGCGATCGCGCGACCGACGAGCTTCTCGTTGGTGAACGGGCCGTACATGTCGGCCGTGTCCAAGAACGTCACGCCGAGCTCGAGCGCGCGATGGATCGTGGCGATCGCCTCGTCCTCGTCGGCGCGACCGTAGAACTCGGACATGCCCATGCAGCCCAGCCCCTCGCTTGACACCTGCAGTCCCTGACTTCCAAGTTTGCGTGTCTTCATGTTCTTCTGCTCCTTCTCTGGAGTAGGCGCCAAATGCTCGATAGGTCTCTGCCCGGCTTGCTCGCCGGCTATCCCTCGTCTTAGCGCACAACCCGGAGCGTCGCGTGCATTCCCAGTCTGGCGTGTTCGGGAAGCGAGCACCACAGGTGGTAAGCCCCGGGCTTGAGGTCAATCACACCGTCCCAGCGCTTTCCCGAGGTCAATTCCGGGGCGCCCAGTTCCGGCCCGCTGCCGCTGTGGCGCAGGCGCAGGTCGTGCGGGTCCATCCCCGCGTCGATTGCCTCCAGGTCCACCGCTCCAGCTTTCACGACACCCCGGGAGAGGATCAGGCGGTACTCCACCTCGGTGACTTGCACGTGCGGACTGGCCGCTGCTCTGGAGTGGGGCTCGGCGCCATGGTGCGCGGGCGCGCTGGAGGAAAAGGCTAGCGCTGTGACCGCCACGGTGGCAGCGAAGGAAAGCGCTCCCGCGACCGCCACGATGAAAATGAGCGGTGCTCCCTTGAGCTTCACTGGACCACCTGCATCCGCGCGAGTCCGCTCGCTCCGGGAATGATCGGCGCTGCCTCGTGTCCCAGCCACTGTTCGAGCAGCGAGCAGTACAGGCCACGGAAGTCCGAGGTGGCCTGGACGTTGCCCAGCGCGTCGAGACCGCTCGTGAGACCCGGCCACTCACCGATCATTTTCCCGGCGGCGCGAGTACCCATCACGAATCCGCATCCAGCCGCGCCGTGATCTGTGCCTCCTGAAGCGTTCTCCTGCGGACGACGGCCGAACTCCGACCACACGAGCGTCAGCACGCGGTCGGCCAGCCCGCGCGCTTCAAGATCCCGCTGAAACGCATACAACGTCTGTGTGGCCTCGCCCAGACCTGTGCCCAGCGCCGCCACCTGGTTGTCGTGCGTGTCGAACACCGATTCCGTGGAGATGCTCACGCAGCGCAGAGGCAGGCCCGCCGCGAGCAGCTGAGCGATTCCGGCCATGCGTGCCGGAAAGGCGTCCGATGCGCTCGGGTAGCCGGCGGGGAGCGCGGGTGCCGCGCCAGAGCTTGACTGGAAGGGAAGCAACTGCTTGCGCAGCGTGCTTGACATCAGAGCCGCCTTGCCCGACTGCTGCATCGCGGGGTCTCCCGAGCCGGCTCCCACGCGCCCGATGGTGTCGAAGTAGTCATACATGATCGCCTGCGGAGGTCCCCACACGCCCTGTGCATAAAAGGAATAGGAGGACGGCTTGTCGATTGCCGCCACCGGCATCCGCGCGGTCGCAAGTGCTGGCTGCAACGCCTCATCCAGGCACAGGCCCTGAAGGGGATTGTCGGCGTTGCCGGCGAGATCCAGATAACGCCCCATCCAGCCGGTGAGCAGGTCAGCCTGGGTGGCGCCCACCTCCCAATAGTGGCGGCTGGTGAAGTGTGACTGGTCGGGGTCTGTGTAGCCCACCGCCGGAAGCACGCTCACCTTGCCCTCTTCGTGCAACTGGCTGAGTGGCACCGCCTGCGGATGCCAGTGCAGGCGAGGATCCTCACTGAACGCGGGACCCGCGTCTTCGGGCAGCGCGAGTACCGGCCGGTACTTTGTATACAGCGGATCGCCCGCCGGGTAGAGAACCGACATCGCGTCGATGCCTCCCTGCAGGTACACGCTCACGAGTATCGGCTGGTCGGGCGCTTCGGCGGCGCGCGCGATCCCCTCCTCGAAAGCGGAGGGGTCGAGCAGTCGCCCCGCGCCGTATACCGACAGGGCGAGGCCCGCGGATGCCAGCAGGAAGCCGCGCCGGGAGAGGCCCGTGCCCGCCGGCATGGGCATGCCAGGCTCGATCGCGGGCAGACCATGGCCGGCCTGCGCGGCGCCGCGACGCAGCATCTCTGCGCGGGTGAAGCCTTCGCAGGAGCACGAGCGCTGTGGGGGAGAGATGCTCATCTCAACACGTCTGGTAATCGGGGGTGGCAACGACCAGAGCGCGCAGGGCGTTCAGCGCGAGCGTGGGGTACTGCTCGCGCTCCCACGAAGCCGCGGCGGCGTTCACGCCGGCGGACTTCGCGTATGACACGAGCGCTCCGCGGCTCGCTCCACTGATTGTCGGCTCCCCCCAGAAGGCGATGGCCTGCTTCATCAGCGCCTTTGGGTCAGCGGCGGCTGGCTCCTTGGCCGTCGCGTTGCTTGGCGGCAGCTTGGCGACACGCTGCTCGCCGATCATCTGCGAGGCGAGATTGAAGCGCGCAAGCCACGTGCCGGTGTTCAGCCACCGTTCGGCTTCCCAGCCGCCGACGTTGGGAGGATAGAAAGGCGTCTGCCCGGCAAGCGTTGACTCCCACACCCACGCGTCGGTGTCGATGTAGCGGCCGATGCCGCGCAGCATTCCCGCTATCTGCACGATCGGTGGCTTGACCATGCGGGGGCCGCTGTGCAGGAGCGGATGCATCAGCATTGCCTCGAGGACCGGCAGGATCCTCTTTCCCGAGGAGACGTAGATTCCTTCGGCAGCGCGTGTGTCCCTGCCGGACAGTGGCTCTTCGCAGAAGTAAGACCACAGCTTTGTGACGAAATGCCTCGGATGGTCGGGGTTGCTCAGCACGAGTCGCAGACTGTCCTTCCAACCGAAGCGCCCCCGATGCCCATAGATGACCTTCACGCCGTTGTCGTGAAGGGCCGGGTCGAAGTGGAAGTCTTCGACCTGCCCGGTCGCCGGATTCCAGGTGTTCGTCCAACCGGTCAGGGCGCGGGCGTGCTCGCGCACGTCGATCTCTTTGTAGCCGTTGCCCGCTCCGAGTGTGAACAGCTCCTGCATCTCGCGCGCGTAGTTCTCGTTCGGGGCTTCCTTGGTGCTGCCGGCCCCTGAGAGCCACACAAGCATCGCCGGATCGACCGTCATCGCTGTGAGCATGCTCGGGAAGCTCGCCAGGCACAGCGAGCGTTGTGTCCGATTCTGCGCGATCATCAGTCGCTGGGAGTCCACGCCCTCGTTGCTCGTGGCAAACCAGTCGTGCCAAATCAACGTCATACGCTCGATCAGAGGCGCCCTGGTGCGCACCATCCGGTCGAGCCACCAGAGCACGTCATTGCCCCACACGTCATAAGGAGCGAGCGGTTCACCGTTTTCGAGCCTTGGAGGGGGACCCTGTAGAGAGCGGCTGGCGGGACGGGTCAGCGAGCGAACCGCTCCGCGCACGCCGTGCCTGGCTAGCTGCGCTGCCTGCCCGGGTCTCGGGCCGAAGCCGGCGCGCCACAGCAGTCGCTCGGCCTGCTCTGCCCCGAACGGCCCGGAATAGACGGGCAGAGCAGCATGCGAAGAGTCAGAGCGACGTGGAGCCGATCCGCGCGCGCGGGTGAGGGGCATCCTGCTGCTAATCGGCAAGGGACGAGCATTGCTTGATCGAAAATATGTTGAGTCCTGGACGGAGGCGAAGGGCACAGACCGCGATTGACTCACGTCAGGGATCGCGTTGTCGCACACCTAGAAAGAGTGCACGTAAGCAAGATCTAATCGTGACGATCCGTCTCGGCCGCGGGTCGGGGCGCTAGGATGCCTTTGCTATTCACAGCATCCGTAGCGAGCACTCGAAGTGAATACCGTCGCCGCCACTTCTGCTGTTCCCCGCTCCGCCGCGAACCACCGTATCGGAGTCATCTTCAGCGGCCTGATGCTCGTCATGCTGCTGGCGGCGCTTGACTCCACGATCGTCGCGACGGCGCTGCCGACGATCGTCGGGGACCTTGGAGGTCTTGAGCGACTGTCGTGGGTGACGAGCGCCTACCTGCTCGCACAGACGGCGGTCACTCCGCTTTACGGCAAGCTCGGCGATCAGCTGGGGCGCAAGCGCGTGCTTCAGAGCGCGGTCGTGCTGTTCCTCGTTGGCTCGGGGTTGTGCGGGCTGGCTCAGTCGATGACCGAGCTGATCGCTTTCCGGGCGGTGCAGGGACTCGGCGCCGGAGGACTGATCGTGCTCGTGCAGGCGACGGTCGGGGACATCGTCTCGCCGCGCGAACGCGGCCGCTATCAAGGTCTCTTTGGCGCGGTCTTCGGCGTCGCAAGCGTTGCTGGGCCATTGCTTGGGGGTGTGATCGTCGAGCACCTCTCGTGGCGGTGGATCTTCTACGTCAACCTGCCGGTTGGCCTCGTCGCATTGGGCGTGATCGCGGCGACGCTGCCCGCGACGAGTGTGCGTACTCGTCCCGCGATCGACTATCTCGGTGCCGGTGTGCTGGCGGGCGCTTTGAGTGCGATCGTGCTGGTCGCCAGCCTCGGCGGCACGACATGGGCGTGGGGTTCGGGACAGACGGTGCTCGTCGCGATCCTGGGTATGCTGCTGCTCGCTGTGTTTCTCGCCGTCGAGCGACGTGCGCGTGAGCCGGTCCTGCCGATCCCGGTGTTGCGCGACGAGGTGTTCCGGATTGCCGGCCTGCTTTCGCTGATCGTCGGTTTCGCACTCTTCGGATCGGTGACGTTCCTACCGTTGTTCTTCCAGACCGTGTTCCATTCCAGCCCGACCGGGGCGGGCTTGCGACTCGTCCCGTTGATGGGCGGCCTGGTGCTGACTTCGGTCGTCTCCGGTCGGGTGATTTCGCGCACAGGGCATTACAAGCTGTTTCCGATCGCGGGCACGGCGACCATGACAGTGGGGCTGCTGCTGCTCTCGCGCCTGGATGTCGGCACGAGCTCGGCCGCCGCCGACGTATACCTGCTGGTGCTCGGTCTTGGATTGGGCATGGTGATGCAGGTGCTGGTTCTCGCCGTGCAGAACGCCGTGGACTATTCAGTGCTCGGCGCGGCGACATCGGGTGTGACCTTGGCGCGGGGCATCGGTGGCTCGATCGGCGCCGCCGTGTTCGGGACGATCTTCTCGAGCCATCTACGGACAGAGCTGCACGACGTGATCAGCGGTTCGCTGGGAACTCAGGTCGCCGGTGGCGCACGGCTCACTGGCGCGCAGGTCGCTAGCCTCCCGGCCGCGGCCAGGCTCGCCTATGAGAACGCCTACGTGCATGCATTGCGACCTGTGTTCCTTGTCGCCGCCGCCGTCGGCGCGTTGGGTTTCGCGTTGAGCCTGCGCCTGCGGGAGCGACCGCTGCGTGCGACTGCTTCCACCAGCCAGGGACTCGACGATGCGCTCGCGGCGCCTAAGAGTCCCAGCTCGCTCGCGGAGCTCGATCGCGCACTCGGCGTGCTTGTGAGCCGCGAGGACCGACGGACGTTCAACGAGAGGGTGGGGACCAGGGCCAGTTTCGATCTGAGCCCCGGAGCCATCTGGGCTCTCGCTCGATTCGACAGCTATGGAATCGACGGGACGCGCGCGATGGCTCAGGAGCAGGCGGTCGAGGGTGACGCAATTGTCGCGGTCGAAAGCGAGCTGCGCGAACGTGGTCTCGTGGCCGAAGGGGATGGCGTACCGACGCTCACGCCCGCGGGACTTGCGATGGCCGACCAGGCGCTGAGTGCTCGTCGCGACGAGCTTCACGCGATGCTGGCCGACCACGCCACGCAACAGGTCCCGGAGGTTCATCAGCTGCTCGAGCAGCTCTGCGTCGAGCTCTCCGGTCAGCGACCGTGAGCCCCGCAGAACCTTGAGAGGCCCGCTAGTCGCTGTCTACCTGCCGTGGCTCAAGGCATAGACGCCAAAGCAGGCGGCGCCTGTGCCCGCGGCAACCAGCAGCGGCCACGTGAGGCTGTGCTTCTCGAGCAGCCCACCGAGGAGCGCTCCGATGAGCATCGCCATCACCGCCGGGACCCGTCGTGAGGACTGGCGCCATCTTGCTGTTCCTCCGATGGTGTCGGCGGCCAAACCCGTGAGGGTCAGCGTGAGGACGGTAGTCGTCATATCGGGTACCGCCAGCTTGCGCACGATCGCGTTGCGCACGCCCATCGCCAACGCCACCAGCGCGATGATCGCGTAGGCGCTCACCGAGCCGATCTGAGCGTGGGCGGCAGAGGCGAGGATTGCGGCGAGGATCAGCAGCGCCACCTCAGCACCGATCGCGATGAGCACGACGCGCTCATGCCTGTCGGCAACACCGAGGCCGAGTCTGCCGCCGACGCTGGCTCCGAGGAGGAAGGCGCCGAGCGAGATCGCCGGCGCGAGCACCGGGAGGCCACCGGCGTGGGCGAGCCCGAAGCCGAGCAGCACGATGTTGCCGGTCATGTTCGCCGTGAACACATGACCCAGACCCAGGTAGCTGGCCGCGTCGATTAGGCCCGTCGTGAGCGTGAGCGCCAGCAGTACCGGCGGAAGGCCCCGGTCATCTGCCGGTACTGGCTTTCCCGGGCTCGCATCCTCGCCTACCATTCGGCGGGCTTCGACGCGAGTGCTCGGAAATCCTCGAAACCGGCCTCATTCACATGTCTGTGAAACGGTGCGTCTCGCCGGTCATCTCTCGGCGCAGCTGGTGGACACGCCGCAATTCCCGGATGTCATCGTCGATGGCCGGACGCTCGTCCGACTGGCTGCCGAGCAGTTCAGGTTCCAGACGGTTGCGCACAAGCTCGCCGGCGATCGCGTCGACACGCTGCGCGGTCACCCCGGGGCGTGAGCTGACCACGCGCTCCAGAGCTTGCCGCGAAAGAGCAGCCCAACGCCATCGTCGGCTGCCCACCCTCCGGGCAGGATGCCCTCTCGCACACTCTTTAGCCATACGGGGAGCCGTTCGGGCTCACCGTCGGCGTGGACTGTGAGCGAGCCCGCCAACCACCCAAGCCCCACCATTGGCTCAGGCGTGCCGCCGGAGCAGGTCACCCCGCCTTGAAACCAGCACATGGCTCCGGCGCTGATCCCGGCGAGCACCGTGCCCTGCCGCCACGCCTGAGTGAGCAGCTGGTCGAGCCGGTGTGCGCGTCAAATAGCGAGCAGGTTGCGCATGGAGCCACCGCCGACATATACGATGTCCTGTCCGAGCACGATCTCCTCCAGCGAGCGCTCGAGATCGCCGAGTCGGAACAACGACACATGGGTGGGCACACACCCGCGACCACCGAACCTCGCATAGAAGGCATTGATCTGCGTAGTCGTGTCTCCCGATGCGGTCGGGAGGAAGAGAATCCGAGCCTCACGCGACTGGGCGAGTGAAAGCACGAAATCATCGAGCAAGAGATTGACGGGCTCCATCGTGAAGCCGCCGCCGCCCAGGGCGAGGATCAGCCGCTCGTCGGCCTTGGAGGGCTCAGATGGACTCACGCCGCGGCGACCGCGTGATCAGTCGGCACCGATTCGAGCATACTCGCCCCCAGAAAGGAGACCTCCAACGCGCTCTCGACGATCTCATTCCCGATCCGCTCCACGTGGTAGGCGGCTCCATCTAGGCGTGAGCCGACGACCCGCTCCAAGCGCGTGCCCTCGAAGCGAAGCGCCACACCGTCATCTACGGTGAACCCCTCGCGCATTCCATCGCGCACGAGGCTGTGGTACTCGGCGCGCCGAGCCGGCTCGGCGTCGTAGTGGACACAGTTCGAATATGGCAACAGCCCAAGTCCCCGTACGCGTCTCGGTGGGCCGTGAAAGACGGTCGGCAGAAAGCATATGCGTGGTCGTCTCGAACCGGTCAGCGAAAGCACATAGTCATCGAGGACGGAGCCGTCTTTCTCCATCGAGAAGCCTCCGCCTCCGAGGGCCACGATCTGGGGGATCCGGCGGTCGTCTGCTCGCCGGCCGGCAACGTGCTGTGGCTGATCGCCCAGCACGGCGCGCACGCAGGCTGGGTGCGTAACTTTCAGGAGAGTCCACAGGTTCGTGTTCGCATCGGTCGTCGTTGGCTGACGGGCACCGCGCAACTGGTCTCTGACGACGACGTCAAGGCTCGGATCGCCACATTCGCTGGTACCACCATTGGCAGAGCCGTCACCGCCGCCTCGTTCCGCGCGCTGGAAAGCCAGCCCGTGAGCGTGCGGATCGAACTGGCGGCCTAGAGGTCTTCCAAACGGGGCCTGTAGGGCGAAGTCTGTGGTCATGACGCGGGAGTGGAGCCTTCAGGTCGCGCGATACCTCCGCGGCAGGGTAAGCTCGCAGTGGTGCTCAACCCCGACTCGTGGATGGTCGTATATGCCTCATGAACATGTCGATGTGCTAATCGTTGGAGCCGGCCTCTCCGGGATCGGCGCCGCATGTCACCTGCAGGCCGATTGTCCCGGCAAGAGCTACGCGATCCTCGAGGCGCGCGAGAGCACCGGCGGCACGTGGGACCTCTTCAAATATCCCGGCATCCGCTCGGACTCCGACATGTACACGCTCGGGTATTCGTTTCGACCTTGGACGCAGCCCAAGTCGATCGCTGATGGCTCCTCGATCCTGGATTATGTCCGCCAGACCGCAGCCGATCATGGAGTGGGGGAAAAGATTCGCTTCAACCATCGGGTCGTGCGGGCCGAGTGGTCGAGCGCGGATGCGCAATGGACGGTCGAGGCCACTCGCATCGACACGCAGGAGAGCGTGCGTATGACCTGTGGCTTCCTATTCCTATGCAGTGGCTACTACCGCTACGACGAGGGCTACACGCCGGAGTTCCCCGGCAGCGAGCGTTTTTCCGGGCGCATCGTCCACCCACAGCACTGGAGCGAGGACGTCGACTACGCAGGCAAGCGCGTGGTCGTGATCGGCAGTGGCGCCACGGCTGTGACGCTCGTTCCCTCGATGGCCAAGAGCGCAGCGCACGTAACGATGCTCCAACGCTCGCCCAGCTACATCGTCTCACTACCGGCCGAAGATCCGGTTGCCAAGCTGTTGCGCCGCTTTCTGCCGGCCAAGGCCGCCTATCCGATCATGCGCTGGAAGAACGTCCTGCTCACGATGCTCAGCTTCCAGCTCAGCCGACGCCGCCCACAAATGATGAAGGCGTTGGTCAGGAAGGGACTTGAGCGCCAGCTTCCGTCGGGGTATGACATCGACACGCATTTCAAGCCTAGCTACGACCCCTGGGATCAGCGCCTGTGCCTGGTTCCCAATGGCGATCTCTTCGAGGCAATTGGCAACGGCAGCGCCTCGGTGGTGACCGATCAGATCGAGACGTTCACCGAGACGGGCCTCAGACTCGCCTCGGGCGCCGAGCTGGAGGCCGACGTGGTTGTTACCGCGACAGGTCTTAACCTCGTGGCGTTGGGCGGCTTGCAGTTCTCCGTGGACGGTCAAGACATCGTGCTCGCCGACACCATGAGCTACAAGGGCATGATGCTCAGCGGCGTGCCCAACATGGCCTTCGCGGTGGGCTACACGAACGCGTCGTGGACCCTCAAGTGCGATCTCACCTGCGAGTACGTCTGTCGGCTGATCAACCACATGGACGAGGCCGGCTTGCGCCAATGCACGCCACACAACCGGGACCCGCGGGTTTCCGAGCGCCCGTTCATCGACTTCTCCTCTGGCTACGTGTTGCGCTCGATCGACCAGTTCCCCAAGCAGGGCTCCAAGGCGCCGTGGAAGTTGCACCAGAATTACCCGCTGGACATCCTCAACCTGCGCTTCGGCTCGGTCTCTGACGGTGTGATGGAGTTCTCCAATTCGGGATCCTCGGTCGAGGCTGTGGAGCTGGTCTCTGTCTGAGCCAAGCATGGTCCTTCGTCCGCTTGCGCGCGGGGACGAGGCCGAGCTGTTGCGTATCCACGCGACCCCGGAGGTGGAGCTCTGGTGGGATGTGCCCGTAAAGGGCTTTCCCTGGACCGACGAGCCAGAGTCGACGCGACTGACGATCGAGGTTGACGGCGCCGTTGCGGGGCTCATCCAGTTCTGGGAGGAGCAGACACCCAAATATCGTCATGCGACGATCGACCTGTTCCTAGACCCCGCTTTGCACGGACGAGGCCTGGGGACCGAGGCGGTGAGGCGCGTCGTGCGCCATCTCATCGATGACCGCGGACATCATCGCGTCACGATCGATCCTGGGACCACAAACACTGCAGCCATCCGCTCCTATGAAAAGGTCGGCTTCAGGCCAGTGGGCGTGATGCGTCGCTACGAGCGTCGCATTGGCCGGGAGGAGTGGCGGGACGGGTTGCTGATGGAGCTGTTGGCCGAGGAGCCATGAGGCTGTTGGCCGAGGAGCCATGAGGCTGTTGGCCGAGGAGCCATGAGCGGGAGCCGCCAGACGGTCGCCGGCCGCTGCCGTCAGGCGCTGCCATCGCCGGGCTGAGAGCCAACCGTGAGGTCGACTCCAGCCCGAGCTCCGGCGTGACTGGCGCTAGGCCAGCTGGACGTTTACGGCCTTGGGACCCTTGTCGCCTGCCTCGGCGTCATAGGTGACCTTCGCGCCCTCGGCCAGTGAGCGGTAGCCGTCTCCGGCGATTCCCGAGTGGTGGACGAACAGGTCCTTGGACTGGTCATCGGGCGTGATGAAACCGAAGCCCTTGTCATCGCTGAACCACTTGACTGTTCCTGTAGCCATTTGTATTGCCTCCGTGTTTTCGCGTGCTGCGAACGCGGAAATTGCTATGAGCAAAGGCTACGAGCGCTGACACTGCGTTGATCGAGGTTGAAACACCCCGGTTGGATCGGACCACTATAGCAATCGACCCCGCTATGCGGCCTCCGAATATGCCGGCTCGCCTTTGGCCTTGCCGGACTCGGTGTCCAGTTGAGCGGCGGTCGCCGCCTGGGGACGTAGGACCACGACGGCGACGGCAATGCCGCCCAGCACGAGCGCGGTGGCGATCCAGAACGCGAGGTGATAGCCGCTGGTGAGCGCTGCCGCTGTGGATTGCCCGTGCCCGAGCAGCTTGTCGGTGTGAGACGTCGACAGGGTGGCGAGCACCGCTAGTCCGAGCGCACCGCCAATCTGCGCCGTCGTGTTCACGAGGCCCGACGTCAGGCCGGCATCGCTCTGGGTAGCGCCCGACATCGCGACGGTCATCAGCGCCGGAAAACATATGCCGGCGCCCGTGCCGAGCAGCAGCATTGAGGGCAGGACGTCGGTGATGTAGTCGGCATGCACAGGCGCCCGTGCGAACCAGGCGAGCCCGGCCGCGATCAGAACGAGCCCGGGTGGCAGCAGCGCCCTGGCTCCGAAGCGGGAGATCAGTCGCTCAGAGCCCCGGATCGACATCGTGCCCATGGTGATCGTGACGGGCAGGAAGGCCAGGCCGATCTCCAGCGCGTCATAGTCGAGCACTCGCCGCAGGTAGAGCGCGCCGAGGAAGAACATCCCGAACATGCCCGCCACCGAGAGCACCTGGATCAAATTCGCTCCGCAGACATCGCGTGAGCGGAAGATGCGCAGTGGCGTGAGCGGGTTGCGCGCCTTGGCCTCGCGCGCCAGAAAGGCTGCGAGCAGCGCAAGTGAGATAGCGCCCAACAGCAGTGTGCGTCCGGCGCCCCACCCGTCTTCGGCGGCCGGCTTGACGATCGTGTAGACGCCCAGCATCAGCGCGCTGGTGATAAGTGTCGCGCCGGGGATGTCCGCTCCCTCGCCAAAGCCGATTCCCTCATCCCTGTCGAGCAAGCGCTTGGCGAACAACATGGTGGCGATGCCGATCGGGATGTTGACGAAGAAGATCCAGTGCCAGTTAATCGATTGAGTGAGCACGCCGCCGGCCAGCAGGCCGACGGACCCGCCGGCTGATGCGACGAAGGCGTACACGCCGATTGCCTTCGCCTGCTCACGTGGCTCGGGGAACATCGTGACGATCATGCCCAGGATCACCGCTGAGGTCATCGCGCCGCCTATGCCCTGAACGAAGCGAGCGACCACAAGCAACGTTTGCGTCCACGCGAGCCCGCATGCCAGCGAGGCCACGGTGAAGAGGCCCACGCCGAGCAGGAAGATACGACGGCGACCGAGCAGGTCGCCGAGGCGCCCAGCCAACAACAGCAGGCCGCCGAAGGCAATCAGGTAGGCATTGACCACCCACGCGAGGCTGGAGGTGGAGAAGCCGAGGTCTTCTTGGATGGAGGGCAGCGCGACGTTCACCACGGTGACGTCGAGCACGATCATCAGCATGCCGACACACAGCACATACAGCGCCACCCAACGCGAGCGGTCGTCGTGGTCGTGCATAGGGCCTGTGCTCCGCGCCTCTCTTGTGGGCTGCTCGACGCTCGTAGGGTGTCCGGCGTCGACTTGATCATACGTGTGCGTTGCCATTGCCTTTTCCTCTAGGTCGGGTACGTCGGGACGTCGCTCTCTGAGCATTGCTCTTACCTTGGACCGGGTGATCGGCCAGTTCTCATCGCATCAGGCCGATTTATCGCAGCGCATCACCCAGGTTATCCAGCAGCACTCCAGTCCCGTGTTCGCGCTCGGCCGGCGTGTCCTGGCCATCGAGGAATACCGCCTGCTCGGTGAATCTCAACTTCGTCGAGGTGCCCGTGGCCTCGAGCTCGATGGTCGCGAGGGAGACCGAGATGCGAGTCTCGTCGCGATACATGTCGTAGGCGTACACGATGCGCTGGTCGCTCACGATGTCCTGGTAGCGACTGTCGAACAGGTAGGTAGAGCCATCGGGCGTGTCGATCGCAAAGCGCTCGTGTCCCCCCACCTGAAAGTCGAATTCGCGGCTCTCATGGGGCAGACTCTTTGGCCCGAACCAGCTGGCCTTGGCCGCGGGCTCTGCCCACGCGCCGAATACTCGCGCGGGGGCGACCTCGTAGGTGCGCTCGATCGTGAAGGTGGCGTGAACGACCGATCGCTTGTCTGTGGCATTCATGGCTTACTCCCTTTGTGTGGTTGCTCGGGGTGCTCGGCGAGGTATTCGCCGAGCCGGTCGAGGCGCTGCTCCCAACTCTTGCGCCGCTCGCTGATCCACTGCTCGGCACCGTCAAGGGTCAGGGGCTCGATGTGACAGGTACGCACGCGTCCCACCTTCTCTGAGCGGACCAAGCCACTCGCCTCGAGTACATGCAGGTGCTGGACAACTGCCGGTAGCGACATGGTGAGCGGGCCAGCAAGCTCACTTACCGATGCCGGGCCGCGGGTGAGGCGATCCACCATCGCGCGCCGCGTGGGATCTGCGAGGGCCTGGAAGGTTAGATCGAGTGGGACACGTTGGTTAAGCATTTGCTTAAGTATTGCAGATTGTGATCGCGAGCTTGCGGACACTCTTGAGTCGTCGTCCACGTGCCGATAAAGCTGGCGTGATTCGTCCAGCTCGAATATCTCAGTACGAGACGTACGCCTCCCGGCGCTATAAGGCCGGGCTACGAAGTTGGAAGCGGGCCATTGACCGCCAGCTTCTGCCGATACTCGGCTTGCCGCTCGTCATTTCCATACTGCTGGGCATCCTCTCTCGGGAGACGCTTGGTTTTCTCACCGGCTTGACCGCTGGCTGCTGCATCACCCTCTGGATCGCCTTGAGCGAGGAAGCACCAAGCTATCTTCAGAGCTGGCGTGCAGGGGCAGAGGGCGAGCGACGCACCCACAAGGAGATCGTCAAGCTCGGTTGGCCCGCAGTCGAGGACGTGGATTGTGGGCGCGGCAACTACGACCATGTCCTCGTAGGAGCCAGTGGGATTTTCATGCTAGAGACCAAGAACCTGATGGGTGTGGTTGAGATCCGAGACGGGGTGCCTTGGCTGCGTAGACGGCACGACCCAGAAGGCGAGAAATGTCTATCTGCCATAGCCAAGCAGGCACGTGGCAACAGCGCGGCGCTGTGCCACGAGCTCGAGCGTCGCGGCGCCGGACGGCACTGGGTCACGGCCGTCGTGGTGTGGTGGACCGAGTTTCCCCAAGAGTTGGTGAAGGCCGAGCACATCACCCATGTGCACGGGACAAGATTGGGTGATTGGCTGGCTTCTCATTTACCAGCGCTCTCTCCGGATACGGTGGCGCGTATCGCTGGGGCCCTTACAGGCCTCAAGGCGGAAGGCGATATTCGCGAACAGCAACGCCAACATGGAGCGTCAGACCAGGCCTGATGCACGGCGATGCCCCCGTGTGCCTCGCTCGACTTGCTCGGCGAGAGCTTGGACGAGACGCCCGCCGAGGCGATCAAGGACGAGCGTCAGCCTGAAGCGGCGCGGCGGCTTTGCCTGGTCAGCGCGCTCACGAGCTTGTCGACCGACCGCTGCAGCTGCTCGATGCTGGCCGACTCAACCCGTGTCACGCCGACCTCGCGGTTGATCCAGGTATTGACGTCGCGATGACTGCTGGCGCTGCGCTTGGCGAGATCGGCCACCAGGCGGCGGCGCTCCTCGCGCAGGTGAGCCCTGCGCTCGAACGCGGCGACCGGCGCCGGCTCTGGCGCCGCGGGCTTGACGGTCTTGCTTGCCGACACCGTCGGCGCGGGACCGAACAGGGTCATTTGCGGCACCACTTCAGCGCTTAGCGGCACAAACTCGAGCGCCGGCGATGGCTCGCTCGCGCGGCGCTCGCGCGGCTCGTCCAGGCCCTCGTTGTCCTCGCGCTCGCGGAGCGCATGGCGCAGCTCGCTCTCCACCTGAGCCGCATGTCCGCGCAGCACCGGGTCGGCTGGAAGGTAAACCCAGCTCGGCTCGGGCGGCCGGTCGGGGATCGTCCTGACGAAGCGCCCCACGATCTGCCTGAAGATCATCGGCGTCTTTGCCGCCGTGGCATATACGCCCACTCGCAGACGCGGGATGTCGACTCCCTCGGAGACCATGTTCACCGCGACGATCCACGGCTCGCGCGAGCCTCTGAAGGTGGCGAGCTTCTGTGCGGCGCGTGCCTCGGTGTGCAACACCACGACAGGCGCCCTGCCCGTCGCCTCACCGAGCAGCTTGGCGATCTGTCGTGCGTGCGTGGCGTCCGCGGCCACCGCCAGCCCGCCTGCGTCGCGATGCCCGCCCTCGCGCAGCTCTCTCAGCTTCGCATCGGCCTCCATCAGGATGCGCGGGAGCCCATCCGGCAGCTCGGTCGAGATCGCGGTGCGGTAGCGCCGGCTCGCCTCCCTCGTGCTCAGCACCGTCTCGAAGGAGGACTCGATCACATCCTCGCCGCTGCGCCACGACAGCGTTCCGTCGAACGTCACGAAGGCCACCGGGCGGCAGATGCCCTCGGCGACCGCCTCGGCGTACGTGTAGGACACGTCGGGCTCGGCCACCCCTTCGGCGTCATAGCTCACGCCCGGAATCGGCGTTGCGTCCGAGCGAAACGGAGTCCCCGAGAGCAGCAGCCACCGTGGGGCCGCCGCAAACGCCAGCTGGAAGCTCGTGCCCCACGCCAGCTCCTCGCCGAGATGGTGGGCCTCATCCACGATCACCAGCGTGTCTGGCGCCACCTTTGCGCGCCATCCCCGCGGATCGGATGCCACTCGCGCGTAAGTCACCGCCACGCCATGGAAGTCACGCGGTGGCAGCGGGCCAGACGCGTCGGGCTGCAGCTGCACTCCCAGCTCCGCCGCCGCTCCGGCCCACTGGCGCGTGAGCGGTGTCGTCGGGCACAGCACCGCCACGCGGCTCACCTCGCCACTCGTGAGCATCCGTCGCGCAAGCTCAAGCGCCGGGCGCGTCTTGCCGGCGCCGGGGGCCGCTGAGATGAGAAACGGGCCATCCCGCCAGCCGTGGAGGCGCTCAAGCGCCTCGTGCTGCCATGCACGCAGGGATGTCGCGGGGACTCGTGTCAAGAGCGGGCATCCTGCGCTACGGGTCGGACGGACCGCGCGCGCGGGGGAGTAGGTGGCGTGCGGACCCGACGTATCCCGCGCGGTGGGCAGTCGCGCGGTGAACCGAGCAGTTGCCTACGGTCGCCATGCGGGTCAAGCCGCCGCCGCAGGCTCGCCCAAACCCCAACGGGCCGACCGAAGGACTTTGCCCCTATGACCGCGGCGGGCGCGGTGCGTAGCGGTGGTGGAGCATCAGCATGTTCCCGTCGGGGTCGTTGAACAGCGCCATGTGGCACACGCCCGTGTCGAACGTGTCCTGCTCGAAGGTGACCCCGCGCGCTTCGAGCGTCGCGCGCGTGGCCGTCACGTCCTCTACGTGCAGCGCGATCCCGCTGCGCACCGGCACGTGCTCCAGGCCCATCTTCTCGGCGTCGATCACGCTGAGCGTCAGGTTGCCTGTCTCGAACTCCGCGTAGTTGCGCTCTTCCAGGTATACCGACCGCGACAGGCCGAGGGTGGTCCCGTAGAACTCCACCGCTTTCGGGAGGTCATGCGTGGGCACCCCCACGAAGTCCACACCGGTGATCATCTCTGTCGCATCGCTCATCTGTGGACTCCTTGGTCGTCATGGGCTGTTGGCACGTGGTATGGATCTTGCCCACCGACCGCGTATCGGTCAAGGCCAGCGGGCGATGCGCCAGCCGTGTGTCTGACGACCCTCTATACGTTCTCGGCCTGCAAGCGTCCCGATGCCACCGCCGCCACCAGCTCGCGGTAGTCGCTCTCGCTCTGCTCGGCGTACGCGCTCGCGAACTCGACCATCGCGCGGTCGAACGTGGGCCCGGAGCCCAGATAGGAGGCAATCGCGATGCGGTCGCCGGTGCGTGCGTGGGCGCGCGCAAGCGTCCACCCGCACAGGCGCCCGTACGCACGCAGCTGCGTGGGCCCCATCGCTTCGACATCCACGCTCAACTTTCCGTCCCACAGCTGGCGCACGTAGAAGTCGCGTTCCTTGCCGTCGGTGCCCACCGCGGGCAGCCATCCGAGCAGGATGTCCCCGGAGGCCTGCATCAAGCGCTGGCCCTCCACCACTCGCTGTCCGTGGTTGGAGTATTTCGAGGCTCCCACGTACGGCTCGAGCACCGAATCCTGTGCTTCCTTGGCCTGCAACACGAGCGGGTCCTGCTCGTCACGCCCGACCAGCAACAGCACCCACGCGCGTGTCCCCACGCTGCCCACGCCCACCACCTTGCGCGCCATGCTCTGGAAGCGGTAGCCGTCCAGCAGATGGCGGCGATCGTCGGGCAGGCTCGCTCGGTAGCCCTCGACCAAGTCGGTCATGCGCTCGGTCAGCTCCTTGCGCTGGTCCTCTCCCAAGAGCTCGTCGAGCGGCACTATCAGCGGCGGTTCGCTCACGAACCGCAGCCGCCCATCCACGGTTTCCGTTAGCTTGGCCAGCGCCCGCGTGCTGTTCTTCGCACGCGCCTTGCCGAGGTTGCGCTCCATCCTCTGCACGCGCTTCTTGCCCGCGACCTGCTGTTCGCGGATCAACCTCATGATGTCATCGGTGTTCAGCTTGGAGTACCACACAGCCAGATCGCCCATCTGCGCGAAGCCCCGCATCGCTTCGCGATATGTCTGGGTCGTCCACAGCACTACGTCATCGATCTGCTTCACATCGAAGCTCTGGTCGCGCCCGGCCACCGCCATGCTTGCCACCAGCCGCTTGAGATCCCACTCCCACGGCCCGGGCAGCGTCTCGTCGAAATCGTTGATGTCGAACAGCATCTCGCGCTCCGGCGAGGCGAATCCGCCGAAGTTCGACAGGTGCGCGTCGCCGCACAACTGCGCCCTGAGCCCCGAGACTGGAGTGTCGGCGAGATCGGCCGACATGATCGCCGCGGCGCCGCGATAGAACGTGAACGGCGACACAAGCATGCGCCCGTAGCGGATCGGCACGAGCTCTGGCACACGACTCTCCGCCTGACGCTCGAGGATCGCCACCGGATCCTCGCGCTTGGAGCTCGGCTGCCACTCGCCATGGCTGGAGCGCGGCGTCTGCTTGCGTGCCTTCTTGCCCTTCGCCTCGCGCTCGGCCGGACTCACGAGCGGGCCCATCTCAACAGGTGTGGACGCCTTTACGGGCATCATCAGCTCCTTGTTCGCAGGTGTGGCATCAGGTTGTGTCAGGGGGATCGGAGGGTGGGGCGGGGCGGGGCGGTTCGGTGGACGTGCCCGCGTCGGGAGGTGGGACGGACTCGCGTGGCGCGATGGAAGGAGTTGTGGCAGGCGGCGCGTTCGGCGTATGTGGCTCTGTGGTCGGAGCGGGATCGTGATGTCCCATGTGCACACTGTGCCCTCCGCCACCCAGCATGTTCGCCGTCACGTGCGCGTCGGGGAACTCCTTCGCCGTTTGCCGTCGCAGCATCTCCGCGCCAAACACCGCCAGCACGATGATGATCAAGATCCCGCTCCACGTCCTCGTGGCCACGATCGGCCCCCAAGCGAGCAAGAGCAACAGCAGTAGTCCAACCGTTCCAAAGGTGATGTCAGGACGATCACGCAGATAGGGCGCCATCAGGTGACGCAAGCTCGTGGCCGTTCTCGTCGGCCCCGCGAGCAGGCCCGCGAGGATCACGGGCACGCCGATGAACACCGTCGACCACGCCACGTCTCCGAGCACGCTCGTGCCGATCGACCATGCCGCCTGGGCCGCTGGTCTCACCGCTTCGGTCGTGGCAAGCGAGTTGACCACCTTTTCTCCAATGATCCCCCGCGCCACGATGACTACGAGCCCCGCGCCGATGAAGGCCGCGCCGACCTCGATCAACGTCTGGCGTCGTCGTCCGCGCGCCAGATACACGGCCAGCGCGAACATCGCCACCGCCAGCAGCGGCAAGATGACGGCCAGGCTCCGCAGCACGTTCACCGCGTTCTGCGCCGTTTCCAGCTGCTTGGCCTTCACGATCCGAAGCTGCGCCACATTCGGAGGGATCTTGCTCACCAGGCTTGACGGGGCTCCCACCTTGTCGGCGACTTCGCCGAGCATCGGCCGTAGATCGAGCACCACTTCGCCTTTGCCCGGCGTCTTCACCACGCTGCCTTTGTTCTCGATCAAGCGCACGAGCTCCGCGTGGGTCACCTGATTTGCCTTGCGCCACAGTTCCTGGACCTGCGGGCGTTCGAGCAGCAGGTTTATTCCCTTTTGCACCACGTCTTTGAGGGCCCCCGCCGCGGGAGCCGCGAGCGGCCTTAGTTCGCTCGGCAGCTCTTTGCCGAGTTCACCGGCCACATCCACATTCGCGTACAGCTGTTCGGTCAGATACCCAGACACGGCTTCACGGATCGGCGGACTCTCGATCAGCTTGGCGTTGGTGCTCGTCCAATAGCCCGTATCGAGCAATTGTCTGTCGGCCCACACGGCAAAGATCGCCACGATGCCTAGGACCGTCGCCCCACCGATCAGGCTGCGCACCAGCCAGCGGTGGGGGTGGGGAAGGGTGGTGCTCATCGGCGCATACTTCGCCACACTTGTACCGATCGAGTCATTGCCGCTGGCGCCGATTCCATGACCAGTCAGGCGCTGGCTCGGAAAGGACGCTCACACCGTCGGACGGGGCTCATGCCACGTGAGGCTACGCGCGCGCACACTCGCGAGTAACCGTGTAACGCCGCACGGGAGTAAGTGTTTTCGTGCAACGACTAGGGTTGGTCGCGCTCGGCCATGTCCGCGCCGGTCACGGTGGTCATCACCTGAGCCGCGCCACCTCCGAGCACCCGTCGCACGAGTCCGGGTGCCACGACGCGCAGTGCCGCAGCAAGCGCATAGGGCCTTGGCACGTAGCGCTCGGGACGCTTGCCCACGCCCGCTTGGAAGATCGCCTCGGCCGCCTTCTCGGGGGTCGAGACGATCCAGCGGGTGAGCACCCGCTCGGTGAGCTCGGCCTGCGGGAATCCCTCGGTGGAGATGAAGCCTGGAAGCACCAAGCCAACGTGGACCCCGTGCGGGCGCTCCTCCGCCCACAGCGAGTCAGACCAGCCGGCGAGCGCGAACTTGGACGCGCTATAGGCGCCCGAGCCGGCGCGCGCGACGCGACCAGCTGTACTCGCGACGTTCACTATCGCGCTCGGAGCGCTCTCGCGGAGGATTGGAAGCAACGTCTCTGTGAGGCGAACCTGCGCATCGAAGTTGATCTCCATCGTGCGCTTCACGTTTGCGTAGCCGCCCTCTGCGAAGCTCGCGCGCCAAGCGGCGCCCGCGTTGTTGACGAGCAGATCGAGGTGCCCATGACGCTCGCTGAGGTGCGCGCGCACACGCTCGGGGGCGTCCTCATCGAGCAGATCGACCGCGAGAAAGCTGGCATTCGGGCCGAGCGAGGCAGCCAGTGCGCGTAGACGCTCCTCGCGACGTGCCACGAGCACGATCTGGGCATTCGCGATGCGCGCGAGGCGGCGGGCCGCAGCCTCGCCGATTCCACTGGACGCGCCTGTCACGAGTGCCACGAACGGCCGCGCGCTCGTGGCCTCGAGTTGTGGCTCTGTCATCGGTTCTCGCCTTTCTTGAGCTTACGATGCTCGACACCATCAGGGCCCGCGATCAGGATTTCGCTGACCATATGCGCCGCGAACAGGCCGTGGTCCACGACCCCAGGGGTGTCGGCCAAGCGCGCGGCCAGTGCTCGCGCGTCTCCGATCGGGCCGAAGTAGTCGGCGATCAGGTTGCCCTCAGGGCTAGCAGGCACGTCGCGCAGCCTCGCTTCGCCGATCAGGGCGAGCGTTGCTTGGGCACCGAAGCGCAGGATCTCAAGCGGCACCGGCGGACGCAACTCCGCGACCGCCTTCTCGGCGGAGGCGATCACCACGAAGCGCTCGCTGGCTGCCGCGACGATCTTCTCGTGCGTGTGAGCAGCACCGCCGCCCTTAATGAGCCACCCGCTGGGATCGATCTGATCGGCCCCGTCGATCGCGATGTCGAGATGGAGGAGCGCGTCGAGATCTTCCACAACCAGTCCGAGCTCGCGTGCGGCGTGCTCGGTGGCGGGTGAGGTGGCGGCGCAACGCAAGCTCAGGCCGCGTGCCTGAAGCGCAGGCAGCAGGTGGGCCACGGTGGAGCCTGTGCCGAGACCGACACGATCGCCGTCTTTTACGAGCAGGGCGGCAGCCTCGGCCGCCGCACGCTTCTGCTCGTCCGTATCTGTCATGGGCGCCTGTGCCGACGCGCGAGATGACGCCATCGTGCAGCGAGCCTACAGGCCAGGTGCTTGGTGGGCCTGTCGAGCCAAGGGCGGATCTTTTTAGCTTGCGCTCACGCGTGCTGTTTGAGGCCCTTCGCCGGCGGCAAGCGGCTGGGAGGCGTACTCGTCGGGCTCTCCTCGCAAGAAGCGCCATATCGCCAGCAGCATCATGATCGTCATCAGCCCTGCGCTGGTCGCGCACTCCTCGCACACAGCGTGGATCGAGTACAGCTCGCGGTAGGTCAGATAGGCCGAGAAGCCGAAGCCGCCGATCGTCAGCACGAGCGTCGCAAAGCGCATGTTCTCGCTTTCCCGTACGAGCAACGAGATCATGATCGCGATATAGCCGATCAAACCCATCAAGGCCACGGGGACGCCGACGAGCTTTGAGTAGGTCGAAGTCTGAACCTTGAAGCAGCTGCCACCCGAGGTGCAGACGGGCCTGAGGTTGGCGTAGTGGACGTAGGTTAGATAGCTAGCGAGCGCTAGACCGAGGGCCGTCAGCACGATCAGCACGATTCTCAGGGTGCGCTGGCTCATCTCGGGGCGAGGCCAATCTGCTCCATCGCCCGATCACCCTCAGGCCTTCAGCAGCTTTTCGATCGCCGATTCGAACTGGCTGGCGTCGGTGAATCCGGACACTTCGAGTTTCTGCAGCGTTGTGCCGCTCTTGCCGATCAGGAAGGACGGGGTGCCCGTGAAGCCGTTTTGATTGGCCGCCTGAGCGTCGGCGATGACCTGGTTGGCATAGGCGGGATCGTTACGCGCCGTGCTCCAGTCGCTGAGGTTCAGACCGGGCACCTGTGCCGCCAACCCCTGCAGGTAGCTTTCGGTGACATAGCCGCTGTCCTCTTCTCCCTGCTCGTGGTAGAAGAGCTCCACGTAATGCCACATCAGATTCTGCTTGCCGGCGGCGAGCGCGGCGACCTGCTGGGTCTGGAAGGTTTCTTTTTCGCGCGTGGCGGTCTCCATCGAGTGGTATTCGATCTTGACCTTGCCGGTGCGCACGTACTTCTTGATGATGGTTGGCAGGGCACTGAGCGTGAACTGCTTGCAGAACGGGCACTCCAAGTCGCCGAAGTACTGGAGCGTGATGGGCGCGCTGGGGTTCCCGAGCGTGTTGCCGCTCTGCGGGATGCCCTGCAACAGCGAGATCACTTCGCCGGCAGCCGTCTTCGCCGCCGCGCTTTTCGGGGCGGGCGCGTTTTTTGAGCCGCCGCTGCCGGTCGCGATCAGGATGATCGCGATGATCACGACGACCACGCCGGCAACCCCGCCGAGCTGGATCAGTCGCTTGCGCTGCGCGCTCTGAGCGGCGCTTGCTTCCTCTATCGCCTTGCGTTCGGTGCGCGCCTGCTCGCGGCGCTGCTTGCGCGTGAGGTCGGACTCTGGCTCAACTGGGCTCATGGACGCAACTTTTGCACACTTTGCCTGAAGATTGCTTAAGGACCAGTATTCGCGGGGCCTGAGGCAGCCGTTAGTGCGGGCACGAGAGCACCTGAGCGGCGACGCCCCGGCCTGGCCCGACCCGCTTTACGCCCTGCTCGTGGCGTACCGTAGACGGAGACATTGCCCCCGTAGCTCAGCTGGATAGAGCGTCGGACTTCTAATCCGAGGGTCGCAGGTTCGAATCCTGCCGGGGGCACTACTAAAACCGCATAACAAAGCCATTTTTAGGACGGATATACTACTATAAAATAGTAACCGTGTCCCCAATATGTCCCCAGGGCTTGTTAGACTTCGGACATGGTTCAGCCGTCAAATACACCGGCCAGGCGGCCAAGCGGGCACGTTTTCAGGGCTGATCGCGCACGCGGACCGGTCTGGTACGCGAAGTATCGGCTGCCTGATGGACGCCAGCTACAGAAGAAGCTTGGACCTGCTTGGACAGAGCGGGGGCGCCCCCCTGCCGGCTACTACACCAAGCGTTTGGCAGAGGACTGGCTGCGCGACGTGCTTGACCAGGCCCGTAGAGGCACACTGCTGGGCCTCGTCGTGACCGGGGCTACGTTCGCCGACGCCGCGGCGGAGTTCATGCGATACGCCGAGCACGACAAGACGCTGAAGCCATCCACCCTCTATGGCTACCAGTCGATCCTCGACGCCTACCTACTGCCGGTATTTGGAGACATGCCGCTCGAGCGGATTACCGCCGCCAGTATTGAAGCCTGGCGTTCGGGGCTCGAGAGTGTCAGCGAGGCGCGACGTGTGGATCGTCGGCGTGCGCAAAATGGCGGGCATCGGCCGGTATCGCCGCGGGCGCTTTCCAACAGCACCAAGAACCGGATCATGGTGACGCTTCATGGAATCCTCAAGCGTGCCTGCAAGGTCTACGGACTGCCGGCTAACCCGGCATCTGGTATCGAGCGTCATCCGGTGCGACTGACTGGCGACATCGACGTCTTCAGCCCCGAGGAGGTCTGGGCGCTTGTCCGTGCGGCCGCCTCTGAGCAGGATGGCGCAATCTTTCTGACGGCTGCGTTTACGGGGTTGAGGCGGGGTGAGCTGATCGCTTTGCGGTGGCGTGACGTTGATTTCGCCGGCTCTGTTTTGCGCGTGCGCGCGAGCTATGCGGGGGGCGCGCTCACTGCTCCGAAGTCAGGCAAGGTGCGCTCGGTTCCGCTCGCCCCGGAGGTTGCCCAGGCGCTTGCGCAGCTTTCCCGGCGCGAGCGTTTCATGGATGAGGACAATCTCGTCTTTCCCGGCGAGCTCGGGGACTTCTTGGATGGGTCGGCGCTTCGGCGCCGCTACACGGCGGCACTGGGGCGCGCCGGGTTGCGGTTGCTTCGCTTCCACGATCTGCGCCACACGTTCGGCACTCGCATGATCGCTAAGGCCGACATTCGGCGCGTGCAGGAGTGGATGGGTCACGCCGATGTGCAGACGACGATGCGTTACCTGCACTACGCGCCGCGCGAGGAGGACGCGCGACTGGTAGCCGAGGCCTTTCGGGTGGAGGATGCCTCGGGCGTGGGCTCGTCCCAGGGCGCATGAAGAGCTTCGAGGGCTTCCGGGACTCTCCGGAGGCGCCGTTCTATCGCGCGGGAGCGATGTCCGCGGAGGCGACATGGGGAGAGGCGACCCGTCGCCTGGCGCGCATCCTGCGCTCAGCGGCGGCGGAGGCCCAACGTCGCCCCGGCTTGCTCGACGCCGAGCGCGTCTGTGCTTGGCATCGAGCGATCTTTCTGACCACGTTTGAGCGCGACGCCGGCAGAGTGCGCGCGGATGATGAGCCGGTCGAATTCGGTGTGCCCTTGCGGATAGACGACGAACTACGCGACGCGCCGGTTCGCGGCACGCTTGGTCGCACCGCGATCATGCACGAGCTGCGTCAGGCGTGTGAGACTTTCGACGCGAGTGTGGTCGCTCTGCGCGACTACGAGCGGGCAGTCGAGGCGGCCGAAGGTGTTGAGCCGGCCGCGATGCTCTACAGCGCCATTCTCAAGATCCATCCGTTCGTCGACGGCAATCTTCGCGCCGCATATGTGGCGCTGATCGTTGGGCTCGCTTCGGTAGGACTGCCGGCGATCGACTTTCGTCCGGTGCTCGACCGCCACGATGAGTGCCTAGGCTGGGCGATGAGAAGCGACGCCCACCAAACGATTGACCCGCTCGTGCAGCTGATCGTCGAGTTGATGTCGTGAACGGCACCGTAGACCGTGGCGAGCGCTACCATCGAGACGTGAAGAAGATTCGCTATCGCGACCTGGATTTGCCAGAGGGGCTGTGTGTAGCCGATGGCAAAGGCATCCGGCCCTGGGACGAGAACACGGCAACAGAGCTTGCCCTCAGCGGCATGTTGCTCTCCCAGGGCGCCAAGCGCGCAAAAGCGATGCTCGACGCCGCAGAGACGCACGAGATCGCCGTCGCGCACAAGTAGCGCCGGACGTAGCGCAAAGGGCCGATCGTTCCTCGGGGCGGTGGCGCTAACGCGGCTCGGCGTCGATGCCACAGCAACGACATAGCCGTTGCTGGATCGTTGCAGTTACCTTTGGTTGGAAGCTGCGATGTGTGGATTTGCTCCGGGACTGCGTCCCGGATTGGGAATCCGCTGGAGCGGAGTAAACCGCCAGGCCTGACGGCCTGGATCGGTTTTTGACCGTCGCGGACCGCGTGAGCATCTGATTAATGGAGGGTTGTTGTGATGGTCCACGACGGTCAAAAACCTCCCAGTCCTTGTTCCGTGTAGGGACGAGCGGGTGGGCATAGGCAGCGAATCGTCACGGCACTCAATGGCGGTGGTTTGTGACAGGCCATCGCGTGAGCGCTGTATAGACCCCAACGCCAGCAGTCTCCGAGTTTTGCCGCTGGCGGGACTGAACAGCAGCACCAAGGGTGTATGGGCTGGGCCCGGTTGGCAGTCCCTGAACGTGGACCGAGCCACGTAGCGCCTGTTGACTTTGCTTCGATCCTGTCCCGTTTGCGCCGGTCCGCCGGATTAAGCCCGTGAAGGTTCTTGTTGGCGAGAACGGAGGCAAGTCTGATGCAGACCCACAGAGACGCTCAGATCGCTGACTGGATCGCGCGCCTTGGTGCCGCTGGCGCTGAGCACGTTATGAGCCGCTTCTCATTGAGTCGCAGCGTCGCCTACGCGCGCTTGAACTCAATGGTGCGCGACGAGCTGCTCGAACACCACGCCGTCCTGTACGCCCGGCCCGGCATGTACACGGCGACTTCCGCCGGCCTTCACTGGCAGGGCCTGGAGAGCCTCGGCAAATTTGCGGTCAGCCCAGGAGGCTTTGAGCACGCCTGGCAAGTCACCCAAGCAACCGTGCAAATCGAGAACAGCCTGGCCGGCTGGACGGTATTCAGCGAGCGAGAGATACGCGCAGTCGAGACCAACAGCGGCAAACTGTTCGCCTCCGCAAAGACGGGCGCAGTCGCTGACCGTCTCGCGCTTCATCGCCCCGACCTCGCTGTCGAGCGTCCCGGCGGCAAGGTCACGTCGATCGAGATCGAGCTGTCGATCAAGTCATCCTCAAGGCTCGCCGCGATCTGCCGCGGCTGGGCTCGCGCCCGCCACATCGACCACGTCTACTACCTCGCGACACCTGGCCCCGCGAGCGCCGTCAAGCGCGCCGCTCGCAATACGCACGCAACCAACCGCGTACGCGTCCTCGCCATTGAGGAGATACCACGGCTCATCCACGAACTGACGACCGACAACGAGGCCGCCGAAACATCTGTCCACGCACACCCACGAGAACAGCGGCGTCCGCGGCAATACCAAACACACGAGGTAGTCCGATGAACCCCATTACCCAAGACCTCGCGCTACGAACAAGGCTCAACGACCCTCTTCTGCGGCCCGAGCAAGCAGCCCAACTACTCTCCGTCAAGCCCAGCTGGATCTACGACGCCGTACGCACCGGACGCCTACCATGCCTTCGCGTTGGCCGACATATACGCTTCACCCAAGCAATGCTCGAAGACTGGCTCACGGACCAATAAAACCAAACGCAGCACCGCGTTTCGGTCTGTCCTGGAGTACTGGATGCCTCGCCCGGGGCTCAAAGCGCCGACGACCTGAGATGGCACCGGCGCCTACAAAACCATGTCCCGAAACATGTCCCCAAGTGGGCAAATCTAAGGCCATATCGGTACGACCAACCCAATCCAATCTGGCTCAACCAAGCCAAATGGACCCCCAAATACGCCTCTTCTAATCCGAGGGTCGCAGGTTCGAATCCTGCCGGGGGCGCTTTGTGATGTCTCGGGTGATCCCGGACACGTGTCTCGGGAGATCGTACGATGTTGGGCCGGCTCAATTCAAGCCGTGGTAGCGATCCGGCACGCAAGGCTGCGTGGGGTCCGGTTTGAGCCGTATCGTGCGCGTGTGGCGCATACCAGGCTCTATCGCAACGGAGAGCTTGAGCTCGAGGATTTCCCGGTCCAAGATATCTCCGAGCACCTTGAGGATGAGGGGGCTTGTGTGTGGTTGGACTACTGTGCGCCGACTCAGAAGGATCTGGCGACAATCGCCGAGGAGCTTAAACTGCACCCGCTCGCGATCGAGGATGCGGTCAACGAGCATCAGCGCCCAAAGCTCGACCGCTACGACTCTCACCTGTTCATGAGCGCGTACACGGTGAAACTGAACGCCGCGTCCGGTCAGCTATGTGCGAGCGAAGTCGCCGTGTTCATTACAAGCAAAGCGCTCGTCACAGTGCGCAAGGACGAGGGCGTGGCGATCGATCCCGTGCTCGCTCGCTGGGATGAATCCAAGGAGCTTGCCAAGCATGGCGTGTCGTTCCTGTTGTGGGGTCTGTTGGATGACATCGTCGACGGGCACTTCGAAGCTGTGCAGTCGCTGGACACTGAGATTGAGGCGCTCGAGGACCTGCTGTTCGACGATGCCCCTCACAACACCGAGGTTCAGCGCCGGTCTTTCGAGCTTCGCAAGAGCCTGGTTCTGCTTCGACGGCTCGTGCTTCCTATGCGGGAGGTCGTCAACTCGCTTATGCGTCGCGACCTGCACGTTCTCGACGAGGCGATGACTCCCTATTACCAAGACGTGTATGACCATGTGCTGCGCGCCACCGAATGGACTGAGTCGCTGCGGGATCTCGTGACCACCATCCTCGAGACCAACCTCACGATCCAAGGCAACAGGATGAATCTTGTGATGAAGAAGGTCACTAGTTGGGCGGCGATCATCGCCGTCCCGACGGCCATCACTGGCTTCTACGGTCAGAATGTGCCCTATCCCGGCTTCGCGGCCCATTGGGGGTTCTGGTTTTCGACCGCACTCATAGTCGTACTCTCCGGTGGCCTCTACTGGGCGTTTCGACGTAGCGACTGGGTTTAGGGCTCCGCGCGTTCATGTCCGGGAATCATGGGTCTCAATATCGCTGCCTTGACCAGTGTCGGAGCGGCTACCCCTTGGGCGGCAACGATCGCGCATAGATCAGCCCGCGGGCAACCCAGCGCTCGAGCTGGCGCTTGGTGCGCAGACCCTCCGGCTCGACTCGCAGCCAACCGTCCATCACCCGACCACGCATCTCAAAAGGACCGGCATGAGGCTTGCGCCGCAGCTCCTCGGTCTCGGCCGGATCGCAACGCAGCATGAGCCCGCCCCGTCCGCTAACGCTCACCGACATGTTGCCGTGAACCAGGAAGGTGAGACCGCCGAACATGCGCTTCTCGGTGACGCCGGCCTCCTCAGCGATCAGCTCTCGGATGCGGTTTGCGAGATCCTCGTCGTAGGCCACGCTCGGATTATCCTCGATCCACGCACGAGCTGGTCAGCGGTCAGGTGTGTGAGGATGAGTGCGCGCACAGACGCTCCGAGCCTCGATTCCGCCAAGAAAGGAACGATCGATATGCCTGAGAGCACCTTCTACTTTGACCTCGGATCGCCGTTTGCCTACCTCACCGCGGAACGTCTAGATGAGGCCCTGCCCGAGCCTGTCATCTGGCAGCCCGTATCGCTTGGCGCTCTTTTCAAGATGAACGGGCGCTCCTCGTGGGCGGTGGGTGAAGCGGATGCCCGTCAGGCGGGTATGGCTGACGTCGAGCGGCGTGCTCGCGGATACGGCCTGGGGCCGGTGCGCTGGCCGGACCCGTGGCCGACGAACTACCTATACGCGATGCGCGCGGCCATCTATGCCTTCGAGGTCGGTTGTGGCCGTCAATTCACGATTCAGGCATTCCGCCAGGCGTTCGTGCGAGGACAGGACCTCGCGATTGTCGAGAACGTGCTCGAGGTTGCCGAGCAGGCTGGCTTGGACCGGGGCGCCGTGGAGGAGGCCACACGCGACCCCGATATCAAGCTGGCGCTGCGCGCCGCCACCGACGCGGCCCACGCGCGGGGTGTCTTCGGCGTGCCGACGCTCGCAATCGACGACCAGATCTTTTGGGGGGACGATCGCGTCGCGGATGCCGCGGCAGCGCTCGAGCGCTAACATACCGACCGGTATGCGAAACGAGACCATCGAGCTGCCTCCGGGCCCTCGCCTCCCCGGTGCGATCCAGAGCGTGATCTTCTTTCGCCGGGCGCAGTGGCTGCTCGATACCTGCCAGGCGCGCTTCGGCGACATGTTCACGCTGGACATGGGCCATGAAGGCAAGTGGGTGGCTACCTCCGATCCGGATGCCATCAAGCAGGTGTTCACAGGAGATCCGCGTCTGCTCCATGCGGGTGAAGCGAACCGCATCCTGCTGCCGGTGCTCGGGGCTAGCTCGGTCTTGCTACTCGACGACGATGCCCACCTCGCACAGCGCAAGCTGCTGTTGCCACAGTTCCACGGTGAGCGCATGCAGCGTTACGGAGAGCTGATGTCCGCGGTGGCGGCTCGTGAGATCGAGCGGTGGCCGCTTGACGAGCCCTATCGCCTGCGCGGGCCGATGCAGACGATGACGCTCGAGATCGTGTTGCGCGCGGTGTTCGGGATCTCCGAGGGCCCCCGCTTGGAGACCTTGCGCCGCGAGCTCCGCCGTCTGCTCGACACGCTCACCAAGCCGCTGAGCGGTGCGATCATGGTGGCGCTCGGACCCGAGAAGGTCATACGTCTGGGTGTCTTCCGTCGCGAACTCGAGCGCGTGAACCGCCCGATCTACGAGGAGATCGCCGAGCGCCGACAGGCGGGAGACCTCGCCGAGCGCGAGGACATCATGTCGCTGCTGCTGCAGGCTACGCACGAGGACGGCAGCCCGATGAGCGACGAGGAGCTGCGCGACGAGCTCATCACGCTGCTCGTCGCCGGGCACGAGACCACCGCCAACGCGCTCTCGTGGGCGGTTGAGCGGCTGTGCCGCCACCCCGAGAAGCTGCACCGCCTCACCGAGGATGTGCGCGCCGGGGAGGACGCATACCTCAAGGCCACAATCCAGGAGACCTTGCGCTTGCGTCCGGTCATCTCGATGGTCCTGCGTCGGCTCGCCGAGCCGATGGAGATCGGCGGACGGCTGCTCCCCGCCGGCGTGTCGATCGCGCCGGCGATCCACCTGGTGCATCGCCGCGGCGACATCTATACAGAGCCGAACGAGTTTCGCCCCGAGCGCTTCCTCGAGCAGGAGGGAGGGCGGGCGCCCGGGACCTATACGTGGATTCCTTTCGGTGGCGGCGTCCGCCGCTGCCTGGGCGCGGCCTTCGCCCAGTTTGAGATGGAGTGCGTGTTGCGCGAGCTCGTCCTGCGACGCACGCTTGCGCCTTCGCGTCCCCAGTCAGAGCGCAACTACCGCCGTGCGATCACCGAGACGCCGGGGCGCGATGCCGAGGTGCTGGTGGGGTGCCTCTGACACGCGCTGAGCGCGCTGCCGCGACCCGTGCGGCGCTGCTGCGCTCGGCCTCGAGCTCGATCTGCGAGCTGGGCATGCAAGGCGCCTCGATCGACCTGGTCGCCGAGCGGGCCGGCTACACAAAGGGTGCGTTCTACGCACACTTCGCCAGCAAGGAGGAGCTGTTCCTGGCGATGCTCGACGAGAGGTTCGCGCAGGAGCTCCAGCGCCTGGACGCGACAATGGCGGGCTCAGGTGAGCCAACTGACGAGGCGCGCGAGGCGGCCGGTGAGTTCCTGCGCTACGTGGACCGCGATCCCGAGTGGCCGCGTCTCTACCAGGAGTTTGCCGCCCACGCCGCTCGCAACGAGGACTTCCGCGCGCGGTTCGCTGCGCGTCAGCGCGAGTTGCGCGCCGGCATAGCCGACGTGTTCGCCCGCTGGGCCTTCTCATTTGGCATCGAGCCGCCGGTCGATCCAGGGGATGTCGCCGCGATGACGTTCTTCATGGCCGATGGGTTTCTGATCGGGCGCATCATCGACCCAGAGATCGACGACGGTCTGTACGCCACGATGATCGAAGCCTTCCTGCGCGGACTGCTCGCGATGGCGCACGCGCCGCCGCGGTCGGACTGAACGCCGCAATCGGACTAGGCCGTCGCGGGCGAGCGTCGAGGTGCCTCGGCACCGAACAGCATGTCGTCAAACACCTTCGAGCGCAGATCCTCGGTGAGGGCGCTGCTGGGCGAGCTGGGTGCTGGAAGCCTCCAGGTGTCACGGCACGCGGACAGGGATGTTGGACATCGGCGGTGGGTTGCGTATGCCAGTACTCATGGGTTCAAGGACAACTGTCGAGGAGGTGCTGGGCGATCCTCGCCTCCCTCGATAACAGGAGCCATGCCATGACCAGCAGCGCAGCAGGTCGCTCGAGCGCGAGCGAGAACCTCAGGGCCAATGCGCCGAAGACCGGAACGCGGCGCCTTCCCACAACCACGCGGCGTCACGTCCGCGTCGGGCTTAGCGCCATGGGTGCGTTGCTGGCTGCGAGTGCGCTGGCGGCCACGACGTCTCTGGCGGCCACTCCGCAAACTGTGACTTTTCCCTCCACCGGGGCTGAGCAGTCGTTCACGGTGCCCGCGGGCGTGACGAGCCTTCACGTCCGTGCTATCGGTGCGCCGGGGGAGGAAGGCTTCGCTGAGAGCCCGGTCGAGTCGCCGGCTCCCGGCGGCGCCGGTGCGGATGTCTACGGGCAATTGCCTGTTACCGCTGGGGAGACGTTGTATGTGGAGGTCGCGGCGCCTGGCTTCAACGGCGGTGGATTCGGCGGACCTGGGGGAGGGTCGGGAGGTGGCGCCTCCGACATGCGCACCATCTCGTCGGCCTCGACGGGCTCGTTGGAATCGCGCCTGCTGGTCGCCGCCGGTGGCGGCGGTGGCGGCGGCACGTGGGACGAAGCCAGTGGCGGTCCCGGCGGAGACGCCGGTGCTCCTGGCATTGAAGGCTCCAGTACCGAATACGGGGGATGTTGCGGCGAGGGTGAGCAGCGCACGGCCGGCGGCGCGGCCGGCACCCTCACCGGCGGCGGTGCCGGAGGGGCGCGTTGCGAGGAGGATGACATTTGGTCCGGTGAGCCAGGCTCGCTCGGCAGCGGTGGATTCGGCGGGGACGACGGTCCCACCCCGGATACCGGTGGTGGTGGTGGCGGCGGCGGCTATTGGGGCGGCGGCGGCGGTGAAGGCTGGTGTGACTTTGGCGGCCCGGAGAGCCCAGGTGGTGGTGGTGGCGGTGGTGGTGCGAGCTTCGTCTCCGAAGAAGCCTCATCCGCTTCGTTCGGCTTGGCTTCCTCCGCGACAGCGCCGTCGGTGACGATCGCCTACGCGACGTCCTCGACGGCTACTCCCTCCAGCTCTACGGTCGAATTCGCGGGTACGCAACCGCTGGACACGGTGAGCGCGGCGCAGAAGATCACGATCACCAACGAAGGCGGCAATCCGCTGACACTGAGCGCGGAGACGTTCGCCGATTCCAATCCCGTGCTCTCCAGTGACCACCCCGAAGACTTCCTGATCGGGTCCTCCAGCTGTCTTGGTGCGATCGCGTTCGAGGAGACCTGCCAGCTCACCGTGCGCTTCGACCCGCAGGAAACCGGCGCGAGCACGGCAACGCTGCAGCTCGCTGGGAACATGGGCGCGGCGTCCACAGTGATCGATCTGACGGGCACCGGCGGCACGCTTCCGCAAGGCGAAGCGGGCTCAACGGGCTCACAGGGAGCCAAGGGTGAAACAGGCGCCACCGGGCACATCGGAGCGACGGGCCCTCAGGGCGCTCCTGGTGAAGCCGGCAAGGTCGGCGCGACCGGGCCGGCCGGCCCGCGCGGCTTGACCGCGACATACGTGTGTCACCCACGTCGACGCGACGGTAAGTACAAGGAGGCGTGCTTCGTGAGCGTGAGGTCTGCCTCGAGGACGGCCACCAAGGCGACAGTGCGGCGCGACGGCGTGACCTACGCGAGCACCACGATCAACCACGCGGCGGGTGCAGCCGGCCTTTTGCTGAAGGCCAATCGCAAGGTCGTTGCAGGACGCTACACGCTCGTGCTCACCTCCAATCACGGCACCAGCCGGGAGACGATCACGATCGGGTGAAGCCTCGGCCCCGCGGCGATCGAGCGTTGATCGCCGCGGGGTCTGTGCTTTCGCGGGAGAGCGAGGTGTTCGGCGAGAGGGCATAGCGTCGGGTTGCGACACGGTCTGCGCTTCGAGATGGCGCGTACCTCGGCACGGGATACATGCCCTCTGTAGCATCGGCCGCCGCCGATGTTCGTGCTCACGACGCTGGTCTACCCGGTTGTGCTCGCGCTGCTGTGCCTCGGCGGGGCGCTGCTCATCGACCGCGCGAGCGGGGGCGTAGTGCCCGCGATGCTCTTCCCGGCAGTTGGCGCGGCGGGGCTGATAGTCGTCTCCCAGCTGAGCACGTATGTCGTACCGATTGCGCCCGCCACTCCCTACCTGCTGGTCGCGGTCGCTCTCGCCGGGCTGCTGCTCGGCTGGACCCGGCTGCGCACGCTTGCGCGCACCTGGCGAGCTTCGCTGTGGCAGCTGCTGGTGTGCCCGCTCGCCTACGCGCTCGCGCTCGCGCCGGTGCTGCTCGCGGGACGGCCCACATTCTCCTCATACATGGCACTCGCCGACTCGGCCGTGCACATGCTCGGCGCGGACTTCCTGATTCGCCACGGTCAGGACTACTCGCACCTGGATCTCCGCAACTCCTACGGGGCGTTCATGCACGCTTACTACGGTTCGAGCTACCCCTCTGGCGCCGACACGCTGTTTGGTGGCAGCTCGTTCCTGCTGCGCTTGCCACTGATCTGGACGTTTCAGCCGTTCACCGCATTCATGCTCGCCACCGCCGCGGGACCCTCCTGGGTGCTCGTGCGGCGGGTGGGCTTGCGCGGTGGGTGGGCCGCAATGGCGACGCTCACGATGACGTTGCCCGCGCTCGTGTACGCCTACGAGCTGATCGGGTCGGTCAAGGAGATCGCGGCGCTGCCGCTGATCTTGTGCATGGGCGCACTGGTCGTGGACCACCGGCGCTGGCTGTGGAGGGGGGCGCGCGGTGCGATCCCATTCGCTCTGGTGCTCGCCGCGGGCGTGGCGGCGCTCGGCGTCGCCTTCGGCGCGTGGGCACTCGCCGCCGTGCTGGTGCTCGCCCTGACGGTGCTCGCGGACTTGTGCCGCGGCATGGCAATGCGCAGGCGGGAAGGCACGAGCGGCCAAGTGATCGAGCCCGAGAATGACGCGCAGCAGGAGACGGGGCCCGAAGGTGGCGAGCAGGAGGAGGAACGCAAGCAGGAGCACGAGCAGATGGAGCGGGCGCGGGGGAGAGCGAGCTTGCACGCATTGCTCGCCCTGGTTGGGGCTGGCCTGCTCGTCTTGCTGGTGGCCGCGTGGCCGACGTGGGCCCAGCTCTCCGGCTCGCTGCATGTGGCGCAGGCGATCGCCTCGACCTCCAACCCAGGCAACATCCACACCCCGTTGCGCGCATGGCAGCTGTTCGGCATCTGGCTTGAAGGCAGCTATCTGCAGGCGCCCACTGGCGCTGCTCTCGCGCTCACGACCGCGCTGATCGCGCTGGTTGGCGTGCTTGCGCTCGTCGGGGTGGGGAACTTGGTTCGCTCAGGTCGGTATGCGCTCGCCGGCTGGTTCGCTGCGACGATCCTCCTGTGGCTAGCGCTTGACACGCTGGCCACCACCTGGGCGAACGCCAAGACCCTGATGCTCACCTCGCCCGGGGTGGTGCTCGTGGCGTGGGCGGGGATCGCCGCCATGCGCTCCTCGCGCCTGCGTATCGCGGCCCCGCTCGTGGCCTGCTTGCTTGTAGGGGGGGTGCTCGCGTCCGACGCGCTCCAATACAACGGCTCGAACCTCGCGCCCACCGCGCGCTATCAAGAGCTCTCCTCGATCAACAAGCGCTTCGCCGGCCGGGGGCCGACGCTGTTCACCGATTTCGACGAATACGCCCTGTACGAGCTGCGCGACATGGACGTCGGCGGCCCCGATTTCGCATATCCGCCGCCCGCGCTTGCCGCGGCCGCCGGCGGCTACGGCGAGCCGGTCGATCTCGACCGAATCGCGCCCGCTGTGCTCAGCGGCTACCCGCTGATCGTCACGCGCCGCGACCCCACCGCGGTGCGCCCGCCCGCTGTCTACCGGCTGCTGTGGCAGGGGGACTACTACCAGGTGTGGGGACGTCGCCACGGCGCCAAACCCGCGCTCGTCCACCTGACGCTGTCTGGTTCTCCGCGAGCGCAGTGCCCGCGTATCGCGCATCTCGCCACGTCCCCCCGTGCCCGCCGCGGGCTGCTCGTCGGGGCTGTCGTCCCGCAAATCATCCCCGTCGCGATCCCGCGCTCGCGCTCTCGCCGGCCCCCCGGCTGGAGGCGCGCGGGACGGCGCATCGTCATGACCCGTCCCGGCACGCTGCGGCTCACGGTCCGCGTCCCCCACGCCGGCGCGTGGCGGGTGTGGTTGCAGGGAGACGTCATGCGCGATTTGCATGTGGCAATCGACGGGCGTCAGCTCGGCTCGCTCGGCGAACAGCTCGACGGCAACTCGCTGGTCGCCAACACGCTCGCGCCGCCACTGCGCGCGTCACTCTCGGCCGGCCCTCATACGCTTACGATCACGCGCCCGGGTGCCGATCTCGCTCCCGGCGACGGCGGCGCGGCCGTCCTCACCGGGGTTTTCCTCGCGCCCGCGAGCTCCGCTGCCGGCGAGCCTCGCCTGAAGACTGTTCCCGTGGCGCGCTGGCGTTCGTTGTGTGCACGCCCCCTGCAATGGGTCGAGCTTCGCTCCGCGCCTGCGGAACCTGCCTGAGACGGGTTTCTGAGACGGACGTGGTTTTCAAAGCGCGGCCTCGACCGGCGGGCGCGGCGACCGGCGACGCGGGCAGCCTCCGGTGGCTGGCGGTTCTTGTCTCCCATCCATACCCACCCGTCGGGAGCCGCGCATAGCCTTCTCACGCATGAGCGAGGCACACCACCCTTCTGAGGATGAGATCTTGCTCGGCGATTGCCTGGAGCTGCTGCCGCGCTTTGCCGACGGCTCGTTCCAACTGATCTACATCGACCCCCCGTTCAACACGGGACGCTCGCAGGCGCGCCGAACGGTCGCGACGGTCGCGGGCGAGGACGGTGACAGGACCGGCTTTCAAGGGCGGCGCTATACGACCAAGCTGCTCGCCGAGAGCTCCTACGGTGACTCGTTCGAGGACTATCTGGCGTACCTCGGGCCGCGTCTGGAGCATGCCCGTCGGCTGCTCACGCTCTCGGGCACGCTCTACTTCCACATCGACTACCGCGAGGCTCATTACTGCAAGCTGCTCCTGGATGAGATCTTCGGGCGCGAGTGCTTCCTCAACGAGCTCATCTGGGCTTACGATTACGGCGCGCGCTCTCGCCGGCGCTGGCCTTCCAAGCACGACACGATCCTCGTCTATGTGCGCGATCCCGGTGCTTACCACTTCGACGCCGAGGCGGTCGATCGCGAGCCCTACATGGCGCCCGGGCTGGTCACGCCCGAGAAGGCCGCGCGCGGCAAGCTGCCCACTGATGTCTGGTGGCACACGATCGTCCCTACGCGCGGCGCCGAGAAGACCGGCTATCCCACGCAGAAGCCCGAGGGGATCGTGAGGCGCATGGTGTGCGCCTCAACGCGCCCAGGCGACTGGTGCCTGGACTTCTTCGCCGGTAGCGGCACGCTCGGAGCAGTTGCCGCCCAGCTCGGGCGCCACTATGTGCTGATCGACTCCAATCCGAGGGCTGTCGAGATCATGCGCGCGCGTCTGCCCGGCCTGGATGCGGCGACTGGCATTTGAGCCTGTCTCACGCGTACGCGCGAGGCAGGGCATCGCGCACCCCGACACTCGCCCCGGCGAGATAGGGTCTAGGCGGTGGCCCGCCGCGTCCTGATCCTCTCTTGGGAGTACCCCCCGGTGATCGAGGGTGGCCTCGCCCGCCACGTGCGCAAGCTCGCCGAGGAGCTTGTCGTCCAGGGCACCGTCGTGGACGTCCTCACGCGTGGCCGGGAGGAGTCGCCAGCGTGCGAACTCCAGCATGGGGTCACCGTCCGTCGCGTGCGCGAGCCCCGCTTCCCCCGCGACCTCGACCGCTTCCTGGGCTGGGTGGAGCAGATGAACGACGACATGCTCGCCGCCGGGCGCACGCTTGCCGAAGAGCACGCCTACGACCTCGTCCACGGCCACGACTGGCTCGTCGCGCACGCCTCCGCCGCGCTCTCCGATCTGCTGGAGATCCCCTACGTCACCACGATCCATGCCACCGAGCACGGGCGCCACCAGGGCTGGGTCGACAAACCGCCACAGTCCAACATCCACGCGATCGAGCGCTGGATGGCCCACCGCGCCGACTCTCTCATCACCTGCTCGCACTACATGCGCGGCCACGCCGCCGACATCTACGACTTGGATGAGCGGCGCATCACCGTCATTCCGAACGGCATCGATCCGGCCGATCTGCGCCCCGTCGATGACCTGAACGCGCTGCGTCTGCAGTTCGCCCAGCCCGATGAGAAGCTTGTTCTGCTCGTGGGGCGGCTTGTCTATGAGAAGGGCTTCCAGCTCGCGCTCGACGCGCTCCCCGAAGTCATCGCCAAGGTCCCGGGGGTGCGCTTCCTCGTCGCCGGCTCGGGGACCCACGAGGGCGAGCTCAAGGCCCAGGCCGAGCGCCTGGGCTTGAGCGAGCACGGCATCTTCCTCGGTTGGATCGGCGACGACGCGCTGCACTCGCTCTACCGCATCGCCGACCTGTGCGTTGTGCCCTCGCTGTACGAGCCGTTCGGTCTCGTGGCGCTCGAGGCGATGGCCTCCGGCTGCCCGTGCATCGTCGCCGACACCGGCGGCCTGCGCGAGGTCGTCCCTGCCGGCGAGCGCGTCGGCCTGCGCTTCAACGGCGGCGACGCCGCCCATCTCGGCGTCATGATCGAACGCTTGCTTGTCGATGTCGAGCTGCGCGACCGGCTCGTAACCGAGGCTTCCGAGCACGTGCTCTCCTTTGACTGGTCCGACGTCGCCCAGCGCACCACTACCGTCTATCAAGACCTGATGCCCAGCGCAGAGCCGAGTAGGAGGGAATAAGGATGCTCGAAGGGTTGATGCAGGACGACTTTCCGCTCACGCTCCAACATCCCCTGCACCGGATGCGCTCCGTCCATCCCGGGGCCGAGGTCGTCACGCTCACAGACGGCGGCACTGTTCGCGCGACCTACGGCCAGGTAGCCGAGCGTGTCGACCGGCTGGCGCGCGCGCTCGAGCGGCTTGGGGTCGCGCAAGGCGATCGCGTCGGCACGTTCGCCTGGAACAACCAGCGCCACCTCGAGCTCTACATGGCGGTGCCATGCGTCGGTGCCGTGCTGCACACCCTCAACATCCGCCTCTTCGCCGAGCAGCTGACCTACATCGTCAATCACGCCGAGGACGGCGTCATCTTCGTCGACGACTCGGTCGTGCCGATCCTGCAAGAGCTCGCACCGACGTTCTCGGGCGTGCGCAACTACATCGTCATGGGCGACGGCGACTGCGGCTCTTTGCCGAACGCGCTGCGCTACGAGGAGCTGTTGGAGCAGGCCGGACCTGGACCGTTTGACTACCCCGAGCTGGACGAGCGCCAGGCCGCCGCGCTGTGCTACACGAGCGGCACCACCGGCAACCCCAAGGGCGTGCTCTACTCGCACCGCTCGATCTCACTTCACTCCACCGCGTCGCTGATGACCGACGCGCTCGGGCTCTCCACGCGCGATCGCGCGCTGGTGGTGGTGCCGATGTTCCACGCCAACGCCTGGGGCATACCGCATGCCGCCGCGCTCGCCGGCGCCGACCTCGTCATGCCCGATCGCTTTCTCCAAGCTGAGCCCCTGGCAAAGCTGATCGAATCCGAGCGCCCCACGATCATGGGCTGCGTCCCCACGATCTTCGCCGACCTGCTGCGCCATGCCGACGCCAACCAAGTGGACCTCTCCTCGTTGAAGAACGCCGCTTGCGGCGGCTCTGCCGTGCCGAGGCAGTTGATGCGCGACTACGAGCAGCGCCACGACGTGGGCGTGTTCCAGGCGTGGGGGATGACCGAGACAAGCCCAGTGGCCTCCTATTCGCGCCCGGATGAGAGCGCCGGGCACGACGAGCACTACTGGGACATGCGCGCCAAGCAGGGCAAGCCGCTGCCGTGGGTGCAGGCGCGACTCGTCGATGACGATGGCGCCGAGGTCCCATGGGATGGCGAGGCCACTGGCGAGCTCGAGGTGCGCGGACCATGGATCGCCGCGCGCTACTTCAACGATGACTCAGGCGAGCAGCGCTTCCACGACGGTTGGCTGCGCACCGGCGACATTGCTTCGATTGACACTCACGCCTTCATCCAGATAACCGACCGCTCCAAGGACGTGATCAAGTCAGGCGGCGAGTGGATCTCCTCGGTGGAGCTCGAGAACGAGGTCATGGCCCACCCCGACGTGATCGAGGCCGCCGTCATCGCCAAGCCCGACGAGAGATGGGCCGAGCGGCCCCTGTGTTGCGTGGTCGTGCGTGAGGGAGCCGACCTCTCCGCCGAGCAACTGCTCGAGCATCTGCGCCCGCGCGTCGCCAAGTGGTGGTTGCCGGACGAGTTCGCCTTTATCGAGGAGGTGCCCAAGACGAGCGTCGGCAAGTTCGACAAGAAGGTGCTCCGTGGGTATCTGCAGGCGGGCACGCTGGACGGACGCGTCAAGCTCGGCGCGTAACACGTCCGGTTTACGGGCAATCATGCAGGAGAATGGACCCCAGGAATAAAAGTTGTCGAGTAGACTGCCCAATTGCGGCATCGCCGAGCGATTGACGATGCTCTCAAAGGAAATGAGGGGCCTCCCAGTTGAGGCCCAAGCGACCACCGGACGCGGGAGACAGCAACATGCAAAATGATTTCACGGCTGAGTCACAGCTAGCAAACGCAGCACCGACCGGCCGCTCGCGTCAGCGTCGCATGGTGCGCGGGATGCTCGCTCTCCCGCTCGCCCTCGCGCTGATCGCGGTAGGCGCCACGACGGCCTTGGCCGCCGATACCACCACCACAAGTGGCTACGGCACTACGAACACGCCTCCGCCGCCAACGACGACCACCACCACAACGCCCGCAACGAAAACCGCCCCGACTACCACGACCAAAGAACCGACGACCACGGCCAAAGGCGGCGTGTCCCCGACGAAAACGTCGAGCACCCCCAAAGAAACGACGGCCACCGGCGCCAATGAACCGGCTAAATCGAGCACTGAACCGACCGCGACCACAGCGGCAAAAACGCTTCCCTTCACCGGTCTTAACCTCACCTGGGTGGTCCTCGGCGGCGTGTTGCTGCTGGGCATGGGTGCGTCGATCCTGCTGACGCAGCGCCGCCGCCAGGACGAGGGACGCTAGCTGACGATTACGAGATCGCCGATCGCGAGCAGCGGGTAAACCTGCCCCGCTGCTCCGATCGGCAGCTCGACGCAGCCGTTTGATTGCGGAAAGCCGTAGGAGGCGCGCGGGAAGCCGTGCACCGCATCGCCGCCGTTGAAGTAATTGACCCACGGCACTCCCGGATCGCTGTAGTGCGAGCCATCCGGGTTCGTGCCAGTCATCGTGGTCGATACGTAGCGCGCATAGATCGGGAACGTGCCCAGTTCCGTGGTCGCGCCCGCCACACCCGTGTTCGCGGGCGTTGAGAGCACCACGTGCCTGCCGCGATGCACCTCCAGCGTCTCGGGGATCGACTCGCTCACCGTCACGAACGTATAGGGCACGGGATCGCTGTGGCCAAGTGTCTCGGCCGCCAGCAGCGACGCCCACGTCGAACTGTCGGGCTCGCCGGTGGGCGACTGGCCGTGGGCTGCCTGGAAGACCATCACCGCGCCGCGTGTCGTCGGGTCGAGCGTGCCATAGCGCAGACCGGGGGCGTCGGACACGTTCGCCGTCAGCCTCGCTGCCGGTGGGCTAAAGGCGTAGCGGGCCGCCTCCGCGCGCGCCTCGGCTTTATCGCCGCTGTTGCGCCCGTGGCTGGTGTCGATCGTGTACGGCAGGTAATTCAAGCGTGCGAGCGCCTGCTGCAGCGCCTGAAGCCCTGGGCACGCCACGCTCAGGCTCAGCCGGCGCGCCTTGCCAAGAGGGGGATGCCCAGTCGCGTCAGTGCCGGCCCACACCGTCAGCGTGTATGTGCTGCACGGCTCGAGCGTGGACTTCGGTGTGAAGGACTCGGAGTCTCCCGCCGTCTTCCACGTGCCCGCCACTGTCGGGCTGAGCATCGGTGCGGGCGAGTTCGGCGCGGGAGCTGCGGACAGGCGAACCACAAGCGGTGCGGTCCCGTCCACGATCGCCCCGGACGGCAGACCGGTCACGCGCGTGCGCACAGCCGGCTTCGGATCTGGTGTGCTTTCAGGCGTGCTCGGCGTCCCCTGGCTGGCCGGAGTGGTGGTCGTGGGGGTCGTCGGAGTCGTCTGTGTCGTCGCACCGGTGGCCGCGGCCGCAGAGCTCGTCAGGGCCGCCCCCGGGCTCGCCGTCACCGCGAGTGCGCACGTCAATAGTAGGAGTCTTGTCTTGGTCACGGATGTGAAGGGTAGCCAGTCAGGCGGAGACGACCTCCAGTTGAGCTTTGGCTTGCAATCCGCTGCCCAGATTCCTCCCGCGATAGTGCTCCCGGGAGACCCGGTTGGGTCGTATCCCGATCGCTTGAGGCAGCTCAGATGGCAGATTGCACGAGGGCAGCTCCAAATCCATTAACCAGTCTCTTCGCGCGAAGTTAATCCCAGTTCGTTGCGGTAGCGCAGCTTGATCTGCTCGCCTGCGAGGTCGAGGACCGCGAAGCCCATCCGGCCCCAGTGCTCTCCTCTGTACTGCGAGAAGTCACGTTCCTCCCACGCGCCCGGGGGTGGGATCGGATCGCCGGGCTTGTGCTCCATCAGCACCGGCACGCCCCCGTGGCCGATACAGCGGGGGACCTTCACCTTTTCGGCTTCCTCGAAGCCCATGCAGCGATGCTCATGACCCCATAGCCACGCCGTCACGCGTCCACTAGCGAGTACCGGCCCGAGCTTCTTTCCCAACGTCGGGCCGAGGTCCCCCTTGTCGTATACGGACAGGAGCTGGTGGTGGCTGAGCAGCATCAGCTTGCGCTCGGATTCGTGCGCGACACGCTCTACGAATTCGGCCTGAGGGTCCTGCAGCACGCCGATGAAGCCGTCAGAGAGGACATCGGGATCCCACGAAGTGTCAAGCGCCGCGAGGTCCCACGATGGCGAGCGCAGTCGGAAGAAGCTGGTTGGCTTGCCGTCGGGCGAGCGCTGCTTTGAGAAGCGCTCGTCTCCCAACAGCGTCTCGAAGTAGCCGAAGCCACCGCCGTACATGTCGTGGTTGCCGTTCAACGACCACGACGTCACACCGGCGCTCGCCTGCTCCACGCTCACCGGCCACATTCCCGGCGCGAGCACATGCCGACGTACCTCTCCCTTCAGCCCCGAGTAGTACACGTCGCCGAGGTGCACGACGTGTGCCTCGCGGCCTTCCGCGAGCGCCTCGGAGACCTCTTCGGCCATGAACTTCGCGACGTCCTGGGCGCGTGGCAGCCCCGTTCCCCAATCGCCGACGATCACGACACGGGCGTCATCGCTTATCTCGTGTTCTGCCGGCAGCGGATTAAACGGATGGTTTCCCTTCGCGATGCGTTCGAGCACGGCTCCCGCGACGTCGATCACCCACTTGGGATCGTCGGGCCCGAAGCGCACCGGGTGCAGGATCGACTCGATCAGGTGGATCAGCCAGGCCAGGGGCCCGCGGCGCTTGGGCACCTCCCCGGGCACGCCCTGTTCGCGCAACTTGTCCTCGAGCGTGCTCTGGATCAAGCTCTGGATCGGATCGCGCGAGATGAAAGGGGCGACGTTCGCGGCGTCGGCCCCCGATGACGCTAGCTCAGGGGTCACGGCTGGGAGCGCCGCACGCAGCTTCTCCACGGGATCGCCCTCGCCTGCAAGCGTGTCTGCGGCCTGGGCTGCAGCGTCCCGCAATTGCGGGGCATCGAGCTGATCGCGCAACGCCTCGACGTACTTGCGCATTTCACTGCGATCCACTACTTGCCTGATCATTGGCTCACTTCTATCTATCGGGCATAGCCGGCAGGCGTGAGCATATACCGAGCCGGGCCGACTCGCGGCGGCGGTGCTCGATGCGGATGAGAGGACTCGAACCTCCACGCCCTTACGGGCACGGCGACCTGAACGCCGCGCGTCTACCAATTCCGCCACATCCGCGTGTCGGGGGAGGCGACGATATCGCACCGAGGCCGGGCGCAGGGCGGCCATCCGCCACCTCGAAGCCGGCGCAGCCCATCGCTGCGCCAGGGTGGCGCCACCGCCGTTCCGCGCCCCGCTTTGCTAGCCTCGACTCCGACTAGACAGGCCGCCATCGTCTAGGGGACTAGGACGCCGCCCTCTCACGGCGGTAACACGGGTTCGAATCCCGTTGGCGGTACTAAAGGTGTAGGTGGTCGAACCGTGGGCAAAGAAAAGGTCGGGTAGATCTCGGTGCGGCTGACGACTCGGATCTCCGATACCAGCGCTTGGAGGAGCGCCTTGCGGGCTGGCCGATCGCCGTCTCGGACGACTTCGCGAGCGTACTCTTGGAGCGCGGCGAGTTCATCGTCTGTTGGTGGCTCCGGGTCAGGGTCATCCTGCTGATCGAGGCAGAGTTCGTGGTGGCGAGCTCGGAGGGCGCTCAGCTGCTTGTTCAGCTCGGCGATCCGCTCGCCGCACGCGCTCTCGGGCAGGCTGCCCGACTCGAAGGCGTTGAAGTAGCGCGCGAGGGAGGCGTCTGTGCGCTTGATCGAGGCATCGACATGGTCGATTTCGCCCTGACGGTCAGGTCGGTCCTCCTGCCGCTTGACGATCGCTGCATTGATGGACTCGCGCACTAGGTCTGACCGCTCGAGCAAGGCGACCAGCTGGTTCAGGATGGCGGTCTCAAGCTGGTCGGCCGGCAGGCGGTCGCCCTGGCAGCTTCCGCGACCGTATCGCTGCCGGGAGAAGCAGACGTAGTAGGAGTAGCGTCCGCCGTTGCCGTGCGCAGCGGCCCCGAGATATCGCTTTCCGCAGTTTCCGCAGCGTACGCGGCCTGTGAGGAGGTATTCGGACTGGTTTGAGCGTCGCAGGGAGGCGTCCTCGCTGCGTTCGTCAAGGATCTCCTGTACCTGCTGAAACAGGGTGGGATCGACCAGCGGTGGATGCGGGCTGGGGTGATAGGTGCCCCGGAAGAAGATCTCGCCGATATAGACGCGGTTTCGCAGGATGCCGAGGATGATCTTGAAGTTGAAGGGCTTGCCCTGTCGGGTGCGGTAGCCGTGGCCCGCGAGCCACTTCCCGAGCGTCGCTGCTCCGACTCGGCGGCGGGCGTAGCGCTCAAAGATCAGGCAGACGATGGGTGCCTCATCCGGGTTGATCTCCAGAAAGCGCCGATCCTCGTCGTACTGGTAGCCGAACGGGACCTTGCCCGCCGTCCACTCCCCGCGGGCGGCCTTTCTCTCCATGCCAGCGACGATCCGCTCGACAATGGTCGCGCGCTCGAACTCGGCAAAGACGCCGAGCATCTGCACCATCATCCGGCCAGCGGATGTTGAGGTATCGAAGGGCTCTGTGGCTGAGCGGAACAGCACCTCGGCTGCGTCCAAGCGCTCGAAAATTTGAGCAAGACCCCTGACCGACCGAGCGAGCCGATCCACGCGATAGACGAGAAGAAGATCGAAGCGCTTAGCGTCGGCCTCGCGTAGAGCACGCTCGAGTCCGGGACGCTCAAGCGTGACGCCTGACTTCTGGTCGGTGAAGCGGCGGACGATTTGCCAGTCCTCCTGGCTTTCCGCGTAGGCGCCGAGGCGATGGCTCTGCGCGTCGAGAGAGTACGGCTGGTGCTTCTCGTCCGTCGAGATGCGAGTGTAGGTGGCGACCTTCATGGTCTACGCTGCCTTCCTGACCGTGGCGCAGGCGCTCCGCACGCTTGCTGTCGGTAGCTGAGGAAATCCTCGTAGAGTTGGCGCAAGGCATCCCGTGCGGCTTGCTCCTGCTGGGTATTTTCTAGGGCGACGACCTTCGCCGGGAGCACGCGGATCGACTCCGCGATACAAGCGGGCCGGCGCCGCCTTCGCGGTTTGTGCGTTTGTTTTGTTGCGTCCATTGTGCGTTGCCTTTCTGTCGTGCGGATTAAATCTGCGCTCACGTCATTTGTTTCGTCGGGGCTCGCTGGGCCGAGCCAGGATCGAGTTGCTTGAGCCGCGTGAGGCAAACAAGGAGACGACGACTAGCGACGACACGATCCGCGGGCATCGCCGAGCTGCCACCTACAGGGAGTCGAAGTTCCCGTGATGAGTGCCAGGGAGGACATGGGTTACCGACGGACATAGACTTCTCGCAATCGCCGCCAGGCGAGAAAACCCGCTCGTGGACAGGAGAAAGTAGGCAACGTCGCGAAACGTGGCAGGACCCTTGAACGGACCCTCGGACGGACCCTTGGTTGGACCCTGGAACGGACCCTTAGACGGACCTTGCAGGTCAAATGCCGAGTACCTCGCGCGTGAGCCTTTGCGGTCGCTGTTTGATCCAGTGGCAGCCGATCACTCTCATCGATTTCATGCGCGGGAACGATGCTCACGACCGTTAAGCACCGTCGGTTGCCAAATGGGGTCAACCAATCTCATGCGACCCGCCGTCCCTCTTCGCGCGTGCGGCGCGCTCGTGCTCCTTCGCAGCGGGTGGTCTGCCTTTGAGGCCGAAGGAATAGCTGAGGATCTGGCGGACGCGCTCGCTCTTGATCGCGAACCGTTCCGCGATCGCTTCCAAGCTCAATCCCTCCACGACACGCAGCCGGAACATCTCGAGTTCTCGCTCGCCAGGAGGGCGCTGACGACGGTTGACCGGCAGACTCAGCCCGCGGCGGCTGAGCACACGAACAAGCTCGTACAGCTCGATGCCCTTGCTCAGCCCAGGGTGTCCGATCAGCTCGCTGGCACTCCCGAGCTGGCCGACCTCGTGGATATCAGCAGCCTGTAGGCGGTCGAGGGTGTCGAGGGTGAGGCCCAGCTCCACGATGCTCGTTTGAGGGTCTACGGGATGCGGTCCTTTGGGCGTCCAGTCGCGGGGGCGCAGTTCAAGGTCGATATCGAGTGCGTTGACGACGGCCAGCACCACCCGAAACAGCGCCGTATCCTCGCGTGCCCTCTCAAGCTGACTCACAGCGGCGCGATCTACACCGGCCGCGTCGGCTACTGCTTGCTGGCTGAGTTTCAGGTGTTTTCGTTGGAGACTGATCGCGATGCCTACCGTCCGTGCGGACTCGACGGTCATTGGTTGGGCTCTCATCGCGGGGCGCACTAGAGGGCTCCTTCGTGCAGCTCATCCGAGCGTCGCGCGGCGCGCATGGGGAACACGAACTCGCCGAACCGATGCACCAGCCCGTCTCCGGCGAGACTGGCGATGCAATCAACCGCATACTTCGGGTTCTCAAGCTCGCGTCCGATCTCCTCGACCGTCCACGGGAAGGGATCCGCCAACAGCAAGGCCAGGACCGCTCTCTCGCGCCGGTCGGTACGCTCGCCCGGCGCCTCCTCATCGCAGGTACTCCTCGTCGCGTCCACGTGCGGCTCCTTTCGGTCTTACACCGAAGGGGAAGCGCGCAAGCGACGCACGACTTCGACCGTCTGCTCAGAGTACGGTTTCGTTCGTGGCATCGAAGGCTTGCTCTTCGGTGTCACAAGGCCCGGGCGGGTGCTACCAACACTCGTCCGGGCCGCATGTATTTGGTTTGGGAGACCAATGTCTAGCTCGATCCTCGAGAAGTCTCAAGTCGACCCCGATGACCCAGCCGTAGGCAGGGATGCGGTGGCGCCGAGAAGCGAGCAGGCGGCGCCCAGCGGTGCCGCCGTCGGCAAGTCAGGCGGCCTGCGCCCCGACGCGCCTCACGACGGCATCTCTGAGCAGATCGTCCCAGGTCGTCGAGCCATCCTTCTTCGGCTTGCGCCAGTTGAGCCGCCAAGCCTGGGTAGGAACTGGCGCGCCAGTTGTGTCGACTGGAACCGCAAAGCACGAACGTCCAAAGAGCGTCACGACAAGATATGTCGTCTCGTCGCCCAGCTGCATGAAATAGAGCAGATGCTCGTCGTCTTGCGCGAAGGACGCGTCGGCTGGCGAAGGGGTCGGGACGAGCGGGGGCGCCTTGCCGCCTGGTGTGGAGGCGTCGCGCCCGTGCATCCACTCACGTAGCAGGGCAGCATCTTGGGATAACCGCCAGTCGGGCGGATAGACGATGGAGCCAACCGCTAGGCCGATCTTTGCCGCCTCGCGTCGCCACACGCCCGGGCGCGTCATCACTTTGGCTTTGATCTCGGGTTTGGCCTCGCCTTGCTCGACCTCCTCGATCTTGGCCTCCTTGTCTTCGGCAGCGGCGCGGATGCGTATCTTCTCCATTAGGCGATCCGCCTCCTCCTGTGAGCCAGCCCTGATCTGGAAGCGCCCACCGCCCAAGTCGACGATCCGCGAACCCATCACGGGACGTCCCTGCTCATAGTCGTAGGCGACAAAGTCTCCGTCGTCTGTGTGGCCCCGCAGCACCGGGGAAATCACACGCCGACCCTTCCTTCCGCGGCGAGGATCTCGTTGGTTGGCAATGGAGCGGTGCGCAAGGAGGAGTGGGTCGGCCAGGAAAGGCTGATCGATCTCGCGCCCGGCCCATTCGTTGCACCAGTTGCACACGGTCGGAACTTCGAGGGAGGCCCCCAGACTGGCCGGAACGGGGTGCTCCGGTTTCTCTAGACCAGTAAGCACAGCAGTGATGCAGTAGGCGCAAAGTTCGGAGGGATCAGCCACACATTCACGGTAGCAACGGCCGGCAAACAGACCTGGACTTCAGGGGAAGATGGGGTAGCCGTGAGGCCCGAACGCGCAATTCGCACCGCCGCTGGAGTGGGAAAAGGCATCGCCGCTGGTAGCCACGGCTTATTCGGGGGCGATGTTTACGGCCGCTGGGTGCTTGGTGCAGTGGGTGTAGTAGCCAACGGCGGCGTTGACGTTCACCCTTTTGCAGTGAAAACCGAGGGGACGGTGGTCGCCGACGAGGTATGAGCGTGCGACGGCGAGTGCTTTGCGGCAGGTGAGGTCATGTGCGAGCACACCGATGAACGTCTGTAGATGCCCACATTCCTTGTAGTACGCGGCGGTGTGCCCGGCCGGGGGACGAGCTGCGACCGGCTGAGCGATGGTGCCGACCAAGACGCACCCGGCGGCGAGCACCACGGCCGCCGCCAAGAGCACCCGCCGGATAGCCCCGCTCGCTGTGGGCTCCGGTCGTCTCACCAGGGCGATTATCGCATGAGCGAGCCTCGCCTAGCGAGCACACCAGGATGCTCGTGGGCTCAGCGGATGATCGTGAACGACGCGGTCGTCGGAGAGCCGAGGGCGGCGAGCCGGTATCGACCCTGTGTCAGCCGGCGGTGTCCATAGAAGCCGGTAAGCCGGAACGAGTTCTTGCCCTGCCGGTCGCGGCGCGTGACGGAATACACGCGCGCGTACCGGAAGCACCGCCTCTTGTGCGCGGCCCGCGCCCTTGGTGCCTCACATCGCGCTCCAGCAACTATCCCCAGCGTGAGGCGATAGACCACGAAGCTGACAGAGCCGCTCGCGGCGTCCAAGTAGCTGACGAAAGCCCTGCTGTCGTGGCGGCCTCCGCGGCGAGTCACCGGGAACTCTGCTGGTGCGACCCGTAGCTTGCTGATACGCGCCGGCAGGTAGCGAGCGCTGCGCGGTGAGCTATTCGCGGTGGGCCACGCGCCGTCCGGGTTCGCGGGCCCTGTCCGGAAGGTCCAACTATGACGCTCTACCGGTAGTTCTCCGTAGGGTGCGAGTGCGACTTCGGCGGTGTAGCTGGCGTTCGCTTCGAGCGGCTTCACGGGGATGATGATCGCGCCGGTCAGGTATCCCCCGACTTCGTTGGTGTTGCCGCTGATCGTGCGGACTTCCACGGGGCCGCTCGGGCCGGTGAGCGTCGCCGATTCCACGTCGGGTGCGGTCGGGCCGATGCAAGCAAACAGCGAACACGGGCCGGGCTCCTCGTAGATGAACAACTCGCGTCCAGCGATCGTGCCTTCTGGCACTCCGACGAACTTCCCCGGGACGAACGGGAGCTCGGCCGCCAGCTCGGACGGCGGGAATCCGCTGGTGCCGTCTCCGGGATAGGTGATGATCGTGCCACCGGGCTGCAGCGGTCCTCCGATCCCCGGCCACGTCGTGGTGCAGGTCCGCTCGCGCGATTCGTCGATTCCGACGACATCGAGATCGGGGGCGTAAAGCTGGTTGAGGTGGATCGGCGCGTCCTCCCAAGGGTTCGCTTCGGCTGTCCACTCGGAGCCCTCGGAGAGGATGCTGTGCAGCCCTGCCCATTCTCCTGCGGGGGATGCACCGGGCAGGCTGGCGTCCTCGGGGTGTTCGAGGCGATTGTTGTCGGCTAGGTAGGCGTCGTGGGCCGCGCACGCCTGTGACCAAGCGCTGTCGAGCGTGAGGCCGGCTGGCAGACCCCAACGTGTTCGCTCGGCGTTCAGGTAGCCGAGGTCGCGTTCGCTGTCGCTCGCTGTGATCCCGGCCGGCAGCGCGAGCGGGGTGCCCGCTGGAAGCGTGAGCGTGACCGCGGTCGTCGTGTTCGCGGTGACTGCCGCCTGCGCGGTGGTCGAGACCTGGGTGGCGCTGTCAGACGGCGTGTCGGTCACAGACAGCGTGACCGGCCCGTTACGCACCTTGTCGGTGATGACCCCTCCGGAGGGAACGCTTGTGCTGCCACCTCCACCGCCTTGGATCGTCAGCATCGCGCCGCCCGCAGGCAGACCTTCGGCGGTTTTGACCGTCACCGTCAGGGTGCCTTCGGCCATGATTTCTGCCTCGGTTCTGGCTTCGGAGACCGTCGGAGAGCCGATGTTGACCGTTCCGAGGGACAGCGATTGCCCTTCGGTGAGGGTCACCGTCTGGCTGGTTCGCGTTTCACGGTCACCGCTTGCCGGCACGACGATCATGACCACCCGGTATTCCCCGGGCGGGATCGAGCCAAGGGACCATTCGCCCTGCGCGTTGGTGATCGTTTCATAGGTCTGCACCTCGCCCGTCACATTGGCGGGGACGACGAACACGAGCACCCGGCTCGCCGGGCTCATTTCGCTGTAAACGAGTGTGCCCGAGAGCGACGCTCCGCTGGCTAGGACCTGGCCAGCAAAGGCCAGAGCAAGCGCTGCGCATACGGCGAGCGCCGCGACACACCGTTGTATATGCGTTGCCAGTCGCCGTGTCCGCATTGTGCGCGGCATTCTGTCAGATGGGAAGTTAGCGTCAGTGCCGTAGGAAGCTCCTAGCGTTGCGAAACACAGCCAGCCCTAGCTGGATCACAGAGCCGAAGTCGAGTCTTCTGAGACTTGCTCAGCGACAGCGAGCGGGGGCCGGCGGCGTAGCAAGCCGCGCATCCGACAACGCTTACGCTGGGGCGGTCGCCTGAGATCCTGCAGTCTGCGGCGACTCCTGTTCGCGGTAATCGACGATCGGCATCCGCCGGTCGTAGCTGGTGAGCACGAGTGAGCCCGCAAGATTGGGCTCAAGCTCGAGATCGAGCAAGAGATTGATCTGGATCACGAGGCTGAGCCGAGCGACTGCATAGATGAGGTCCACGCCATTAAGGGCCTTCGAGATCGAGCGGTCGAGATGCGCGATTGCGTTACGGGTTACGACAAGCTCCTTGGCTAGTGTCGTATCGAGCCCTGGGACGGTTGGCAGCGTGTCTTTGGCGCGGTCGATCAAGAGTTCCAGCCGTTCGCGGGCACTCTGTTGTACACCGAGCTGAAGGAGAGCGAGGTAGCGGTTGCGCCGAGCCTGATTGGGAAGCGCGTCGAGCATCGCGGCAATGTTCCGTTTGTGCTCGTCTCGGGGCACGACTGGATCGTCGTGCAATTCGCGGTGGTAGCTCTCCACAAAGCTCATGCCAGCGAGTAGCTTCTGCTCAAGGAACATGTCGCCGCTCAGCGCAGCATTGAGATACTTCGCTGCCGGACCAAGGGTCCAGTAGAGCTGCCACCAGCGACCGATGAACGGCAGGGCGTCCTCCCCTAGCGCGGCCAGCCGGACTAGGGGCCGGTAGTCGGCGGGCAGCTTAGGCGCAAGCGCGTGGAGGTGAGTATCGACTTCAACCTCAGTCTCAGCACCGTGCTCGTCTCTAACGAGAACGATGAATTGCCCCAGTTGAGTTGGGCCGTGGGCGGTCAGGACGATCAGCGTCTCAAGCGGCGTGATCCAGCGCTGATCGAAGTCCGCGATCGATAGCGGCTCATCGACTGCGATGTCTGCTTCGATGTCGATCTCGGAGGATTTGGAATATCTATCGGACGTCTTGTCCTCGCACTGACGAAACAGGACGACTCCGCCGTCGAGCGTGGCCTGCTTAGCGATGAGTCCTGGGCCGACGAACGAGATCAACTCGCCGTTATCGCTCGGCCATTCTTGTAGGCATATGTCACGCAGCCCTGCAAAACGCAGAACGGCACGACCGATGATGGGCGCGTCCGGGTTCTCAAGGTGGTAGCCACGCAGAACGGCAGGCGCAACGATCGTCGAGCGGCTGCGCCACTCCGTCGGCGTGGTCCGGTCGGAGATTCCGGCAAGAAACGAATGCAGGAGCGTCAGCGGCTTGCCGTCGAAGGTCTCACCGAGCAGGGCGGGCGTATTGAAACGACTGGCCCGAACCCCGGGTAGAGGGTCGAGCAAGGTTAGGCTGGCTCCCTCGACGGGATCAAAGCTAAGGGCACCGTGCACCTTGGTATCGGGGCTCCCCGGCACCCACCAATAGCTATGTTCGAGGTGGTTCTCCATTCCATGGATCTTACGATTGCCAGGTCGGGATGCCCGCATGTAGTCCCTGCTCTACGCGCCGTCGTATGGCAGCGATGAAGGTCCTACCGTCATGTGACTCTCGCAATTCCCGCAATTCCCATGGTACCTGTCCGGCCTGCTCTGCCGCACAGGCCCCACTATGTGTCCAAAAAGTCCCACTCGCTGCCGGTGACCCACCGGAGGGTTGAGAGCTTGCCGTTAATCATCCCCCACTCGAAGTCGTCGTAGGGGCCAAGGTTCTCGGCACCGTACTTCGCCTCGATCCGGGCACGACCGGGTTCTGCGATCCGTCTATGCGACCCTACGTCGCCGCCCTCCTCTTCTGCGCGATGCTCAAGTACATCGAGCGCTGGTACCAGACCCGGTCGAAGAACTCCTCCTCAGCCGCGCGGATTTCCTCCCAGTTACGCGGCTCCTCGTGGAAGTCGAACTCCTCCAGCATTTCGTCGAACTCGTCCGGGAAATGCTCCACCAGTGCGGCTACCAGGCTGAGGTAGTAGCCGGACTGTTGGTCATCGAACAGATTGGCAAGGTCTGGGTGCGGCAACCGGTTGTCGTCCCCTACCGCAGAAAAGTCCTTCACGTTCGCCGATACGAAGCAATAACGATTATCCGAGCTTGAAGCATCGTATACCGCCGCGTCGTATACCGTGAGCAGCAGCGCATCGGCAACACTGTTTTTTGACCGATGGAATGGTGCCCGCTTCTGAAGTGCCCAGTCCACGACGATCGCGAAGTTCTTGGGGCCGGGGTCAACTATCGTGCCTTTGAGGAGCAGTTCGTGTACGTCATCGAAGTTGCGAGTCGCAATTTCCTTGATGAGCGGGACACGGTGGGCCAGGTTGTCCAACTCGAATAGAGCGGCGTCCTTCTTGTCCTGGCCGAACTGTTCAACCTCATCCCGGACTCGACGAAAGTTCGCGGACAGGCTGCGCGTCATGTCGGCTTCAACTCGGCTGCGATTGCGCTCAAACTCGTCAACTACGAGCCGCGGTACAAGAAGCGTCAATTGCCCTTTATGAACCAGAACGCGGACGGCGACGATGAGCTTTTGGCCGTTGATGTCTTTGGACAAATCGAGCCAAGTGGAGGTGTCTGCCAGAATGTAGAGCATTGACGGAGGTTATTCGGCGCAAGACCCTTTAGCACCGTCGCTGGTGGGACCATTCTGAATCGTTGCCTCTATAACAGAGGGAAAGCCACAGGTCGCGTCGGACGAAAACTCGCGCTTTGCGTCACGTCTGGCGGGCCCGGCGCACTCTCGACTCCGGTCAAACCGACCACGAGCAGCGGCTGTAGCATCCTTCCTCCATGTTGCTGGCTGACGCGATCGACCGAATCCGCGGTTCGGTGGTGCAGATCACTTACACGATCACCGGCTTGCCCCACGAGCGTCTTACCGACCTGAATGCTCGTGGAGCGGTCTACAGCATCCCGCTAGGCACCGGGTTCGTCATCAGCGACAAGGGTTACGTCGTGACTGCCAAGCACGTCATCGCCGCGACCGCGGACCTCCGCTCTGCGGTACCCGAGGGCGACCACATCGTCGGCGTGGGATTCGCCCATCCAAATGCCGAGGGGCCGGCAGCAGCACGCAGTCGAGTGTTCAGAGTGATCCGCTACGATGTGGTCGGCTTCGATAGTCGCAACGACCTCGCTCTCCTGCAACTCCGCACCAACCCGTTCGAGCTACAGGCAGGGCAGCTTCAGGGCCGCGAAGTCGGCGTCGTTGGGTTGCAACTTGGAGTTGCGAGCCTCCGCGTTGACCGCCCCCGGGACGGCACGCCTATCGCCATCTCGGGGTATCCGCTCGGAGAGCCCGCGCTCGTAAGCACCGCAGGGACTATCGCGTCGGGCTGGTCGGTTGATCTACGCGACACGCTCGTGTCCGACGGCAAATGGGGGTATGCCCAAGTTGATGTGGCCGACAGATACCTCGCCGACGTCCAAACCAACGGCGGCAACAGTGCGGACCGGCATACTACATCGGCGATTCGGCCGTAGTTGGGGTGCTCGTAGCCGCCCGTCTGACTGCCGTACCCGGTGTCACGGGCCTAAAGACCAGCGCCGACCTCGCTGTGCTGATTCCTAGCCAGCGCGTCGCCGAGCTCGCGGATCGACACGACGTGGCGTGGAGCGCGGCTCGCTAGCGTCCTCTGCCTGTCCTCGACGCAGACCCCTAGTCAGCTACCGTCGGCGGCGCGCCCGAGTCTCATTACGAGACATATACGCTCCAGCGTGATACTCTACTAGCCGTGGGTACCTTGTATCGCGAGCGAGACGCTCGTGCTAGACGGAGTCGGAACACCCAGCTCGCGTTCTATCGCCTTGAGCTTCGTCGGTCTGCGGACCAGCGGAGCAGGTCGTTGGCTGAGGCGGACGGGGCAGGGCGGCGGATTCAGCAGCTGCTTCCTGGAGCACTTCAGGCTGGCGTGTCTGTTGGGGAGGCCGCTGCGTTGACCGGCGTGAGTCGCGCCACGCTTTACCGCATGCTCGCTGATGCCCGGCAGCAGAATGGCCTTCAGAGCCTTGCCCGGGACTTCGAAGACGCGCTAGCGCTTCTCGTCCACGAGCTTGGGGTGCCTCCGCTACCGGCCGATTTCCAGAGACACTTCCGGATTTCGCTAGATGAGGTCTTTGACAAGCTAATGCAGCTTTACCGTCCGCTTGCGGCCGAGGCGAACGCACTCGGCCCATTGGGAATGGCTGTGCTCGGCGACCTCATTCCGCAATTGGGAATTCCGGAGAAGTTGGTGCTCAACATGCTGCTCTTCCAAAATCTGCCGGTTGAACAGGTCGCGCGTTCGACTCAGCTATCGGAAGTTCGGGTGTTGGCGTGGGCGGCTCTTGCGCTGCTTAGAGTCTTGCCTGAGCTTAGGACCCGCTCCGATAGCCTATCTACGTAGCGGGTTTGGTCCGCTGATCCGTCGCTCCCGACCAACGAGAGCGTGACGCGGAGTCCTCGCCTGCCAGCCTTTCGCGGGGCTCTCCACTGCTCCTATTTCCATTGCCAATCGCAGTGGAGATCGAGCGTGGCATCGCTTAGAACGCTCAAGGAATGGTCGGCGTCAGGGTACGTTTCTATAGCGTGAGCGAAGCTGCCGCCGTGCCTTTTCCATGCCTGCGTCGCTGAGAGAGCGGTTTGCTCGCAGAGCTCAATGGCGGTTAGTACGATCAGCCGGCCACGGTAGGCGTGGTTCGCTCGCCGCCGGGCCAGGCGGGTTAGTCCTTTGCGCTCGGTCTCGTCCAGGCTCTCATTTAGCGTTGCGAACACAACATGCGCTTCCTGGAAGCGCTCGAGGAGATGCTCTGCTCGTTCGAAGTCTTGTGCAAGAAAGCGGTTGAATGTCTTGGCCTCGCCCAGCACGAGTTCCGGCGATCCTTGCTTGAGCCGGCTGGGTCTCATCCAGACACCGAAGTCCACCTCAAAGGCCTTGCCCTCCCGTCGATCCTCAAGACTGACCGACCACGACTGCGAGCTACCGCCGATGTGACGGTTATCAAAGAAGCGCAGCGCGAGCGCCACGGTATAGGCGCCTCTCGCGTAGCCGGGCTCAGCGAACGGCCCGATCGGCCTGTATCCCCAGTCGGTCCGATTCGGCGGCTGGCCCGCCGGGAATGGGAATACTCGAAGGCAGCGCCCGCAACGCAACTCGTTGCCGAGATCGGCTGGTGCGTACCAGTTTCGTTGGCTGCACGCGGGACACTCTGCGCTCATCTGGACTTGGAGCACTCTTTCCGTTAGCCACGCGGCGATGCGGCGGACTGTGTCCTGATGGCTGTCGTATCTGCGGCTAAGGTGCTGTTGAAGTTGCCCGTACGGCACGATCTGGCTCCCAGCAGAGTTCTCTGCTGCTTTTCCGATGATCCGGACGAGGTCGGGATGACCGATCAAAGCCGCGATGCCTGGTCCCCCAATCGCTCGAATCAGCTCCAGTGCGCTTCGGCCCGCTGAGGAGATCTCAGCCTCGACGCCCTGGCTACGAAGCCAGAACTCAAATAGGTCTGTGCCGGAGGCAAGCCGCCAGTATTGATGTTGATCGATGCGATGACAGCGCACCACGAGACCCTCGCTGCTCGCGGTGACAGGGTTGAATGTGACCATCCCGTCGAGCAGTTGCCTAACGTCGCCGAGATTGGGTGGGAACACCTCGGCAAGTTCGCTCGCAGCGCGGGAGTCACGTAGACCGACAACGTTCGCCCACTGCGGCCCGGCGCCGAATGAATCCTCCCCAAACGCGGGACCGGGACAGGTGAACTCGATCCGTCCGTCGCGCGAAACAACCTCCGCCTCTGTTTCCTCCCAATAGACCTCAGCACGCCTGAAGTGCTCGTTGCGCATCTTGAGCTTGTCCCACATAGGGAATAGCGTGTAATCCAGATGTGGACGCAACAACGGATGGTCTCCGGTGGCCCTCAGCTGCACGCAGAATGCGTCCGCTACCGCAGGGGAAACGGTAGGCGCACGGCTGACCATTGGAGAGACCTCCATATCGCGCGGGCCAAGCCGCCCGGACATTGCCGCCATAGCGACACCTGAAGCAAACGCGGCTCCGTGTGGTACCGGCACCGGCCAGAACCTCACGCCGAGCGCTCTGAGGCTCCAGACATACGCTACATCTACTGGATGCTTCTATGTTGTCAAGGGCGTTTTTGCGAGTTGGTTGTAGAGGTGGCGGGAGAGGTGTCGCTTGAGGGATCGCATGGCCTCTCGTTTGGTCT
>Ga0208357_1000058_pt1 | contig 82319 bp, 58 predicted proteins | sample NGESurdeep092012_6_FD_184487 | JGI IMG/M metagenome (GOLD analysis project Ga0208357, IMG submission 184487) | Arctic peat soil microbial communities from Barrow, Alaska - NGEE Surface sample F52-2 deep-092012 (SPAdes) | ecosystem: Environmental > Terrestrial > Soil > Wetlands > Peat ...
TCTGTCTTCCTTCCGGCATTGAGGTCCAGAATTTTGCGCCATTAAAATTTACAGCACGTAAAATAGTGAGAGGTGGTTCTTTACCAGGGAAAGATATGCGGAAGAATGCCTGGCCGCCTACGTCAAACCTTTCGATTTTTAAATTCTGATCTTTGTAAGCAAGGTTAAAGATTTCGTTTTCCATCAAAAGAGATTTTTATTTGATCTTGCTTTTGCTAAGAGATTTTCAAACTTCAAATAAAGATAATTAAAATCAGGATGCCTGGTATCCCGATTCATAAACTTCATTCCAGGGAATTACCAGATTGATTTATTTGAGGATACACAGGAAATGATAAAAATGCACCAAGGGATTGATTGTGTGAAGAAAAGGTTTGGGGAGAAGAATTTGGTGAAGATAGGTGATATGTGAATGGTTAGATCATTTTACCATTTTCATTTTCGATAAAAAATATTTTATTTTTTGAAAAGGTCAGTCCTATTACCTTTCCTATTTCAACAAAACCGGTAATTGGTCTTCGAGCTATGAGAGTCTGATTTGATAATGAAAGATATATCATCTGCTCATTACCCATATTTTCGTATGCAGACACTTTTAATTTGCAATCAGGTTTACCTGAATTCTCTTCTGATAAAAAAATATCCTCTGGCCTTATTCCTATTTGTATTTGCCTGCCAATGTATTTCTTTAATTTTTCTGGAATTTCTAAACCAAGAGAAAAATCAATTTCTTTCATTTCATTAGTAAAAAAATATTCCCCTTCATGCCTTAGATATCCGTCAATAAAATTCATAGTTGGAGAACCAATAAACCCTGCAACGAATCTGTTCCCTGGATTATTATATAAATTCATAGGAGTATCTAATTGCATTAATCTTCCTTTATCTAAAACAGCAATTCTATTTCCTAAAGTCATTGCTTCCGTCTGATCGTGAGTTACATAGATCATTGTTGCATTGATTTCTCTGTGCAATTTTTGTAATTCAATTCTCATCTGACTTCGAAGCTTTGCATCAAGGTTACTAAGAGGTTCATCAAAAAGAAAAACTTTAGGTCTTCGGATAATAGCCCGACCAATAGCTACCCTTTGTCTTTGTCCTCCTGACAATGTTTTTGGTTTACGATATAATTCATCTACTATTTCCAATAATTCTGCTGTTTGCATCACACGACTTTTAATTTCATTCCTTTTCATTTTTCTCAGCTTTAACCCAAAAGCCATATTATCGTATACTGTCATGTGCGGATACAAAGCGTAGTTTTGAAATACCATTGCTATATCTCTTTCACCAGGACTAAGATTGTTTATTCTTTTACCATCTATAAATAAATCGCCTTCACTTATCTCTTCCAGACCAGCAATCATTCTTAATAATGTTGATTTTCCGCAACCAGAGGGGCCTACAATTACCATAAATTCTTTATCCTGTACATTAAAAGAAATACTTTGAATTGCCTTTTTCTCAGAATTCTCTTTATATGTCTTCGATATATTTTGTAGTATAACTTCTGCCATAAATCTTATTTGAAAAATGCTTTTAAAAAATATTTTTTTTGAATTGTTGAAATCCGGCAAGCAAGATCCAACTCGCCAGAGGCTAAAATAAAATTATCATTATTCATAACAATACCAGTTGTAAAAACAATATCAGTTAAATAGATTTGATCTTTCATATTTTGTAAAAGCACCGGATTTGCTTCAAGCAATGGAAGATTATCCTCATAGTATAAAATCTTTGAAGGATCATCTTTATCTAACAGAGCCCAGAATGTCCTGTATATACCAACTTCATTTTTATTTTCAACACCGTGATAAAGTATTAGCCATCCACCCTCCGTAAGTATGGGAGGTGTTCCTCCGCCAATTTTTACATTAGAAAGAGAAGACTTTTTTGCACGCAAAAAGGCATTATTATCAGGTTTCCAATGAAGCATATCCAGTGACATTGCTAAATGAATTCCTGGTCCAGGATGATATAAGGATGATGGAGAAGTCGCAAAATAACATTCACCCAACGGCCTGGTCAAGGCATAATAGTTATTATTAATTTTCCCTTCAAACAAAAGCATGTCCTTATTCTGGTGGTCTAAAACAATTCCAATGTGATTATAGTTTAATCCGTCATCAGAAGAGTAAAGAATGGTAGAATGGCTTTCTGAACTAACGCAGCAGGTTGTCATATAATAACGGTCTTCAATAAACGAAATTCTAGCATCTTCAATGCCATATTCCTGGCTTTGATATTGGGGAGAAATGATTTTATCATAATGGATTTTTTTTAGGGCTGTTCCGTCTCTGTTTAATTCTACCGGCAACAACCATGACAAGGAGGTAAGAGCAAATACCGGAAAGCTATATCCTTTTATTCTAAATTTTCTAGGATCCTGAAAAATCACATCTGAAAGGGGCCACATATCTATTACAAATTCTTTTGTAGTATCCCATCTAATACAACATGCTTTATTCCCAACTACCGGTTTGGATAAAGCCTCTGCAACTCTTACCATCATCAATAAATTTCCATTAGGCAACCTGCAAAGCCCAGGGTTGAAGGCGCCTAAAACATAAGTATTTACTTTTACTCCATTTCTCAACGGAGATTGAGAAAGATCTACATCACCAGGTGAAAAAATGATATGATCAGATATGATATGGGTATTTTCCATATAATAAAAAATATTATAACAAAGACTTTTATTTTTTATATTTATTTAAGGCTATTTTTATTTCAGGATATTCTTCTACTTTTTCCATAGAAAGTAAGGCCTCAATAGTTGATTCAGCTCCCGAATTTAAATTTACACTTCCTGGTGATGAAATACCGTCATAACAAAGGCCCGTAGTTAGTGAATACATATTGGTGCTTGCAACGTTTGCTCCAAGAAACCATGCTGCAAGATGCCCCGCAAGGTCGGAATATTTTTCCTGGCCCGTTATTTCATACGCTTCAGCTGCAGCAAAAACCATGGGCTTTATTCCATACGCAATCTGGGCATAACTATTCACACTACTGAGTTGTAAACCAGTTCCGTTATTTGTAACTGTAAATGAAGATAAAAATCCATTCTGTAACAACCAGGGATAAAAATTATCCACTTCTGCCAAAGCGTGAGAAGTATAGTTACTGTCGTTTAAAAATGATCCTGCTTTTAAAAGCGCATATGCCTGCTCATTACCATAGGCATGCCAGGTATTTTCCCAACTAAGAAATGCATCATAGGGGGCATTTAAAGAATCTCCCTGTTGCATTAGCATAATTCCATCTGCAAGTTTTTTTATGTAAGCAGAAAGGATTGTATCATTATTATTCGTACAATAATTTATCAAACTAATTATAAGGATCGCCGATTGGTCTGTCGCGCTTTCGTCCGGAAGCCATTGAGGAATAGTAATCCCACTTACTACTTTTGTTGTTTGAGGAAGATTCACAAGGTCAGTTTTCATAGCTGAGATTAATTTATTTACAGCCTGATCCATCCCATCTGCTAATTGAGAGTTTAATTTCCTGATTAAAGGAGAACCTTCTGTAAGTGCCTGTAAAGCGCGCCATGACCACCATTCGGGATTATTTATACTTGTGGGGCCAACCATATTAATCTGATTACCGACAGAAAGAAAATTATAAAAGTATCCATTGAAGGATTGCATTTCAAGGAGAAAATTTATTAGATTAATTGTTTTAGATTGAACAGAGGTATCGGTAGAAAAGTTACTGCTTCGTAGATAAACCAGAACCGCCCGTGATACATCATCAACACAGGTGTACCCTTCACCCGAAGCGGGAGTTAAATTATAATCAGGCGCATTAGCATATACATACACACCAGCCGCATTTGTTCCATCAGGAAATGTAACCGGTATATATAGATAATCCAAATGAGCCAAATTCACCAGCGAGGTATCTTTCGGTTGTATTATGGAATTCCCTGAACTTTGCCTTTTGCAAGTAACTACCATGCAAATAATGGCAAAAGAACACAAGAAAGTTTTTATTTCTTTTTTCATTTAAATTATTTTATAAGTTCATTTAAAATTTCTTTTAATCCAATAGTTACAAAACCAGTAGCAGAATCAGAAACAGCGTAAGGAATAATTAGTACATCCCTATGAAGCAATAACCCACATGTGTACACGACATTAGGGACATAACCATCCCGTTCATCTTTATCTGCAACAAGTAGTGGCTTGTCCAATCTACCTAATATTTTGGAAGGATCATTTAGATCCAAAAGTATGGCGCTAATAACGTAAGTTCTAATGGCGCCCACTCCATGCGTAAGTAAAAGCCAGCCTGCATCCGTTTTAATAGGAGAACCGCAATTACCCATCTGCATAAACTCCCAGCAAAATAATGGTTCTATCAAAGTTTGAAATTCATTCCATACATACAAGTCATGAGAATACATAATACTCATTTTTTCTCCTCCTTGTCTTGAGATCATTACATATTTCCCATTTATCTTTTCTGGAAATAAAGCCATTCCTTTATCAGAAATTGCATCCCCATATAATGATCTTATTTTAAACTCATTAAAATCCTTTGTTTGTATTAATTGGGCTTTTATGAGATGCCCATTATATGCCGTGTAAGTTCCATAATAGCAGGGATTTTCACCCTCCTTAAACTTAACAAACCTTACATCTTCGATCCCCATACTTTCTGCATCTGAATTTGGAAAGATGACTTTTTCATTGATTGGAAAATTTGCCGATGATTCTAATTCATAATTGGTACTAAGTATAGTTTTAAGAATATGAAGAGAATCAATTAAAGAAACATCAATTCTGAAAATTTTGTTTTCCTTAATAATTTTCATTGCCTCCGTATACGTAAACTTTTCAGGCAAAATATCTAATAACGAGAATTTAAATTCAGGAAAAAAGGCGCTGCGTTTTCTTATAAAATCTTTACTAAAACTTGCTTCATTATACTTTTTAAGGCTATAAAAATAGCCTGAGGATTCATCGAACAAAATATTGTTAAGTTCGTCCACGATTCCCGTCTTAAAAACAACTGAAGAAATATGCCCTTCACCAGTGGCTCTGAGGCTCATTAGAAATCTTTGTGATCCTGGCTGTAATCCTGATTGATCGGGATGAGTAACAATAGAAGGGTTAAATAATGCTGCAGCCTGAAAGGAATATTCTTTAGTAAAAAAAGCGCCAAGTAATAATTTTTTTTGAAAAGGAAATTTTGAAAGGATGGTTGCATCATCCCCCGATGCTATCTTATTAAAATGATTTATAAATGTTTCTTCAATATTTTTATGTCTCCCTGCAAATTCTTTTTTTATTTCACTCAAACAATCTTCAACAATTTTGTTATCTAAATTTTCAATCCGTTTAACGACATGCTTTACACGATCGTTTCCGGGCAATTGAAAAAATTGGGTTATTACCGCTTTAGGAGAAGCATAAAACCGAATATCTTTCCTTGTAATTTTCATAAATGAAATTCTTTAAATAATTAATCTTTTAACCCAGTAGAAGCCATACTTTGAATAAAATATTTTTGAAAAAATATAAAAGCAATCATAACAGGAAGCGCCAATAAAACGGCTGCTGCAACTTTAACCCCTAATTGTGCATCCGCCCGGCCACCTACGGCAAATAAGGTTACTAATTGCGGCATAGTCATCAACTTTTCATTCCTTATTACTATTAATGGCCATAGCACCTCATTCCATGAACCAATGAAAGATAATATCGCAACGGTAACAATTGTAGGTTTTATATTTGGCCATAAAATTTTAAAAATTATCTGTGTTTCATTGCAACCATCCATTCGTGCTGCATCTATCAATGCCTGTGGTAATCCCTGGAAAGCCTGTCGAAACATCAATATAGCAAATGCGCTTACCGCAAATGGAATAATCAGCCCAAAATAAGTATCTACCAATTTCAAATTCACAATGGTGATGTAATTAGGAATTAAAGTAACCTGGAAAGGGAGTGACATTGTAAAAACTATTATATAAAATATTAACTGCCTCCCTTTAAAACGCATTTTAGCCAAAGCATACCCCACAATCGAACCTGTAAAAATCACCAATAAGGTTGTAAAAGCTGCAACCAGAAGACTATTGAAAAGGGAATGCCAGATTGGAATTTTACCAATCATAGTTTCATAATTTTTCCAGGAAGGATGAGCTGGCCACAAATTCATAGTCCCTATTTCCTGCATATTAGCAAATGAAGCGCCTATCATCCATAAAAAAGGATATATAAATGTGAGTGCTGCGACTGAAAGAGCCACATATAAAAAAATTCTTTTTATGGTTTTATTCTTCTTCATTTTTTCAATTAACTAATCCTATATAAAAAAGTTTTAAGATTAATTTTCAAATCCTGCGTAACCGTAAACATGCAAATAAGAGGTATCTCAATTATCAAATTTTCTATTATCAAATTTTCTTTTTAAAATTATATTTCTTTTTCAATAATCCTTTTTTGAATAACTACAACACTCATAATCATTATTGCATAAAAGAAACCAAGCGTTGCTGAATAGCCCATATTGTAATATTGAAATGCCTGCTTATAAATGTACAACACAGCCGAAAGCGTAGAATTCAATGGTCCTCCTCCAGTCATTATATAAGGTTCAATAAATAGGTTAAAACCTCCAATGGTTGAAAGAATTACTACCATAAAAACCGTTGGATTGATCATAGGTAAAGTAATATGATAAAACTGTTGCCAATTGGTGGCCCCTTCCATTTTTGCCGCTTCATAATATTGGGTTGGTACCGTCTGTAATCCAACAAGGAAAAGGATCACATACAATCCTACATTTTTCCATGTAGCCATCACTGCTATCGAATAAATTGCGATATTAGGATTTATCAGCCATCCAACTTTGGTAAAGCCGATCGAAATCAGCATCCTGTTGATCAATCCAGAATCGAAGCCTAATAATTGTTGCCAGAGAATAGTAACCACAACCCCTGAAACAATAACCGGCATAAAAAAAGAAGCGCGAAAAAAAGCCGAAGCTTTAATTTTTTGATTTAATAAATAGGCCAGAAATAATGATATCGCCAACTGCAAAGGAATATGAACCAATAAGAATTGTAAGGTGTTAGTAATCGCTTTCCAAAACAGGCGATCATGGAATAAACGGGAATAATTTTTGAACCCAACAAAATGCATCGACGAAATAATATTCCATTTATTAAAAGTGAGAAAAAAACAAAACAATACTGGGAATACAACAAATACCAATACAAAAAGCAAGTAAGGAGAAACCAGCAAATAGGGCAAAAATTTGTTTTTTTTATACTCCTTCCCTTTTATTTTTACTGCTGTTACATTCATGAAAGTAGTTTAAAACATACGTGACATTTTCGTTGCCTGTTCGGCCATTTGCAACGATTCCACTGCATTATTCTCATCTATTTTTCTTTTATGGTTGTGATCCTTTATCCACTCCCATTGATCAGTGATCATTAATTCAAGCAATTGCTTATATCTTTGTTGTTTATCTTCTTTGCTTCCAAATTCAATTGTAATTTCTTTATCAAAGATTATATCCTTAAATCTTCCTCTAACTTTTTTATTTTCCGTTTGACCCTCACTGCCATATTCAATTTTTGGATCTTTTAAAAGTTTCTTCAAAGAATTTATCTGATCAAGAGTTAGTAATCCATGCAATTTCATTTTGACCGGTACCCATTCGTACAAGGTAATTTCACCGCGTTCAAATTCTAATCTGATTTCCTGCCTGTCCAAAATCTTTGGCTGATCAAATCCATGATAAAAATTTACTACTCCTTTTTTAAACATAACGGTTGCCTGTACACGATCTATAATTCTATGATTGAATCCCTCCCTATAAATTTGCAAAGAATTTACCATTTCTCCTTTCCCCAACCAACCTGAAAACATATCAAAGAAATGAACTCCATGTTCGATAAAAATCCCGCCGCTTTTGCTTATATCCCAAAACCAATGGTTGGCATCCAGAAACTCATCACTCGCATAATTTTCGAAAAATCCATGCAAAAAATTACCGAGAATATATTCTCCTATAATTTTATTTACTAAATCATACAATATATTATAACGCTGCATAAGATTTACTACATACAATAATTGTTTAGAAGCCGCTAATGATACTAATTCTTTTGCCTCGCCCAGATTAAGCGCTGCAGGTTTTTCGCATATAACGTGTTTGCCTGCAAGAAGCGCCATTTTTGATTGTTCATAATGCAAAAATGGAGGCGTCGCAATATAAACTAAATCTATTTTTTCATTTGAAAGAAAATCATTCAAATTATTAAATACAATTGTTTGTATTCTGTCTGCTAATTTTTTAGCAGCAGGTAAATTAATATCAGTTATGGCGATTATATTAACTCCTTTTATATTTAGAAAAGATTTTATAGCAAACTCACCAAATTCTCCTGCGCCAATAACTCCAATATTTAAAACTTTTCCATCCTTAGTATCTACCGAAGGAAATGAAGTAATTTGATTCTTTGAACTACTGGTATTTTTTTGATTTTTTATATTCAATTAAAAAAATTTAATTGTTTGTGCTTAATAAAACATTCACTTCCGATTCCGCGTCTCTAACCGCTTTTTCAGGAGTCTTTTTTCCATAAACAACACAAGCCTCATATTCCTGAGAGATAATATCCAATACTTCTACAATTTGCTCGCAATTGTCCACTCCTTTTAAATAAGGTATCTCCTTTGCAAAAGTGACCATCATGGGGTTTTGCATGAAGTAGTCGTGATAAAAACTATCAGTCTCCAGATTTTTTCTTCTTGGCATCTGCCCGGTTACCTGAAGTAATTGAAGGTCTCCCTCTTTATCAATAATAGTTTGAATAAAATTCCACGCAACCTGTGGATTTTTACAGGTATTAAATATGACAATATTTTTGGGATCACCATAGGTATATACAGGACCTATATGATCATCAGGAACCACTGGAGGATAATAATCAAAATCAAAATGCCTTGTGGGGATATTTTTTAAATAAGGAATTTCCCAGGGGCCTGTCCATTTGGTAGCAATCTTTTGTTCTACAAAGGGATCACTTGATGAACCAGAACCTTCTTTAGAAAAATAATCATTTGTATAAAGTGATTGTAAAAAACGAAAAACTTCAATCGCATATTTATTATTAAAGACCGCCTTATTATTTATTACTATTGATTTGCCATCAGAGGCAGCAAGGTATAAAGGATAAAAATTAAAAAGACGCTGATACCATAAAGGGCTTACTTCTGTATAACCAAATCTAATAGCTTTTGAATTATTCTTATTGTTTTCTTTAAATGTTGATGCATCTTGTAAATAAGTACTGTATGTTTTAGGTGGAGAAGTAATACCATTCGCAGTTAACAAACTTTTATTGTAAATTGTCATTATAGGGTTGACTTTCCAGGGAACCTGGTAAATGTGCCCGTCAGAAGAAGTAATCTCTTTGATAACATTACTGTCACACCTTTCTTTTATAAATTTTAAAAATCCTTTCAGAGTATCCATTGGAATTAGATCATGTGCCTTCGCATACATTTCTACACTTCCCTGCCACATATTTGCATAGATATCGGGGGTGGTTTTGCCTACAACGGCTGCGAGAATAACTTCTTCGCTTGATTGCCCTTCCGGAACGGGTTGAATATGAATCCGCTGGTCAGGATTAGTTTGATTCCATTTGTTGGTAATGTTAGTACATAGTTTTATTTCCTGGTTGTTGTTGGAACACCAGAAAAGAATGGGCTCATCCTTACCCTGGTGAGAGGAGCAAGAGGTAATGAAAAAAAGGATAACTATTACGAAATATTTATTCATTGGATGAACAAATAAAGATTACAACTTTTTTTGAAAAAAAATCTGATATTACAATAAACAAAAAAACCCCTGTCAGTTTCCCAAAAACAATACAGGGGGTTTAATGAAACAATAAGTGTTATGGGGTAACCTGTTGATTGTAAATCTCGGTTACCTGTGTCGAAGTTAATGCAACATTATAAATCATAATATCATCAAGATCTCCTGTCCAATATCCTCCCCACTCCACATAAAGGTTGCCATCTGTGCCATTGGAATCAAATAAATAAGCGTTATTGGGCAAATCTGACCCAATTGATAAATCTACCTGGGGACTAATAGTTTTCATAGCTCCTCTGAGATTAGTCCAGGTCTTTACCGGTGTTCCATCAACATAAAAAACTTCAGTACTATCACCATCATAAGTTGCAACTAAGTGGTGCCATGGTCCAGCGCCGGTAGTTGAACCAATTTGTATATCAAGAGCTGCATCGCGATCTATATCAGCAGAATCTGTATTTACTGTGAAAAACGGCCTAGTTGGCTGCATTTGAAATTTCCAACCATTCCAGCGACTTAAAGAAATCATATAGCAATCTGTACGATGATCCACTCTTCCTGCGGTATCCTGCCTTTCCCACAAGCTGACAGTTATTGCCTTAGGATTAAGTGAAGGACTATATGGAACAGTAATATGACCTCCGTTACTAAAGTGATAGGCTGAATTTTGATTTCCAAATCGATCAGCAGTAAGTGATGGAACTCCTCCTGGCACCACACCAGTTGTCAAAATAAGCCCGACTCCACCCTGGGGAGCTATGCAAGCCTCTAATGTCCCGTTGTGTCCATTACCCGAAGAGTCATTAGCATTCCCATTAAATTTCCAATAGGCAACAAGCGATGAAGCTGCAATTGGTGTTATCAAACCACTTTTGTAAGTAGCGATCGCGGCATTCAGATTGGCTGCTGCTGCAGTAATCTGAGCCTGAGTTGAAGTAGCGCTGGCCAAAACTCCTTCCCCTGAAGTTAAAGCACTTTGCAGCGTTGCCTGAGAACCCTTTGCGTATTGGCCGGGTTGTGTGCCTTCACTTGTGTTTGCAATGTACCATTTGGCAGAGTCAATTGCTGCTGCTAAAGTAGTCGTATTTGGCGGCGTAACCGGCGTCTTGGTTTTTTTACAAGAGTACATCATGACAATAATTGAAATCGCTGCTACCATCGTGATGGTCAAATACTTAAATTGATTTTTTTTTGTTTTCATTTTTTTTTATTTAAAATTTGTAATTGATAATTGAATAAATAATAAGATGCCTAATGAAGAGCCTTGTCAATATCTCTTTCACTTTGGGGGATCGGGAATGTATTATCTACAGAATAGGAAAATTGTGTAACTCCATCTCTGTTTATAAGTTGATTTACATAATCTGGTCCCAAATTAGAATTAGCACCATAGCGCATCAGGTCGAAAAATCGATGAAATTCAAATCCTAGTTCAACCCTCCTTTCATGTATTATTGCAGTTCTTACCTGCCCCTGGGAAATCGCAGGAATGTCAGGTAAGAGACCAGCAGGAATTGAACCATATCCATTTAATGTACTGTCATATAAATAACTTTCTCTTGCTCTTTTTCTAACCTCGTTTAGAGGAATCACCGCGGCGCTTATCTGTCCTAATTCATTAAGTGCTTCTGCATTAAATAATAATATATCTGCGTATCTTATGGCTGTATAATCACAATTACCCTGGCCGATAATGGGAGCTTCAGTAAGAGGTTGTTGGAATTTCCGGGTTAAATAACCTGTTTGTGGAGACCAGGAACTGAGAAAATATTCTCCATTATTCCAAAGAGTACTGTCGCGCCCGACGGTATAATCCAATCTTGGGTCATAAACACTATCGGATGTTTCTTCAAATTCATTTATAAAATTCTGGTTTGGCGCATCGCAATAATAGCCACCAACTATTTGCGGAGCAAACCACTGATTTAATGCATTTCCTACATTAGGCGTTTGGCCACCCAACATTTGTACTTCAAAAATAGATTCCTGGTTATTTTTATGCAATCCATCGAAATCCTGGGAATAAATTTTCATTAACTGATATTGTCCACTATTGATTACCATATTTGAATAGATCAAGGAAGTATCCCACTTTTCCTGGAACAGATAAACTTTGGCTAATAACGAAGCTGCTGCTCCACTTGTGGCTCTTCCAATATCAGCTCCTCCATAACTTGCTGGTAAAATTTTTAAGGCCGTCTTGAGATCCGGTTCAATCACAGCTTCATAAATCTCCTTTTTGGGAGACTGGGCAATTTGCATTTGAGCAGGAGTTAACGGAGTGAGAACCACTGGTACATCACCATAAATATTTACGAGTTTGAAATAATACCATGCCCTAAGAAATCTTGCTTCTCCTAATATCCGGCTGCGAAGGGCTGTATCCATGCTTATTGAAGGAACATTTGCCAACACAAGATTACAGTTGGTAATTCCTTCGTAGAAATTACTCCACTCATTTGACAAATGAGAGTTAGTAGCAGAATAAGAAAAGTTATCAATTGTTGCTGCATCCGGGCTTGCCGCCGGATTTCCACTCGCTGCATCATCTGAAGCAACATCTCCAAACACCCAAAGAGGGTTTGCCGTTCCACTTACAAATGTCAACTGCACATATGCGGCATTGATCGCCTGGATCGCATCATTAGAAGTTGTATAGTACTGGGAAGCTGAATAAACGCCCTGGATATCTTTATTTAAGAATTTTTTACAACTTAAACCTGCAAATAAGCTTAATGCGAGAAAAAGGCTGTTTATAGTTAATTTTCTTTCCATCATTTTACTTTTATTTTTAAAAATCAAGATTTGCCCCAATAATGTAGCTTTTGGCAGATGGGTAAGTTCCCCAATCTATTCCGGCAGCCACATCACTTGGATATTGCTCTACTTTTACATTATTACTGATATTCATTTCAGGATCAAGCCCTGTATATTTCGTAATCGTAATTAAATTATTACCTGTTACATAAAATCTCAAATTTTTCACGTGTAACCTGTTTATTAGTTGTTTTGGAAGTGTATATCCAATCTGCACATTTTTTAAACGGCAATACGAAGCATCTTCAAGAAAACGACTTGAGGGTTCTTTTACATTATTAGATTGGTCCAGCCAGGAAACAAGTGGCATAGTATTGCTGGTCCCTTCCCCATGCCAACGCTCATCATACACTCTTTGAGTTAAATTAAAAGGTCGGTAAAATCCTTCTATATCCTGGTTTACCTGCATATAAATTTTGTTACCATAGTTTCCCTGGATAAGTATAAACAGATCAAAATTTGAATAACTAAGAGTTGTGGTAAAGCCATAACTAAACTTTGGAATGGCGCTGCCTAAAAAGGTTCTGTCAGAGGGATTTATTAGCCCGTCACCATTAATATCTTTATATTTCACATCACCGGGCCTTATTCCAGGTCCCTGGTATGCTGAAGTAAAAATTTCATTTTGGTTTTGAAAAATTCCATCCATCTGGTATCCATAGAAAGAACCAATGGGATGCCCAACTGCGGTTAACGTTGCATATATTCCATCATCAATTCTGCCTCCCTGGATTGGCACTGGGAGGGAAAGTACTTTATTTTGAATGGTCGCAAGGTTTCCGCTAAAGCTATATCTTATCTTATGCTCATTGTTCATATACTTTGCATCAAATTCAAATCCCTTATTCTGGACACTACCATCATTAATGAAGGGCGGTTTTGCAGTTCCGCCAAGCATAGGTAAGGGGACTGCTACCAGTATATTGCTATTCACTTTATCAAAATAATCCACTGTTAAAGAAAGCTTATCACCAAAAGCACCAATATCCACTCCTATATCTTTTTGTGTGGAAGTTTCCCATTTAACATTTGTATTACCTAATGCTGATACGGAATATCCCTGAACTGGTGATTGTGGAGCGCCAAGTACATAATTACTTGTATTGCTTACAGTGGAAGCCCAAGGATAATCTCCAATATTTTGATTACCCAATTGCCCGTAACTGGCCCTTATCTTCATTTCAGACATCATCGGGAAAAGCTTAGTAAACCATTTTTGACTCATAAGGCTCCATGATGCAGCGCCGGAAAAGAAATTACCCCATCTGTCTGCGGGACCAAAGTGTGACGAACCATCCCGCCTCATCGTTCCGGACAAATAAAACTCATTTTTATAGTTGTAATTGGCATTTCCAAAAAATGATAATAAAGCCCATTGTCCTTCCGATTCATTGGCAGCTACTTGTTGAAAATTAAGTCCGTTTCCCAAAAATTCAAGGGAAGGGATTTGATTAGGAAAATTATGATCTGATTCTGCATTAGTAATAGTGGTATTTGTTATTGCTTCAGTTCCTAAAAGAACACTTAAATGATGAACATTGTTGAAAGTTTTATTATAATGAAAAGTATTATTCCAAACCATATTCTCACTAGTAGTTTGTAATTCCACCAATGAATTTGGATTATTGATCCTCCCTCCGGTGCCCCAATTCAGATTAAAAGTCTTATCTTTTGTTACATAAACATCCCCGCCAAAATCAGTCTTAAAAGTTAGATTTTTAAGTATTTTATATTCTGCAAAAACATCTCCAAATCCTCTGTATTGCGTTTCTGTATTATTGGTATTGTTTGCAAGACCAACAGGATTATAACCATCTCCGAAAAAGCCTGGATATTGAGGAAGATCACTATAAACACCAGGGGTTGAATATATAGGAATGGCAGGGTCTCTGAAAAGTGCGTAACGAACCACACTTCCTCCATTTCCACCCAATCCATCACCAGAACTTCCTAAAGCATTTTTGTCGTAATATGAAAATGTAAGATTAAGGCCAATTTTCAATCTATCAGAAACTTGTGATATTAATTTACTTCTTAGAGTGTATCGGTTATACCAGGAATTTAAAATAATTCCGTCTTGATGAAATGCATTGGCAGAAACAGCGTATTGTGTTTTTTCAGTACCGCCGCTTATAGAAATTTCGTGGTCCTGTTCAGGGGCAGTTCGAAAAATTGAGCCTAACCAATTCGTATTGGCCGTAGATATCGAATCCGGAATGGGAGATTTTCTTAACGGATTATTTGGGGAGAGAATCGAATTGTCATTTTGAACCATCTCATTGTAAAGTGTTTTATATTCCGGAGCGTTCACCATAGGTGTTAAAAAACCATGAGTTTGTATACCGGCATAAACCGAATAGTTAATCGATGTTCTCCCGTTTTTGCCATTTTTGGTAGTAATAATTACTACACCATTAGACGCCCTGGCACCATAAATAGCGGCCGAAGCAGCATCTTTCAAAACAGTGATTGAAGCAATATCATCGGCTGCCAAAAAATTGATTCCGTCCTGGGTAGGAACGCCGTCTATGATATAAAGCGGATCATTATTATTAATAGAACCAACACCTCTTATGCGCATGGCAATCCCATCTCCCGGTTGCCCTGTAGATTGTGTAATACGAACTCCAGAAACTTGTCCCTGCAAGGCCTGATCTGCAAAACCAATCGGAATTTTAGCCACATCCTGAACATTTACAGTGCTGACTGCTCCTGTAATATTAGACCGTCTTTCGCTCTGGTAGCCTACAACCACTACATCATTGAGCTGAGTATTAAGAATAGATAATTTTATATTTAAAGATGCACGGCCATTAATCGCAACTTCCGTTGGGTTATATCCTACAATACTAAATGAGAGTGTTCCATTTTCAGGGGCATCAATAGAAAATTTACCTTGCGAATCAGTTTGAACAGCCACTCTACTTCCTTTTAAAGATACGGTCACCCCCTGTAAAGGAGCCCCTGATTTATCAGTTACCAGGCCTGTTACCGGGGATAACTTTTCACTCAAAACATTACTTTTTTTTAAAAAAGAATCCGGTCTTACCAGGATAACATTTTGCTTTTCTGTAAATCGAAGTCCAGTCTGCCGTGAAATAAGTGTAAGCACATTTTTTAAACGCTGCTTGCCTTTTATAAGTTTTACTTCTTCAGAAAGATTAATATCATTCTCATCGTAAGCAAAAGAAAAAGTAGTTTGTTTCTCAATACTCTTAAATATATTATTGACTGTTGCGTTATCATAACTTATAATAATATACACATCATCCAATGTTTTGTTTTTCTCAGCATAGACTTTTACAGAATTTAAATAGAATAACACGAACAAAGCGCTGTAAACAATTTTTGTACAAAATGAAACCCTGTAAATTTTATTCATACTACATTATTTAAAAAAAAATGATAACTCTTATTTGATTAAGATAGTATCTCTATGAACTTCATAGGATAAATTCTTGATCAGACATATATTTTCTACAATTTCCTTTGCAGAAGAATTTTTAAATTCCCCTGTAAAAAGAAAGGTCTTTTTATCGCTCTTATTCATTAAAGTAATTCCGTAAACAACTTTAATTTTAGCAGCTATTTCTTCAAAGGTGGATTTCTTGAAAGACAAACTTTTTGAAGCCGTTTCATCCATTTGGTTTTTGTATAAATATTTTCTGTTTTTAACATAAACCGCTCTTTCATTAGGAACTAATAAAATAGATTGTTCCGGCTGCATATTTGAGTTCATAATTTGTACCCTTAATTTACCTTTCAATAATTCCACAACGATTGCCGAATCTCCAGATTTTCTAATATTAAAGACAGTACCTAATACAGTAGTAACAATATTTTCAGTATGTACCTTAAAAGGAAGATGCAAGTTCCTTTTTACGCTAAAATGTGCATCGCCACTCAAAAAAACATCTCTTTCTTTTTCACCAAAATTTAATGGAAATTTTAAATTGCTATGAGGCTCAAGTGAAACAATGGTGCTATCACTTAAAGTAATAATCCTCTGAAAATTACTATTATTAACAATTTCCGTTAATTTATAAGACCGATTTTTGGAAGGTTTTAAAAACCAAAAACCACATGCAAAAATGAATATTAAAAGAACAATAACATATTGCATCTTCCTATTTCTTTTTCTATGACCCAATGGTTTTAAATTATTCATAGTAAAAAGTCCTGAAAAAACTCTTGGTATACGTATTGCTTTTTTAATTTTATTATATTCTTCCTTATACTCCTTTTTGGAAATGGATAAAGACAAAGAATCAATTATTTCAATAGCATCATTCGCCATTATCAATTTTTCGGGATGAAGTAAAAACCATTCTTTCCAAAATAAAGTATCTTTTTTATTTGAATTAAAATGGTAATTAATAAAAGTTTCATCCGCAACGAAATCTTCAACCCTATAATTAATAAGAAGTATTTTATCCATAAGCCGCACTTATTTTTGGGAAATATTTAAAGTTTTATTATTTTTTTAATCAAGCAAAAAACAAGTTCTTATAATATAGTGTTAAACTTGTGTAGTTTTTACCGGGTTTTTAAAAAAAAATTGTCATAAATTCTCTTAAGCGAAGGATAGCCTCATAAACTGTATTATAAACTGTGCGGTTTGATAATGAGGTTTTATTGGAAATTTCCTCATAGCTGAGGTTTTCGAAGTATTTTAACCTTATGATTTCAAGTTGTTTTTTTGTTAGATTATTTAAAGCACGTGTAAGTTTATCTTTTTTTTCTTTTGAATCCTGATATGCGATTAGCAATTCATCATAAGACTTTTCGTTGTGTTCAAGACTATAAAAGTATCCCCCGATAGCATTTTCTTTTCTTTTCCTGATTAAAAAAAGTTGGATTTTTCTCCTGATCCAGGTACAAAGGTAAGAGCGAACGTTTTTAACATTAGGGTTTATAGTAGTCCTAGTATTCCAAATTTCAAGAAAAATGCTCTGAATACAATCTTTGATTAGCTCTTTATCATAGCATAAACTTAAGCCATAAGAAAAAAGTATTTTATAATTTTCCTGGTAAATATTAAGAAAGGCTTTTTTATCCCCTTCTTTCATTTTTCCCCAATTATTATCATTTAAAGCCATACTTTTTTATATCCTACAAAAAATACTTTTGGAATAATTCTTCACATCACAAGGTAAAGAATCTAAAAATAAACTAAAATATTTTTTAGGTAAAACAATAGCTTTAAGGATAATATATATATTACTCCAATTAACTTTTATCATATTGATTCTTTTGTCTTTTGTTTTGCATCATGAAAACAATGTCTGGCTACCCAACTCAAAAATCAACATTTAAAAATTCATCTTTAAAATTAAGCTGAATAATTTCGTTCGCCATCAGGAAAAGATTTTTATTTGATCTTACTTTTACTAAGAGATTTTCATCCTTCAAATAAAGATAATTCAAATTGAAAAGGATTCCTTCTTACCAGAAATGAAATATCTGGTAATTAAAATGAAAAGTCTATTTATGTAATGACAACAGCAATAATAATTTATCAAAATCGGAGTTCATTGTTTTCTGTAATTCTTTTACCAAGCCTTCAATTTGAGTATTTGTTGTTTTGGGATTGTTAGAATTTTTCGCTACTAAGTCAAGTGAAAATCTCTCTCCAAAGATTTCTTTGGCAGCAATTTTTCTGGAATACAAATAATTAACTAAATCGAATACTACATTAATGTTTCCTCCTATACCGTTTTCAATGCGCGACAACAATACCTGCGAAGTATTGATTTTTTTTGCCAGTTGCGATTGGTTCATTTGCAGGATATTCTCCCTCACCGCCTGAACTCTTTTTCCAAATTCAATCATGTCCAACATAGTAATAGTTTTAATTTTTTTGGATTTTAATAAAAATTCCTGAATTACAGGTTTTCAATAGTATAAATTCCATCTTTTCGTTTTCAATTTTATCTTTCTTCTTTCTTTGTTTTACTAAAATTAATTTGTTTAAAATCTTCAGCAGAAGGTAATTTCCCTTTTAATTCTTTCGGTAGGTTCTTGCTTAGTTTGTATTCCGCTACTCCAATAGGTTTGGATGCTGTCTTTAAGGCGTATTCTACTTCTAAAATATCTTTATAAGGTACGAGCAGAATACCGATGGAAGGTTTATCATCAGACTGCTTCAATTGTTCATCCACCAGTTGCAGATAAAAATCAAGTTTACCTACGAACTCCGGTTCAAATTCAGAAACCTTCATTTCTACGGCAACCATACATTTAAGTATTCGGTGATAAAAGAGTAGGTCTATAAAATAATCCTTTTTGCCTAACGTAAGTCTATACTGATTTCCAATAAAACAAAATCCATAGCCCAATTCCATCATGAGACGTTTCACCTTTTCCACCATTACTTTTTCCAATTCTCTTTCAGTAATTGGTTTGATAACGTCTAAGAAGTCAAGGCTGTAAACGCTTTTAATACTTTCCCGCGTTTGCTCCTGTAAATGTTGAGGAAGAGCGATTGTAAAATTATGCTGCGATGGATTCACCAAGTGATCCTGGTAAGCATCTGCCTTAATCTGATGTAATAAAACCGAGCGGCTATATCTATTCCTGACGGTGCTTTGCAGATAATAAATTCTGGCATTTAAATCTTTGACTTTTTGAAGAATCAAAATATTGTGTCCCCAGGGAACTTCGGAAATAAGTTGTTTTAGGTTTAAGATATTAATGCCTTCTATATCTGAAACAGGCTGCTTCAGTTTTAAGACATTATCATTATTCAAATCTGAAACAGGTTGTTTCAGATTTGAATAATCATCAACCAACTGCCTCATCAACCAAAGATTTCGTGGAGACCAACTGACACCTTTGCCAATGTGATGTTGCAAATCATTGCTCAGTTTTTCCACAATAGATTTTCCCCAACCATACTCCTGTTGCATTTTCAAAATTAATTCGCCTATATTCCAGTAAAGTTGGTTATTAATAGATTGTATACTTTGCACAGCCACGGTACGGTGATTCTGAACCATCGTAACAACGTCTTTTAAAAAACGCTGATAAACTTCCTTCGAAATATTTTTGTTATCTTTCATAATAACATAATCACTCAAACTATATTCTGTGAATGTAAGGGAGTTGATTCTAAAAATTTTAATTTTCGATGTGACAAATATAATTATTAAAAATCCACGAAATAAAGGCTTAAAGTGTTAAGATGTATTTGGTAGTTGTTTTTAAGTATTCTCCCCCTTTTATTCCCATAATAAAAAGCGCCTGTCAAATTATAAACGGATTATAGGCTGTAATGAAGTGTGCGGAATGCATGCCTGGAAACGGTTTAACTTTTGCATTTTCAAGGAGCTATGCGCAAGCGATATGAAAAAATATTTTCTTTTTTTCATTCTGCTTGTGGAGGAAAAGGAAGCGCAGAATTTGCGTTACGGATTGGAATGAAAATCCCTGTCTTCTGACAGGATTGTAATATAAAGCCCTGCCTTAAGGAACGCCATAAAATAAATAGCTTTTAACTTCCGTCTTTACTTCATTTTAAGGCTGTGATTTTTACTTTCATTTCTTTCCCGTTTTCTTTTCCCGATATTAATTATCTGTTTTATTATTTTAAAAATTAAAATAATCGATATTAAAGAGATCAGGATTATTTCAAAATAGTTATTCATTTTATAACATAATTTAAAAATTTCTTTTCAGGCAACATGCTTGTTGTGGCTCTTCAATGTCATTTTGCTGGCTTGCCATTACTTTTTTAGATTCGTCAACCTCCTTTGCTTTAGCGATGATGATACTGTCTATCTCCATAAGCCTTTCTTTTTTAGAATTCAATTCTTCTTTGTACGGAAACATAGAATTGAGTTGCTTGGAATACTCCTCCATATCTTGTTTTTCCTTTTCGATGTTTCGGGAAAATCTTTCCATATCCTTTGGCATATCAAGTATGGCCTGCTTTATTTGTAAGCCTGCTGCCATTTCTCCAGTGGGCAATTCCTTTGTTTCTCCTATTTTATCGTTTAAAGGAGACATCAATTCACGGCTTACCTGTTTTCTATTTTCTAAAAAGCTATGCTCCACTTTTCCTAAAACTTTGAAATTCCAAAGTTCTCCTAATACAAACTGGTGTCCTGTGGGTTGATACTTTTTAGCATGTTCGGCTTCTGATATCATTGCCATTCCAAACTCTCCAACTTTGCTATAGTAATGGCCCGCGACTTTTGCTAAAAAAATAAATTCTCCCTGCTCACCTTTTGGAATGGATTCTAATAATGGAATTGTTTTCTTTAAAATGGTGACTTGTTTTTCAAATGCTTTTATTCTTGTTTCGGAATGCCGGATATTGTTTTCAAAATCATATTTTTTTGATTTAAAAGATTTTTCCAGTTGGGTTAATTCAGTGATTCTTTTTTGAAGATTTGCTTTTTCTTTAAACACAGGATCGCCGGATAATTCAGCGGCCATGCTGCCCATGTCCACATCTTCTTCAATATCCTTTACAGTCCTCACATCAGCGTTGGCGGTGGTTTTCAACTGAGCAATGAACTTTGCTTTTTGTGAAACCGTATTGTACATGCTCGCATCAAGAGTGCGTTCAGTAGCATAATAAAAGGCTTTTACTTTATTATTGAGATATTTTTTTGCTACTTCATTTCCCTGTCTTTCAAACCTTCCATTCCTTTGTTCTATATCCGAAGGCCTCCATGAAATATCCAGGTGATGCCCTGCAACAGTCCTGTTCTGCACATTTACTCCGGTGCCCAGTTTTTTTGTAGAACCTAATACGATTCTGATGTCGCCTTTATTGACGGATTCAAATAAATCTTCCTTTTGTTTCCGTGTATTATAGCTATGAATAAATACTATTTCTTTTTCAGGAATGCCTTTATCTACCAATAGCCTTTTCATTTCCGAATAAACATTAAAATTTTCCGATGCATTGGCTTCTTCCACAAGGTCAGCAACTTCATTATTGGTAAGTTTTAAAACCTCATTAATCTTTGCTTCAATGTCTTCCAGCCTGGGCCTGGATTTTTTTTCATAATAATCTTCGCCGAATATTTCCAATAAGTCAGCCTGGGGAATATCACCTGACAAATGTTCAAAGAGGTTATCTATTTTATTGTTGCTTTTGGGGGTTCCAATGTCGCTAAAGATTAATTGCGTTCCTTTATATGAATTGGTTTCAAAATAAATTTGGGCGATGTTTTTTGAGGCTTCTATTAGTTTGGTTCCGGGTGAATAGGAAGGATCAATCAATCTCGGGTCGAGGCTTAATTTTTTTGCAAAATTGATGGCTAAAAGAGCGAAAGAGGGGTTTACTCCTTTTTGATCATCGTAACCAGCAGTAAGCCCTAATTCTTCAGCAAAATCATTCCCTTTTGAATTAATAAAATCCTGTAATTTTTCTATAAGTTTCAGCTGAGTGTCCGAGGGTTGTATTTTAATGAGCGTATGTTCTGCTTTAGGCTTATCGAGAGTAAGATTATTGTTATTGCGAACGTCTGCAATTTCCCGGTAAATGGTTAGCAGTTCAGGAAGGTTGGCAAATTCACGAAAGCGGTGAACTTCTTTAAACCTTCCCATATAATATTCAAGGTCTGAATAGTCATTAGCAAAATTGGCGGCCCACCTGTCGAAGCTGGTGATTCCAGTCTCCTTCATTTTATTAGGCCGCAGATATTTAAACAACAAGTACAGTTCTGCCATCGTATTGCTTATAGGTGTTCCTGATGAAAATATGATTCCTTTGTCGGCCTTGTACAAATTTTGCAGGTATCTGCACGCTACCAGCATATTAAAAGCTTTCTTGCTTCCAAGGGGATTTCCTAAACCTCTGACATTTTTTTTCGTTGTCGAAAACTCCAGGTTTTTAAATTCCATGCTTTCATCTACCATTAAAAAATCAATACCTAATTGCGAAAAATCAAGTACGCCCTGGTCCTTCGGGGTATCTGTGAGTGCTGCTATTTTTTGTTCATATTTATATAATCTTGTTTCCAATCTTTTCTTTTCCTGCTTGTCTTCTGTGTTGCTCATTTCGTCTTTAAGAACGTTAGTCAGTTCTTCGATTAAAGATACCTGTATGTCCACCGGTTGATTGATGCGGGTGAACTGATCGTGTGATAAAATGATCGCATCCCAATTGTTTGTAGCAATATTGTTCAAAAGACGTTTGCGGTTGGATTTTTCAAAATCCTTTTCGTTTGGAAAAAGCACTTTTGCCAACGGATAAGCTTTTTTAAATTGTTCGTAGAGTTGTGGTATCTGGCTTTTCAACCCAATTATCAAAGACTTGTTGGCCATACCCAACCTGCGCAGTTCCATTGCAGTGGCTACTTGTATTAGTGTTTTTCCAGCGCCTACCATGTGGTCATTAATGCCACCCAATTGCTGAATATTACGGAAGATGGCATCCTTTTGATGTGGGCGTGGTGTAAAACCTATCAATCCCGGGAAAGTCATGTGTGAACCGTCGTAAGTCCTTAAAATTGTATTATTGAATAGTTTGTTATAGATGCCAGCTAAATGTTCTCTGCGGTTGTAGTCATTATATTTCCAATCGTCCCAGGCGCTTTTTATTTTACGATAATTCTCTTTAGCCAGTTGGGTATCTTCCGGGTCAAATTCAGTTCTTGTTTTGCCAGGTTCTATTTCTACTACGTAAGTAACCTTTGGCTCCATACCGTTTAGCGCATGATTCAAAATCCATGCAGCGCTTTTCCTTTTGGTTGCAAAAGTTGCCACAATACCTGACCGGTCATGAATGTTCACTGAGTAAGAATCAGCGCTTTTTGAAAAATTGAGTTCCAACTGATCTGTTTTCAAAAGTGCCTGCAGGAACTCATGGATATAATGCTGCGGTATCCATCTTGCATGCATAGGGCTATAAATATCAATAGCCGAAATTGGTTTTGGTTGCACCTTTTCAAGCTGCTCCACATTGTTGAGGAATTCAGGGTTTGTTTCTGCAAATACTTTAGCCAATTTTAATTTATCTACTACATTTCCTGAGAGATATTCTTCTTTGGTAAGATGGTTACCGTTTTCATCCTTAAAAATAAAAGTAGCCTCTCCTTTTTGTGCCTGCATAATTTCTTCATAAGTCTTGTCCATCAATTCGGATACATAATTCATTTGCAGTTTGCCGTATTTTTGGAGACTGAGCGTAATGGCATCCTGTATGTTATCGGTCTTGTGTATCTCTCTTACAGGATTGATGGTTCTCTTAAATAATATATCAGAGGGGGATATTTTTCCTGTTATTTTATCTTTGTGCTCCAGCGCCGAAACAACATATTTATCAGCATCTAAATCGGCGAGTTTACTGTTGTTTTTATCTAAGATATTTCCATATTTAAAAACAAATTCTTCATAAGTAGCTTTCAGGTTAGCCCGGATGTTATTGAGCGCCATATCACTGTAGCCACCGGATTCTTTAAAAATGAGTTCTTTGGTTTTTTCTCTCAAAGATTGTATGTACCAGACTTTGGGTAAGTCGTCTTTGCGGATTCGGACATTTTCAACAACACGGTAATAGAAATCAGAAATATTGATACCATTATTTTTTAGTGTTTCTTCATCTTTCCAGCTAAGATTTTTTCTGTTATGGCGAATACTTCCCGGGTCTAATCCCAATGCTCGTATTTTGTTATCGAGTTCTTCATTGATATGAAATTTATCGGAAATAATTCCCACAGAGCCATCCTTCATGACTATCAGGTTTCCGATATTATCAAACTGGTTCAGTTGGATATATCTTTCTACCTCCACATTTATTACTTCTGATTTATTTCTTTGTATTTTATTACCCAGTAAAACCGGATTTTTAAAAAGCTTGTCTGTTATTTTATTGATCTCTTCTCTTAGATTGATTTCTTTATTTCCTTTAAGATTAAATTCTTCTTTGCTGTACAACCCGCCAAATTCTACCTGGCCAATCATGTGTGAAGGATGATCAAAAAAATATTCATTGTAACTAATAATACCGGATTGATTGTTATGATCTGTAAAGGGGTTTGATTTGACATTGAGAAAATTATTAGATTGTTTTTTCTCTTCCTCCAGGTTAAATTTTCTGAGAAATATAATATCTGAAACCACCTGTGTACCAGCATTGGCCTGGAATGCATTATCCGGTAGCCTTATCGCTCCACAGAATTCTGCGGTGTCATTTATCAAATCCCTGATGTCTTTATTCTGTTGACTATCGAGTGTATAACGGCTGGTAATAAACGCTAGTATGCTGCCGGGTTTGGCAAGCAGTATGGATTTAGCGAAGAAGTAGTTGTGGATGTTACCAGAAGCTTCTTTGTAACGTTTGTCTTTTAATGCGGCTAATTGATTATCATAAATAGGGACAGCGCCGAAAGGTATATTGGAGATGGTAAGGTCATAATGGTTTTCTGGGAGGTTTATTTTTTCAAATCCCGTGATATAAGTTTCTGCTGTTGGAAAAAGTCTTTGTAAAATTTTACCGGTTGTCCTGTCCATTTCAATGGCAGTAACTTCCGAACTGTTGGCCATGTCCACCGGCATCGCTGCCAAAAAATTTCCAATACCGGCAGAAGGTTCTAAAATATTTCCACCTTTAAATCCTGCTTTTTCTACTCCATCATAAATAGCATTGATTATTTCATAAGCAGTATAATGAGCATTGATAATGCTTCGCTTGGCAGCGGATAATAAGCCCTGGCTGCCATCCTCATCTAACCTGGTAAATCGATCATAGACATCACTCACACAACTTCGCAATTCAATGTCAGAGGCCGTTTTCCAGAGTGCGTCAATATTAGGATCTAAAAGAATTTCTTTTAATCCACCCCAGCCTACATATTTGGCAAGAGTGACTTGTTCCTCAGGAGTTGCATTTCTGTGTTCTGTATCTAATTTTAAAAGAAGATCCAGCGCCGCTATATTATCGCGGTATTTATTTTTTTTTGAGAATGATTTGTTTTCGTAAGGAGCGGAAAGACTGTGGAAGTTGGTAACATCCGTTACGGGTTCTTCAATCGTTTTTTCTTCGGAAATGTTTTTAGTTATCCTGGCTAAGACACCTGCAGCAATACCATGCAATTTTTGTTCATAAAAATCTCCATTGGTATATTCTGGTTGGCTGACAATGCTTTTGTAAGTATCAATAATATCTTTGGAAATCTGTGGAGAAGTAGGGTAATTTTCATACCAAAATTTCCTTTTTTCGCCTCTTTCGCCTAAGCTTTCTCCAATAGATATTAAGGCGACGTATTCCAAACCTTCCGTTGAAAAAAGCGCTTCATTTTTATTTTCAATGTCTGGTATGTCAATGGAATCAACTTTAAAGTCCATCAGAGCTTCCAAAAAAGTCAGCTCAGCCCTGCTGCTTTGGTCAATTCCGGCCATTCCAATTCTTCTGCTTCCGTCTCCATCATCCCATTGTCTATGATGTGATGGTTCATCTGGTCGTAATATTTTTTCGTAATCTTCATCAGGAACGGAATCAACTTTTCTGATTGTTTCATCTGTAAAAATCGCTTCTGTTGTTGTTCCTTCAACATCTCGTAAAGTACCCTCCCCTTCCACGGAAGTTGCGACATCAATTCGGTTTCCTCGTTTGTCAGCATCAGATAATCCTGGCCGTTTTGTGTTGTTACTTTCTGATAAGTCTCTTTCATGATTTTTGGTTTTTAAATTATTTGATTGCTTTTCTTTTTGAAAATGGTCAATTACACTTTTCCAGTTCTTATCCAACAGGTTGTCATTACCGTAATTCTTGTGAGTAACTACCTCATCAAAAAAAGACAACTGTAGAGGGTTGTAATTTTGCTTTTTCTTCATTGTAAAATAAGCATTTCACGGCAAATAAAAATATGAAAAATATTTTCAGAATCTTACCTTAAAACCGCGGTCATTCCGTTCTTTTAATTTTTCAAGGGTTTCACATTTTTCGGCATATATTTTCAACACACCTTCAGGAAGATCACGCCAGTTAAAATTAGCTTCATACATTGAATCATCAAGAAGGGCTTTTCCAATTTTTTTAGTGTCAGAAAATTCTGAATCTGCCGGGTATAACCCTCCAATAATATCGATTAACTTTTGCTTTTCCATTTTTAAGAAATTTCTGTTTTTTGGAATTTCTGTTCAAATTCAAACCCTATTTGCCAGTCTTCTTTTAAAACTAAATAGGCGCTAAACTCTTTTCCCGCCTTACTTTTAAATCCTTTAACGAAAGAAGATTTTCCCTTTTCAGCAACCTGCCGTACCGTATTTTCAGTTATTTTTTTCCCGGCGATCAATTTCCATATTGTAAATGTGCAACCTTCATTAGAAGATAAGTCTGCATTTTTCTTAGGATAATTGCTGCAGTAATAGTTTTTTTCAGATTGTTTCAGTTCTCCGTTTTTGCATTTGGGACAATGAATAGCCGCCTTGTTTGTTTCCTTTAGGCCAGCGCATTGGAGTGATCCTCCCATTTTTAGGATATCCTCTGTAATAAGTTTTGTATAATCAATAATATCCTGCATGAACAATTCAGGATCCTGTCTATCCTTGCTGATTTGCTCCAGCCGGTTTTCCCAATTACCCGTCAGCTCTGCTGAGGCAATTGTTTTATTTTTTAATAAAGAATAAACAGCCAAACCTTTGGGAGTAGGAATAAGAAACCGCTTTTGTCTTTCAACATAGTTTCGCTTGATTAAAGTTTCGATGATGGAAGCTCTTGTTGCTGGTGTTCCCAATCCACATTCTTTTAGCACTTCTTTTGCAGTTTCTTCCAAAATATCTTTGCCACAGGTTTCCATAGCGAGTAATAAAGAGCCTTCTGTATGAAGAGGTTTCGGCTTCGTCATTTTAGATAACAACTCTGCAGAAATTTTCGCAATGGATTCATGTGGAATGAGCTCAGGAAAGATTTGTATTTCTTCTTCGGAATCCAGGTCTTCAACATCTTTAATTCTGGAAACTTTTTTGACGGCCCTCCATCCCAGGTTACTCTCTTTAATGATGCTTCCAGAAGATTTGAATTCCTCCCTGGCACAGTCCAATTGAATATTAGTTACCGTTTTAATACAGGAAGGAGAAAATGCTTCTATCATTCTGCAGAGAATAAGATGATAAATTTTATTCTCCTTTTCACCTAAGTTTTGGGGATAATTTTCAGTGATTAAAATCGCATGGTGGTCTGTAATCTTTTCAATATTGACGCATCTTTCATTTAACTCTTTAGCTCCTAAATCAGCAGCCAGGTTGCCGAAGGTGGCATCTTTTTGAGCTACTTCTAATAGTCCAGGAATTTTCTCAAAAATATCCTCAGAGATATAGCATGACCCGGTGCGAGGATAAGTTATCAACTTTTTTTCATAAAGTGATTGAGCTAATTTAAGTGTTTCGTCTGCAGTAAATTCGCAGTATTTATTCGCATCCCTTTGGAGTGTAGTTAAATCATATAAAAGCGGAGCGTTCTCAGTTTTATCTTTTTTGAGTAAGGAAATCACTGTGGCCTTCTCCGCTTTTTGTACTACACTGAAAGCATTTATAGCTGTTTCTTTATTTGTATAATTTTGACTTGTGGCGCTAAACTTCTGCCCTTGCTTTTCAAGGGTTATGCGAAAATTGAAAAATGGTTCTGAAATAAAATTTTTATTTTCATTGAATCTTTCACAAAGAATGCTTAAGGTCGGTGTTTGGACTCTTCCCAATGAAAACCGACTTAGGAAAGCTGCACCAATCGTCAGTGCCCGGCTTGCGTTCATGCCTACGAGCCAGTCTGCTTCACTCCTGCATCGTGCGGACTTGTAGAGATTATCATAATCGCTGCCTTTTTTTAGTTCTCTAAATCCTTGTTCAATAGCCGCTCTTGTAAGGGAAGAAATCCAAAGCCTTCTAAAAGGTTTTGTGCAATGAAGATGCTGATAAATAAGTCTGAATATTAATTCGCCTTCGCGGCCTGCATCTGTTGCAACAATAATTTCTGAACATTGAGAAAACAAATCATCTATTACAGACAATTGCTTTTGAATACCTCTGTCTTCTATAAATTGTTTTTTAGAAGAATCCCATTTCTTTGCAGGCTGTATTTTAAATTCTTTGGGAAGCATGGGTAAATTATCTTTCGTCCATTCTTTCCATCCATACTCTTCCGGTGGGCACAATTCAACTAAATGCCCAAAGGCCCAGGTAATAGCATATTCCTGGTTGCTTATATATCCATCATGTTTCGTATGGATATGTAGTACTTCCGTTATTTCTCTTGCCACCGAAGGTTTCTCAGTAATAATTACTTTCATAAGATTTTTTTGATTTCTCAATAAATTTTCATGTATAACCGGTATACATACACGATCATCTTTTCATTCCGGGGGATTGAACTACTTTCATAACTGGTCTTATATCATGTTGCTCTTTTGAAGTTTGTGTTTGAGAATCCTGGTTTTTATTCAATGCAATATTGTTGTGAAACATTACTGATCCATCCTGGTTGTAGACGCTGAGATTCTTGAACTGTGGATTAGCGGAAATAAATTTTGGACTTTCTTCGCCATTTTGTATAAAGGTTACCGCTTGTGAATTTCCTTTTTTTAAAGAGTTCATTAATCTGTCGGCTGCTTCAGGCGATTCCATTTCTTTGACAGGATATTTTGACAATGTTTTCTCCAAATCGAATCCGTAATTTTCACCAAAGATTTGAAAATCCCTGTTTCCTTTTTCACTGTTAGCTTCAGATGGTTTTAGTTTTACCCACGCATTGTAGGTTAGGCCCTCTTTGTTAGTCAGGTCTTTATTTACTGCCCTGCCGGAAAGTAAATTGAAGGCTTCTTTTGCTGTAATTCCTTTTCCTTTGTTGATATAAAATTTTTGACTTTCGTTGATATCCTCCGACAGTCCTTTTAATTGTGCGGAATAGCTGTTTAAAAAGTACATGCTGCTTTCTTTGCCTTTACTAAAGTGGAGTGCGAAATCAACTTCCTGCTTTTTTTCTGAATTTAAAGGGGAATAGAATTCTTTTGAAATTGGAAAATCAATTTTATCTCTCCCCTCTTCCATTGCATCTTTTAGCGCGTCACTATGCCCCTCGCCAAAACCGAGGTACTTAACCTGGTTATTGATATAATCCAGGTTCTTTTGAAGATAGTTCTCTTCATTGTTATTTAATTCTGTACTTTGACCAGTAAGGTTTTCTTCGTTTAATGTGTTTTGAGTGTTCATGATTTTTGTTTTATTGGTTATATAATTGGTTACTATTTCTTTGGCAATTGCTGTATCATTATTTGATCTCTGATTGCTTTCCTGAACCTCTTCTGAATTTGGATGGACGTAGGAAGTATATCGGGTTAAATTGTTTCCATCATATCTGATTTCGCTAATTTGATTCTTCCCAAACTTTGCCTCTTGAATGTCAGCCATATTCCTTATTTGTAATTTGACATCTTCTGGTAAGTTCTCATAATAGAAATTAACTAGTCCTCTATCCGAAATATGTGCAATGGTTTTATAATCGTCATTTTCAATTTGAAGTCTGTTCCAAACAGTAACGCCACTTCCTAACCGACCAAACCCTAAGTCATATTCGGTGTTCCCATTTCCCGTTTTATTTACTTTATAATTTTCCTGGTTTTCGTATAACCGTCCTTGCTCCATTAAGGACTTGTATTTTTCGAAAGTCTGGCAAACGAATTCGCTGCTCTCACATTCAATAACGTCCATAAGACCTATTTCCAGATTTTTTAAATCAGTCCGTAAATCCCGGTAAAAGGCTGCATTGTCACTTTTGTTAGTGTAGGCAATTACACTTGTTGCACCAAATTTTGATACCAGGCCGGCTACTTCTTTATAGGCTTTATTTCTATCGTAATTTGTTGCAAAAAAATTTCCCACGATTTCATTCTTCGTAGTGAGTAAAAGATAACCGGCCTTTTCACCCGAACTAAATTTTTGTTGTGAAAGAAACCGGGCAGCATCATCAGGGGATTGGATTCTGGTATTTATTGGTGATTGTAAAAAAGCCTGTTTATTAAAAGAAAATACTCCGATGTTTTTTTCTATTTTTGAATCATAAGAGGGAAAACCTTCTCTTACTACCGAACTATCATTTTCATCAAATTGCAAATAATTTCCGCTCACCAGGTTAATGATGATTGCATTTACCATAATTCCCATTGGCTCAAAACCACTTTTTAATTTTGCAACAATATTCATATCGGCAGTGGAGGGCTTCAAACTTCCTGAAGGATGATTATGAACCAGGTAAATCTCTTTGGCTTTTAATCTTTGTGCTGCGTCCACCATGATCCGCGGATCAATGATGGTAGCATTTATTCCACCCATACTCAGCCATTGGACGGACGGCCTTTTTTCCTTATCAATATAAACGGCAAAAGCGTGTTCAACGGCTTCGCTTTCTAACTGCCGGAATATGAAGGCGACATCAGCGGCGCTATTTATCTTATTGTCCCTGGCGGTAAATTCAAACATCCCCACTTCTGAATATTTGCGCTCGACAATTGCAAATTCACCCTTCTTTAATTTAGGAGCCAGGGATCGCCCTGAATTTCCTTTTTTCCATATTTTTCCGGATCCGGCTTTGTGATCCAATCTTGCATCAAGGGTAGTTTTTGGGAGTAATCTTTTGTAATTAATGGTTTCTTTTTCCCCTGTTTGGTAATTTTCAATACCTTTTTCATTTGGACTAAATTTAGTGGGTTTATAAAATAATGTACTAAGGTCTTCCATAAGATTTATCAATTATCAATCGTTAGAATTTTATTTATAAGTTTATTTTTTCAATAGGCTCATTGGGTTCTTTGTAAGAAAAGATTTAAAATTTAAGGATATTAAAAAATAGTAAGGTACAACCCAATCCAAAATAGCATAGGCTAATTGCAGTAATGAGGTACAAATTTTTTTTGGAAATTTTTGTTTTGAATAAGTAGGAAAAAACCTCCTCATTTTTCTCTTTGCAATAAATAATTGCATATCCCATGATACCTAATGAAAATGCAATTGAAAAACTTAAAGGGAACAACATGATTGAAAATTTTTAATTGAGAAATCTTTTTATTTACATCTTGATGGAGAATTTTTTCTTTGGCTGCTCTTTAAAAATTTTAGTTTTACCGGCACGTTCTTCTTTTGTGTCTCCTGCAATTTTACTTGTTGTAATTAAATTATTCTGTGTATGATTTTGCTTTGCTTCTTCAGTTTTATTTGCGTCTGTTACAGTTGCATTTACACCTGTAGGATAACCGGGCTTAAATTCCAAATCATCCATGGCGCCCACTTCTATATGGCGGTCTATATGATTTTCGATCATTTGTTTTAATTCTTTGGGAGTTATAAATTCCCCCTTTTTAATTTTACCTGCAATAGCGGGTGAAGCTTTTGCAAGCGCATCACGAAGTGTTTTATTTTGGTTTATTAATTGACTGACATTATTATCCTTCCTACCTCTCAGTATTGATGCCGAGGTAAGAATCAATAAATCAGCAAGGTGCCCAATCATAAAAATAGATCCGGCTCCTGTTGCTAAGAGAGCAAGGTCAAATAATAGCTCAGTGGAATTATATTTGGAATGTTTGAATTCAAGACTGGAAAGCATCGAATTTTTACCGGCACCACTAATGCCAAGTTCATCATTAGGGTTTAACTGGTATTTCTGTCCTCCAACTTTTATATCCTTCCCTTCTTTAAAATCTTTTTTTTGAATTTCGGTTAATTCAATACCATTAATCTTTTCAGGCGCTTCAATCAAATCTTTATCAATAGCAATATATTCTTTGGTTTGTTTATCAATGCCAACAAGAAAATTCCTGCCGTTTGAAAATTGTTTCTTAATAAAATTGGTGTCATTATTTAATTGGTCTATTTCATCTTTGGTAAGATTAAAAGTATTTTTTGGCATTTGATTGATGGGATGAAAACGAATTGCTGCGCTACCATCTGGTTTTCTTTCCACAGAAAGCTTTGCATCCAATGATCCCCCTTCCAATCCCGGGACATTTAATTTATTAAATCTGATTAGTGAAGTTCTGTTGCCCGACATCAATGCGTTGTATGTCCGCGGGGGCATATTTAAAATATCTTTTTTAGAAAGTCCAATCAGTTCCAGTTGTTTTTCAGGAAGTTCTTCAATTGAAAAGTTCATTATTTTATTATTTTGGTGTAAATTTATTACTTTTAGTTATATAAAACAAATTTATGGCAAATATTTATTAACCAAATCAATATTATTACTGAGAATAAATTGATTTCAGAAAAAAATCGGATTTAAACCCAACCAAAATCTTTTCTCTTCCATTAAATAGAATGTTTTGTTTAACTTCTGTTTTGGTAAACACTACGATCCAGTTTTACACAAAAAAAATTAATGCAGGAATTGATCTAAAAGCCGATTATGAAATTGTAATGGCGATTCCTAATGGAATTATTTTAATGGAGGATAATGATAAAAGAGCCAGAAATTATTTTATAATTCAATATGTAAATAGAATTGAAAGTATTTACTCAAAATCTGGGTTAATTTGTACCAAAGAGTATTGTCTCAACAAAGATTTGACAGTAATAAAATTTACGGCCCTCATTAACCAGATGTAAAATTTTATTCCAAAGGAAAAGAGCATAAAAAATTTGAGTTGGCACCCAGGGCTTCTATTCTTGTTGACCAAAAGACAGGCATTATCATGGATCCGCTGAATTTTACAGAAACCTTGCACGATTCTAAAACGCTTCCTGATGTATTGGAGCTGTTTGAAAAGCTCAATGGATAGGAAGTAAGAGAAGTATAGTTGACAAGGATACGAAGGAATAAAACATTACAAAGCCCCTATAATTTATGTTCCCCAACCTGATAAAAATATCACTAAAAAGCAAAGCAAAAAGCACAGCAGAAGAGCTACAATAGAACCCATGATGGGACAGACTAAACAAGACTACCGGTCATGCCGCAATTATCTAGTCGTCCCTCAAAAATCCTGTAATCCTTACTAATATGGGTTTACAATATAGAATGGCGTAATAAAGGCTGCAAGTTATTTGTAAAATTGCTAAAAAGCCTGCAAATTTATGTATGCTTTCTACCCAAAAACAAACCTCGCAGATTGGTTTATTTTCCAGTCTGACAGATATTCTTGATCAGAAACACCCGATGTATCAATTAGCCAATAAAATAAATTGGTCATTTTTTGATGATGCCTTTAAGAAGCATTACAGTGAAAAAATGGGAGCGCCATCCAAGCCGATACGATTAATGTTATCCCTGCTGATCTTAAAATATGGACGTAATCTCAGTGATGAAAATGTGGTAGAGCAAAGGAGCGAAAACAATTATTTCCAATACTTCAGCGGCGAGCAATTTTTCCAGCCAAAGATACCCTGTGTTCCTACAGAACTGGTTGCCTTTCGCAACCGCATAGGAGAGCCGGGCTTAGAATTAATTTTACAGGAAAGTATTCGCGTAAATAAGCCACCAAAAGACGATAACCAGGGAATGGTTGTAAGTGTGGATACCACTGTTCAGGAGAAAAATATTACCTATCCAACAGATGATAAGCTTTACAAAAAGATGATCAAAAAATGTTGGAAGATAGCTGATAAAGAATCCATAGATGTGCGGCAGTCCTACACGAGAACTTTTAAAAAGCTCAGCAATCAACAACGCTTTAAAGGGACCAGGCATGGAGCAAAAGCAGCACGTAAAGCCAGTAAAAAGATAAAAATTATAGCTGGCAGATTAGTACGCGAGCTTGCACGAAAGCTGCCGCTGGAAAGACTTGGTGTTTATCTGCCTTCACTTAAATTGTAACAAAGAGCGTTGTCGCAGAAGCGCGGCGACAGTAATAAGATTTACAGCCTTCATGAACCGGATGTAAAATGTTATTCTAAAGGAAAGGAGCATAAGAAATTTGAGTTTGGTAGCAAAGCTTCTGTTGTTGTTGACCAGGCTACAGGTATCATTTTGGGAGCCATCAATTTTACTGAAACACTCCATGATTCTAAAACCCTTCCAGAGGTATTGGAGCAATATGAAAGGCTTAATGGACATCAGCCAAAAGAAGTCATTGTAGACAGAGGATATAAAGGAATAACAAGTTATAAAGGTTCAACTATTTTTGTACCCAAGCCTGATAAATACATCACCAAAAAGCAAAGAAAAAAACATAGTAGAAGAGCAGCCGTCGAGCCGGTAATCGGACATTTAAAACAAGACTACCGGCTATGCCGCAATTATCTTAAAGGCATCAATGGCGATAACATGAATGTGATTTTGGCTGCTGCGGCAATGAACTTTAAACGAGTCATGAACGTCTGGCGTACAGAGGCAATCAAAGGGTGGTTACTCATTTACAATTTTTTGTCAGTTCTTATTGAAATTTTGTTGCTCAAAAACTAATAATAACTTTTTTAGGGACTGCAAAATATCTGATGAGAGCCAACCGTTAAAACGGAATCTGGAATATCCTAACAAAACTATTTACCCGGAGATTAAAAATCATTCTCAACAGTTTGTTTGGCATTACCGCTATTCTTAATATGTTTTCCATGCGAGCATTCAAATACCAATGGTTCGGAACGATTCAGGTCAGGTGTTCCACTCGCTTGACCATTATTTTATCCTCCCGGAAAAACGCTACAGGATCGCCGGACACATGGTTCAGGTCTCCTTTTTGTCGGCATTGGCGCGGTTCAACTGGAATTTGCCGATTTGCTATGGGCCGGCGGATTCGAAGAATGCCGTGGCTGTGAAATAAATATTATTTTTTTATTGAGTGTCTCTGATCTTTTCTTGCATGCTTCGCAAGGTTTGATCCCGAGGGCCGATGTGGCGTGGCCAATCAGGTCGCCGAGGCCGATACTTTTGGTTTCGGGCGACCTGGGTTCTTTACTGCGGGAGAATACTCTTATTGGTATCACTTTGCGTTGTATTGAATTAAGATCAAGATATCATCGATCTGCGACGCCACCAATCCCGAAGCCTGGATCGTAGGAGTCAGCGCGGACATGATCAACGGGCTCGAAAGATTATACGAAGCCTGCAGCATAGCCGAACCGGTCTTGAAAGGATCGGTACTGACCGCCGCCGTTTGCCCGAACAGTGATAAACTATTGCCATTGGTGATGGCAGTAGTGCCATTGGAAGGCTGCAAATACACCGTCAGCTGCAGAATCTGAAGCCCCGCCTGTTTTTCAAATAAGAACGGAAAATTAAGTTTGGTCAGACTTAGGTGTGTACTCTGTTTCCCGTCGGCAGAATTGAACAGCTGGTAAAACGCTTCCGGAAAATCGGTCTTCATGCTCAACAATCGCAGGAAAGGACCATTCGCGATATACGTTTCAAGATGTGTATACACAGCACTCTGTAGCGTACTTTCGGCAATCGACGTATAACGCAACGTTAAAATAACATCCGAAATGCTGTCATAATCGAATTGAGAAATATCCACCAGTTTGTTCTTACTATTGACATATCTGCCATTTAACTGCAACTCCCATTGACTGATCACCCCGGCCCCTTCAAAAGGAAGATACCGCTCGTCACGAAAACTCAATTCGAAGACCCCACTGTCGTTCTGCGCCGAACTCGTCGCAATGGAAGTGAAAGGAACGACGTTTGACATAAACCGGTCATCATTGGCGGGGATGCCGTTTACATTGTTTTGTACATAATTAGGAGTCAGCGTGGGCAGGATCCGGATATTGTTTTGCAACAGACTCAAAGTGGCATTCACTGTAGTATAAGGACCTGCAACACAAGGAATGGTAAGGCTCACCGATTTGATCCGCCGGAAATAGTGACCCGGAAAGTCCAGGTCGAACAACTCTTCCGGCAGGTTGATCTGGCAGGTACCGGTTTGTATCAATGCCAGCAATGCATCGGGAGCGACCTGGCTGAGCGAAATATTTTTGGTCAGCTCGAACTGACGCACGTTTTCCTCGATATAGGATTGCTCCATTTGCTGTAACGCCAGATGCAATTGCTCACCCCCGGTCAACCCCTGGTAAGTACTGTTCCAGTAACCATATTGGATGAAGCTGGTGTTCTCGATACCCAGCTCGAATTGATAGGCTTTTTCCGCCTTTTTAGCCAGTGCATAGGCCATTTGATAACTTTGCTGGTAGATATGAAACAGCTGAGACTTCATCCATCCATAGAGCTCCACGGTGCTGAATTTTGTATTGTAGCCGGGAACGCTGCCCCCCTGTAAAAAGGTGACGATATCTTTTGCATTGGCAACCTGTTGCAGATGATCCTTCAATTCATATTGCGCGATCTGCAACCGGATATTTGCCCCCACCAGTTGTTTATCCAGTTGGATAATATCCCGGATAGCCAGGTTGGCCTGGTAGATCCATTCCTGTTCACGGCGCATATAGGAAGCGATCTTTGCGTTGCTGTTCGCATCAAAAGAATACTGAGTAGAAATCGTATGAAGCCCCCTCGCGATCGCATCCGTTCCTCCGCCCAATTGGACACCACCAAAGCCTGCGGCTACTCCAACGCCGAGCGGCGTCGCATGCGCATGCAACTGCGGGATAAGGTGCATTACGGAGGCCAGGGTTTCCGCAACGCCGGCCGACAACAAATAGTCATTGGCCTTATTCAAATTATCCATTTCCTCTTTTTCCATCGGGATCACGACAACGCCGCTATCCGTCGAGACACTCACATTTACCGTGCAGGCCACATCCGGGATCACCGTATCGGCAGGAAGATCCGTCGTGTCCGTCAGTTCATCTGGGAGCACCGGGGTGTCGGGAACGCTGATATCTGAATTGCCCATGAGACTGTCATTGAAATGTTGTAACCTGTATACTGCAATTTCCCTGCTTTTAGTAAGACCATCGATTGTCGCTTGTGCGTCCAGCACCTGCCTGTTCTTTACCTCCGTCATCATCGTCAGCAGGTTGGCCTCCTGGTTTGCCCGCAGCCGGCCTAACGCTTCACTATCTCCTTTTTCAATGGCGGAAAGCAAAGAAGAACCCAGTGATTTGACCTCGGCGGAGAATTCGGTTGCCTTTTGCATTAGATAGGTGAATCGGTACATCGGTCCGGGTGTATTCATATCGCTCAAAACGCTCCCGATGCTGATACCTGCGGCAGCGGCCTCCACCAGTAACATCGGATTGAGGATCGGCTGAAACAACGCCAGCGTCATATCCAGTCCTTGCATATTTAAACAATGCCTTATATTGAACAGCCGGCCGGCGAATGTCGTCCAGTATTGCAAAAGCTGATCGTTATCGGGAACACAAAAATACAGTGTACCCCCAATACCCAATAAATTGTTACCGGTATAGGGAGTGGAAGGCGCTGTTACCGGACCGCTAAAAGGAAAAATATTCTCCAACTGTACCAGCGCATTGCTAAAGTCATCCAGGGAAGGACTAAGCGAATTGAACGTAGCCGAAGCCGTAACACCCCTGTCCGGCACCGACTGGGGTTGCGGTCCAAGTATCTGTGAAGCCATAACATACAGCTGCGTAGCCTGGGTAATGCTCTCCATGGTCTGCTGCGCATAAAAACTGTCACCCCAGGCTAGTAAATTATCAAGGAATTTCATCACCACATTCTTCATAAACGCGACTATCCTTCCCCGGGCAATCATAAAAGGATTGAACGGATTTTGCATCCAGTCATAAATGATAGGATCCGAAGCCGGCTTACCAGTTGCGGGGTTTATCCCCGTTTGTGTAGGATCGGGCTGCAAACCGCTCAGGAAAACAGTAATATCATCCCTACCCGCATTTTTAAATGGAACGAAATTCCAATATTCAGCAAGAGGAAAATGCGGAAAATTCTTGTCTATACCAGTATTCGCAAAAGGATTAAAGATATATTGGAACCAGGTCATCGCATCCGCATACTGCCCATTCCCACTCAGCGTGGTAGCAATCAATAAAGGAGCATGGAAAAAGATCTCCCAGTTATAGCCCGAATACGCCCCGCTTGCGCTAAAGTCAAGACAAACAGCCGGCAAAGGCGTTATCACCACATTACCGACATTACCTGCGTCCGTAATAGGATTGTAGTCCAATTGGAACTGCTTTCCCCCATCACCCGCCTGCAATTGCGAAGCGCCAAAAGAGAACAGCCCGTTGAGTCCCCCCGAATTCAGATTGGCGAGCAACTGTGCTGCCATAGGATGGAAAAAGGCGGAAAAAGCCAATTGATTAAAAGGGCCCAGCTGGCCCAGTTGCCAGCCGAAACTGCCTGCGCTACCCGTATTGATAGTTGCGACCCCGAAAGACGGGTTTATGGTATAGCGGGAACGAGTCACGCTCATTTCCGAAGACTTTGTCAGTATGGACCCTGTCGAACCGGTCAGAGCCCGGTTACTATAAAAGGTCCGGGTGGAATCCGCGACAACAACCGGCCCAGTAGAGATCACCCCGGCCGGCAAGAATTCTTCCTGCATCTGGTCCGCCGAACCAGGCATTCCCGGTTGTACCGATGCTGCAGATTGCTGGAACGTTCTGGCTATCGTATTAAAAGAGGGAAACACAAAGCTAAACGTGACATTTAGCGCCGGAGTAACAAAATACGGTTTCTTCCGATCCGTAAAAAAGAAAGGTTGACTAAAACTGCTACCCATGTCATAGTTCAGAATATACGTACTCAACAACTGATACGCGATGGAATCGTTAAAGTATTTATTGCCATTTATATTTAGATTATCCGTCCTGCTGGAAGACATAAAGAAAGGAGATGATGAATTAGGCGGGTTAGTATAGAGACGGTTATCCGTCTGGAAAGGCATTTGGATGTCAATCGTTGTAAAAGAACCGATCTGATACAATTGATAAGGGGAATCAACAGTAAATAGCATTGCCTGTATAACCAGGAGGTTCCCCCAGGCAAAATGCAAAAACTGATAATACTTCAGCTGTTCCTGAAGATCTTCCAATATAGCGTCATGTCGCACGAACTCTTTTGACAGTTGCTTGTTCGTCCAGGTTCCGTTCTTATTCTCCGTCCATCCCAGCCGGATCTCGTAATAAGATGTTGCCGTTATTTCCGCGGTGGTCTGCCCCGCCATACTATTAAAGGTGCTGTTTTGCACAGAATTTTGAGACTCTTGTTTTATCGTAAACTCCGGCCAGAACAGGAACAACCGATTCTGCCAAACGATCGGCATCAGATGTACGCCGCTGCTGGCGCTGTCTTTATCGTCCTGTGAACGGATGTCGACCGGCAGCTTTTGCCAGGGCCACCATTGGCTGGCATTGATATCATAATACCGATAATAATACAGGTATGGAGCGGCGTGCGAGCGTGCAAACACATGTATATGCTGGGCAACTTGATCCTGGTAGGTGCCGCATACTTCAAGGTTGGCGATCTGACTCAAGCCATCCAGGTAAGTCCGGTAAGCTGCCTCCGCAGTTGCGGACGTGATATCGTTTTGCAGCAGACCCGACTGGAAGGTTTGGAACAACGGACTTTGATCATCCCGGTAAGTCTCCAGAAGATAGTCTTCAGGATACAGGAATACCTCCCGCGCCGCGCCCCATATCGAGTAACTCTGCATCCATTGCCATTGACCGGCATCGATGGCCTCCGGGCCAATCCCGTTCACGATTTCCAGTCCCATAAGACACCGGGACACCATCAGTTGCCCGGCTGCAATCGCTTGCACCATCCTGGAGGTATCCATACACGAAGACATTTGTACATCGATTAGGAAATATTCATACAGACTGTCGGCATCCTCTATTACCCCCGCCCAGGCCGGAAAAGTTTGCTCCAATAAATAGCTAATGAGCGCCGCCGACTGATCCTGCCTGATGGGATTGCTCAATTGAGCGGCTACCGCCGGCCAGTTCACATCCGTATATTTTGACTTTACAGCGCTCTTTATATCCAACGCCATTTGATAGAAGCTGTTAAAATCCGTCGGAATTCCTGACCACGCGTTAAACAGACTTACATCCAGACCGCAGGCAGCCGCCAGGTTAATCGCTTGCTGCAATTCAGTCAGAACGATCTCGTTAACAAGGTCAACCGCTGTAACGGCAAAAAGAGAAAGAAGACTATTGACCTGTGAGAGATTCCAACCGGTAGCATTTGCAATCAACTGCGCAAGATCCGGTAGCTGTACAAGCCGGGCTTGTTTAAAGATTTGGATCAGCGTCACTAGCTGAAGCGGCAACGCGTTACGCAAACTCGTATAAGCCGTCATCCGCTGCCAGTGATTGATCGTTGGCGCATTGAAGTTGATATTGCTAAAGTCCCATGGGAAAAGATCGAAATAGCTCAGCTCATCGGGGCTAAGCACAAATCCGGTAATAAACAAAGCCGAAGAATAATAACCTTTCACTCTGGTAGCAAAGTCCCCCGCTTCTACCGCCGGAAACAGCACACCCGTAGGTATTACCTGCTTTGGCAAAGTCGTGGTCTGCCAGGAAAAGACTAAGGAGGAACCGGTACTAAATACCCCCTTAATACTCATAGTATATATCGTCCCGGCCACAAGATGAAGCGGTTGCACCGAGACCGACGAAGCCGAAGCAGTGATCACCTGCACATTATTTATCAACACATTCAACGATGTACAATTCAGCAGATCGGTAATAAACGTATATTCGTCCGTTACCGATGGACAAATCCATCCCTGCCAGCTGACGGAAAAAGGATTGGAGCTGATCGTGGAAGGGTCACTTTGTATCCAGTCGAAAGACAACGATTCATCCGTTTCCGTAACAGACGCCGGGGCTGTAAAAGCTCCGTTATTATAATAGGTCGCCGTCAGCCCGGAAGCGGAAAGCCAGGTCAATAAATTTGGCAGATCTTTGTTGATCAATATACTTGTCGTACGGTCATCCAGCCCCGTGATCTGGGCTACACCATCTATTATGGCGCTTTCCTTCAACTGGTTTTTCAGAAAAGGAAGAAAATAAGTGTAGAACCATTGATAGCTGGCAGCCAGAGAAAGTGGACTGACCTGTGCAGGATGATTTAACAAGTTCTGATAAGCCTCTGTAAAGATGCTCCCAAAGATGCCGGTGAAATTGGTATTGAAAAAGACCTCCGGCTTGGAATAAATGCCGTTTATCGCATTTAGCATCGCCAGCTCACCCACATAGGCCGTCAACCAGGTATTTCTGTCAGCATCTTGCAGGACGCCCGTACAGATCAACAATCCCTGTACCGGATCATAAGACAATTGTTCGATGGCGGGCGCCACCGGGGCAGGCACCACTACAGCAGTCGGATATGGCGTAGCCAGTTGCACCTGGTAGGTAATAGTTCCTTTTAGCATACCGATAAACTGCTCCGTAACGTTTTGGCTGTAGATCAATGACATATCCTGGCGCAGCATGGCCTCCGTCGGATTGTTCATATCGCGGTCAGGATGACTCTGATCAACTTGCGCGATAGCTGCCGTAATACCTGCAAACGCAGACATGATATCGCCACTGCTCAACCCGAAAGTAGCAGAAGGCGTGATAGTGCTGCCCCCGGAAAAAATATAGTTCATCACATCCAGCTGAAAACCTGAATTGGTCACCTGAAGGGCATAATTTATCAGTTGCAGCGTACTGGCCGGATTTGAAAAAGGATTAACGTTAAAAAGCTGCTTAAGGATGATAAGATCAGAAATGCTCAGGTTTAGAACACCAGATAATACCAAATAGCGATAGATCAGGCTGAGATTATGAGTAGTCAGCATAGCCGTCCTCAGATCGGTACCTGTCTGCAAAAGAATATCGGCTACGAGGGCATTGTAATCGGTTGCACTAAGCTGGTAGGCGGATAGCAAAGTTGGAATATGACTGGAAATATGCATATCCAATGCTCCGCCGCCGGGTGCTATGACAGAAGAAGTAAAATAGCCGCCCAACGCATCGGGAACAAAGGCGGGATCGATGTTTTGAGATTTACCCAGGAACAACGTGGAATAGGTCGAAGTGACGTTGAACGTATCGATATCGCTCCAGATACAGCACAGTTGCTGCAAAGGCAGCTGAGGCGTAGCATTGATCTGTTGAACCAGGGCAATATTTTCGATCAGCGCGGGCGTGATTCCCGTCCTCCCGAGAGCGGAATTCAACGCGGTAATCAATATATCGAGATACTGAATCGTATAACCCGTGATATTCCAAAGCCGGATAAATTGATTGAGATTTGCAAACACGGTACCCATCAGAGCTGTGCTCGTCGTCCCTTCATAAATATCCCTGATAGGCATAAGACTTGTTATACTAAGGTCACAGGGTTTAGTCGCTGACGATTCATACAATGTAACCAGATTTTGAAAATCGGCAAAGTTTTGCGTCAGAAAATCCTGGAAATACGTATTGCTGATACCGATAGCTGCAGCCCCAAGCGTGCCAGTTATTTTGGCGTCCGTCGTCCAGCTGCCGCTTTTTAATTCGGAATATAAGGTATCGGATGCAAGACCGCTCACCCCCGTAAACAATGCCTGAAGGACATTCAAGGTATTTTGACCGGGGTTTATAAACTGCGTGGTCAGCAGGGTCACCAGATCGGTATATTGGACACCCGTCCTCGTAACGAATTCCGAAACTTTGGCAAGATCGGCCGTGTTACTTTCCAGTGTTCCTCCCGTATAGCCAAAATAACCTAACGGCGCCAACGGCGCCATTACTGCCGTGACGCCATCGAATTGAAATCCGGTAATGATCCCGTATTGCTCTGGCGAAAGACCCAACTGCTCCGCCGCTTGCGCATTGGTTTCGACAGCACTGCTATTGCTACCAAAAACCTGCATGATCTGCAGCCGGGTCGTCTGCAGATTTCCAAGATAAGTCCGGATAACATCCAAAGGCTGATGATAAGGCAGGTTCAAAGGATATACAGCCGCGGCCAGCGTCGAATAAGCCATTTTCAGGGTATTTTGAGGCTGGGCCCTGAGCTCCGGTTGCGTCGCGTCCCCCGTATTATACGCAGGAAGTGGAACGCTATCCCCATTCGCCACATAAAACTCCATCACTTCGTTCACCAGGTCGATATACGGGATCACCGTATAGCTGTTTTCACAGGTCAGCTCCAAGTTGGGAAGATCCGGTCGGCGCTTTTTCAGTATATCATAAACCGTATTACCCGTGGAGGGATCTTTGCTTCGTTGCAAAAACCGCAACAGATCGACAAAATAAGCCGCAGGGCTCAATACCGAAAGACAATCCGCACACTCGCACATATCCGGACTCCCGAATAAATTCGCATAATCCGGGATAACAGGTGGTGCAGTCGCAGTCTGACTCCCTAGTAAATTGCCGACATCCGTCCGCATCGATGGATCGATGACATAGATAGGTGCCGAATTTTTTACATAATCCATCAGCTTCATTGCCACCCCTTCCGAACGCCTGACTATAAAGGCGGCCCGATCATGGACAGCCTGCGCCTCATCGACCCCCAGGCTGGCGGAATAGGTCTGGACAAATACGTTTTCGGGAACGGAAGCGATATGCGATGCGGACTGGTAACCGTCACTATGCAAAACAGCCATAGTATCCGCAGAGGGGCTGACCTGGAACAACCGTTGTAATAATTGCAATTGCGTCGTTACTTGCGGCTGATATTCGGCACCGATCTGCTGATTTATTTCAGCGGCAAAATCGGTGACCCGCGATGTCCTGAAATCGAAGCCCGGAGTACCAGTGATAAACTGACCGATCATCTTTCCCAGCGCAGCGTCGGAAAAGGCAAATGTATTCGAATTGATTAGGGCATTTATTTTTTGGGTCGGAAAGGCCATGTTCAGACTGGCCTGCATCGCCCTGGAATACTGCGCCACCTGCTGATCTGCAGCTACATCCGCAGCGGGCGACGGAACGCCACCGGATTTTGTAATGGCCGAAGTCCATTGTTCATCCGTCCAGGACAGCAGCGTATCGATACTGGCCACCCCTTCATTTTTTATTTCCCCCACCAAGCCTAAATTACTTCCCGATATCAGTGTAAGCTGGCTGACCAACAAAAGCGACTGGACCAGATCGGGCCTGTTCTTAAAATCTGGCTGCGAAGGCAGAAAACTCGTCCAGAAATCCTGATCCGTGCCGGTATAATTCTTATAGACGCTCAAAAAACTGCTTTGCAGCACAGGATCGTTGATGGCAATCTGTAACAGATTCCCAACTGAATTACCTCCTGTCCCCCCAGTCCCGCCCGCATCATTCACTGCAACGGCGTGCAAAGCATTCACAAAATCCGTAATAGCCTCCGCACCAAACACCGACACAAGATTCTGACTAACCGAAGCTCCGATCCATTGCTGGATATTGGCATCCGGTATCAACGCCAAATTACCCAAATCAAGATTGTTACCGGCCTGGCGCCCTACGGCATACAACAGCTCCTCGTTCATCCCGGAATCTGCATTGTTCTGTTTGATCATATCCGCTTGCGCGAGTACAGCTATTAATGAAAGACCTCGCCCGGATTGTGTCGCCAGGAACTGTAGCTGTTTGGCGGAGCCAGCTACCTGGTACAACCGCAGCCCGCTGTTCTCCAATATCGGGCGAATGACTTTAACTAAATCCACATATTCACTGGTGGCCCGGATAGCGGCATCGGTCAACGTAATATCCCAATCCTGAATCTGTTTATCGCTGTTATAATCGCTTTTTGAGGCAAGCGCCGACCGGCCTGAAAGGCTATCATTATCACCCGTAACATAGACCACAAGCTCCGCCAGACCCGATGACGTTTGTCGATACTGCTTTGTATCAAACCCGATAAAGTAAAACCCCGTCCCATCGGTGGTCGCATGGCCAAGACTGTCAAATCCACCGTTATCGCCCAGCTCGGCCAAACTTTTTGCCGTATCATAAATACCAGCCCCCTGTAAATTCACATTCATCGCAACAACCCGGAGATCGGCCACAGGCTGGTTCAGCACACTATACACATAGCCGCTAACGGTATATTGCTTTTGACCAGACTCCTTCTCACGCTCCCGGCCAGCCTGGTTCAGCTTCTCTTTTGTATGGAAATCCAGGAATCCGTCGCCCGGCAGACCCACGCTGAGCTGAAAGTCAATGATAGCCCTGCCGGTGCTCTTCCCAAATTTCTGTTGGCGCCTTTCCGTAGCGGAGATAGAATAGCCCAGTAAAAAAAGTATTTCGTGCAGGTTGGCTACTGCAAGGCCCTTACTGTCGGGCCTAGGGAGTGTGATGATCTCTTTCATTACGTATTTTTAATATTTTAACTATCTAAATAGGAATAAGCGTTTTCAGCAGGGAAGTCTGCCTGAGTAACACTGTACCATTTTTGAACAAATCTGCCCGGGCTGAAAAGGGCTGTTTAAAGCCTATGAACTGGTCACAATACCCTGTCTCCTACAGAAAATTGATCAGTTAAGTATTAGCGCTTAACTGATAGAGGGCCAGATCGCCTTTCTACACAAAATGAAGAAGCTACCTCAGTTAACCGGGTGGATTGATTCCCCCCGGATATCAGAGATCGAAGTGTTAATGGTAAGCCCAGCAACTTCCGTAACGATCTCAAAACTTTTCACAAGTGCCAATGCCGAACAGCCGATAATATTACCATACATATCAACGGCAAAAGCGACAACATTCGCCAAAACCATTTTCTTCCGGAGCAAAGTCGCTGAGTTAAAGGCAATCTCATAATCGACATCAACGTCCGTCTTTGCATTACCCAGGAAAACAAATCCATCTCTGGCCCTATGCTCTTCCACTCTCTTGGCGGTTTTATAAACCGCCGCACTTCTTAAATTTACTTCCGTAGCCAGCACGTCCTGCTCGTCCAGCGTTTCAACATAAACATTCAATACCTTCCCGCTTACTGTATACCCCTGATAGTCCGCTCTGCTCTGGGGGATAGATGAAGATACTTTATTGATTGAAATAGAATTTTGTGTAATTATTCTACAATCCATGTTTAAATGTGAAATCCAGCAAACCTCTAATAGCCTCGCCGGCTGCATGTTGTAAAGGGCCAGAACCGGTTTGATCCCATGAATCTGTCACCGGAGCCGGAGAACCGGAAAGATCAATCGCTAATCCCGCAAGTGCATCATCGCCAACTCCCGCCACTAAACCAACAGTGGCTGTAACTGAACCCATTACATAGGCATTCACCAAACCTCTACCGTGGCTCATTTCAAAATCAGCCGTTGTTTGACCTTCATTTATAGCACCAGATATCGTTAGTACTTTTCCAGCTATAGTTGCAATTTCGCCTACCTCAGAAGCAGCACCGCGTGAGAAAGTTGCAATTTTGCTTGCCTCAGGTGCAGCGGAAAGTGCGGCTCCTTTCGCATTCTTGAGGGCGGAAAGAGCATCGGAGGCTAATTCGCCCCCTTGGGCAAGTCTTATATAGGGCGATCCTATCAATTGCTCTGCTCCTTTAACATCCTTCATTCTGGCAGCGCCAGTTTTGTAGTCTGCCGCAACCTCTATAACATCTGCCGCCTTTAAACCAATTAAATTGCTCGTGCCTTTTGCGCCTTGAACATGGACCGCATCACTTTTGAGGAATGCTACATCAATCGATCTCCAATCTTTTGCTGTCTTCCCAAAGCTTCCAGGGTCAACTCCAACGCCCCTTATGATTCCGTTATTATCAATAACAACTTCTGATGCAATACGTTGAAGATTTCCTTTTGATTTACCAATTTCCCAACCGAAAGTTAACGCCGATTCCAATGTAAGATGAGCGCGAGTGCCTTTGTTGCCCGCGGATAAATCTTGGAACTCATTTTCAGGTATTGAATCAACAGTTCGCTGTACATAATCCAAAGTATCTTTTAATTCTTGGTCGACTTTCCCCTCCTTGTCTAATCTTTTAATAGGGTTGCTTCTTACATATTCAAAAACATTTAGCCCACCTTTAATCCCAATTGGATCGGCAGCCGTCCACCGACACAACCAAGGGGAATAATATCTCGCTCCATGGTAATAGAACCCGCTTTCCTCATCCCGTTCCTTACCTGTATACCGGTATCGCTTCGCCACCGGGTTATAATTCGTATTCAACACCTGGTAGGACGTGCTGCCAAACGGATAGTATTCTTCATAAGTAATAATATTCGCATTTTCATCCATTTCCAGGCAAGAAGTACCCAAGTGATTGATATGCTGGTACCGGATATAGGTAGTATTCAGAGTAGAAGTATCACTATTATTTTGGTCGACAGTTTTGGTTTCCACCAACGCTACCCGCTGTTTGTCATCCATAATGTGCAGGGTCTCCCTCTGAAGATTTACAGTGGCACCATTTTTCTCAACATAAATTTCAAAGCCATTTAAATAGATCCGGTCACAAACAAGAGAAGCGCTTTTTACCCAAACCTTCCGCACGCGTTGCCCTTCCCCATCATACTGGTAATACGCATCTCCGCCCCCCAGCAGGTTCATATGCTGCAGCTCGTCCTTTACATTCCAGTCCATCGTATTCAGGTGCGCCATCTTCAGCATATTCCCATGCGTGTCGTAGGGATACCTAATCCCAGCCGCCGCACTACTGTCTATGTCATCCGGATTGGAATTTATAAGCTGGTTATTATTGGTGGTATAAGTAAATACCCTGCTCCAGTTACCTGCTCCCCCCGGCTGGGAGCTTGCATTTTTTATGCTTTGCATATTCCCCACACTATCATAAATATAGCTTTGGATGTAATTTTGAAGTTGAGTCATATCGGCAGGCGCCGGATTAGTAACCATCCAATTGGAATCATTATTAGTGGAGGGATAATTGGCAGGAAGATTCTGCCCCGCATGTTGCCTGCCTGTCGCATGGACCAACCGGTAAACGGCATCATAGGTGTAGGAAGAGGATGGAGCCACCTGCTGATTGTTGGTAAAAACGGTGATTTGAGCGAGATCATTAATGTAGGTAATATTCCCAACCGGGTCATAGGTATAGTTTAAATTCTGCAAGGTTTGAAAGCTATAGGTATTGCCGGTTTGCTGAGTAGTTGCCGTTGTTGTCAAATTCGTTAGCCGGAAAGTGTCGGGATCATAACTGTATTTGGTGACCATGTTGTTGCCATACCATATACAGGTACGCTGGCCTTTCTCATTGTGACAGATATTTTTCACAAAAGAAGTCGGATTGGCGCTGCCGCGCAGATAGGCATTCACTGTTTTCAGCAATCCCGCCTCGCCATAACTGTGAACTATAACATCGGCAGTTGCAGCTGTTGCTAGAATATAAGGCGCGGTAATCATCACAATGCGGTTCATGGCGTCATATTGCGTTTGGGAAAAATATTCGGCCGTTTGCAGCAAACCACTGATGGAACTAACATCACTCGTCCATATCGGCATGGTAGTATAATCGCTCATAACGATGCGGCTGCTTTCAATAAGGTTTCCTGAAAAATCAAATTGATAGTTGGTTACTAATCCGGCGCCATCATATTGTTTGTAAATTTCCCCCAGCAAATTATCTGCCGCGCCGGTTCCTCCTGCCGTCGGATCATCGCCATATTGAAGAAATTCAAGTATTTCAGCTTTGGCACTATTTATACTGACAAGAGATTGAGTAGGGCGATGCAGGGCATCGTACAGATAAGTATATTGGTAATTATTGGTAGTTCCTTTAATCACATTTGTATCCCATTTATAATAGGGTTTATTCAGGCAGTCATTCAGCATCCAGCGCTGGCCTGCATCCATACTGTTTTGATAGATAACCTGGTTCAGAAGGTTATATAAATACTGCATCACTTTGCGCGTTGGAACATTACCGCTGATGGCAATATCATCCAATATAGTTAAGTGGTTACCCTCAATATCCATAATGGTTTGAGTGTGGTAAAATTGCGAAACAAGATGATTACTGCTATCCAGGTAGGTATCATAGGCTACGATATAAAAGTTTCTGCCTGAGGTATCATAATAATTAGTTGTAGGGGTATTATAATGAACTTTTGTTTTGGCTACCACATCCTGAATGATCGGATCGGGCGATACAGAATTTGTGCTAAACCATGTACATGAACTATCTTCAACCATATCATTTTGGTCATACACTATTTCCATCCAGGCATCAAATTCTGTTTTTGATAAAGTGCCATCGGGAAAAGTTGTTTTTATTACCCTGCCTAATGGATCGTAATATATTACGGGGGTAACACCTGTTGGCGGTATAACTTCATAGGCGAAGGAAGTGCTAAAGTATGGCTCATACTGCATAACCGGCTTTGCTTTGTTGTTCCAAATGGTTTTTCCTGTCCCTATCCAGCGGGGTGCCGTTCCGTCATTGATGCAATTGTTCTGATTATCGGTGCTTATAATTTCAAAGTCAGCCTGTACTTTTTTCATAGCAACTCTTCCAAAGCCATCAGCATATTCAAAGCTAAACTGGAGCGCTCCTTCGACAATTTCCAATCGGGGGTCTGTGAAATGATTAGTATGATTTTCCCTACATATTATACACGTACGAACCGGCAAAACAGTAAAATCATAGATAAAGCGTGATGTAGCATTCAGCAAAAGTGAAGCGCCTTGTGTTAACGGATTTGCAAAAAAACTTGCTGTTGTTGGAGCGTCAAGATTAGCTGCAAAACCAATTTGGTTGTCTGCCTCACTCACTCCACTGCTGTTTATTTTTCCATTCAACGCTATACCAACAACTAAACCGAGTGCATCAAAAGCCAAGGAGGTAACATTATCATTTATATCTGTAACCGTCGCAGGCAGTAATGTCCTGTAGTCATAGTTTGCAGTCGTAATATTTCCTACAGGATCTTTAATAGAAATCACCAGGAGGTTATAACCGTCATAACTGATTGAGGTGGTATTGCCAAAAGCGTCAATATATTGCTGCGGCATATAGAAACTTAGATCCGGAGTTGCACCATAATTCTTTGTTCCTGAAGGAACCCACCATTCAGTATTGGAATCGACAGGAGCCGGAAACGCAAGATCGGTAGATTGTTTATAGTAGGCTCCCGGCAATAGCCTCGCCACAAAATTGTTATTTAAGATTGGGTTAGTAAGAATCGTATCGGTAAAAGCAAGATGGTATGTTTCATAAACAATTCCAAGTGATTGCATGGCACCGAAACTCAGTGGCGTACTCAAGGCAGAATTTTCGGCAAAAAGAATACGTTTATGTTTTAGTTTCCTTCTTTGCGGGGAATCGCTGGTTGTCATTATAGTGCCAACTGATGTTTGCAAATCAACAAATTTGAAATAGCCCTGACCGGGTTCGGTTGTTAAATTGTATAGCTGATATGAGATAGCTTCATAAAGTACGCTATGCCGGTAATCCATAGCGTCATCAATCGACGGGATGAAATTATTTTCGTTGCAGTTAAAATAAGTTGTTTGTTGTTCTGTGACCACATTAAGAGGTATGGTTTGCCCTCCGGGTAATGATATTCCTCCGGGACTTGACAAATTGGCAATCGGCTGTCGCTGATAAACAACACTCAGGGAGCGAGTAACATTGCCAAGCTCATCTGTTTCCAGGTTAAAGCTATGCAGTATCCGCGGGTCGGCAGGGTTGCGTTCGTAGTGATAGGTGATTGCTTCACTTTCCATTGTTAAAAAGACAGCATAGGCATAGATGGAGTTACCTCTTGGTTGCAACATCTGAATATCATAATTATGTTGCACAGCAGAATATGGGTTAGGCGCTAATGCAGGATTGGACGCCGCGTCCAGGGCATACACTTCCTGCCGGAGCATCATACCCTTGCAGGACCGAAGTGCTTCCCTCAATTCGATTGTAGTATAGCTTAAAATAGGATCAGGCAGTTTACATTCGGCAAAACCACTTTTATTTTGAAAATACTCGCCAGCAAACTGGTTCAGAATCCTGTTTATCCCGATAAAAGCGCCCGTATGAAACCAGGTTTTTGTTAGCACTACTGACTGGTCCAAAGGATTGGAACTGGCATCGAATATTTCAGCATCTGTTTGCTCCACTCTTCCAAATCCGCGGAATTCCTTTTCAGGATGGTCATAATAGCCGTGGTGATACGTATATTCACTGGTAATAGAGTTATCTGAAACCGAGTCATAAATAGTAACGTTCGATACACATTGAACTGGGAAATGAAGTTTGGTTACCCAGGGTGTTCCGGCCAATTTATCCTGGATGTAAAATTTAGTGGAGGGAGTATATTGCAAACTGACTTCTTTGCCCAGGCCATTACTGTAGGACACCATGATATGCGGCTTCTTGCTATCCATCAGGTCGATATATTTCAAAGGTATATTGACATCCTGCGATAGTGGGCTTGACCATACAATGCATGGAACTCCATTGCCTAATAAGTCGGTAACAGTGACTTTGATGTGTGAGTTTATTTCAGGAAAAGGATCTATTTCATAAGGAGAAACCGGAAACGAGTTTCCGCTTGAATTAAGCCAGCATGTAAATTTATCCGGGCTCAAATAAATAATATCGGTAGTCCCCGACCCATCGATATCCGCCAGTTTAATATACACAGGATTAAAGGCGTCAGGATGATCGAAAACCGGAGAATTATCCATCCCAATCTTAGCACCGAATTTTCCAAAACCCATATTCGGCCAATAGCAAACCTCCCCATTTCGGATCCTTACAATGTCTGTCAGCCCATCACCACTCATATCAGCTAAAAAGACACTCTGGGTAGGATCGGCAAACACAATCCGGGGGCCCTGCTCTTCGTCGTATGATTGAAACGTCCGTCTGGCTTCAGAAAAACCTTCCCTTCCGTAAGACTCATACCACGTGAAGACATTCTGTTCAGTGATTAGAACATCCGGCGCACCATCTCCGTTCAGATCGATCAAACGGGTATTGCTATCCCTGAGATTAATATTGGGCAAATAGCGGAAAGGGCGGAAAGGTTGCCATTGGTCATTATCATATAATTCAAAATACCCTTTTGGGTTACTGCCATAATTTACCAATTGCTTTCCTCCGTCGGCATCCAGATCAACCAATTGTAATTGATTTCCTAAACCGCTAAAGGATGGTTTGGGTGAAACTAACTTGGCCGGTTCAAAATTTCCGCCTCCCATGTTATGCTTATAATACCAACCGCCGGCTTGCTCTGTAAGGATACCCGATAATCCCTCATTGAACAGATCGGTGAATTGGTATAGCGATTCGTCCAGCCCGACAGGCGCGTTGGCCAAATTTTCAGCGGACAGGGTTTTTACCTCAGAATTCCAATCTACCTTTTGGTAATCGAATTCCATGGGAGGAAGATTTTTGCTTAAGTAATCTCCATTAGTTTGTTGGTCATATCCAAATGGGGTTATTGACTGTAAGAAGGTAAATCCATTTTCGAAAGTTGTATCATAACTGAAATTCAGTGATTTTACTAAAATCGTTCCTCCGGCTAATTCATTAAAGAAATGAAATAGTAATACCCTTTTACATAATCTGGTGGTTCTGATTTCAAATCCGGGCTTATAGTCAGAAAACGCGTCTGGCCTAAAATCCCAGGGATTGATCTGTGTAACCGGATCAGGATTAGCTCCTGTTTCATTTAATGTTCCGTAATCAAACACGATCTGGAACAGGAAATTAGCATCCTCCGGATATGGGTCATTCAATTGCCGGTAAGGTGTCTTATTGCCATAAATCACCTTTGACAGATATAAATTGGTGTACGTAATAACTCCCCCTTCCCGCCGGTGATCATTATGCAATTGACTGCTGTCAAATCCCTTACTATCCTCAGGTAAATACACGTACTTGCAACAGTTTCCCTTATCATCAAAAACAAATTCAGGCAGCCATTTATAAATCTTTGTCGGGTCATTGGGATTCGCGATGACCGAATTATTTTGCCAACTCCCAAACAGGGTGGTGACATTTTCCTTTGTTATGACACGCCATTTGATAAGACCCGTCTCCAGTGCTGTCCAGCGTTCAATGCGGGAAAACAATCCTTCGATGCGCGGTCTGTAAAACCGGACGGTATAAAGATTATCCGGCGAAGGTTGCTCCTTAATGACGGGGTTGCCATGAGCATCCGGCGATAATTCCGGCACCAGGTCTTCCGCCTCGGAAAAAAGGAAAATATCGGACTCGAGCACGTCATAATAGCGGGGCAACCCTTTGGACGTTTCACGAGTGATCGAAGGCAATCCGATATCCCAGCCCAGTCCAAAAACACCGTTTCCCGATCCAGAGTTATAAGTCAAACTCAGAGTTGGAGAAGCACCTCTAGCCGATGAAACCGGAAGTGGAATGGAGAATGCCGCTGTGCCATTAACTGCATTTACAGAAAATTTCTCATCAATAGATTTTATCGCGCCACCACCTTTTGGAAGCGAGATTGAAGGAACCTCAATCGCATTGGATTCAGTTTTTCCCTTATCCGTTTTCAGGAATTGGGAAGAAGGAGTGTTTTCGGACTGGGGTTTCATTTATAAATCTATTTTGCTAATATTTTCCTATTTAAGGATGCATTAGTAACACACTGTAAAATAAAATGCGCCTGAAAATTTCCGCTTCCTTATCTATTGCTTACAGGCTAGAATTTAATCAATATCACATTTTCGTCAAGAGTAGCAGATCCTCTAAATGACAAAAAGTGGAATACTAATACCGCCGATCCATTAGGCAATCATTGAAAATTTTTCCTCAATGCTTTTTATGGACCCCGCCTTTGGTTATATTAATGGAAGTCTTGTTGGTTGTTAGCCGTGCAAACTTTTGGAGGACTGCGGGAATTATTATTACAATAAACTAAATTCCTTTTGGCGGATGAATTTTCCTGCGGATTTATATCGTTTAAATACCTGAACATTTGCATGAACTATTTCAAACCAGTAGAAAAAATATTGCGAAACCAGCCAATTTTTAACGGTCTTGTAATCATTAGACGAATAGCTGGTAAATTCTGTCATAAAAGTATACGAATCTCACTCAGACAAATGGAACCATTTATTAACTGGTATCTATTACTTGATAACCGGTCGGTTTTGGCAAATAAGCGGCTGTTCTTTAGCCCGTTTTTGCTATTCATAGCTCTTCAACTTCCCCATAAATCTTCTTCATATTTTCCAATAAAAATACTCCTTTCTTCTCCTCACCTCCAAAGTCATAATATTTGGGCAGTTCTCGATAATGTCTCTTTTCTTCATCAATTGCAGCCAGATCCAGTTTGATTTTGCATTTGAAAGTGTTGGTTTGGTAATCTTTTAAATCATTATTATTATCTCTTGAAATAATGGCTACCACCTCACCAGCATTTTGGTTAGCGATTTTGGAAGCAGGAATTACCGTATCCATTCGCTCATTAATATTTACCGTGGTTTTAGACCTGTCAATATTTAATCCCACATTATTCTGTTTTATTTTTCCGAACAATGTTTCTAACCATTGTAAAGTTTCCTTAGACCGTACTGCACCGGAAATTACACTACCCATGAGTGATGAAATGGTATCTGCCGTTGACTTCCCATATTGTTGGTGAAACTGAGGGAGTTCCTGTAAACCAAGGATCACAGCGACTTTATTGCTTCTTGCCGTAGCAATCAGATTTTCAATTTTATGTAAATACAAAGTAGGTGTTTCATCAACTATCAAAGCACATGGATTATTTCCTCTTGAATTTACTTCAGCTATGGTTCGGTTTAATACGGCTGCAAAGAATGCGCTATTGATATTTTGTCCTTCTATATTGTTGGCAAGTACTAACACACTTTTAGGATTACTGATTTTTAAATCAAAATCATTACCGGAAAAAACCCAAAAACTTTCAGGTGTGGCGAGCCTTGAAATATTTACTCTCAAAGTACCAATTTGTCCTTCCAACTGTTCGAAGGCTTTATTTTCATAAGCGGAACGAAACGGGGACAAAAGGCTCTGTACTTCCAGCATCGAAAAAAGATGATTAAAAATTATGTCATAAGGGCGGGATAAAAAGGCTAACAAATGTGGTAATGAGGAATATTTTCCATTTTCTTTATGAGCCAGAAAATAAATAGAAGCCGACAAAAAGTTAATCGCCGATTGTGTAAAGAATTGATCAGAGCCTCCCCCACTTCCCTTCTCTCCTTTCTTCAATGCGGAAACAATCGCATCTGCAGTTTCTCCTGCTTTGGCTAAGGTATTTATGTATTGTGGCATTAACGGATTAATGCGTCTTGAATGTTCAATTTTATCCAAATTAATGCAGTGAAATGTATGATATTTCAAAAGACCATCTTGTTGCTTATTAAGCAGGTAATGATAATAAGTAATTTCTGCAAGTGTTGGATATTTAAAATCATAGATAAGCATAGAATATCCTTTTTTAAGAAATTGCTTTATTGCCGGGACAATGACACTTTCAGATTTACCGGAGCCTGGAACACCCAAAACCATTATCCCTCTGAATGGATTAATATTCATCCATCCGTCATGCACTTTCGTTTTGTAAACAAACTGCATAGGAAGGTTGAAAACATCAGGGCTCTCAACTAATTCTATGTTTTGTAAAAAACTTTCTTCCTGCACATTCCATAAATCTTTTTTGAGTTTTGCTTTTATTCTTTTTGTCAAATTAGCAAATGAAACGTGCAGAATGACTGCTCCGAATAAATAAGTTAAGCCATAGAATGCAACTTGTGTCCAGCCATCATATTTCCGTATTACAATGAGACTACTGCCATAAAAAAAACTTCCAATTAAAAATGGATAAAAGAAATGCTTATAAAAATCATACTCGAGATTTTTCCTTGCATTGGCGCCTAATGCAACCATCATGATAATGCCCAATAATACAGCATGGCTATGGATTACATCCGTGAAAACATGTAGCCTCCAAAGTTTAGAGTTAATTTTTATTGCGAACTTAGAGTGATTGTAATTTAGGGAAAGTGTATTGATGTAAACATCTAAAAAAATGTACAGGTAGATGATCATTTCAAACATCCCATAAATTCTTTTCAGATGTTGGCTTTCTTCCATTTATTAATTAGCTGATTTTTAAAACTATCGGACATATAATTTTTCAAAAACAATATGTCATTGAAAAATTATATTGTCAATCTTTTTTGCACCCCTATTTTTTAATTAATCCAATTGCTGAGATTTTAAAATCTGATTGTATTCAACTTTAAGACTAAGGTGTCTCCCGGAATATTGCTTTTCCGTCATTTCTATCTGAAGTAATTTTTGTGTAGGAAAAGTAAATTTTTTAAAAATGAAAAAGTTACTAAACTTGTTGGTGATAATTCCTGTTTCGGAATCGTACAAGCTATAGACAGGCTTTAATTTTATATCCTGGCTGATAGTTGCTTTGACCTGATGCTTATCAATTATTTTAAACCTGATTTGGTCAATATCAAATTGAAGTTTTGTTTTATTTTTAGCTTCCAATTGAATCATGATATAGTCGCCTATCGAATAGATGTTGGTTACATACATTTTCATTCCATAAGCCTTAGTACCAATATTGAAAATATCCCGCTTTTTCTGTATTGCTTTTATGGTCAAATCAAAGCATTGTTGGTTGCTAAGCACTTCGGATTGATTTACCTGAACAGCATCATTTGGATTAATTGAAATAACATAAGCTTCATTTTTAAGAGTACTATCATTGTTCAGTGGATTAGCCACTGTCAACTTATAAACTGAAATGTATCCTTGCGTAACTATGGTTATAGTAAACTTATCCCCCGGATGAATTTTATTACCATCCGGACGCAAACGAAAAATATTTTTTTCAGGTAAGTCTCCTTGAATATCCGGTGAAGAAATATCCACATATTGAATAGGTTCAGGCGATACAAAATGCACGGTTGCATTCTCCGGAATTGTAACCCGATTTATATTTTTTTCATTGATCGCAATATTGTTGGCAAGCACATTATAATTTTGAGTTTGAGCAGAAGTATTTTGAATGAAGTACAATGAACAAAATAGCGTTATTATCTTTTGCATATTATTATTTTTAAAGTGTTTAATTATTTGAAGTCTTGTTATCTTTTAGGTAAACGATATAGTTGTACTTTAAAAAAGCTTTGTCTTTTTTAATTAAATTAGATAAAGTAGTGGTGGTCGTATTGAATAGCTTGCTAAGCATATTCATTTTTACATCTGAATTATCCGGAGTTGTCACTTGCGATAAACCTTGAGTGGCCTGCGTTCCAATTTCTTTTGAAAATTCACGGAAGTTGCTCCCTGGAACATATAAACCTAAGTATCCGTCATTATCAAATAAATCGATTTTTACAGGAAGAGAATTGTTATTATAAAATACCTGAGCAAAACTGATATTCACTCTTTGTTTTTGAAAACCCGTTACAACACCATAGATATAGGTTCCTCTTTTAATGAGATAATCACCAACATACATATCTTTCAATAAACGGATTCTAACCCTTGATCCCAAAGTTGCTTTTACATCCTGGTCAATCATTGCAGTAATGTTATCCTCGTCGTCTTCAAAATTGCGGACGGTATTAAATACATTTTGCTCTTTTGCCATTGCAGAAGAAATGGACAAAGGTTTAAAAGAGGTATCCTTTTTCGGATTAAAATCTTTATTGAATGTGTTTTGTTTTCCTAAATTCTTACCATCTGTTGTGGGTACTTCATTTGCATGTTGTATGCTGTCCAGGTATTTCATCTGTTCATGAAAAACCCGCATCTGGCTTTCATAAGAACCAGGATTCTCATTATCATTATTAAGTGTTGGTTTACTATCCTGTGGCTGTTTCTTCAATAATTTGTTGAGAAGTAATTCCCCTGCTTCATTATTATCAGACGAATAATCATCAGTCGAATTTCTTTCAATTATTTGTCTGTATTCATCAAATCCGCCCGACCTGTTATATTGAGCTATTTTATTTTGTATTTTAGATTGCCCGAATTTTAGAACCTGGTTTAGACTATCCATCTTTCTTTGTGCTTCCAACCTTTGTTCATCGGCCAAAGTATAAGAGGATGCATAGTCAAAACCCTGAACTCCGGATCCTGGTTTAACCATATCCCCCATTGCAGATTGATCGGTTACGTTTTTAAACGCTTGTTGATAGGCTGAAAATTTATCTTTGATTTCTCCTTTCGAAATACTGGTATCTACCCCAGGCATATTGGTATTAATGCCTTCAAACTTTTCATTTGGAATTTCTTTTTGATCCGCATTCATCTTGCCACCGAGGACAAAAAAACCGAAAATCAAGAAGGGTAGAATAATCAATGGAATCACATACTTGGGTTGTTTAAAATTGATTTTCATTTTTAAAGATTTTTTATCACTTTTATTTAATTATTGAATCTATTGCCGGCTTGTCAATCTGTTCAGATTTTCTCAGGTCTTCTAATCTTAATGTGGGGATACCACTGGATCCCGAACTAATCTTTTGAAATTCATCCATGACTCGTACAAAGGTCAATGTGTCCCGGAACGTCATCCGTTTTAAGGATAGCAGATAGGCCAATGTATCTTTCATAGCCTTAACTTTTTTGATATTTTCAAAGCTAAAAGGTATATCAGGGGTTGCCCCTTTACTACTTCCATATTTAAAATCCAAAAATTTAAAATCAGTTATTCCCATTTTCTCTTTAGTTTTAAAAGCATCTGTAAAAAAGAATAAGATGATTATGTTAAAGATGACAATAGTGATCATAAGAAAAAATGTTCTTTGAGGATTCTTCTTTGCATAAGTTATTACAGGTACAGTTACTTTTTCTAAAATTGGCTTAAAGTCATTTTTAATTCCCTGAAAAAAATCGTTTCTCCTTTGGTTATTGAAAAAGTTTTTTAGCTTCATTTTCTAAATCTTTATTTTCGAGTGTTTTCCATTTGGTTATTAAGACTCCGTGAGGATTGTTATCTGTGCGGGGTTGGTCAATGAGCCAACCTTCTGTAATTAGGGAGCGGATGGTAATCATGGACGGTCGCTGAATCTTCTGTTTGCCATAGAAAATAAAATGTCCTGTATTCATATCAAGCTGAATACTATCCATCGTGCAGGTGCTGATACTGCTTGTTGCAACTAGGTTGGTATAATATCCTTTTTCTTTAAGGGTATTGTACTGTGCTATCCCTGACGCATCAATTAAGTACATTGCCTTTTGCAGTTGGTTGGCAATAAATTTATCATCCGGTGGAAGAGTAAAAAAAAGCTGATGAAAAGTTTCCACGTCTGCTTTGTACTCTACTTCCCGGTTGTCTTCAATGTTGGTACTGACTGCTACCAGCGGGATGTTTTTATCCAATATGTAAATATGTTTTCTTTCTTGGGTAATCATCTTTTTTGAATAGGAAAAAGCAAGGGCGCTGACTATTATTGAAGTGAGCATGGATGCAATAGCAATCCAAAGAGCCATCTTCATTTTTGTCTCAATATTTTTTATAAATGCCATACACTTATTTTTAGAGTTAATTAATTTTTTAAAAAATTATTATAGATTTCTTTTGAGTTGAAAGCTACTTCTGACGGCATCAATCTTACTGGCAGCAGCACCTGAAGCTACCTTCATGCCTGTTTTGGCACCTGCCACACCTGTTGCATGCATCACACTTCCACTGTCACCTCCTCCAATGATCCATCCTGAAACCATTGGTACTGTCATGATACCGCCTACTGCTACTAATAGTCCAATCAGCAGGTAGCCAAGAAAGTTGTCAATATGTATAACTGATTGATAAAAATCCGGGCCTATAGCTTTGTCTAAAATTTGTTGCATTCGAGAAATTTCCTGCTGCATTCCATAAGAGATGATAAGAATGGCCATATTGAGCACTATCATTCCGATGGCTGTATAAAATGAAACAGCGATGTATCTTGCTGTCCATTGAATCCATGAATCCCTGAAGGCTCCGACAATACTCAGTGCAAATGAGATAGGCCCTAGAATTAAAAGAATATGCATCAGTACCATTTGTATAAAGAACAGGCAATAAGCAATCCCCTTAAAAATGGAAAGTGCGATACTTTCAATTAATCCCTGAAGCCACATCGATAGTTTTGCCCATGCTAATTGTTCATAAATAGTAATGTAAGAACCGATTGCATTCTGCGCATGAGCCACTGCCTTTGAAACACCGCCAACCAACCAATTGGGGTCACCGGCATCAATCACTTTATCTGAATTGAGGTTGTCCTGGTCAGAAATCTGGTTCCGGATTTGACTGGTACTATCCAATACTCTTGTCCAGAATGTGGTACTTAAAGAATCTTTTGAAAACATTAAATCATCCATGTGGCTTGCATTAGCCTTAAATAATCCTTCCTCTGTTTGGGCAGCCATATTACCCAGACCGCCTGCAACTCCTGCATAGAATCCGAAATTCACGATAACGAGTGTAATGAGGAAAGGCCGGAAAAGTTGCATTATTTCCAGTCTTCCATCACCAAGTATCATGGCATAAGCTTTTACGGATAAGTAAATCAAACTTAAAACCGCAGCAATTTCTTTTGCTATTGATATAAATTCGCCGGAACCTAATTGCATCTGGATTCCATGAATGAGATCCATTATATTGGGATCCCAGAATTTATTTGGTATGTCGAGAAAAACAGATAGTATTCTCATGTACTTTTATTTTACGTTAATTCGATTTCCAGTTTTTTAAAAGTTCTCTAACTATTTGCGAATCGGTAGAATCTGATATGTTCGGCCTAACAGGTTGTTCAATTTTTTGAGGTGAAGGCAGCTGCGCCAAAAGCAGATACGAGCGTACATAATTTTTTATTTCTTCGCAGGCAGGCTGCAGTTCATTGAGTATTTTAAAATAACTTACCATCCTTGAGCCTCTGTCAACGAAAAGTCCATGAATCGTTTCGATGCGGTTTTTTTCAACATCCAGAAATTCTACATATCTTTTCCCATTTGCTGAATTCATCATAAGGTTAAAAGAAGCGGGGTACTTTGTTTGTAATGCCTCATAATAATTGGTTACGTCCTGGTATAAATCAGCAAATTTATTTTCAAAATAAAGCTGATAGGGTAAATCAGCCACTCCTCCACTCATACTTAAAGCAGTAGCAAGATTGGTTTCCATCATTACGTTAGTGGTATCAACCATTTTTCCATCCAGATCTTTCTGTTCCAAAAGGGCTAAATAATTTTGTTGAAATTCCCCACCGGTTTTCCAGGGTCGTTTATCTTCTCCGTTCCAATAATCATGATGCAATACCCTCCAGTATGCCCATCCTATCGGATTTTTTGGAATTCCAAGCCAATTGGTATTTGGTGTAGGTTGCCAATCATTCCATTGATTAAATACCATTCGTTTCAACTGGCCGTTGTTCGCTTTGTCCTGAACAGGAATTACTGTTTGTGCTTTCAGAAAATAAGTGAATAATAAGAAGTGGATACCCGTTAAAAAAAGTTTCATTTTAGTCATTACCAAAATTTTGCGTTATTTAAAATTTGTTGTGTGATTCCCTTATCAAGGTTGATATACCACTCGTAAGGGACTACTTTATTGATAGCCATTTGAAGTGTATATTGCCTGAATTGAAAAACCATATTGTTACTAATATTATAAATTGTGTTGATCATATTGTAGGTAGTCCATAAAAGCTGATCCCGTGTAGTTTGGTCTATCAATAAAGAATCATTATACACTCTTTAATCTGATAGGCGTTTTTTAATACGGAACTTACCTGCATCAACCCTTTGTATATTTTGTTCTGAATTTGATTTACCTGGTCGACAACGATTATGGTGGCTTCCTGCACCTTTTGTATGGCTGTCTGGTTATCTTTGATGTTATTGTATTTTGCATTTTCGGTTGCATTGGCAGCGATAATTGCTCCTACAAGAAAAGGATCTATATTCTGACCTTTTGCTTTTATTAAAGAAGTACTTGTAAGAACCAGAAAAATTATTATAAATCTTTTCATACCACTATTTTTAATTTTGTATAAATAGTTTCTCTTTTATTGATTTCTTTTACAAAGGCAGGAAGCGGTAATCCGCTATCTCTCATGTCTGAGACAAAATGATCCATTGCATTTTCATAGTTTTCAAAAAAATCAAGATAAACCTGGAGCGCTTCTTTTTCACTGCGCTCTGTTGTGTAGGTGAGGTATTCTTCAATAGGCACTTCCACTCCATATACTTCACCGGTTGCGCCACGTTTGATATATACTTCTTTAAACCGGCTTCTGTTATCTTTGTTATCCAATTTATTAATGGTAAAAATTTTGTTCTGCTCTACTTCATTGAGTGAAAGTAATTGGGCTATTTGGGAGAAATTGTCTTTGAACTTTGTTTGATCCAATAAACAAATTGTATCTGAATTGCTGATGATGCTATCTTTCACAATGGCGTTTCCAATGATGTCATTTAATTCCTGGGTTACCACAATGGCTTCGCCTGCAAATTTTCTGACGGTCTTGTAGAGATAAAGGATATAACCTGCCATCATGGGCGAGGCAATAGCTTTCCAGGCTTCCTCTATAATCAACACTTTCTTATTTTTCTTATGACGCATCTTTTGAATGAATACATCCATAATAATTAGCGTCGTTATCGGAAATAAAAGCTTGTGCTCTTTGATATTATCAATTTCAAAAACAATAAAGCTTTCATTAAAAAGCGTATTGTCAAATTCATCATTTAAGATTTTATCATAGATGCCGCCTTTATAAAACTTTTGGAGAATAAACCTGAATTCATCAAGGTCAAAACGAACTCTTTCATTTTTCATGATGGATTCAATTTCCAGGCAACCAAATTCATAGAATGTGTCAAAACACAACCGGGATACTTTCTCCTTTTTTCCGAAATAATCTCTATAGTAGTTGGTAACCGTTTTTGTCAGAATATCATCTTCTACCTGCGATAATTTTCCATCTACTCCTTTCCATATAAGCCCGATCAGCTCTTTTAATATTTGTCGTTTTTCCTCATTGTTTTCAATCGCCTCTATTCTAAATGGATTCATGGTAATTGGCTTTTCTTCTGTATAAGTGATATACTTGCCACCAAAATATTTACACAGACCATAGTAACTGTTACCGGTGTCAACCAGAACAATGTCTGCACCTAATTCCCTGCATTGCTTTGCATAAGAATTGGTAAAAAAAGATTTTCCGCTTCCTGAAGGACCAAGTATAAACCGGTTCCTGTTAGAAATCCTTCCGGTAAACATGGGTAGTTCACTGGTGTCTATTCCGATAGGTAAACCTTGCCTGTCTGTAAACCATAACTGATAGTCTGATTTATCAGATTCAGGCAGCGTTTCTTTAAAGAAGAAACATACTGCTGCAGGACGACTGGTTAAAAACAGATCATACTCTTTTAATTCTTCTGCATTCCCGGGGATAGCAGCCCGGAATAATTCCAATTGGTTGTAGGTGTTTTTTCCTGGAATGATTCCTACAGAGAACAAACTATTCTCAACCGCATTGACTGCTTTTTCTATTCTGTTTTTTGTATCACAAACAATAATATTGTAGTGCGAATAAACAAGCAATTCATTATTCTGTGCTATGTCCACAAACATATCATTGATGTCTGCTACTGATAAGTCGTTGGCAGCATCCGGCATGGAGGAATGTCGTTTCTTTTTTAGTTCGAGTTCAGATTTTAGTTTCCTTTGATCTGGTATTTTTATTACCTGGTTGTATAAAATGGTTTTTGCATTTACATTCAAAAGGAATGCAAGATTATCAACAGGAAATGTTTTCCCGATGTCATGGCTAACCGTGAAGGTGGTAACGTTTGATGGCAGGTTGATTTCATCTATATCAATCAGGGAAATGGATTTAATGCTTTTGTCTTCATAATAGAGGCCTTTTTCATCGCATGAAAGATTACCAATCGAAAATTCTTTATCTGAAAAATTAAAGGCGATGTACCTGTTATAAAGTTTTTCTATCTCCTTTTTAGTTAATAAGCAGCAGGTAATCTTTTGATTTTTGATGGTGTCAACAATTTTATTGGCTTTATCTAAAAACTCTTTTAATGATTTTGCATCGTAGTTAAAAAAATGTCCTTTAGAAGATTCTTTTGTGATCGTTAGGTAAGTGGTTATCTCTTTGTATATCCTGTTCTCAAAATGCTCAAAATACTTTTTGGACAAATAATCGGTTATATAGCTAACGTCTTTTGAATATTTTTGAGAGGCTATAATATCTGTCTTTTGAAGGATGTAGCCATCACCCAATAATTTAATGATCTGTCCGAACAGCAGATGATAATTTTCATAATTTTCACTATCAGCACCATACTGGGGAGAGAGGTTAAAAATTTGTATGATGAGAGATAAGCTACCGGTGCTGCTATACACTACATTACATCCAGGTATTTCTTCCTCTATGTGTATAAACGGTTTTATAAATTCTTTTCTTTTCATACTAAATTGTTTCAGTTTTTATTTTCTGAAAACCGGTTTGTGAACGAAGATTGCCTTTTCTCTTTTTTTACCATGAAGGCCTTCCTTTTGTTTATTGATCACATACATCAATCCTGGAACTGTAAGAATAAAAAGCGCTACAAGACCCACTATACTTGAGATGATGGCGGTAATAAGGCCTGCAATAATAATTCCTCCAACCAATACACCTGCCGCGTAATAAATGAATTTCCCTTTGAACATCTTAAATACCAAAGGGCGTTGTAACCCTTTGTAGATTGCGTATTCTTGTGTTTGCATAATAATAATTTTTCATCGGATTTTTAAAATAGGGAGGGTAAATAAAATCTTTCAAATACCCTCCCGTTGCCCTCACTCCCTACTTTCGCTTCTTGGTTTTTCGTTTTTATTCTAAGTAAAGAAAACGTTGAGAACAGTTCCGGTCAGGAGCAGGAATACACAGGCGCCACCCCATCCGATAATTTCTTTTTGAATTTCATGATCTCCGTTATTCCACTTTACATAAACACGGATACCACCAGCAAGACCAACTATGGCGCCAATGGCAAGGCATAATCGTGACACCAGGTCATAAGTGCCGTTAATAGTAGTGGCAGCCTGTGTTAAGCCACTATTAATATCCAATAAGATACCTGCATTTGCAATGACTGGTACAAAGGCAGCCAGGGTTAACATGGAAAAGAAAATAACTTTTTTCTTTTCGATTTGATTTACCATCTTCTTCATAAATAATTGTTTAATTATTAAAAATTAAATCCAAAAAACATTTTTTGATAAGGTTACAGCCCAAACATTACTTTAATAAAAACCTGGATGATTATCAGCATCACAATACCTCCGGCCCACATCAGCACTTCATTTTCAATATTGTGATTTCCCATACTCCATTTTTTATAAATGACCACCGCGCCAACAAGCGCAAGGCAGCCCCCGATCGTCAATATCAATGCCGACAAATCGCCATAATCAAATCCTATGTCCAAAAAATTCATATCACTTACATTAATGCCACATTAATAAATGCTGTCGCCACAACTAAAAATATAGCCGCTGCTCCCCATGAAATTACCTGTGCGTCTATATGTACATGATGCCTTCCATCCACGTTCCAAAGATTATATATACGCAATCCTGCAATCAGTCCCAACATGGCTGCTATTGCATAGCAAAGCATTTTTAAAAGCGGCCAGATTTCATGTTTAAAAGATGAATTGATATCTGATAAACTTCCGGTTGGCATAATATCCATTAATTGATGTATTCCCATTTTTGTATTTATTAATTTCAGGCAATCATAAATTTTGAAAGGTTCTCCGCATTCACGGTATAAGCTTCGCCGGACAATGTTTCTAATCCCAGATCTATCACCGGCGATTTATTTTCAACTTCTCTCTTTTGTCCGGTGTAATCCAGAGGTAAATATTTTTTTAAATATTCTTCTTTTTCCGAATTATTAAATTGGGCACTTTCTTCAGATTCATCTGGAACCAGCACTGGTTTATCAGGCCCCTCAAACTGAACGGCATGGCTTGTAACCTGGGCTACTCTGTTATTTGATTTTATTAAATCAAACAGGATGATGATTAAATAGTAGCTTCCTAAAATTCCTGATAAAATAGAAATGAATTTATGAAAAGGCATAATCAATATTTATAACTTATATTAATAATAATGCACAATATTAATACTATTATTTATAATTATGAAATATATTTTATTCTTTATTACTTTCATTTATAAAAAATGCTGCTACCTAACGTCTATAGGAATTTTTTCAGTTATTAAATTGAACAATGAATGGAAAGGATGTATCTGCTAAAATGGAACATCGGAATTACATTAATAAGATTGGGAAGCTATTTCAAACAGGAAATAAAAGTCGCAGATCTTCTATACTTTTTACAGGAAACCAATCTTGAAAAGATTCATTTCAGTTTTTTTCAATTTTTTCTTAATGATGTCAAGTATTTGACGCAAAATACTTGACATTTACTAAATGTTTTTTTATCTTTGTTCTCATTAAACAGATTTTATGAAAGTAGCCGGAAAAATAGAAACAGGGATTAATAAAATACCAGAGGGAAAGGTATTTAGATACCAGGAGCTAGCTATCACTCCCAGCGAATATATCGCTGCCACCAAAGCGATGGAGCGTCTAATTAAAAAAGGGTTTATCAAACGAACATCCACAGGAGTATTCTATAAACCACAAAAAACAGCCTTTGGCAATCTTCGTCCAAAGGAAGAAGAGTTAATAAGGCCTTACCTTTTTGAAAATGGTAAACGAATTGCCTACATCACTGGCACAGCATTATACAACAGGATGGGACTTACCACACAAGTGCCAAATACTATACGGGTAGCCAGCAGGGGCAAACGCGTTATTACCAAAGTCGGTAACATACAAGTAAAGCCGGTAAAAAGTTATATGGAAGTAACCAACGATAATTTTTACCTGATGGAACTACTTGATGTGCTAAAAGATTTTAAAATAATTCCCGACAAAAACAAATCCCAGGTAATAAAATTTATGCTCCAAAAAATAAAAGAGCTACCTAATAAAGAAAAGAAAAAACTTGTGGAAATATCCCTTAATTATCCTCCACGGGTAAGGGCATTTACCGGAGCAATTTTAAATGAAATAAATCCAGGAAAACCAGATGAGAAATTAAAAAAAAGTATTAACCCATTGACAATTTATGAATTTGGAATCAATAAAAAACATCTCTCCAAAATTGAATATTGGAATATAAGCTAATTATGAATTTACATACCAACAAACCACTTTTTCAGGATGCAGTAATTGCAACAGCACAACGGTTTAATATTCCGGAAATTTATATCGAAAAGGATTATTGGGTAACGGTTGCATTGTACGCAATCTTTCATTCCCCAATTGCAAGTGAAACAGTCTTCAAAGGTGGCACAGCACTCGCAAAATGTCATAAACTCATTGAAAGATTTTCAGAAGACATAGATATGGTTGTTCTCAACAATAAAGGAGAATCAGGTAATAAGCTCAAAAACAAATTGAAAGCAATAACTGTGGCAGTAAACAAAGTAATACCAGAAGTGGAAATAGTAGGCGTTACTAATAAAATGGGGATGATTCGTAAAACGGCTCATCAATACAATAAGGAAAATTTTCAGGGCGCCTTCGGACAAGTAAGGGAACAAATTATTGTAGAAGCTACCTGGCTGGGGAATTCAGAGCCATTTGTAAATGCAGAAGTAACTTGTTATATTACTATGATGATGCGTGCAACAGGTCAAAATGAAATGATTGAGCAATATAATTTACAGCCATTCACTGTAAAAGTACTGAGTAAAGAAAGAACATTATGTGAGAAAATTATGAGCCTTGTCCGGTTTTCTCAAACTGAAGAACCATATAAAGACTTATCCAATAAGGTGAGGCATATTTATGATATACACAGGATGCTTAAGAACGCCGGCGTAGTATATTTTTTTAATAGTTCTGCATTTGATGAATTGATTTTAAAAGTTGGAGAAGATGATGTAGTAAGTTTTAAGAATAACAACAAATGGTTGGCTAATCATCCTTCAGATGCAATCATTTTCAAATATCCAGAAGATACCTGGGATAAAATAAGAGCTTCTTACAGGACGACATTTAAAGATTTAGTAATGGGGGAACTTCCGGTTGAAGAAGACCTAATCTCCGACCTAAAAAATGTTTATTCCCGATTGTTGAAAGTAAATTGGAATATCAATTTGTAACAACGGAATCTATAGTAAGTGAGATTTTGTCAAAAGTAAGAGGTGCTCTTTTGAGACAAAATCTTTCAATGAATATTTGGATAATTGTTCTATAGCAAACCGTTGTTTTAATCTTTTAAAATTTACCATCTATCTTAAAAGCCTTAGACATCCTTTCCTGTTCCGTTTTTGAAATCTCATATTTTTCAGCAATCTTTCTCCATCCGGAAACAGATTTTTGGATTGCCTTAAGTATTTCTTTTGCACGCTCTGAAGTTACTCTAAATTCTTTTGCAACTTCCAGGGCGATCTCAGGTACAAGTGCATTATCAGTAAGTGAAATATTTAATTTTAATCCGAGGCTATTTTCTGCAGGATTTATATCAAAAGCAGGTGACAAGATCCATCCTCTATCATTCAATAAAAAACCATGATTTCGGAGATGATCATCCGTATTAGAAACATAAATATAAAATACAATCCTACGCCATAACTCTTCAAGATCCATCGCAACATTTGCTCCGTTGCGCATCAGAAATTCGGCAAGATGTAAATAACTAATTCCATCTTCGTAATCATTCCCATCATTTAATCCAAGCAAAGTCACTGCAGAAGCAAAATGTATTCTCTCTCCATTTTCTGTCCTGTCAAACCTTTTAGTAAGAAATGTATGTCGTTTTTTAGAGAATTTTTTTACAATTCCTTCTGCTACATTCAAGCCTGCTTTGATTGCAAGTTCATTGACTACTATTTCCCAACCTCCGATATCTTTTTCATCATTGATACTTGGAAATTTTGCAATCCATAAACGCTTTTTATTATCCAGAACACTTGCCTTTGGTCTTGCACCGCCTAAAGATGACCCAGGTGCTACTAATAGATTCAACCATTTTAAATAATCCGGATCATGAACTGCATCATCCTTTTCTAACTGAAGACTTGCATACTCAAGTTCTCTAAGGGATGTCCATGGTGGCGAAGCCATTGCAGCATTGTCATTTAAAAAAACTCCGGCTGGATTATCCTTAAACCTTAAGCCTCCCATACGGTGTCCATCAAATACACCCAACAGGTAGTCCGTTTCAAATAAATTGTTTTCATTTCTATTCTCCATCCTCGCCATTGCCGCTTCTCTTCTTCGCATAAGCAACCTGCCCCAACGATCAGGCGATGAATCCAGAAATATTCCAAAATTATTTTTATCAACATCCGGGTATTGCGGACCTGAATATAATTGCAAGGCAGGATCAAGATATTGTCCATAGCCACTATCGAGCCATTCCTTTGTATAGCTGAATGAAAAAATTTCCTTTCCCCTTAATCGCTCTGAAGATAAAATTCCCATCAGGGCAGGATTAGGCAACCCTTTCCAGTGTGCATAGACTTGTATGTTCTTTGTATCGGCCATTATCGTTTCCTTTTAGGTGATCTTTCTTTCATGCTTAATTGCGCATCCTGTAATTTTCTACCAAGCAGATCGTCACTTGCCACCTTTAATAAATCTTTTTCCAGTCCAAGAACAAAAAGTACTTGTGCATATGTTCCCATGGCAACACTTGGCGCTCCCTTTTCTACCAGCCACAAAGTTGTACGGCTAATGCCGGCTCTTTCTGAAATTTGCTCTACACTTAATTTACGACGAAGGCGGGCCAGTTTCAAATTATTGCCTAATTCTTTCATTATCTTATCTGCGGTGGGCAACAAAAGTGAAGTCCGTGATTTCATAATGTTCATTATATAAAACAAATATAGTTAATTAGTTCATAATAACGAACATTAATAGAAAATGATCACCAAAAACCCAGAAAAAACTACCGATAAACTTATAGGATCAGAGTTCAAATCCCTTTTCGCGTTCTATTTCGTTTGTTCCTTGCCCGCCCATTACCCTGGTAATTCACTCTTTCAACTTCTTCCAAGAAATCACCTAAAATGTCTCCTAACTGCACTTCACTTTTGTACTCGATTGAATTTTGAAAATCTTCTTTACTATTTTCGTTTAAAGTTTTAGTGTAGCCATGGTCGTCCTTTTTAAAAACCGCCGTTTTTTCTTTGTTTGCTGCTTCCGAAATAAGCAGATCCAATTTCAATAAATCACTTCCCTTGTAAACTTCTCTCCTATTATGATCTATAAGAACATATCCATAAGGCATCTCTTTATTTTTCCCGGAGAAGAAAATAAAATCAAAACCAAATTTTTGTTTTAATAGATTGGTAAACTCGCTTTCAAACTTTGTTGGCTCTGTCGTGAATTTATTATCGTGATTGCTGCGTAGTTTGCCCGAATACTGTTTTCTGTATTTATAAATAATAGCTTTTATCTGATTAATATTTTTCTCCGATTTTTCGGTTAGGGCCATTCTTTTATCCAGATCAGACAATTTAATATACCCTTGTTTTTCTCCATGCTTAAAAAATAAAAATTGGTCTTTGTTCTTTTGAGCTTTATACCCGTTTATTTCCATAAGCAAAGAAAACTGGGCGTGAGTTCCAAATTTATAAGTCAATGCAGAATTTAAATGCTGATTAAATTCCTGGTGGGGTTCTCTGTTTAAAATTGCATTAAGAAAATGGTTAGCTCTTTTACCCTCAAAACTATCTTTGATTTTTTTGCCATTAATTCCAACCCGGCTGGATACAATGTGCACGTGGTTATTCCTGGTGTCATGATGTTCGTAAATCAAAATAGGATTTTCTGCATAACCTAATTGTTGCGTGATCTGTAAGGCAATTTCTTTCAATTGTTCATGGCTTAACTCATCATTTCTGCAACTACATGTTGCATGAAATACAGGCTTTTTGATTTTAGTATTACGTGCAGAATAATCTTGTAAATAATTTTTAAATTCTTCTTTTGATATTTCAGTTTTATCCTGAAGGTTTCCGAAGTTTTCAAAATAAACAAGCCCTGCTTTCCCCTGCTTTACTTTCTTCTCATTATAGTTCACTGCATTAAAGCGGCTTCCTGCAGCGGGCATTATCTTAAAGATGGCACTATTCATTTTTAGAATAAATTTTTCCCAAGTAGGTCACTGATCTCATTTCTCTTTTCATTATAATTCTTCAGTTCCTGCATTAACAAAGAAAATTCTCCGTCTTCTATTTTCCTGTCAGATTTTATTTGTCGTATCGCAATAGTGATTTGATTGATGTTTTTTCCAATATAATTAATCTCTTTGCAAAGCGTATGTATCGCCAGGAATTTTTCCTTTTCCATTCTATGATTTACTAAGGGTGTGTTTTCAATTCTATGCTCGATCACTTTTCGCATAGAAATATCCATTTCATCAGCTTGTTGTTTCAATTTTTCTTTTAGTCTTTTCGTCATCCTAAAGTTCACTTGTATCCTGGCTTCTTTCATTTTATTAATAATTATTAATCAAAGTTATAAATAAATTCTCTGTATTAATAAATATAAGTTGCGCAAAATTTTTAATTCCCGTCTTTAGCGGGCAAGATAGTCTTTGGAATGTAAAGACAAAGACACATCTTGTCATGTTTTCTGTTTTTTCAGGTTGTGGAATAAAAGGCTTCAATTAATCCTTGAGGTTCTTTATTTGTAGGCATTTGTATGAAATAATCTTCAATCTCACTATGAATATTTCGCTTTTAATCCTTATTTGTCTGCATAAGTATTTAAGAATCTTAAATAATATTCAACAGTCTTCAACAATTACTTAAATAAAGTTTCAATAATTTATTTTTTATCACTTTAATACATATATTTGCATTAATTATTAATATCATTATTATTATGGAATATAAAATAAGCGATTCCAAAGTAAGGGAGAGATTATTAGGTTCTGACTATGGCAAATTTGATTTGATGGATACTGTTTATTCAAAAGAAGTAATTCTCAATTGCGTACCGCGGGTGCTATTAAAAAATATTATGGAGAGATTCTCAATTCCTGAAAATGCCATTAACCGGAAAACCAATTGGTCATGGCTTCAACGCTACAAGAAAAGAAATAAGTGCTTTATCCCTCCCAGGACATCCTTTCTTCAGGTTGAAAAACCAGGAACCGAAGATTGGAAAACTTTCGAACCTTCTAACGCTGAATCAGTGGAACAGCGCAAAACCATTATTAAACTGATTAAATAATACTTCTCTCACAATCTTTTAAAAAAAAATAAAAAATTATGAAGTCATTTTATTTCAATATTCAAAGTAAAGGTGGCGCCGGTAAATCAATGCTAACCTACCTCCAGGCGCTTAAGCATGAAAAAAATGAAAAAGCGGCTTTCGTTGACTTAGACAGCTCAACCCAAACCTCTACAAGGCAACTTATTTTTTTAGCCCAACAGGAAGCAAACCGTCTATTTTCCGTTGACATTTTTGATAACCTGAAAAAAATTGAACGTGAAAAACTCTATGATGTTTTGCAGGCTTTCAATTCGCAGCCGTTTGAAGAGATCTATATTGATTTTGGCCCTCCTGAAAGTGAACAACTTCCTTCGCTTTTTTCATTGGATTTCACAATAGAAGAATTCAAGGAATTTGAAAAAGAGCTAAAGGCAAAATTTGTATTCAATGTTATCCTTTGTGGTGGCACCTCTTATGCAAGCACTTTTGAGTACCTGAAAAAACTTATTGAAATCGTCAAGGGCAAATTTGATATAGTTATGTATCTCAATGAATTGACCTTTCTCAATTATAATCTTTTGATAGATGAATTAAATGAATTCGCGAAAAAAGCCAGGGGATGTATTTCAAAGGTGGTACGCTTTGGAGATATCCATGTAGATAGAAATTCAGGGCAAATAATTACAGAAAACATTCGAAAGGGAATGGGTTTCTCTTCCTACAATTCATTTGCTGCCAGGACAATCATTAAAAGGGAAATAGCAAAAGTTTAGTATGACTGATTATAAAAAAATATTAGAAGAGTTTAGAACCCACTACCGTAATAAATACGACATCAATTTTGATGATGAAATCCTATATTTTTTTGTTCGGGTAAATGAAATGCAAAAGGATTTAAAAAAGGACATCCATAACCTTCCTAAGGTAACTTTTAAAACAGGATGGGATTATTTTTTGTATGGACTTGGAAAATGGCTTATTCCCTCTTTGGTTGTTATGATGCTTTTTTCAACCATATTTTTTAGGAATATAATTACTAAACAGCATCCTCAATTCATGATCCCGGGTAAAATCCTTTTGAAAAACAATATTGAATATTTAGAATTAAAAACAGATACTGCCAATTATTATTTACCAATTCAAAAAAAATAAAAAGATGAAAAACACAACCACAAAATTCTTACTCGAATTGATAACTCTGTCATTATTGATAATTTCATCATGCGGAAAGAAGGATGATAAACCTTCGTCTCAAAATAACGAAGCAACAATGAAAATGGAAGTTAGCTGTAAAGGGGATATCGAATCACAGGTTGCGGTATTAACTTTTCTTGCAGTGAACGCTTCCGGCGAATTAATAAGCACCGTCAATGACACTACCGGAATTATTACCGCAGGGCCCTTTTTACAAAATTCAGATTTTGCGGATCATAACCTAATCTCTTTCCGCTCCACAACGAAGGTAAGTTCTGTGAGTGTAATGCTAGCTATTTCTCCCAAAGTATATGCTACCACACAGGATCAGAATTTCTCAATGAATATAAAAATATATTTTGATGGAATATTAAAGGACAATCAAACATTTTCGTATGACCAATTATCAGGTGGAACTTATACTACTCCGAAAGATTTTGATTACAAAATAACCGTCAATTAAAACCTTATTCAAATGAATCAATTAAAATCTTTCCAGGATTTCCGAAATGAAATTTCAATAATAGAATTAGCGCTTTCTGTCGGATATAAAATCAGGAAAAGGGATGGAATTAAATGGCCGGTATTAAAAGATGAAATTTCCGGTGATAAGATAATTATTGTAAATCCTCAATCTACATCTAATCAGGGTTATTTTAATCCCCAGGATACAAAAGATAAAGGAACTTTAATCAATTTTGTTAAGAACAGGATAGGATCCCTGTTTCCATATCTCAATGGTAAATCAGAAGCGGGCAACATTAACACAGTGCTTTACAATTACCAAAATTTGCCATTGCCTGAAAAGAATCTGTTTAAAACAGATGTAAATAATTTAGTGCAAGAATATTCTGAAAAAGAATTTTGTTTGCCAGAAGGGCTTTCTGAATTGAAAGATTCCACTTACCTATATTATAGAGGAATCCAATCTCAGACAATTAATAAATCGCTTTTCAAAGGAAAAATATTTAATGTAAAAAGGAACGACTTTAATAACATCGGTTTTCCTTATTATAATGCTTTTGGCGATACTGTAGGATTTGAATTACGTAATAAGCAGTTCAAGCACGTTATTAAGGGAACAGATAGATCAGTTGGTATTTGGCACTCTAATTTACCTTCCACTCTTGAAAATGTAATACTCACTGAAAGCCCATTAGACGCATTGTCTTATCATCAATTAAAGGGAAAGGAAAATTCTTTGTATGTTTCCTTTGGTGGTACTGTAGCTGCAGCGCAATTAGTTACCGTTAAAAGTATTATTACCGCAGTTAATACAGTCCCTAATTTTAAAATCGTATCTGCAGTTGATAATGACGAAATGGGTAAAATCTATACACAAAAGTTTAAAGAAGTATTTCCTGAAAAGATTGTTGAAGATTATCCAAGGCTAAATGATTATAATGAAGACTTGAAAAAAGAGCAAATAAGATGTATTGTTACTCGCTGAGTCAATTGAATTCCTTTACTTTTAATTCTTTAATTTTAAATATATTAGAGGATTTGAATAAAAAATTTCAGTTAATGGTCATACATTTCCAGGTGCAAATCTGCCACTTAGATGTCAGGTATCAAAAAAAATCAGGTAACTTGTTGTTTTTTTTGTTATGGTTTTTAATTTTCGTTTAACCCTATCTGTTAGTAAATCCTGCCAACACCCCGCCATGCTTTTTTGAAATAATTTTTAAATGTTGTTTTTTATTTATTTGTCACTTCCCAGGAATCTTTTGGACAGTAAGCCAACAAATATTTAATATTCCTGTTTTCTTCATTATCATATTAGCTAATTATCACATTGCCAAATTAACCTATTCACTTCTCAGACTATCCACCGGATTTGCCATCGCTGCTTTTATTGATTGAAAGCTTATTGTTGCCAGTGCAATTAATATTACCAGCAAACCTGCACTTGAAAACAATTGCCAGCTTAACGAAATTCTGTATGGATACTTCCGTAGCCATTCATTTGTTTCCATTGATGCAAATGGCATCGAAATAAATAATGCTATACAAACAAGAATTAAAAACTCTTTTGAAAGTGCAATTACAATATCCCGTACACTTGCTCCAAGTACTTTACGTACGCCAATTTCTTTGGTGCGTTTTTCTGCCGATAATACCGATAAGCCAAATAAACCAATGCAAGAAATAAATATGGCGAGTATTGCACCAAATAAAATTATCTTTTTCCACTTTGCAATGTCGCTGTATTGCAGCCTGTTCTCATCTCTCTTAAATGTGTATGAATACGGAGTTAGCGGTAATAAGCGTGTGAATGTTTTTTGTATAAACCTCAAAGTTTCGCTTTCGGCACCTGGCTTTATTTTGATGTAAAATGTTCCATACCCATCACCGTCTTTCACCGTCAATAATTGAGGCCCAATGTTTTCATACAATGACGCATAATGATAATCTTTCACCACACCTACCACATGATAAACTTTATTGCTGTCACCTATAAATCTTACTGATTCGTCAAGGGGATTTTTCCAGCCAGCTTTTTTTACAAATGCTTCATTAACTAATACCGAATTGCTGACATCCGAAGGATACGCAGTAGAAAAATTTCTTCCAGCCGCCAATTGGATTTTCATCAAAGGCAAATAATTTTCATCCACGGTTTGATAAGCAAATTGTAAGATAGAATTATTGGCGTCTTTTGCCGATAAACTCCAATAGCCCGGATTCTTTGCACTAACACCAACAACGTTAGGATTTGTCAGCAATTCATTCTTAAAGACAGCATCATTGATATGATCCACGTTTTTATCTACAACAATAAGATTAGTATCGTCATATCCTAGTTTTGCTTTTGTCAAATAATTGAACTGCATATATATCACAAATGTAAAAACGATTAAAAAAGAAGCAAACATAAATTGCAAAACCACCAATGTTTTTTGCAAGTAATTTTTGCCGGAAAGATTAAACCTGTTGTATAAAATTTTCGCAGGTTCAAAAGCTGACAAGACGAATGCCGGATAAAACCCTGCAAGCAACCCTGTGACAATAAACAGCATTATAAAACCCGCAACTAATTTCGGGTCGAACAAATAAGATAGCGCAAGCTCTTTATCGGCAAGCGCATTGAATAAGGGTAGTGCTAGTTTGGTAAGCAATATCGCTAACAGGAAAGCAATGAAACAAAGCAAAAAGGATTCGCCGAGAAATTGTTTTATCAACTGCTTTCTATCACCGCCCATAACTTTGCGAATACCGATTTCTTTGGCTCGTTTCAGGGAACGTGCAACTGTCAGGTTTACAAAATTGATGCACGCAATCAAAAGCACAAATAATGCAATGCCCGAAAGAATATAAGAATAAGAAGTATTACTGGCGCCGTTCAAACCATTGTCTGCAGGCAGATTGGTATCAAGGTGCATTTCGGTGAAGGGTTGCAAAAAATAAGTGTCCATTGAAAGGCTAGTAGCATCCAACCCAAGATTTTTCAACATTACCGCAAATGCATTGCTGGCGTTACTTTTATAATAACGCTGCATTTGTGTTTGAACCTTTTGCCTGTCCGCACTATTATCAAGCACAACAAATGTGTTCAGGAAATAACTAAACCACTTGTCATTATTTTTGGCTTCGGCATCCGATTCCTTAAAAGGCAACAAAATATCAAAACGAATGGACGAATTTTGCAGACAATTTTTTGCCACAGCAGTTACTTTGTAAGGAACAAAAATACTGTCGTCCTTTAGCATCACTATTTTGCCAATAGCATCGATTGTACCGAATTGCTTCTTAGCTTCATCTTCTGAAAGTACGACGGAATAAGGATCCTTTAAACAAGTTTTTGGATTACCATATTTTAGCGGGAAAGTAAATACAGAAAAAAAGTTTGAATCAACACGGAATATTTGCTGTGATTGCACGTCGGTTCCCGTTCTCATATCTTCTTCACTTTGCTGAAAACGTACAAATGCTTTGATACCGGGAACATTGTCCGCAAATCGGGGGCCTTGCAAAAATCCTGTATTACCGCCTTCCCTTTCCTGCCCGTTGTACTTTGATTTTAATACAATACGATAAATGTTGTTCACATTTTTGTGGAACTTGTCGAAGCTGGTTTCATCTCTTAAGTACAAAAGAATAAGCATACTGCAAGCCAGACCCATGCTCAAACCGAAGACGTTGATAAAAGAATAAATCTTATTACGTTGCAGGTTTCGGAAAGCGATTTTGAAATAACTTTTTATCATGTCGCTAATTTTATTTGTTCACTATTAATAAAAAGGAGGTAGAAGCTGTTGCTTTTGCGGGATCAATTACTGTAACTTTTATATTGTACGTTCCTATTTCCAAAGGAGTGCCTGAGAAAGTTTTTTTCTTCGCATCAAACTTTAACCATGATGGTAAGATAATTCCATTATTTGAGGAGGCAGACCAAGTCAATGTATTGTTACCATCATCGTCTACAAATGTATTCTCAGAAATTTTCAATCTAAAAGATTGGTGGACAAAAACCGATCGGTTTTTGATGGCTGATTTTACATACGGATCAAAATTAGTATGTTTTAAACTCTCCAGTAATTTATCAAACCTTACCCACAGAATTTTGCAGTCTGCTTTGCTATGACCGTAACTATAAAATAGGTATCTGTTATCTGGAGTTACATATTCACCCCAACGATGCGCAAGGCCATTATTAATTAACTGTCCCAGGCTTTTAGGGTTAGTCCAGGTATTATCTTTTTTTCGGTAACTTATGTATAACTCACATTCAAAATCAGGATGTTCTTTTGCACTTATAATGATAAAGGATTCATCTTTTGAAACAAAAAAATCACCATTGAATCCGGGGGTGTTTAATGGTATGCCGAGGCTTTGTATAGTTGTGTCATTATTTGAAACGGAAAATCTGCATATATCATAGCTACTAAAATCATTTATACTGCCATTGTTAGCATTACTGCCAACGTAACTAATACCACTGTTTGTGGGCATATAATCATACATGGCATAATTCTTTTTAATGTATAAGGCCGGTATACTCCAGCCAGTGTCCATTCTGTGGCTTTGCCACACTTCGCCAATACTTTTACCACCCATAAAATATAAAGAATTACCATCCTTAGAAAACGTAGGAGCATAAAAATGTTCATTAAGAAGGGTTGGCCCATTCCATTTATTTCTATCGTATTTAAATCTTTTTATTTTTAGATTTTTTTCACTGAACCATTCATCATTAGTACAATAATAAAATTCTTTTCCATCAGGAGAAAAGGCAACCCTATCTAATGAGAAAGAACTGGCATCACCCAATAAACCCGGAGCAAATATTTTTGGTGTATCAGAGGGTGGGATTTGACCAAGATAAGCTTCACTGCTGCTCCAGAAATTATTTTGTGCTTTTATATTTTTATAAAAACAGAATGATAAAATCATAAATAAAAAAATTGACTTTTTCATATTCTTATTATTTTTTTCTGATAAAATGTTTTAATCAAGTCATCTACTTTCTATTTTCATTTCTTTTTCGTTTAATCATAATAGTTAGCACAGTAATAAACAAACAAAATATCTAAGATTCCTATTTTAAAATTACTACTATTCACTTCTCAAACTATCCACCGGGTTGGCTATTGCGGCTTTGATTGAACGATAGCCAACTGTTATCATGGCAATAAAAAAAGTTATTAAAATTGCTAATACAAAAACACCTGCACCAATTTGTACACGGTATTTAAAATTCTGCAGGTATTTATTCATGAGCCACCAGCCGATAGGTGCCGCTATCACAAAAGCAATTATCAACAAACGGCTAAACTCTTTTCCAAACAACCATAACAAACTTGTAACACGCGCGCCCAAAACTTTGCGCACGCCAATTTCTTTTGTTTTTTGTAATACCATAAACGAAACCAATCCGTATAAACCGAGACAACCAATTAAGATAGCAATGGCCGAAAAAAACTCAATCAGCTTAAGCATAGTATCATCAAGCGCGTAAAAATGTGCAATCCTGTCATCCAAAAATTCTTGGTTATAAACATATTGAGGGTATACATTATTCCATGTTTTTTCCATTGCAGTTAAAGTAGATTGCATGTTTTGCGAACTGATCTTTACCGCACAGTTCTCATAATTATTAAAAGCAGAAAAAAGGACGACTGGAGCAATGGTATTATGAAATGAATTATTATAAAAATCTTTTACGACACCAACAACTGGAGCAGTTATGCCATCTACAGTAATATTTTTATTTATGATTTGTTGCGGAGATTGTAAACCAAGTTTTTTAACTACAGTTTCATTTACTATATATTGATTAATCGTATCAGAAGCATACATATTTCTTCCTGCAACCAACTTTAAATTAAATGTTGGTATATATTGATCGTCGGCTGGTTTTGAAACTACCGACCATGGCTCTTCTTTTGATCTGTTATCATAAGTAAGTGACTTCGTATCAAAATGTTGTGAAGCAGGTGCTTCCATACAGAATGAAACCTGCTGCACATTTGGAATTTCTCTGAGTTCATTTTTTAATAATTGCATTTTTAATTTTCCGATGCTATCATTTACAGGAACAGGCAGCATTACAATATTATTTTTATTAAACCCTAAATAGGTATTTTTTGAAAAACTCATTTGGCCTGCAATAATTATCGCTCCAATAATCAGCAATTGCGAAATTGCAAACTGTGTAATAACCAATCCGCGTCTTAATGAAAAACCACCGACACTTTTCTGAGATAATTTTCCCTTTAATGCAGCAATTGGTTTAAACCCTGATAATACTAATGCCGGATAAGAACCTGAAAGAAAAACAACAATGCATACAATAACGGCAATAAAAATTAAAAGCGATGAATTGGTAAACGGACTAATAGTGAGATATGTTTTGAATAAATTATTCAGAAAAGGTAAGCCTAACTGCGCCAAAGCAAAAGCAAGTATAACAGCAAGCAAAGTGATCAAAGTTGTTTCTGCAATAAATTGCCAGAACAACTGTTTGCGATTGCTCCCCAATACTTTTCTAATGCCCACTTCTTTACTGCGGTTAAGCGCTTGTGCGGTAGCAAGATTAATAAAATTTACACATGCCGTTACAATAAGAAATAATCCTATTAATGCAGCAGCCCATAAGTATTTTTTATCAGCATAACCATTAAGATCTGTATTAAAATGAATATCATTTAATGGCTGCAGCTTAAACCTGAACACGTCTTTATTAGAATTACCCGCATAATATTTTTTCATTATTTGCGGAAAAACTTTTTCGACAGAAGCTGCAGAAAAGCCGGGCTTTAATAAAAGAAACGTATTGGTTTCACTATTAAAACCACCCCAGCTATCGTCGCTTGCCTGCCAGGCACTAAAGTCTTTCAGGTTTTTATCTGAAACATAAATTTGCTGCGTTCTGTCAGTATTTAACGGAAGGTTTTTTAAGATGCCGGTAATTTTAAAATCAGTGGTATTATTTATGCGGATAATCTTACCCATCGCGTCTTCATTACCAAAATATTTTTTTGCTAAGTTTTGTGTGATGATTGCGGTATTGGGTTCGGCAAGCGCCGTTTTTATATTGCCTTCTGTAAGCGGGAAATTAAATATGCTGAAGAAATCAGAAGTAGTAATTGCAAAGCCATTGTCCTCAATAAATTTTTTATTATCGCTTTGCGAAGATGACGGTATGGTAATCTGGGCTTTCCAATACACAATAACTCTTGCCACTTTTTCGGTAAATGTATAATCGTTACTAATAGCCTTTGCCAATGGCGAAGGCGAGCCAGGTGAAGAAAATGCATTATCAACATGAATCTCTGTAACTACGCGATAAATCCTGTCTTTGTTTTTATTAAATTTTTCAAAACTTAAATTGTAAAAAACAATAGTAAAAATAAGAATACTGCACGCAATGCCTAATGACAAACCAGCTACATTAACTATTGTATAAGTTTTATTTCGCGTAAGATTTCGCCAGCCGATTTTAAAATAATTTTTAATCATTAGAATTTGTTTTATCTATTATTAATAATTTTTCATTTAATCATCCATGTTGTTTATTTTTTTCCTGGACAGTAAACCAACAAATATTCACAATTCCTGTTTCGTTCATTAGCATATCAGCTAATTAGCACATTACTAATTAATTCTATTCACTTCTCAAACTATCCACCGGGTTGGCCACCGCTGCTTTTATTGCCTGAAAACTTACCGTAAGTAATGCGATCAGCAAAGCTCCGACGCCGGCCACAACAAAAACCCACCAGCTAACAGTGATACGATAGGCAAAATCCTGCAGCCATCTGTTCATAGCCAACCACGCTAACGGAAACGCTAACACGCAGGCAATTGAAACCAGTTTCAAAAAATAGCGGGATAATAGCACCACTACCTGACCAACACTAGCTCCAAGTGTTTTACGTATGCCTATTTCTTTTGTGCGTTGTTCTGCAGTGAATGTGGCTAAACCAAACAAGCCAAGGCAGGCAACAAAAATGGTCATTGCGGAGAATATGCCGAGGATA
>Ga0208357_1000059_pt1 | contig 81671 bp, 92 predicted proteins | sample NGESurdeep092012_6_FD_184487 | JGI IMG/M metagenome (GOLD analysis project Ga0208357, IMG submission 184487) | Arctic peat soil microbial communities from Barrow, Alaska - NGEE Surface sample F52-2 deep-092012 (SPAdes) | ecosystem: Environmental > Terrestrial > Soil > Wetlands > Peat ...
TTTCGAGCACCCGCATGTCAATGACGTAGGCGAGGCCCTCGTCTTCGAAGTAGCCCTTCTCCACTGGATCCAATCCTGCAATCGACCGTGCGTCGATATCCGGAATTTTGCCACTATCTCTACCCCCTCGTCTCGAGTCACTAGCTTTAGAAATTCATCAGGAACCTGATGATATCGATATCGGGCCGTTCTTAGCAAGCGATTTTCACAAAATATTGGGAATTCAGACAGGTACTATGACTGGGTGCCCACAGCGATTGGTGAGGACTATCGGGGCCCAGACGGGCGTCTGGGCTATTTGATGCGTCAAGCACAGCAGGCTCTCTGGATGGCTCTCGAAGCGGAATTGAGGCCCATAGGGATATCCGCGTCACAGTTCGGCGTGCTTCGCCTTGTAGAAGTTGAGCCTGGCGCGACTGGAGCGGATTTGGCTCATACAAGCATGTTCAGCCCGCAAGCAACTCAGGAAATTCTCGTGGTGTTGGAATCAGCTGGTTTCGTTGACCGTCGATGTGACGATCGTGACCGAAGGATCCGTCGCACCTTCCTTACAAAGAAGGGTACGCGCGTTCTCGGCGAAGCACACGGGCGAGCCATTGCCCTTGAAAAGCGAATGGTCACTGGATTGTCGCAGCGCCAACGCCAGGAACTGAAAAATTCACTCGTTCACGTGGCTCAAGCGCTCGTTGAAGATGTCAATGACAGTGCAAGAAGTCGGTAAGCACGTCAATTTAGTCGTCACCGTGATTTGACCTCTATCTTTCCCGTCCCGATTCGGATTGCTTATCACGGAGGGGGTTTAACATCATCAGCAAGGGAGCCACCATCGTGTCCACCAACCTATTGGAGTCAGCCATAGCTTCAACTCGGATCGTGCTCGAGAGAGTAGATACGTCTCAGATGGTCGTTCCCACACCTTGCGCGAAGTGGAACGTCAGCCAGCTCATCAATCACATTGTTGGCGGACCATTCTATTTTCTGGGTGTCTTGGCCGGTGAAATTAGAGCCAACGAACCAACCAACTTTTCGAAGGGTAATTTTCTCCAAGCCTTTAATAATGGATCCAATCTCTGTGTGGAGGCGTTCGGACACGAAGGCGTGATGAGCGAAATTCTTACCTTACCCTCGACGGAAATTACCGGGTTCTCATTCGTGCGAGTCGCGGCGACCGACATTTTCGTCCACGGATGGGACCTCGCCCGAGCAACTGGTCAGTCCACCGATCTTTCGCCCGACCTCGCAGCAAAGCTACTCGTCGCTGCCAAGATAGCGACACCGCCCATAATCAGATCGGTATCAGGTTCACCATTCGCGCCAGAACGAGCCGCTGTTATTGGCTCCAGTGAGGCCGACCAACTTGCCGCATATCTTGGACGTCGCTTGTAGGGTCGGATGTGAATCGCACCGGGTACGCGCGCCTCCAAAATATCCCGGTAAATTCACTTAGCAAATTGCGGAGTACTAAGTTCAAACGGGCCTCACTTCGGGCCTCCGATTTCTGAAACATTGCCAAGCCCAACCGACGAGTGACAATGTCGTCGCGATTCACTGTGATGTCTGATTTCCGCCAGTAATCGAAACGTCACTCCCGTAAAATAGAAATGTGCCGCTAACTACCGTGACGTTCCAGATCGTTCCGCTATCCGAGGTTTTGCTCGCCAACGTTCGGCGCGACCGGACTGATGCGTCAGAGAATCCAGTGGTTGAGGTCAAGGCCGCCGGCGGTGAGCCACTCAGGTGCTGCCTTCGAAACGCGGGACCCGGAGAGGCCATTGTTCTCTTCGGCTACGAGCCGTTGTTGCCGGCCAGCCCACACCGCGAGATAGGCGCCGTTTTCGCTCATGCCCACCGCTGCGCCGGGCCAGTCGATGGAGGCCGATACCCCTCGGAATGGCGAGACCGACCGCAAGTTTTGCGAGCATACGATCAACGAGGCTGGATAAGCGAAGCCCAGACCCATGACGGTACGGACCCAGAATCAGTGATCACGAAGATGCGTGAAAATGAGGCAGTGGTGGAGATCCACAGCCGTAATATTGCCTACGGTTGTTACATGTTCCTTGTCCGTCGCCTTTGACGGGAGCGATTCGTTCCAAGTGTGACACCGGACAGACGTACGGCGAAGGCCAACTCGGACATCTTGAGGATTACTAGGCCCTCTTAGGCCTCGTATTTCTGCATCACCGCGAGACGAGACCTACGCAGAACAACTCGTTTTCTGAAAACAATCGACGTGTGCAACGAGAACGACACCATGCAACGGTTAGACAGCTTCTTGTAGTTTCGCACCTTCCGCGATGGCGGCCTGTTACGTCGGGCCACCGAAGGCACGCCGCATTGAGGGTGCCCCGCGCGCTGGAGAGTCGATGCCGTTGATAGAAATCAACGGAAATCATTCGCGGATGCGATGGCAGCGTGCTTACGATATCCCAAAGGTCAGTCATTTGGAGCATTGGAGACACACCGTGGTGATCTCATTGAACATAATATTCGCACTAATAGGTTTTGCGGTTGCGTTGGTTCCCGGAATGGTGGCGCTTCACATGACGTCACAGGACGAGAGTGGCCGCACCGAGCCGCTTGAGACAGCCGCGTCCTCCCCCGCAGTACAACTCGGTTCGTGCCCGTACTGCGATGAAGTGCTCGGCTGGCTCGTGCCGCTCCCCACCCCGGGTGTCGCCACGGGTTGATGAGACGTCTCGAGTGGAGCATGTCTGCAAGACACCGACCACCCGGGACGGTACGCGACCGACATTCAGAGCGTCCTAGTCAGGGCTGAAATCCTTCTTCGGGGACGGCAAAGAAAGCACGTGAAGCATCTGTTCACGGTTCTTGACTTTGAGTTTACGAATCACATGGGCGATGTGGGTCCGAACAGTTACGTCGGCGATAAAGAGTCGCTTGCCAATCTCCGCAGTGCTAAATCCTTCGCTCATTAATTCAATGACTTCGTACTCCTTTTGGGTGAGATGGATTTCTCCGGGAAGGCGCTCTCGTAGCCGTTTACGCAATTCGCGGTCACCCCAGTCCTTAACGATGCTATTTAAGAGGACGCCGGCGACGATCATCTCTCCCGCCACTATGCGGCGGACAATTCGGGGTAGAAGCAACGGGTCCTCACCCTTTAGCCAATATCCGGACACGTGTGCCGATAGAGCTGCGAAGAGATCGGCATCATCGTCAGATACAGTCAGCATCAAGATCTTGACGTCGGGATGCTGATCTGCAATCACTTGAGCCGCGTAAAGGCCAGCTCCCGGCATCCTGACATCGAGAATTGCTACGTCAGGGGCGAGATCCTGCGCCGCCTGAATCGCCCCGTAGGCGTCGTGGGCCTCTGAGCAAACGAAAATCCCTTGGTCTTCTAACACGCGACGGATCATCGCCCGGGTTGGTGCATGATCGTCGGCGATCAGCACTCGTGGCTCTGCTGCTACAGCCACAAGACCTCCACGGTGGTTCCTTCACCGGGCTTTGATTGCACCGCTAAGGAGGCCCCTATCACCTCAGCTCGCTCACGCATGCTGATCAATCCGTAATGTCCCGAATCGACAACAGCGTCCGGATCAAAGCCGAGACCGTCGTCAGACACACGAAGAAATGGAGACCCTTCCGCTTCCGAGAAGAGGATGTCAACGGATGCGGCGTGACCATGTCGCACGGCATTGCTTACTGCCTCTCGGACAATTCTGACAATTGCCTCGCGCCGTGCAGAATCGGCGAAGAATGCAGTGGAGGACGTACCCACATCGATATTCACGTCGACATCGATACCTGATGCAAAGTCAGCAGTTCGCAAAAGGTCCATTTCAATAGGTCGCGGTATGTTGTCCGCCAGCGTCGTAATCGTCCGCCGAGTCTCTGCCAGTGCGCGTTCTGCTGTTGCCTGAGCTTGCCGGTGCCATTCCGACGTGAGGCGCACCTCTGGTGGAGCAGTCAGGTACGTGGTGAGCAACGCCAGCTCCTGCGCAATTCCGTCATGCAAGTCAAGGGCCACAGATCGGCGCGCCTCCACCTTCGCTGCGTCAGCAACCGTCGCCCAGTAGTACCGAATCTCGGCGGCAGCGCCCCAAGCCCACGTGATGAATGCGGCTCCTCGTAAAACGTCCCACGGAAGTGGTTGTAGCGAATCACTGCCGTGGGACGGAAAGAGCGCCGAAGATATCATTGCGAATCCTGCGAAAATGCCCCCGGTGCCGATCCAGCCCATGAATGCGTCGGAATTCCTGTCCGATGCTTCGGCCAGTCGCAGGCACGCAACGAACAGCACGACGGCGCCTCCAATCTGTAGTGACGGTGCCAAGCTCTTGTGCAACGAAAGGCCCTGGAGGAGGTCCTCGCTATTTACGGGCACCATGAAGATGAGCACGGTCATTCCCGTCAGGCCGATAATCGCGGGAACGACAAACATCGGTAGTGACTTCCACCAAGTGCGCTTTAAGCGCTTCCGCTCGAAATAGGGCAACGTCGCCAGGAACAAGTAGCCTGCCGCCAATACCCGGGTGACGTTGGATCCCCAGTACTCAGTTCGGGTACTGAGAGTCTGACTGATTAGGTGTGGCACCACCAGGTTGGGGAGAGCGTTGAAGATCGTGTGGACCCACGAGAGCAGCAGGATTGCACTCACAATCATGAGGTCGCCGACACGTTCGGATCTGCGGAATCGGCCCACCACCAAGAATGCCACCATGGTTCCAATGATGGCAACTGACGTGTCAAGGATGGCGTCTGCAACCGGAGCATGATGATTGACGAGCGCGGCAGGATCCGCCGCCGCGAAGCTTAAGAAACCGCTACAGATTATGATCGCGATCCAGTACTTGAGAGTGGATCTGATCACAGTGCGATAGTAGGCCGAGGCGTCTCGTGGATGCCGAGAGAAATCAAAGTTGAGAAATCTCAACGCGACTCATCTGAACGGTCAACCCTACGACGGCCAAGGAGAATGAGGTCGCGAAGTTCTTACGGGTGCCGTAGCGATGCAGAGAGTTGTCCGATGTTGGTAGTCATCAACGCGGAGAACTAGCTTCTAAGACAGTCACGATTGTCGACACATTAAATTGCGGTCATGCCAGAACTCCCCGCAGTGCAGGCGCTTTCCGAGCGACTCACGGAGTCTCTCGTTGGTCGCCAGTTACGAGAGGCTCGACTGCTCGGCTTCTCTTCGCTCAAAACAGTGTCGCCCGAACCCACTGAGCTCATTGGTCACACGCTGATTTCGGTGGAGCGCCGAGCCAAGTACCTTATTTTCACGTTCGACGATGGCCCACGAATCGTTCTGCACCTCTCGCAGGCCGGGAGGGTTGATATCGAGGAGCCACCGAAGGTGACGAGGCCCAAAGGGGCCGCCGCTCGATTCACCTTCGACGGAGATCCGCGGAGCCGTGCAATCCTCATTCGTGAGTTCGGTACCCACCGCAAAGCGGCTTGGTGGATCCTGGGTGCCGATGACGAAGGTCCGCTCGAGGGCTTGGGGCCCGAACCCTTTACTGCTGAATTCTCCCAGCTCATCCGCACCAGTACGAGCAACCGGCGCCTGCACTCCGACTTACGCGATCAGCGCGTCATGTCGGGAATCGGTCGCGGCTGGGGCGACGACATCTTGCACCGAGCTCGACTCTCCCCTTTCGGCACCCTGGGCTCGCTCAGCGCCATCGAGCGAGGGCGACTGATTGAGTCGGTAGACAAAGTCCTCGGCCAGGCGCTCGCTGCGGAACGTACTCGCGTCGGCGGGCTCTCAGAGTCAAGCCTCAGCGGTCGATTCGCGGTGCACGGCCGCTTCGGTGAACCTTGTCCCCTTCCCTGCGGCGACACTCTGGCACGAGTCTCCTTCGAGTCATATGAAATGACCTACTGCCCGAGCTGCCAGACGAAAGGCAGGGTCGTCGCCGACCGCCGATTGTCTCGCCTACTTAAGTAGTTCTCTCTTCTCGGCTTGGCGACCGCTCACATTGCGGAGAATGTGATCACGTCAGAATCGGGTTGCGCCCTCAGCATCGGGCCACGAGAGCTTGACGCGGCGCCATTCGAGCAAATGGTCGCCGAAGGTCTTCACCGTTGCGAATGAGGAGTAACGGCCCAGGCGTCGGCGGCTATGACCACCTCGCCCTCGTTATGCCGCGTTGAACCGAGTGGCTAGGAAAAGTTCGAGTCGCTCGACCACAAACCGGTGATCGTCTGCCTGAGGAAGTCCCCGGGGGGCCAACGACCACGTTCCCTGACTCCCGTTGACGTCGGGACCGTCCCCCGCGCCAAGGTGAAGCTGGTCGGTCACGAAGAGCCCATCACTTCGTGCACTTAAGAGTGAAATCACCGTCTCGGAGATGATTTAGTCCCCAGGAAACCTTCGCGTTTCAGAGGTTGACTTCGGAGTCGAAATATTCGTGTTAAAGGTTGGAGCTTCGAGTCCCAATGCTCCGCCAAATACGGCGAGTTCACATTCGTCCCCATACGCTGTGTCCTACGGCAACGGAATTTACAACTGCCCAGATCAAGTATCTCAACAGCCAGAGAGGAACCGGCGACTCGGTTCTGATTCCAAACACTAGAGACTAAGTGACTGACAGAGTCCCCGTATCGTGGTTGGTTGGATCCTCTTGAACTGTTTCATCGGAGAGTGTGTACACAATGCGCGAGACGACTAGTCCTTTTCTGAGAGTTCTCAAACGCGTCACCGCGTGCGGGCTCTTAGCGACAGTTCCAATGAGTCTCGGCACAGTCTCAGTCGCGGGCTTGAACAACCATGTTGCGGCCTCGTCAGAATATGTGGCACTCGGAGATTCCTACGCATCGGGGGAAGGCCTGCAGCCCAACGCGGCGACGTACATTTCTCCCTCGAACAATGACGGCTGTCATCGAAGCGCGACGGCGTATCCCGTCTTGGTGGCGGCGAGCCTCAACATAGATCTTGGTCAATTTGAAACCTACGGGCCTGGTGGCTTCGTTGCATGCTCCGGCGCCACGTCAAGGGACCTTTTGAAAGGAGAGAACGGCGAGCCGGCTCAGATTGCTGCACTGTCGTCCGCAACGCGTTGGGTCACGGTGACCGCCGGAGGCGATGATCTTCACTTTTCAAATGTCCTGCTCGCGTGCTTAGACCTGCGTGCGAGCGTGAAAGTCCATCGCACGACGAGGAGCTACACACAGTCGGGCATAGTACATGAGAGCCAAACGTGTGGTGAGTACGTCGCCAGTGCGAACACTCTCTTCAACGTAACGAACGGAACCTCCAAAGAAGTGGCGGCGCTTGAGCACGTCTACGAGCAGATCTTCGTTCACGCACCAAATGCGGAGTTGGCGGTACTGAACTACCCGCAACTGTTCACCGAAATCCCTCCCGCGTTCTGTCCCGTCGCGCGCGGAATTAGTCTCTCCCCACTGCTCAAGGTGAGATCCGCACAATTGAACGTTGGCTATTCAGCGAGTCAGATCTCAGCATTCAATCGCGTGGAGAATGAATTGAACGCCGCCATCGCAAGTGCAGTCAGCGACGTGAGCGCACTCGGGGACAATATTCGACTGGTTGACGTCAATAGTCTCACGAAGTCCTCAGCGATTCCCTGCAATCTCACGACCAATGGTCGATCCGACATGAATGCTCTCCGGGTTTCCGTGGGTTCGCCGCTGAGGACGGTCGTCGAGAACTGTCACTTCAACTTGGCCCACCTACTCTCGCATCGGCCCTTCGTTTCGTGTCCCTCGTTTGAAGAATATGTCTTCTTGGCGAACATGGCTGCGAAAGAATCGTTTCATCCGAGACAGGTTGCGCACGAAACGATGGCGCGAGCCGCTGACGATCTCTTCAATCAGATTTCAACAACCACGACCACGGCGAATCCGAATTAAGCATCGAATCCGGGCGACTCTCCTGTGTACGCCGCCGGTGGGCTCCATGGACATCCAACGTGTGGGGTAGCTCGATTCCATGGAACGTCCGGATCGAGGCAGTGGCGTCTGCGGGCAACTCACTTCGCTCACGCACGTCTGTTGGTCACTCGTACGCCTGGTGGATTAGTGCCATCCACGCAGTGCACGACGCAGCACGGCGTCGTAACCCTCAAGGCCCTCGTGGCTGAGGCGCGCTTCCGGTCCGGCGGCAATGCCGACGCGCTCAGGAATCACTCCCCAAAGCTCCACTTTCTGTTCCTTCCACCAAGCGATCGCTGCTTCGAGGTCATTCGTGCCCAGTCGTGCGGCACAGATCACGACGCCACGCGGTATTCGAGTGGGGATGAGCTCGAGCGTGGCGAGAACACGAGAATACTCAACACCTCCAGCGCGCGTCGGGATGACTACGGCGTCGGCCAGGGCGACCGTCGACTGAGTGATCCGCTCATTGCCCGGTGGCGTGTCGACGATTCCCAGGCCCTCGACTCGTCCCATGGCCCGTGTCGCCGTACGTTCCGACGGGGCCTCGACGACAGTTATGCCAGGAAGGGGCCATGTTTCAACCCACTCGGCCGACGACGCCTGCGGGTCGGCGTCGATGAGCGTCACAGGGTCGTATCCCCGCCCTACTGCAGCCGCGCATAAGTAAATCGACGTCGTCGACTTCCCGACACCGCCCTTCAATGAGGCCACAATGATATTCATAGACGGCATGCTATGACTCCTTCACAAGATGATCGTCAATTCAACGTCTGATTCATCTCGTGACCGGAACTTCACAGGCCCTCTCCGATGTTCCGGAAGAACTCCACCCAGACTTTGACCACACGATGCCAGAAGAAACCCGATTGCCTTTCAATGTATTTTCGACTGTACGCACAAAGTAATAGCCCCGAAGATCCCCTATCTCGTTACACCGGTTGTTCTGATCAGCACAATGAATCGAGATGGTTCTGTGAACCTTGCCCCCATGTCTTCGGCCAGGTGGTTAGACCAGACTGGCGTTTTGGGACTATCCCAAGGAAGTACCCCGAGCTCTGGTGCGACGAGTCGCCCGACTACCGACCGATACTGCAGGACCATTTCGACCGCGCGAGCGCCACGGCTCCCGGCAAGCACACCCCTTACTTGATCGAGGAGGCTTTCGTGGCACGCGCTACCTACGCGAAGGCACCATGCGACCCTCCGGAGACTCTCGCGGACCGACGCGTAATCTGTTTGAGCGCGATCCGCCACACGCGAATCGAAGCAGGTTGAAGTTTCGTCAATCCAGAGGGGCTTTCGCCTAGGTGACGTCGGCACGATTCGCGAGAACGACCGGTTTTATGTCTTGGACGCGATTCCTTCAAAGGTGTAGCCGTAGGGCTTCGGCACACCCTCGAGGTAGTAACTCTTGAGTTGCTCGATCCGAAATCCGGCTCTTTGAATGTGCTCGGGAATGTGTCTCGTGAGGTGACAACCACCGGCAAGTTTCTTGTGCAATGGCTCGATGCGTCGCTGCCAACGTGCGATCTTGTCGTCGGGCGCATCACCGTGTTCAACGAAGTGGAAGGAGCTCCCCGGCTTCAAGACTCGCAGTAACTCGTCAAGTGCCGCGGGGAGATTGGGGATCGTACACAGCGTCCACGTGGAGAGAACGGCGTCGAACGTTCCACTTGGGAAGTCAAGGCGCTCGCCGGTGAGTCCGGCCAACTCGACGGGAGTGTTGGAGCGAGCAATGCGCTCTTCGGCGAGTTGTAGACAGAGGCGAGACGGCTCGACGGCAAAAAGTCTCGTCACCTCAGCGGGGTAGAAAGGAACGTTCAGACCAGTTCCGAATCCGACCTCGAGCACCTCGCCCGAAAGTCCGACGCAGATTCGGGCTCGCACGTCACGATGATCCTTGCGACTCATGACCTTGTCCTGAAGTCGCGGTATAACCTTCTCCGCGTAAATCCCCATAGAGAGCTCCCTCACTCCGGCAACGCCTCACTGTCGACGCTCCGCCCACCATTCAACTCCGAGGTGGGAACACCTCACCGAGTTTGCACGCTTCATCGACTCGACAGGACATTCTTACAAATTCGTCATAGGCCCAGTTCGACGAATGGAGGTCCCGTCACTAACCAGTGATGTTTACTCGAGATGCCGAACAACTTTTGCTGGCACGCCAAGTGCCAGGCAATTGGGAGGAGTGTCATCGTTCACGATCGAACCAGTTCCACGGTGCTTCGGGCGCCGACGGTCACTCGGAACTCGGTGGTCAATATTGATTCGGCACGACGTGAGGTCGGAAGGAGCCTGCGACCGAGAGTCGGATTTCGACAACCCTAAAAACCTCCGTTGACCGTAATGGCCTTCCCGTTCGAAGTGCTCGTGACGCTCCACGTGTCACCGGATACGGGATGTGGGGTTCCTTTTATGGACCACGATGCCGTGACCTCGTCGTTCGAACTATTAGTCGGTACAGCGGAGCCCTTAAGTGTCCACGTGTACGAGACGATCCCTTTCGAAGTCCTATGGCTCTGTCTCAATCCGACGGGAAATGTATCCGTCATGTTCGATTCCTTCAGCCCATTCGTTCGAACGACCCGAATGGTGACGCTCAGACGCGTAATCGAATCAACGTTGGAGATGTTCAAGCTGTCATTGCCAGATACGTCATAACTTGCGACAACGGTGACGCCATTCGATGGCGACGTCGAAGTCGTGGTCGGTGTCGTCGTGGTCGGTGTCGTCGTAGTCGTGGTCGTGGTCGAAGTTGTGGTTGGCGAAGTCGTCGTCGTTGGCGCCACGGCGGTCGTGGTGGTCACAGTGTTGAAGATCGTGGTGGTGGTCAAGTCAGGTGGGGACCCATTTCCCGCGCCGTCACACGCGTTCGGCGTTCCGAAGATTACGGGAGTCGTTCCGACGGGCGCCGCCACGAGGACATTCCCCGAACTGTCAATACTGATGTTGAAATACGTGCTCGACGGAAATGATTGAAGGTAAGGATTGGCCGGGTCTGTCAAGAGGTCCGGGGTGACCGTAGGCGTACCGCCAGTCTGCACTTCGTACGCCTTTACGGCCGTCTCCACCGATGTTGCATTCGTCCGACACGCTGCAATGGCACTCCTTGCTACGACTCCCCCGACAGCAAAAATTACGATTCCGGCGAGCACCCCGAGGACGACGATCACAATCAGCAGCTCAATGAGTGTGAATCCCTGCGCCGTTTGAAAGAGGTGCCGGTAAAGTCGCAACTCTTCAGGAGAGTTAATCCGAATCCTCTTGATTCCCGGCACTTGAAGATTGTAATTCCACGCCTTGATTAATTCGAGTATTCGAAGCGAGAGATTCGTTGGAACCGCGAATCGATTTGTTTATCTCACCGGCCTTTTTCGTTCGCTGGATGTGCTGCGCAGCGTCGTCGAAATAAGTTCGAATCACTAAGCAGCGATCCGCAACAACATCGTTCAGGTTAACCCCAGGGTGCCATGAACGAGTCCCGGACGGCCCAACAGTAATTGTGAAGCCCTAGGACTTTAGATTGCTCTCTCGAACTCGTCTCGTCCTGGCCAGGTCGACTGCTCTCTCGCGGCCCGCGTCACAACATCGAACACCGACAGACGACCCTCACCACTCGGATCCCCAGTGGGAAACCTTGGATTCACCGACCCCGGAGTCGCGCGAATAGACCCGCGCCACCGCTCGAGGCGACACTGTCGTGCGAACAGGTGCATCGTTGGGCCTTAGGCACACCCGCCAAAGCCTGTTCAATGTGATTTCCACATCCCTTCCAGGTCGCTTTCTTGCACTTCTTACACGTTGCCTTGTGGCACATTGGTATTACCCTTCTCACTTTGTTGTTGTATCGATTTCATTTCAGTACTCAGCTCACGGGCTGGAGTTCGCGCGCCGCGGGCGAACAGTGCCACGTCCGGTACCCGCCGTCGAGGTTCTTCGCGTAAAATCCGAGTTCGTTGAGCAGCATCGCCGCGGTGTGTCCACGCTGGCCGACCTGGCAGTTCACGACGATGTCGCCGTTGGTCAGCTCGCTCGCTCGCTCGCGCAATTCGTCGACCGGAATGTTGAGCGCTCCGGGCAAGGTGCCTCGAGCGAATTCTTCGCGCGTACGAACGTCGACGAACTGCACGCCGCGCGCGCGGTACTCATCGACCTCGTGCCACTGCACGGTCTGGACGAGGCCCGAGAGAATGTTCTCGGCGATGTAACCGAGCATGTTGACGGGGTCCTTCGCCGAACCGAACGGCGGCGCGTACGCGAGTTCGAGATCCGCGAGTTCAGGCGCCGTGAGACCGGCGCGAATGGCCGTGGCGAGAACATCGATCCGCTTGTCGAGACCTTCAGTGCCGATACCCTGGGCGCCGAGGATCTCTCCCGAGGACGGGTCGACGAGCAACTTCAGGCACATGGGTTTGGCCCCGGGGTAGTACGTGGCGTGCGAGGAGGGGTGAGTGTGGATCGCCAGGAACGGACGCCCTCCGGCGCGCAGCCGCTTCTCGTTCCATCCGGTTGTGGCGATCGTGAGATCGAAGACCTTGACAATTGCGGTGCCGATCGTCGCGCGCGGGCGAACTTTTCGTCCCGCGATGTGATCGGCGACCACTCGACCGTGTCGATTGGCGATGTTCGCCAACGGCACCAGGGTCGCAGTACCGTCGAGGGCGTCAGCCTTCTCGGCGGCGTCGCCGACCGCGTAGACATTCTCGACACTGGTGCGGTTGAACTCGTCGACGGCGATGCCGCCGCGCTCACCGATCGCAAGGCCCGCCAGCCGGGCGAGGCCGGTCTCGGGTCGCACCCCGATGGCCACGACCACCAGGTCCGCCGCGACGATCTGGCCCGAGGAGAGTCTCACGTTCTCGGGCGTGATCGATTCGACCGACTCACCAAGGTGCAACGTGATACCGTGGCGGCGCAGTTCCTCGGCGACCGGTGACGCCATCTCAGGGTCCAGCGGCGCCAGGACCTGGTCGGTCGCCTCGACCACGGTCGTCGCGATATCGCGATGCACTAGGTTCTCCGCAATCTCCAACCCGATGAAACCGCCACCAATGACGACAGCGCTCGCCGGCGAATTCCGTACCTCACGCACGAGGCGTTCGACGTCTTCAACGGTCCGTAGTGGCATCGCGCGTTCGATGCCCGGAATCGGCGGGACGACCGGCGACGCGCCGGGACTGAGGATCAGATAGTCGTAACGAATCTGGTAGTCCTGACCCTTGACGAGGTCGCGAGCCGTGATGGTGTTGGACGTGGTGTCGATGGCGACGGCTTCGGTGTCGACGCGCACGTCGAGTCGGAACCGGTTGAAGAGCGACGCGGGAGTCTGGAGCAACAGCGCGTCCTCGTCCTCGATGACTCCGCCCACGAAGTACGGCAGCCCGCAGTTGGCGTAGGAGACGTGACCACTTCGTTCGAGAACAACGATCTCGGCGTCATTCGACAACCGTCGCAGCCTCGTCGCGGCCGACATCCCCCCGGCGACTCCTCCAATAATGACAACTTTCACGTTGCTCCTTTAGGCCAGGCTCAAGAAGAGCTTCTGGAACTTTGCGGTCATCGGTCCGCTGTCGACGTCAGGATTGACCAGACATTCCTTCAGACTCGCCGAGATGAGATTGAAGGCGGCGGTGTTCACCGCCTTGCTCACTGCGGCCATCTGGGTCACGATCTCTTCACACGAGGCCCCCTCGTCGAGCATGCGCACTATGGCGCCCAGTTGGCGGTGCGCCCGCCGCAGCCGATTGCTGATCGCCGAGAGCTGGTCGTCGTCGTCGAGCGTGTGCGTGTTAGCGACGGACATGATCACACTCGCTCGTACACAATGTGCCCTGACAACGTGGTTTGCGATTCGCTGGCATGGCTCTATTGGCCCTTGAGGGGTTGGCCCATGAGCGGAGCCAGCAGGCATACGTTGAATACGCCGGCGAACAGGGGGATCAGTCCGATGGCAGACAGCGTCAACCAACCTCCGCCTAAGGCGAGGCCGACGACGATCAGCACGAGACCGGCGAGTACGCGCGCGAGGCGTCCTGCACTCGACGACATCAACTTGACAAGTCTCACGGTTCCTCCTTTGCGAGTTGGGAACGGACCCCAACTCGACCGACGTACGGCCGGTTCACGAAACTAAGTATATACCCCCTAGGGTATATACGCAAGTCGGCGCACGTCGTCCCCTCGTACGTTGAGGAGCGCCCGGCGCTCCGTGCTACTAATTCGCCACCGGGGTCAGTACGGCCGTGACGTTCAGGGCCAGTCCCGAACACGGGGCCGCGTTGAGGGTCTTGAAATCTTGCTCAGCCCGGCGAACATGCGCCGCCACGCGACTGCACGTCGATAAACCACCCGGTTGTCGGCTTCGGAAAATAGTCCCCGGACACCGGGTCTCGCACGTAGTCGCACGGGGGCGCCGCGTCGGAGGCGATGATGGAAACGGCGTCGAGCAACTGGTCGATGTCCTCGTCGGTGGTATTGATGCCGCAGCTGGCGCGAACCGCACCCGGCAATGAGTGTCGATTACCGTGGCGCACGTCCTCTTGGAATCGAGCGACCTCATCGTGGTCCAACCCGAGGAGGCGTATCAGGTACGGATGCGCGCAGAAGCAGCCGTGGCGCACGCCGATGGCGAACTCGGCAGAAAGTCGTGCCGCGACGAGAGCGAAGGGGACTCCCTCGAGCGTGAAGGTGGCGACCGGCAGAGTGTCGCAGGAAAGTTCGGGCCCGAGCACCCGCACTCCGTCGATGGCGCTGAGCCCACCGCGTAGTGCCCGTGCCAGGCGCCGGTCGTGCTCGATGATCGCGGGCCAACCGACGTTCGTGAGCTCGGTGATCGCCGCGTGAAGGGCTACGGCTCCCACCACGTTCGGAGATCCGGCCTCTTCGCGATCGGGTGGCGTCGTCCAGACCACTTCGTCCAGGTCCACCAGATCGACCGCTCCCCCGCCGGCGAGGAACGGGTCGCCGTCGGTGAAGGCGCCGCGTGGGCCGACCAATACGCCCGCCCCGAACGGGGCGTACATCTTGTGCCCGCTCCAGGCGACGAAGTCGGCGTCGGTCGGGAGGGGCCGATGCGGAGCGAGTTGCGCACAGTCGACCATCACCTGGATACCGCGTGCGTGAGCGGCGTCGATGATCTTGTCGATCGGTGGCATCCAGCCCGTGATATTGGACGCCCCGCTGATCGTGAGCAGACGCGGCCGCGGCGTGGCGTCGAGCGCATCGACCACGTCGTCGAGCGAGAAGGTCCCATCGGCGCCACACTCCACGTAGCGACAGGTGGCGACGCGCGACCACGGCAATAGGTTGGCGTGGTGCTCGATCACCGTCGCGACGATCACGTCGGTCTCGTGGAGGTCCAGACGGTAGACGAGGTGGTTGATGGCCTCGGTGGTGTTGCGACAGATAATCGCCACGTCGTCACCACCGTCACGACCGGCGAAGGCGAGAGCGGCTTCGCGGGCATCCTCGTAACGTGCTGTCGCCAACTGCGATTTGTACCCCGCGCCGCGATGCACACTCGAATAGGACGGCAGGAACTCAATGACTCGATCCAAGACCGAGGGCAGCGCCGCAGTGGACGCGCCGGCGTCGAGCCCGACGTACCGGCGCGACACCCCGTCGACACAGGGCACGAGACACTCGTCGCCGACGAGTGCGACGGGAAGCTTCATGGGCGACACCTCAGCGCTTGGATTCTTCGTTGACCTCATTATGCAGTCTCGATCTGATGCGCGTGGCTCATTGGCACGTCGTCGCTTCGCGGGGTCGTGAGAGCCAACGAAATGCCTCGCGATTACCTTGGATCTCGAGTCGGCGACCGAGTACCGGATTATCGGTCACTTGGCTGACGTGTCGATCGATCGCCCGTAGCTGGCGAGTGCGCTCGACGCTGACCAAATAGTCGAGCTCTTCGTCGCACCGGCCCACGAAACCGGCGGAGAACTCAGAGTTGAGCACTTCGGTCACTCGTTGCGGCAAAGCCCACGCGAGCACCGGCAGGTCGAGCTCGCTCGCCGCAGCGATTCCCGCCTCGGTGGCGCGACAGTGGTCCGGGTGACCGGTGATGCCGCCCTCGTCGAAGACGAGTACGAGATCGACCATGGCCCGCTCGATCGCTCGCCGGATCGGCGCGGTCAGTTCATCCAACTCCTCCTCGGCGAGACGGCCGTCACGATAGTCCAGGAGCTCCACGTATCGCACGCCGAGTTCACCCGCGGCAGCGGCCAGCTCCCTCGCTCGAATCTGACCGAGATCACCACAATCAGCTCCGAGGGTCGACGCCTCACCGTGCGTGAAGCACAGGACCGACGTCGAACTGCCCGATTCGTCCAACTTGGCGAGCGCCGCACCGAGGCCGAAACTCTCGTCGTCGGGATGCGCGCACACGACGAGTACCGAACGAGCGTCGGGCAATTCGTCGAGCAGCCGCTTGGTTGGCCCATCCATCATCTCTCACCCCGATCGTCGACCTCGTGTTCCGAACCGCCCATCGACGTCACCGCAGTCTATACCCTATGGGGTATGTGCTACTGTCGAGGACGACCCACCGGACCCGCCGCATCTCGTAAGCGGCTCCTCGACCTCCAGGAGATTCTCATGACAGATCTCGACCACGGAACCTCGCCCGCCACCTCGCCGCGCCAGCCCCCTGCACCGGTGTTGCTCGAGCGGGTCAGCGTCTTTGCGCGTCTGGGCCATTGGACGGCGACCCGTCTGCGTCTGGTCCTGTTGTCGTGGCTCGCCATCCTCGTCGTCTTCGGCATCTTCGCCCCCCAGGTTGAGAGCGCCCTCTCGGGAGCGGGATGGCAGGACTCGTCGAGCGCGTCGGTGCAGGCACGTAACATCATCCAGCGCGACTTCTCGGGCCTCGGCTCAGCGGCGCTCGAGGTGGTGGTGGTCGACCATCACGGACCGATCACGAGAGACCCCGCCGCGCTCTCGCTGATGAACAAGGCGGCCGCGCTGCTGCGCGCGGACGCGCGGGTTTCGAAGGTCGTCATGCCGAGCGCCGGCGCGTCCATTTCTCGCAACGGGCGCACCGCGATAATCACCGCGGGTTCGGCGGCGGGTACCAACGTCATGGTGAAGACCGCCAACGACCTCGCCGGACCAATCCAGGAACTCTCCCGCTCGGGCGTGACCCTCACGCTCACGGGCGACAGCGCGCTGTGGGCGGACTTCAACAACGCCAACCGCTCAGCGATGCTTCGCTCGGAGATGCTGTCGTGGCCCGTGACCATGATCATCCTCGTAATCGCCTTTGGCAGCCTGGTCGCGGCCGGACTACCCCTACTGCTCACGATGGTCGGCCTGCTGGTCGCGGCCGGCGCGCTGGTGATGCTCACGCACGTGTTCCCCGTCTCGATCTGGGCGCTTAACTTCGCGCTGATGTTCGCGCTCGCCCTCGGCATCGACTACGCGCTCTTCATCGTCGTGCGGTTCCGATCGGCGCTGAAGCGTCGAGGCGCGACGCCGGACGTCCGCGACGTGGTGATCGCCTCGGTCGCCGAGACCATGGACACCGCGGGCAAGGCCGTGGCGTTCAGTGCGATTACCGTGCTGGCCTCCCTGGCGTCGATACTGCTCGTGCCGAGTCCGGCCTTTCGTAGCATGGCGCTCGGCATCATGCTGTCGGTCGTCGCGGTACTCGCCGCGACCCTGACCCTGCTGCCAGCCGTGCTGGGGCGCCTTGGCACGCGCATCAACAAGGGGCAGGTGCGCCTCTGGCGACGCCACCGCGATCCCCAGCACCCCGGTCGGCTCGACGTCATCCTCCACTCGTGGGGGCGGACCATGTGGCGCCACCCCGCGTGGTTGGCACTGGGCGCGCTCGCGGTGCTGCTACTGGGCGCGACGCCGGTGATCGGACTTCGCACCAACATGCCCTCAATCACGATCATCCCACCGACCACCAACGCGCGTGTCGGCTACGAAGAAGTGGCGTCGGCCTTCGGGGCCGGTGCACCCGGCACGCTGCAGGTGCTGGTGCCCGCCTCCCACCAGAACCAGGCGCTCGCCTCACTCGCGGCCACCAAGGGGGTCGCGGGCGTGTCGCCGGGACCGACCAAGGACGGCTGGAGCCTCGACCAGGTCATCCCGACGTCGGGACCCTCGACGACGGCGACCGAAGCGACCATCGTTCGAGTGCGCTCCGTGCTGCCCGCGGGATCGCTCGTCGGCGGAGCCGCCGCGGAGAACTACGACCTCCAGCAGTCGCTGTCGCACTACACCCCCATTGTCTTCGGCGTGCTCATCGCACTCGGCTTCATCCTCTTGCTGATCGCCCTCGGAGCTCCGCTGATCGCGGCCGCGGGAGTGCTGCTCACCGCGCTGTCGGTAGCGGGCGCCTTCGGAATCGCCCGACTGATCTTCCAGAACGGCGACCTGTCGGGCATTTTGCACTTCCAGTCCCAGGGATTCGTCGACGCGTGGGGACCGCTCTTCTTCGGCGCCATGGTGTTCGGCGTCGCGATGGACTACACGCTGTTCATGCTGTCCGCGGCGAAGGAGCACTACGAGACCCACTCGCATCCCGAAAACGCGATGATCGGCTCGGTACGCAGCTCGGGTCGCGTGGTGCTGTCGGCGGCTGCGGTGATGATCGCGGTCTTCTTGACCTTCGCGCTCTCTGGTCCGCTCGCCCCGAAAGAGATGGGAGTGATCCTCGCGGTCGCGGTCGCCCTCGACGCACTCGTGGTGCGTCTCGTGCTGTTGCCGATCGTCTTGCGTTACGGCCGCCACCACAGCTGGCGTCGGCCCGCGTGGCTGGGACGGATTCTGCCCAAGGTCCGCTTCTCGCACTAACCGGCGGGAAGAACGAACGGCGCGACAGGGACTCGGAGCGTTAGTGTCCGGACTGACGTTCGAGCTCTCGCTTCACTTGGCGCGGCGTCGGGTTCAAAAGGGTCACGCCCGCGACCACCACCGTCGGGACCGTCTCGTCACCGCCGTTGACCGAGCGCACGAACGCGGCGGCGGCCGGATCGGTCCAGATGTTCAACTCTTCGACCGCCACCTTCATCCGTCGCAGTCCCCAGCGCAATCGCGCACAGTAGGGACACCCCGGACGCCAATAGATCACTGGCGTCGACGCGGAACCTGACGTGCTGTCGTGGTCCGCGGTGCCCATCACGCGTCACGCGACGCGACGTCCCACCAGATCGTCGACAGCTCGCGCGTCAAAGACGCCGGGTGCGACTGGAGAAAATCGCGGACCTCACCTTCGCGCGACTCGGGCAGACAAAGTCGTATGCGCATGAAGTGCGCCGCCTGCTCCGGGCTCGGCTCCGCTCGCGTCGAAGCGCGCCACTGTTCGCGTTGCGCGTTCAGACCGAGCTCGCGAAGAACGTCGAGCAGTTCCACGGGCGTTGGGACGTCGGGACGCTCAAGATTCCAGAAGTGACGCCACGCCTCGGACATCGACGCCAGGGGATGGTGATTGGGCAACTCGAGCACCACGCGAGAACGCGCGTGGTCGTCCAGTGCCAGAAGGAATGGTTCGATGTCGGCGACGTTGTAGACGACGTGGTGCGCGGTCGCGACATCCGCGACCGGCGTACGGAGGGCGACTTCCGGCCAGAAGCCTTCGACCGTTTCGACGTCAACCCCGCGCGCTGCGGCGTTGGCCCTGAACATCGTCAGCATCTCTGGTTGGTGGTCGACGCCGATCACGCGAGTCGCGGGAGGAGTCAGCGCGAATGCCGCGACGCCTCCTCCACAGCCCACGTCGAGTACCGTCGCGCCCTCGACGAGAACTTCGCGCGCCCGGTCGTGCGAGGGCGACGGCGATATCGTGTCGGGGACCTCGAAGAGTACCGGCGGGTGGATCCACGGACTCTGCGGGGCGGAGTTGATGATCTCCTCGGGCAGGGCCCACGCCTCAAGTGCACTGCGCCACTGCTCGGCGGGCGAACTCACGACTCAGCGCCCGAGATAGCGAGCGACGAGGTCCCCGTCGTCGCGGCGCCCTGACCGCACGTGCAGCGTTCACCCGGCGCCACTCCGGTGAGTGCCCGTTCGACGTGGCTCCCGCATCCACTCCACGTGGGCTTCGAGCACCTCTCGCACTTGACTTGATGACACATGGTTCTTTCCTCCCTACTTAGTCACTTCTACTCCGCCCCGGCCACCGTGGGTGGCACGAACGAACCGTGTCGTGTAGTATATACCCCCAGGGGTATATACTACACGACACCCCGGAACCGAGGAGGAGCCATGGCAACGAGAACGATCACAACGGAGAACTTCGAGGAGACCGTCACGACCAACGACATCGTGCTCATCGACTTCTGGGCGGCGTGGTGCGGCCCGTGCCGTTCGTTCGCCCCGACCTACGAGAAGGTCGCCGAGCAGTATCCCGAGATCGTCTTCGCCAAGGTCGACACCGAGGCCGAGCAGGGTCTGGCATCGTCGTTCAACATCATGTCGATCCCCACTCTGATGGTCATCCGTGAGAACGTGGTCCTGTTCAGCCAGGCGGGCGCCCTTCCCGAGCACGCCTTGCGCGAACTCGTCGAGAAGGTGCGCGACCTCGACATGCGAGAGGTCCACCGTCAGATCCTCGATCAACAAAGCGCCGACGCCTAGCCCGAGGCGACCTCGCCACGGGCACCAGCAATGACCAAGACGCCTCGGGCTCGGCGTGGGCCGGTGAGCGCGTCGTCGACGAAGTCCGCGCACGACGACCGATGCGCCCTCAGTCGCCGGAGTCGTCGACGCGAATTCCTAATTGTGCGACTGTCGCTCGAGTGAGCACGAGTACGAGCGCGATCGTCACCACGTGCACCCCCGGTGCACCACAGACAGATGTGACCGATGATCAAGACCTCCGCGGCGATCAGCCAGAAGACGAACAACAGCCCCGCGCCCGCCAACGCGGTGCGCGAGAGCGCCAGCCATCGGGCACCGCGTCGCCACAGCGGTGGTGACAACAAGACGCTCATGACCACGAAGAAACCGAGCCCCAAGAGCGCGACGGGAATTCCCGACACGCGCGACTGCGGGGATGTCGTCACCGCCGTGCAGCTGAGTTCGCCGCTCCCCGAACACGCCAGGATCGTGGCTTCGGTGAAGTGCGCGATGGTCATGTAGGTCGACAGGCCCACCCCGATCAGACTCAGCGCGAACGCGCTAGGTCCGACCCAGCGCGTCACGGGCGACGCCTCGGCGTCGCCCGTGTCGTCGTCCGGCACGGGCGCGGGCGAAAGCGTCACGGACCCGGCGTCCTCATGCGACATCAGTGATGCGCTTTCGTGACCATCTTCATCATTCGCAGATTGAACGCCACGAAGCGGGTGGCCTGATAGAAAGGGCTCTTGCGGCGCCGAAGTGTTCCCGCCGTCGGCAGGGGCGCCTCAGCGATGCTGCGGTCCACGTCACTCATCTGTTGCACCTTCTTGCTCTCGTACTTGCTCTCATCTCGACGATCGCTCACTCGGGGATTATGAACCAGCCGAAGCGGGCCTTCGCCTTGTAGATAAATAGGTAGTGCAGGAGCAACTTGGTCCAGTGCCCACTGAGCCCGATCTCGCCCGAGGTCTGGGTCAGGTCCCGTCCGGTACCCGGGAACCGCGTGCGGTCGGGGATGATCGGATACATCGTGATCGCGGCGGCGCTGCCCTTTCGAAGTCCGGTACCGGCCGAGGCAATGCACGCCGCACCCATGGCCGCCATCGAGGCGGTGCGCAGCGGCGCTTCGCTGCCGCGACGAATTCGTTCGGCGATCGAGAGCGCCACGGTGCGCCCCATGACGCCCGAGGGCATCCCGGTGCGCGGGGGCGCCGGTGAGATAACCGTACCGTTCGGACTCTTCCTCGGTTCGGAGATGGCGTGGGGTGGCGCAAAGGCGATGCCGACCCCGAAGACGTTCGCGTAACGCGGACACTGGTACGTCTTGGGCCAGTCCTCGGGCGTCCACTCCTCGAACGGCTTGGCCGCGTAGTCCGCGTCGACACGAAGGAAGCCGTTCGGTGCGAAGAGGTCGTCGGTGATGTCGTCGCCGTTGTTGCCGTACGCCTTCATGTCGACCCCGCGAAACGGCGGTAGCAGCATCGCGAATTCGAAGTCCAAAGTGTGCTTCGATCCGTCGAGTTCCTCGTAGTGGATAACCCCGGGGTCCACCTTCTCGACGTGGGCACGCAGAATCGCCCGGACTCCGCGCTCACGGAACAACGACTCGGTCCACATCTTGCTGCTGGTTTCGAAGCCATTCTGGGCGAAGGTCATTCCGCCCACACCGAGGTCCCCGAGGTCGTACTCGTTGGACAGGTACACGACGTCAGCGAGTTCACGAACCGCGCGCTCGCGCAGTTCGTGCTCGACGTTGAAGGTGTACTCGAAGGCCGCTCCCTCGCACGTGCAGGTACCGTGTCCGACGCCGATGACCAGCGTCTGCTTCTCGCCCGACTTGAGCGCCTCGATGGCTGTTTCGAGCGCGACGGCCGACTGTTCGGCGTGTCCGGCGGTGCAGACCGACCACGAATTGGCGTCGGGCCCGAGCCCGGGTGTGGCCGCGAAGTTCAACTTCGGTCCGGTCGCCACGATGAGGTAGTCGTAAGTGAGTTGCTCCTCTTCACCGGCCCGGTTCGGGTCCGTGTAAACGATGTCAACGAAGCCCCGCCCCGTGTTGGCGTTGCCCTCGGGATGGATCGCCACGGCCTTCGCCTGGCGAAAACCGATGTGCTTGCGCTTGTAGATCGGCGCCAGCGGAAAGGTCACCTGATCCTTGTTCATCTTGACGACCCCGACCCAGATGTTCGAAGGTATCCAGTTCCAATTCGAGTTGGGCGACACGACGACGACGACATCGACTTTGCTCTTCAGTTGACCCTGTAGGTGCTACGCCGCGGTGTGGCCCGAGATGCCCGCACCCAGGACTACAACGCGATCCACGAGAACCTCCCCGTGTTCGTTGGCGAGGAGTCGTGCGCGTACGTGCCCTCACGAATCGAGAACCCTTCGAAGTCCTCACGACAATCGGTCTCGCTCCTTGGTGACTCTGAACCGAACGGTTTCATTGACTCCCCCATCCCGATGGCGTCGTCCACGTCGCGTCTCCGCCGTGCGTGGCTAACGGTAGTGTATACCCATAGGGGTATATCCACAATTCGGAGTCAGTTCGGCGACGGGTTCTGGGGGATACTGAGATGACGTGAATTCGCCCGAGGAGAAGCCATGACCGCCAAGAAGACGCCGCACGTGCTCCAGGACCAAGCCGAACTTGAGTCGATCACCAAACGCGTCAAGCGCGCGAACGGGCAAATGGGCGCCATCGTGCGCATGCTCGAAGAAGGGCGCAGCTGCGAGGACATTGTGACCCAGATGGCGGCGGTCGCCAAGGCCGTGAACACCGCGGCGTTCACTCTCATCTCCGCCAGCCTGAAAGAGTGCCTGGTCGATCCCGACACCGATGCCGACGACATCGTGCCGAGGTTGCAGAAGCTGTTTCTGAGCCTGGCCTAGCGACGACAAGGCGGAACTCGCCGTGACGCCGCTCGTGCTTCGCGAAGTTGGGTCCGGGACCCGTGAGGTGTTCGAGACCACCATGCGACTGAGGGGCCTGAACGATGTGCCGCCCCTCGAGCTCGGATCCACGACGGCCCTGAAGTCCGCCGTCGAATCCGGGGCGGGTCCGGGCATTCTCAGCCGTCTCGCCGTGCAAAGCGAGGTTCGTGATGGACGACTTACCGTCGTGACGCTCGCCGACATTTCCTTCGACCGGTCGATCCGATTGGTGTGGTCGAAAGAGCGACCTCTGGGCGTGCCCGCAAAGCAACTCGTGCGACTGATCGAGGAGCCATCGACACGAGCCCACCACACAGCGCGACTCCGTGTCGCGATTGTGACGTTCGTCCCTAGTGCCGGCCAATGCGTGGGAGGACGATAGATTCATGTCGTCGACGAGTCGTACGCACCCACTGCACCTGGAACACGGCGGAGTGGCGCAACGCCCGTCGCTGCGGCGCAAGATCTGCGCCCCCTTCAAACTCGAAGTGGATACCCGCGTCGCGACGCGTTGGCGCGTCACTGGATGACCATGACACCGTCGACCGAGTCAATGAAGCACGATGAGTTCAATCGCGGGCGCTACCCCAACGAGTTGGAAACCGAGATTGAGGTCGGCTCCGGTGCGTCGTTACGCATGCGACCGATCGGTGCCCAGGACGCGAAGAAATTGGAGGCGTTCCACGCGCGGCTCTCTTTCGACTCAATTTATCGGCGGTATTTCTACGAGCATCCACGGCTCTCTGCCGAAGAGGTGCGGCGCCTCACGCACGTCGATTACGTAGACCGCGTGGCCCTCGTCATAGAGGACGGGGATGACCTCGTCGCCGTGGGTCGCTACGACCGGAGTCCGGACACCACCTCGGCCGAAGTCGCCTTCGTCGTCCGCGACGATTACCAACACTTGGGACTCGGCCATCGACTCTTAGGGGCCCTCGCCAAAGCCGCCTGGGCCCGAGGGATCACGACCTTCAGCGCCGAAACCCTGTTCACCAACCATGACATGATGGCGATCTTCCGTCACTCGGGTTACCCGTTGACGACGTCGGTCTCGCGAGGTGAGATCAGCGTTCGCTTTTCGATCGACCCGGCGACTCGCGGCGACGCCACGCCACTTGACGACGAGACCGAAGGAACTTCCTGATGGTGCTCGTGGTCAATGAGTCGTTCGATGACTCGAGTCACGAAGTCGCGGGCCATCCCGAACGTCCCGATCGCCTGGTCGCGGCTCGAACAGCGGTCGACGACTTGCACCTCGACGGGGACCTCGTTGTAGTTCCGGCCCACTCCGCCACGCGCGAGGAGCTGGTTCGGGTTCATATCGGGAACTATCTGGACGAGTTAAGCGCGTACTGCTACTCCGGCGGGGGCGACATTGATCAAGATACCTACGCCACGCTGGACTCATTCGCGATCGCCAAGTACGCGGCCGGCTCCGGACTGGCCGTGATCGAGGAGTTGCAACGCAGAAACGACGGCGTCGGCTTCGTCGCGGCCCGTCCGCCCGGGCACCACGCACTGGCCGACCGGGCGATGGGTTTTTGTCTATTGAACAATGTTGCCGTCGCCGCGGCCGCGCTGCGGAGCCAGGGCGAGCGAGTGCTCATCGTCGACTGGGACGTTCACCACGGCAATGGCACGCAACAGATCTTCTGGGACGTCCCTGAGGTCCTCTACGTCTCGACGCATCAATGGCCACTCTTTCCCGGCACCGGATTGGTGAGCGAAGTGGGCGGCCGCCACGCGACGGACCGCACGGTCAACATCCCGTTGCCCCCGGGCGCCACCGGTGACGTCGTTCGCCGGGGAATCGAAGAGATGGCGGGACCCGTCATCGACGCGTTCGATCCCACGTGGGTGTTGGTGTCCGCGGGCTTTGACGCGCACCGCGAGGACCCGATGGCCGACCTTCGCCTCACGAGCGGGGACTTCGCCCAGATGGCGCGCAGCGTCAGCGGTTACGCGCCACAAACCGGTCGACTCGTCATGTTTCTCGAAGGCGGCTACGATCTCAGCGCGTTGCGCTCATCGATTCACGCATCGTTGAGCACGGCCCTGGGTCAAACGTATGACGGCGAGTCCGCGTCCAACGGGGGGCCGGGCACGGAACAGATTGAGCGGATGCGACAAGCCCGCCGTTCGACGATCGAGTTGCTGCACGCAAGTGATGATGAGGAGTCGACACCATGAAACCGTTCGAGAACATCGTCGTAGGCTACGACGGTTCGCACGACGCCAAAGTTGCCGCTCGTTGGGCGATGGAGGCGGCGAGGGATTGCGGCGCCGTCGTCACGATCGTGCACGCCACGGGATTGCGCGAGCACCTACACCAGAAATACGTGCTCGACGTGACGCCGCCGGAACTGATCGAACTGGCCCAAGAGTGCGCGTTCGAATTGAATGGTCTGCACTGGCTCGTCGCGAACGGCGACCCGTGTTCGGTGCTGCTACGAATGGCCTCACCTCCTACCAACGCCGACCTGCTCGTCGTCGGTTCTCGAGGTGAGGGGAAGCGTGAGGGACTCCTCTTGGGCAGCACGAGCCTCGAAGTCGCCGAACACGCGCCCGTTCCGGTGGTGGTGGTTCCTTCCAGATACGTCGAGCGCTGATCTCGTCAGTTCCTCATCTGTCGAACTGAACCGACGCGGCGATATGCCGCATCTTCTCTTCACTACGGCCACCTCAAATAGAAGTGCGGTCGAACAGCGTCAGGGCGAGCACGTGACGAAGACGCAGGTTCTTGTCGAAATCGCCTCTAGAGTTCGCCGGAGATTCGCCGGTATTACTCCTCATTCGGCTAATCCGAACGTGCACCTTTGTCCGTGCGTGGCAAATATCGCGGCCGCGCACTCGTGGACTCCAACGGTTAACTAACACGACGGCGCGTCCTGGCGCTCGATCCACAGCGAAATGGTTGGCGAACCTTCGACATTACCGAGCGGGGCAGACCCGGTCGGCGTCCCGACGTGCTCGATCACGAAGTGTGGGCGTCATGGGACCTATCAACTCTTCGATGCACGGCCTTTCGAGTCTCATCCGCCGCGAGCACGAGCGTCCCGAACGATATGAGAATGAGCCAATCGGATAGCCGCAGTGGAGCGGTATTGAAGATCCTTTGCAGGAGGGGCAGGTAACTGATGCACGATACGAGGGCCAACCCGATAGCGCCCGCCGCGATGAGTGAACGATTGGAGAATAGACCGACTCGCAACACGCTTTGGCGGTCGGTGCGAACCGCGAAGCTGTTGAAGAATTGGCTCACCACGATGCCGACTTGGGTCATGGTCAGCGCCTCGCGATACGTGGGATTGTTGCTCGTGAATTGGGAGAAGGGAATATGGGCCGAGTGAATGCACCAAAAGAAGGCGAACACGACGCCCACGGACTCCACCGTGCCGAGAAAGATGAATCGGCGCACGACTTCCGAGGAGAACAGATGCTCTTTGGACGGTCGAGGCGGTCGGCTCATCGTGTCACCTTCCGGCGTTTCGGCGCCGAGCGCCAACGCCGGTAAGACATCCGAGCCCAGGTCGATGGCGAGAACTTGGAGGGCTGACAAGGGAACGAGGGGGAAGCCGACGAAGGTCGCGACCAGGATTGGAGCGAGTTCAGCGATGTTATGGCTGAAGAGGTACACGAGGAACCGGCGAATGTTTTGATAGACGGCACGACCCATCTCAATTGACGACACGATGGAGGCGAAAGAGTCGTCGAGCAGGATCATCTCGGCGGCGGCCCGCGCGACGTCCGTGCCACCCTCGCTCATCGCGACGCCCACGCTGGCGCTCTTTAGGGCCGGTGCGTCATTGGCTCCGTCACCGGTGACGACGACAATCTCACCCAGATGCTTGAGAGCGAGAACGACGCGAAGCTTGTGCTCCGGTCGCACCCTCGCAAAGATCAGTTCACTCTTCCCACGCAACGTCAGAACGAGTTGATCCTCGCTCATGGCATCGAGGTCAGACCCGGTGACGACGCGTACATCGTTTGATTCCACGATGCCCACGCTTCGAGCGATGGCTTCGGCGGTCAGTCCGTAATCACCGGTCACCATCAAGATGGCGATGCCGGCGCGATGACAGTGCGCCACCGCCTGTGCGACTTCCGATCTCGGTGGATCTACCATCCCCACCAGGCCGAGCAGCGTGAGTCCGTGTTCGGCTTCGTCCTGACTGACCTGGGCCGACGCGACGACTTTCTTCGCGATGGCGAGCACGCGTAACGCCGCGTTCGCCATAGTGTCATTCGCCTCCTCCACCGCTCGTCGAAGCTCCGGTCCCAATGGGACGGTTTCAGCGTTCCATCGGATCTCGGTGCAACGCTCCAGCAGTGCCTGCGGCGATCCTTTGATGAATGCCTGAACGTCACCGTCGACTTGATGCAGCGTGGTCATGATCTTTCGGTCGGCGTCAAAGGGAAAGTCCCCCACCCGCGGCGTGCGCGCGGCCTCACCCGCGAGATCCACGCCGGCCTTCGCGGCGGCCACGACGAGGGCGCCTTCGGTGGTATCGCCAATGATCCGCCACCCCCGATCTTGCGTTGGCGCCAGCAGTCGTGCGTCCGAACACAGTGCGGCCACTGTGAGCAGGTCGCGGACGTTCTCCACGTCTTCGACGACGCCCTCGGGCGCGTAACCGATCCCAGAGACGGCATGGACGCGGCTCGACTCGTAGATCTCTTGGAGGGTCATCTCACCTTTCGTGAGCGTTCCGGTCTTGTCGGTGCAGATGACGGTGGTCGATCCGAGCGTCTCGATCACCACCAGTCGCTTTATGAGTGCGTGGCGACGAGCCATGCGACGCACCCCTATCGCGAGGGAGACCGACAAGGTGGCGGGCAGACCTTCGGGCACCAACGCGACCATCACCCCGAGCGCGAACACGAACGAGAGTGACGCGGCGTTACCGGTCATGACTCGCACCGCGAACAAGAGCACCCCGGCAACGACCGCGACGACCGCGACGCGACGCGCCATGTGACTCACTTGGCGCTGCAACGGACTCGTCTCGCGCGCCACGTTGGCCGTGAGGCGATAGATGCGACCAAACTCGGTGCGAAGTCCTGTGGCGAACACGACCGCCTTGCCGGTCCCGTTGGTCACGGAGGTTCCCGTAAAGACACAGTTCGTTGCTTCGAGCAGAGGGCAGTGGGGGCCGACGGGCGCTGAACTGCGAGAGACCGGCTGACTCTCACCGGTCAACGCCGCCATCTCGACCGAGAGTCCGTACGCCTCGATCACCCGACAGTCGGCTGAGATAGTGTCACCCGCTTCGAGCACCACAAGGTCACCGACCACGAGTTGCTCCGCGGGAATCTCGACCAACTCTCCGTCACGCACGAGTCGAGCGGAATGCGGAACCATCGCTTGGAGCGCCTCAGCGGTTCGTTCGGCGGCGTGCTCCTGGAAAAACCCAATAAATGCGTTGAGGAAGACGACACAAAGGATTCCAAAAGCCAGATCGAGATTGGCGGCGTTGCGCGATGACGCGAGGAAATACGTGGCGAACGTGAGTCCCGACGCCACAATCAACAAGAAAGCGAACATGTTGGAAAACTGAGCGATGAATTCGCGAACGAGTGACGTCCTGATGGGCGGCGGAAAGGCGTTGAGGCCGTTGAGTGACAACCGTCGAGCCGCTTCGGTGGCATCGAGCCCAGCACCGGAGGAACCCAGCGCGACGAGTGCCTCGGGCGCATTGAGTGCCAAGACGTTGGTCTTTGATCCGGTCTCGCCGTCACCCGGGAGTGGTGATGTGTCCGAAGATTGCGCGGGAATCATGACCGCATAACTCTCCTGGCGGAACGTTCATTCACCAAGACATGGCGCCGGTGCGACGCCGGCACGTGACAACAGTTGGTCGTCACGTGCCGGAGTCCACTTAGTGAATGAGAACCTTCAGCGCGTCGTGCTGCGCGGCGTTCCCGAAGACGTCGTACGCCTGAAGAATCTGATCGAAAGAGAATTCGTGAGTGACGAAACTCTCCACGGGCAACTGCTTGTGTGTCACGAGCTTCAATAGCATCGCGAGCGTGTTCGTGTTCACGAGTCCCATTGAGATGTCGATGTTCTTGATCCAAAGCTCGTTCAGCGCCAACTCCACCGGCTTACCGTGCACGCCGATGTTGGCGACACTTCCACCGGGGCGCACCAACTCCGTTGCCATCGTGAACGTCTGCGGAACGCCTACTGCCTCGATTGCGACGTCGACGCCTTGGCCGTCCGTGAGCGCGAAGACCTTCTCTTTCCAGTCCGCGTCGCCAGAGTTGACGGTGTCCGTTGCGCCAAAGTCCGATGCCCGCTTTAGACGACTGTCGTCGAGGTCGATCACGATGATCTTCGACGGACCGTACAGGCGAGCCGTCGTCACCGCCGCGAGTCCAACCGGACCTGAGCCAATGACGGCGACCACATCGCCGGGATTCACGTCGCCGTACTGCACCCCGATCTCGAACCCCGTCGGCAAAATGTCCGACAAGAGGATGCCTTCGGACTCCGACAGACTCTCCGGCATCTTGTAGACGGAGTTCTCCGCGAACGGGACGCGAACGAACTCGGCCTGTGTTCCGTCGATCATGTACCCAAAGATCCAACCAATTCCCGCAATGCCTTCGGGGTCGAGACAGTGACCGAAGAGGCCCTCTCGACAGTTCGAGCAGCGACCGCACGAACTGACACAGGACAAGATCACCTTGTCACCGACTGCCAGTTGCGTGACGCCGGAGCCGATCTGCGTGATGACGCCGATTCCTTCGTGTCCCAGGATTCGACCCACTTCAACTTCGGGTACGTCACCCTTAAGAATGTGGAGGTCGGTACCGCAAATGGTGGTGGCGACCATCTTTACGATGACGTCCGTTGGCTTCTGGATCACCGGATCAGGTACTTCTTCCCAGCTCTTCTGGCCAGGTCCCTTATAGACGAGTGCTTTCATGGTGACAACTCCTTGTGGTTGGAAACGCGTCCCAAAGACTGCGGACACGTCTCCACCGTACGGAGGCATTCTCTAGCGACGTCAGGGTCAAACGTCACTACTTGGCGCGAATCAGTCGAATACCGATGACCAGGTTCGACGGGAGTGCCAAGATGACTTTTGTCTCTACGCCTCGGGTTCCGAGGGCGAAGAGACTGTACACGTGACATCAATCCAGCCTGCGAAGTGCGAACGATTGCTGCCGTGGCAGTTTCCTGAGGAGTTACGGGCCGACGTGGAAGTCGCCAATGGCGCCACGCTCGATCTTCGGCCGATCCGAAGTGACGACGCCGAGAAACTCGTGAAGTTCCACGCTCAACTGTCATTCAACTCGATCTATTGTCGTTACTTCTCGCTGCACCCCGTGCTCTCAACGAACGAAGTGAAACATTTCACGCAGGTTGACTACGTCAATCGATTGGCCCTCGTGGTTGAAGACGGCGACGAACTCGTCGCCGTGGGGCGCTACGACCGCTATCCCGAATCCACTACCGCCGAGGTTGCCTTCGTGGTGCGCGACGACTATCAGCACCTGGGCATCGGTCACCGACTACTCGACGCGCTCGCCGCGGCAGCCTGGGAGAGAGGGATCACGGACTTCCGCGCCGAGACAATGTCGTCCAATCACGACATGATGTCGGTTTTCCGCCACTCGGGATTCCCCCTCGCGACCTCCAGTGAATTCAACGAGATCAGCGTGCGCCTTTCGATTGACCCCGAAAGGGCCTCGGCGCCCTAACAACCCTGGGAACGTCAGATTGAGTGAATGGTGAAGTCACCCTTGGTGTTACTCTGCTCTTAGGACGTCAAGACCCCGCATCCTTCTCACCTGACAATTGGTCAGGCCAGTAGAAGAAGGTGTGACATGGGTCTTCCAGGAATGGTGCTCAGCGCAATCGCCGCCGCGGCGGGCGCGGTTATGTATTGGGCCATCACGTATCAAGGTACGGGCTTTCGTCTCTCAACCGTGGGGGTCATTCTGATGATCGCCGGGGCGTTTGGGTTCGTCGTATCGGCAATCGTCTTCGCCGTGTCAAGAGGCCCGGAGCGAAGTCCCCGTCACACGCTCGACCGCCAGACTGTCGACACTTCGGGAAACTCGAGTTCCGTTCACGAAGACTCGAAATAACGACGCGCCACTGATCCGGTATTCGGCGTCGACAATGAACGGTTACGCCCTCGCCTCACGACGGTCGCACCAACCCAGAATGGAGTGCTTGAAATGTATGTAGGAGGAGGAACGGTTGTCTTGATTCTCGTCATCATTCTCATCGTTTTTCTGGTCCGCCGTTGAAGAGTTGGCGCGAGACGCAATGGATTCGCCCCCGATCGTTCGACGCAAACGATGTAACGACAATGAATGGGGAATCTCCCAACGAGACACGGAGTGACGATGAGCAAGAAAGACAAGGCCAAGAACATGGCCCAAGTGGCAAAAGGCGAGGTCAAAGAGTCGGTCGGGATTACCACTGGGGACCGCCAACTTGAGGCCGAAGGGAACGTCGATCAGATGAATGGCAACGTCAAGCAGGCTGGCGAAAAAGTAAAGGACGCATTCCGGTAGTAGATACGAATGACGTTCAGCTGGTGCAGCGAAGTTCTCGTCGACGAGGATCAAGCCCCCCTTGATCCTTGTCGACGACGTAAGACCAACCATTCAAACGTGAGGTATCGACACAGTGCGAGGTAATCAAAGCAATGGTAGAACCGACATTGCGAGAATCGACAACGCCCAAGTGAATCCGTCAATAACGTGACCGTTCCTCGTCTTCTCGATATCTACGCGCTCATGGACCGAGTTGAACACGCGGGCTCCAATGGATTCGCGCTCTGTGCGGTAGCGGCTGATTTCATGGCGCTTGACGGAGCCGCCATCGCTCTCATAAGTGAAGACGATGATCTGATGCCCTTGTGTACGAGTAACACCGCCGCGAGCGCCCTGATGGATCTCGAAATTTCCGTAGGCGAAGGACCGTCAGTCGACGCGAGTCGAGGAGACGCCATTGAAGACACGGACCTTGTCGCGACGTCCGATTCCAATTGGAGCACCTACCGACCCGAGGCCGTCGCCCTGGGTGCTCGAGCAGTCTTTGGCTATCCGGTTCGACTCGGGGCGATCCGATTCGGAACACTGAGCCTCTTTCGCAACCGTCCGGGTCCGTTGGACGAAGGTCAATCTTCAGACGCGTATCTCATGGCGTCAGTAATCGGCCGGTCGATACTGGCCGAACAGGCTGGGGGTTCACCGGGCGGCCTGGTCGGAGAGCTGGACGGCGTCTCGATGCTCGATTTTCGAGTCCATCAAGCGGCGGGCATGGTGGCGATCCAGGGCTCGATGTCGGTGAAGGAGGCCCTCGTGTTCTTGCGCGCTCACGCGTTTGGGATTAGTTGTCAACTTTCAATTCTCGCTGAACGCGTCGTGTCAGGCACCACACGTCTCGCCCCAGATTCCCGGCAGTGGATCGACGAACCGGTGGGTGGCAATGACGAACGATAGAATTATCGCGTCAATTGAACCGAGGAATCGGTGCCGTTTCTTGAGTACGATTGGTTGTGAGGTAGGTGGAATCGATGAATAGAGAATCGCTCTTAATTGCGACGCTCGTAGAGTTGGCCGACAATTTGGTCGACGATTACGACGTCATCGACGTACTCACCGTGTTGACCCATCGCTGCGTGGAGGCCGTCGACGTCGATGCCGCGGGCGTCATGCTCGCTTCTCCGATGGGGGAACTGCAGTTCGTGGCTTCGTCGAGTGAGTCAATGACGATACTCGAGTTGTTTCAAATTCAAACGAACGAGGGGCCGTGTGTTGACTGTTATCGCGACGGTCTCGCCATCACGAATCACGAACTCAGCGAAGCCGATGGACGTTGGCCATTGTTCACGCCACGAGCGCTCGCTCTGGGATTCCGCGCAGTTCACAGTCTGCCCATGCGCCTACGCGGGCGCACGATTGGCGCACTCAACCTCTTTCGGACGCATCAAGGGTCCCTCTCGGACGACGATGTGATCGTGGCCCAAGGTCTTGCCGACGTGGCGACGATCGCCATACTTCAGCATCGCTCGACGATCGATTCCGACGCGTTGAACGTTCAATTGAGTAACGCCCTCAACAGTCGAGTCATCATTGAACAGGCCAAAGGGATGATCTGCCAATCGACGGGCAGCGACATGGATGAGGCCTTTAATCGCTTGCGTTCGCACGCGCGAAACCATAACGAGGGCCTGACGGGCCTCGCCACGCGCGTCGTGAACAAATCACTGAACTCGGCCGACCTCGACGAGTGGGTAGCGCCGAAACGGACGTCACAAATCGCTCAGTGACCGTGTCGACTACAACCAACGAAGTTGGATTCAATGGCGCACCAACACTCCTCGCCCGAGGCTCAATCGGTCGTACCCTTAAGAGTGAATAAGTTGTGTCGCGTTGACCATTCGTGGCAACGTGATTCGGGCCAGCGTCTGGTACAATTCACTCAGAAGTCCAGATCCCGCTTCCTTCGCGCCTGACTGTGTCGGGCCCGTTCGAAGGAACGAGTGGTGAGATTGCCTGGACTGGTCCCTAGTGACATTGCCGCCGCGCTTGGCGCCATCGTGGACCTGACGACTGTCGCTGATAGCGCCGTCGACGGGTCGATCACCGAGCGTCGCGCTCTCGTCGGTGCCCGAGCCGTTCACTTGGTTGATCCGTTGGGATCGACTTCTTCGTATTCCGTTTCTTCGCAATCTCCATCAATTGACTCTTGCGTCGTCCGCTTTTGCTCAGGTGGTCACCGTTGTTCCGGTACGTACACGCCGCGAGTGACCACCCGTTCTGTCGAGTCAGAAGTCGTGGGCAACGAATCCACCAAACAGGCGTCGTCCGAAAACGATCGAGGAGGATCATGAAACTACTGAACCGAGCTAGAAATATGTTACAGATTTCGAAAGGCAGGACGAAGGAAGTCACCGGACGAGTCACCGGAAATCGAGACCTCGAAAGTGACGGCGCCAACGATCAGCACAAGGGGCACCTCAAGCAGGTGGCAGAGAAGGTGAAAGATGCTATCGACGAGCTTTGAATCGCGAGACGATGATGTGAGCGATATGTTGCACGACGTTTCGCTGCGTGAACCCCTTGAGGTCGAAGCGAGTCTGCAGGACGACGTCGAACGACTGCTCGAAATTGCGGGACAACTCTTCTCCGCGATCGAGCGCCAGATTCATCGGATCGAAGAGGAGTTGGTGTTCTCCTGCGGAGAACAGGTCCGGGCGTACGCGCAGACCGTGTTCAAAGAGCGACTTATTCGTTGTGCCCAGAGTCTGGCCATGTCGATTCAGGACATTGGCCTCCATCTCGAACGACGAGCCAATGAGCACATCATCACCTACGGGCTTCGCGACAACACCCCGAGTTAAGTATTTCCCACGTCGGTAACGGTGCGAGCGAACGTCTCGTCGGGAAGATTCCATCGCCAACGTTCGTTCGTTCACGGTGAAACTTGACTAGTTCTATCGTCTTTGTTATAAATACAACTTCACGTCTCGTTGGTGGCACTCTCGCCGACAACGCAATTGAAGGAGGGCACTATGCCCGAATGGGGATTTGAAACACGACAGATCCATGCCGGTACGTCACCAGATCCGACCACGGGCGCTCGGGCCGTTCCGATCTATCAGACGACCAGCTACGTCTTTCGTGACACCGCCCACGCAGCTGCGCTCTTCGGTCTCCAAGAGCTCGGCAACATCTACACCCGCATCATGAATCCCACGCAAGCGGCTTTCGAAGATCGCGTCGCCTCACTCGAAGGCGGCGTCGCGGCGCTCGCCGTCGCGAGTGGCATGGCCGCAGAGTCCATCGCGCTTCTCAACCTGGCCGAGAACGGCGGCCACATCGTTTCGTCTCCGTCGCTCTACGGCGGCACCTACAACCTCTTCCACTACACGTTGCCGAAGCTCGGCGTCGAGGTGTCGTTCGTCAATGACCCCGACGACCTCGAGGCGTGGCGAAGCGCCATCCGACCGAACACGAAGGCGTTCTATGGCGAGACTCTCGGTAATCCGAAGGGCGACGTCCTTGACTTTGAGGGCGTGGCCAAAGTGGCGCACGACAACGGGATCCCCCTCGTGGTCGACAACACCTTGGCCACGCCCTATCTGGCCCAGCCACTCGCCCACGGTGCGGACATCGTCGTGCATTCGGCCACGAAGTTCATCGGGGGACACGGAACGTCGATCGGCGGCGTGATCGTTGACGGCGGAACGTTCAACTACGAAGCGAGCGGTCGCTTCCCCGCGTTCACCGAACCGGACCCGAGCTACCACGGACTGATCTTCTCAGAACTCCCGGCGCCGCTCTTCCCCGCTCGTTACGTGCTCAAGGCTCGATTGCAATACCTGCGCGACGTCGGCGCGGCGATCGCACCTCTCAACTCCTTCCTCTTCTTACAGGGCCTGGAGACACTGAGTTACCGAATGGAGCGTCACGTCCAAAACGCCGTGGCCGTTGCCAATTGGCTCGAAGCACGCGACGAGGTCCTATGGGTCGCCTACCCCGGCCTCGCGTCGAGTCCCTGGCACGAACGTCAGCTCCGGTACTTGCCGCGCGGGGGCGGTTCGATCATCGCCTTCGGCATCAGGGGAGGATTGAGCGCCGGCCAGAAGTTCATCGAGGGATTGGAGCTCTTCAGCCACTTGGCGAACGTCGGTGACGTGCGGAGTCTCGCGATCCACCCCGCCTCGACGACACACTCGCAATTGACCGAGGACGAGCAGACGACGACCGGCGTGAGCCCGGACCTCGTGCGTCTCTCGGTGGGACTCGAGTCAATTGATGACATCCTCGCGGACCTCGACGCCGGATTTCTCGCGGCTAAGGACGCGTGAGCACAACTCCAATTCCCGGAACGTGGCAAATCGGCGATGACCCCGGTCGCCGTCAATTCGTCGAATTGAAGTGCGACGACAAGGGTTTCACCCTCGAAAGTGGCGGGTCATTACCGAGCGTGACCGTCGCCTTCGAAACGTGGGGGCACCTGAACCACTCCGCGACGAACGCCGTCCTCGTGCTGCACGCCCTGACCGGTGATTCTCACGCCGAGGGTCCAACCGGACCGGGCCACGCATCGCCTGGTTGGTGGCAAGCACTGATCGGACCCGGAGCACCGATTGACACTGATGAGTACTTCGTGGTCTGTCCCAACGTGTTGGGGGGCTGCCAAGGTACGACCGGACCGTCGTCGCCCGCCTTCGATGACGCCCCGTACGGATCGAGGTTTCCCGTTATAACGATTCGCGATCAGGTCGCCGTCGAGGTCGCCCTCGCCGACGAGCTCGGCATCGAGAAGTGGGCGGCGATGATCGGTGGATCGATGGGCGCGATGCGAGCGCTCGAATGGAGCGTGGGTTACCCCGACCGAGTTGAACGGGCCGTCGTCTTGGCCGTCTCTGCCGCCGCGTCGGCCGAACAGATCGCACTCTGTTCACTACAGGTTCGCGCAATCAAATCCGATCCGGCGTACTCCAACGGTGACTACTACTTCACCGGACGAAGTCCGACCTCCGGCCTTTCGATTGCGCGCGGTCTCGGTCAATTGAGTTACCGAACCGAACACGAATTCGATCTCCGCTTCGCGCGCAACACCCAAGATCAAGAATCGCCACTACACGGTGGTCGTTACGCCATTGAGTCGTACCTCGAATATCAGGGCGAGAAGCTCACGCGACGCTTCGACGCGAATACCTACGCCGTGCTCAGTACGACGATGAACCATCACGACGTCGGTCGCGGACGAGGGGGCGTCGCCGCAGCCCTCCGCAGCGTACGCGCACGAGTCACCGTCGCCGGAATCGCCAGCGATCGTCTCTACCCGCTGGAACAGCAGCTGGAGATCGCACGTCTGATCCCGGGTGAAGAAACGGTGCACGTGATTTCGTCGGAGTTCGGCCACGACGGTTTCTTGCTCGAAACCGAGGCGGTGGGCGCAGTCGTGCGCACCGCCCTTGGCAATTGACGCCGCACCGGGGGGCCGAACGCATCGTCAGGTGAGCGAATGTCCTCTTCCGAAACGCCAGAATGACTCGTCGTTCAAAGCGCTGAACTGATTCGAATTGCGAAATCACAGGTCCTGGATCAGTTCCTAAAGGACTGACACCAGATGAGCTATTTCTACTATTATTTCACTAGGAATAGTTATATATCGAACATGACCAGTCGAGGAGGAGGCCATTTCAATCGGGAGTGAACGAGTCCGAGCCTCGAATCCCCCACGCGTCGGCCACGAGGACATGCGATTGGATCCGTGCCTCGAGTGAATGCAGTCGGGTCGAGATCATGAGCTCATCGGCCCCCGTACGTTGCTGCAGAAGTGAAAGACCGTTCGACACCGTGTCTTGATCGCCGATGAGGTGCGTCGCCATGGCCTCGGCGGCTATCTCCTCTTCCAGGGGCGTGAACGTGTGTGCGGCGGCCTCTTCCGGTGAGGGCAGCGGTCCCGGGCGCCCGGTCCTCATCTGGACGATGCTGAGTGCGGACGAACCCGACAGCCACTGCGCTTCTCGTGTGGTGGGAGCACAGATCACCGACACGGCCACCATCACCCTCGGTTGGTCCAGCACGATCGACGGCTGAAAGTTCGCGCGATACATCCCGAGGGCCGCGTCCAATTCTCGTGGAGCGAAGTGATACGCGAACGAGAAGGACAGACCCAAGATGCCCGCCAGCTGCGCGCTGAACGTGGAGGAGCCGAGTAACCACATCTCGGGAAGATAGCCATGACCGGGAATCGCGAACGGTCGCGTCTCGGCGCCATCGGAAGGGAGCAAGTACTTGATGAGCTCTACGACGTCATTGGGGAAGCTATCCACGTCGAGATCGAGCGTGCGTCGTAATGCCCGTGCGGTCACGTGATCCGTTCCCGGTGCACGTCCCAAGCCGAGGTCAATGCGGCCCGGGTGCAGCGCCTCGAGCGTCGCGAACTGCTCGGCCACGACCAGGGGCGCGTGGTTCGGCAACATGACGCCACCGGATCCCACGCGAAGCGTGGTCGTCGCGTTCGCGAGGTGCGCAATGAGCACGGCCGGTGCGGAACTGGCAACGGCGGGCATGCCGTGGTGTTCGGCGACCCAGAGACGCCGGTAACCGAGCCGTTCTACTTCGACCGCCGTCGCGGTCGTCTCCGCAAATGCCCTCGCGGGCGTCGAACCGGTCGCGACGGTCGCCAAATCGAGCACCGAAAGGGGGATCACGAATTCCTCGTTCTCACATCGAGCAACGGATCTTTCGACCCATCTAACCAATCTCGGTGATGTAGGAGCCCACGAGGGTCGCGGTCTGTTGGTCAACGCCTCCCTCACGACGACCCTCGTGACCGTCCTGAAAATGGGCAAACGCCTGGGTGGACGAAATTGAGTTGGTCTCATCCTCACCGTGGTTTTGAAATGACACGTGAGGGAATGAATCGTCAGCGAGACGAAGAACGAGGCAGCTCACGTCGTCGGGTTTCGTCCGAGCCAACTCTTGGAAGACGTCCTCAACACGCTTCTGATTCTCATCGGCAGCGTCCGGGGACTTCGTCGCGTGTCGCGTCACCAATCGCTTTTCCACTTCAGCCCCCTTCTTCGAAGCACATGTCGAATTAGAAACAAGCCCGAACGAACTCGTCATCTCACGCGCACCGACGTTAACGGGCGCTCGCTCGTCACAACCGCCCCGCTCGACGACTACGAAGGAACGAGCGGTCATGCGAATTTGGACCGAAGGATCTCCGCCATCGACTGACGAGCATCGATGCGCCGGGATGGCTACCTCGCCGAAGGGAATACCTAACAACGCGCCGAAGATTGCCGGCAGCAATTGGGCCACTACGAGGGGCCATTCGAATTGGTTCGCCGACTCGTCTAGCGCGTTCGACGGCTGGCGCGTGTTGCGCCCCGTACCGTGGCCCAGGTCAAAGGGATGGCGTTGACGAGTGCCGGGACACGAGCGCGAACGTGAATACCCGTCAATTCTCCATAATGCGGTTCTTCATTTGGTAATACTTCGAGCGTACTCTCTCGATAGAACTCTCTCGATAGAGTACGCTCGAAGGATGACCGCAGCGACACCCCATAACGAGACTGAGTCGCACCACGAACTACGCGACGTCAACGACCCAAAGACGCTTCGTGCTTTGACCCATCCGGTCCGACTGGCGCTTCTCGAAGCGCTGGCGCTCGAAGGTCCCTTGACCGCGACCGCGGCCGGCGAACTGATCGGCGAGTCACCCACGACGTGTTCATTTCATTTTCGTCAACTAGCGAAATACGGCTTCGTCGAAGAGGCGGACACCGGTCCAGGGCGCCTTCGCCCCTGGAAGATCATCAACGTCGGAATGCGTTTCAGTGACGTCACCGAGGATCAAGAGACGAGTGTCGCGGCGAAGAGTCTCGAGCGCATGGTCTTTGATCGCGCGATGAGCCGCCTCGCGAGTTACCTCACGACGAAGGCCAGCTTTCCCAAGGTCTGGCAAGAGGCTTCACAGAACGTCGAAACGATCCTCTGGGTGACGCCCGAAGAACTGGAGCAGGTCACCCGTGAAGTACTCGTAATCTTCAACCGCTACCTCGATCGCATCGCCGATCCGAGCGCGCGAACCGAAGGTTCACTTCCCGTCGAGGTCCTCATGTTCACCTACCCAGTGCGCCTGCCCGGGAGTCAGACATGACGATGCGCCAACTCGCGAAGTCCCGCGACGCGCGGGTCTATCTCACTGGTCAGTGCTTCTCGCTTTTCGGCGACACCGCGATGTTCCTGGCGTTCGGAATTTGGGTGAAGGAACTGACGCACTCGAATGCCGACGCCGGCTTGACGTTCCTGTTCTTTCCTTTGGCCGCGCTCTTCTCACCCATCGCCGGCATGGTCGTCGATCGGGTACGACGACGTCCGACACTCATCGTCGTGAACTTCTTAAGCGCCGCGTTGGTGATGTTGCTGTTGTTCGTGCACAACGCATCGGGCGTCTGGATCATCTACCTGACAATGTTCCTTTACAGTTTCGCCGGCAACTTCATCGGTTCGGCACAGTCCGCATTCTTGACCGTGTTGCTACCGCCCGAGCAGCTCGGCGACGCGAACGGTTTCTTGCGAACAGTGCGCGAGGGGTTTCGACTAGTGGCGCCGCTCGCGGGTGCCGGCCTCTTCGTTATCGTCGGCGGCCACTGGATCGCCGCGCTGGATTCGGCCACGTTCGTGATCGCGGGAATCTCGGTCCTTGCGCTGCACGTGCGTGAAGAGAAACCCGTTCGTTCACCGGAACACTTCTTCGCGGAAATCTCGGCTGGCTTCCACCACGTCGCGCGAACACCAATTCTTCGACGGATGGCGATCGCACTGGCCATCGCACTGAGTGTCGTGGGCTTCCTCGAAACGGCGATCTTCGCGATCACGAGCGACGAACTACACCGGAGCCCCAGTTTCATCGGCGTGCTCATGGCCGTCCAGGGCGTCGGCGCACTGATTGGCGGCCCACTCTCAGCACCGACAATGCGCAAAGTTGGCGAGCGGTGGCTGTGCGGCATCGGTCTCATCGGCATCGTCATGGGGTCGTTGCTGCTCGAAGGCGGCTCCTTGATATTCGTCCTCATGGGTGGTGTGGTCTTCGGTGTCGCTCTGCCACCGCTCTTAGTGGGCGCCTACACGCTCTTACAGTTACGTACGCCGGGCGAACTCCAGGGTCGGGCCTTCTCCGCCTTCGACTTGATCGCGTCGCTGCCGCAGACGATGTCGATCGGGCTGGGGGCAATCCTCGTCACCGCGTTGGGTTACCAAGGCGAGTTGACAATTATCGCCGTGGTGGTCTCAATCGCCGCGCTGTTCCTATTGCTTCCCATCACCGGCGAGCCGAACTTCGGTCCGCTCATCGCGACCGAGGAGTTCGACGTCGCCATCGTCGACTAGTCCCCGAGGAGTCTTCGAGAATCCACTAGTGGAACTGCGACGCGGAACACTCTTTGCTTTGCGCCGTCGTAGCTCTAGCCGTTCCGGGCGCGAAGAATGTGGTGACGACGTGCCAGAAGGCGCACGAATGGTCGTCGAGCGTCAGGTTCGCTGTGGCCGAGGCGATCGCCAGGACGCCGGGGCACTCGTCGGCCCCCGCACTCCACACCACTTTGCCCTCCTTCACGATCTTGATTTCGAGGAGTTGCGAGTCTTCCATGCACGATTCGTCAGCGAAGTCCTTCAGTTCGGCGATCACCGTGCGCAAGGTGAGCGCTTGGTGGTGAGTTAATACGACCGTCGTCGGATCACTCGATGCATCCATCAATGAAGTTCTCCCGTAACCGGTCACCGTGACGGTGCCGTTAGTGGGCATCCGGTCGTGGATGATCGGTAGGTAGATCACTTGAGCGTCGACGCGCAGTTCCTGCTGACCATTCTTCGCTTCGGTGGTCTGATAGTAAATGCCGCAAAAGGTGATGTGGAGGCTGACGCACGTGAGCGACACCCCCAGATTGTGCGTGGGGTAAGCGTTCGGTGAGGTACCGGTGCCGGTCTCAGTAACTTTTTCTCCTCTGAGCAAGTGCGCGTGCACGTACTCATCGACCGACACTGACATCGGCAGCAGGTAGAAGTGATGAACTTGACGCACTTGCGGTGACTCGACGACGTCACCGTTCGGCGGCAAGGGCGTCGGTAAGGTGGCGACCCTACGGGCCTCGGGAGGGATCGGTTGCGCGTCCAGAAAATGTCGCGCGTAAACATCGCCCGCGACGACGACGCTCCGGGGCAACGTCGTCGACGTGTTAGGAGCACCGAGCGCACCCGTGGAAGAGAGGCCGAGGCACGCAACGCCGAGCGCGATGACAATCAGTGCCACCCGGTTTGTTGCGTGCCCGCCACGAAGCACGCGTGCCATCGAGCGCAGGTGTCTCGAAGCGCCGAATCTCGGTCTCGCGATGTGCCCCATACCCAATACTGTCGGGAACAAGGCAATTATTTCTTACAATGGATTCGCCCTCGAGACGTCAACCGTCAAGTGCTCCACGCTCTTGGAGGTCGATGTCGGACTCATTTCTGACTCCTTTAGGGTGGTAAAGGAGTCGCTGCAATTACATGGCCACCGCGGGCCCAATCAGGAGGAACACCATTAAGACGCTCTTCGTATTCGACCTCGACAGCACCCTCGCCCCCAGTAAGTCGCCCCTGGATGACGACGTCGCCGCACTGCTGCACGACTTGCTGGGCGTCATGAGAGTCGCCGTCATCTCGGGTGGCGACTGGTCGCAATTCCAAAAGCAATTGCTCGCCAATCTCCCGGATGATGAGCGGTTGAAGGACCTCTATCTTCTGCCCACCTGCGGGACACAGTTCTACGAATACGTCGGTCATTGGTCGAAGGTCTACTCCGAAGACCTCAGTGCGGACGAACGTGCACGAATCATCAAGGCCCTCGAAGACGCCTACGAACAGTCGGGCACCAAGTTGGACCGGATCTGGGGCCAAGCAATCGAGGACCGCGGCAGTCAGATCACGCTGTCAGTGCTCGGTCAAGAGGCGCCGCTCGAGGAGAAGGCGCGTTGGGATCCCGACTTCGCCAAGCGCAAGAAGATCATCGCGATCCTTCAGCCGATGCTGCCCGAATTCGCAATTCACATGGGCGGCACCACTTCGATCGACATCACGAAGCCCGGCATCGACAAGGCATACGGCATCGCGAAGTTACGAGATCAACTCGGGATCCCCGTCGCCGAGATGCTCTTCGCCGGTGACGCCATCTTCCCCGGCGGCAACGACTATCCGGCGCAAGAGGCCGGCGTCGACAGCATCCTCGTGCGCGACCCGTGGGAAACGGCGCGGGTGATCCAAACGGTCATCGCGTGCTTGGGTGACGGCAAGGAGCAGATCAAGTCGCCAGGAAAGCAGACGTGAGCGGTTTCAACATGCGTCCGCTTGATCTCGTGATCAGTCCGGAACCAGGCAACCCCAACGAAGTCGGCGGTATCTTGAATCCCGCAGCGACGAGAGGACCCGACGGTCACCTCTACCTCTTCCCGAGACTCGTGGCCGAGGGTAACTACTCCCGAATTGGCATCGCACGCGTGCAGTTCGATGCACGTGGTGAGCCGTGTGGCATCGACCGGCTCGGGATCGCTCTGGAGCCCGAGATGCCCTACGAGCTGCGACCCGACGGGGGTGGGTGCGAAGACCCGCGCGTCACGTTCGTGGAGCCACTCAAGCACTACGTCATGACCTACACGGCTTTCTCCCCCGATGGACCACGCATCGCCTTAGCCATCTCCAAGGATCTGATGGAGTGGGAACGTCTCGGACTCGCGACCTTCGAACCGTACGAAGGGATTCACTTCGACGGCGTCGACAACAAAGACGCGGCGACGTTTCCTCTGGCCGTGCGCAACCCTTCAGACCACTACGAACTCGCGATCCTCCACCGCCCCCTCTTTCCGGGCACGCGGCCGGAAGAAACGATGTTGATGGACGAAGACCGCGACATCGACCTTCATCGCGAGAGCATCTGGATTTCCTACACACCCGCGGGGCCGAACGACCCCAAGTACCAATTGAAGCAGTTCACGTCTCATCACCGCTTGGCGTCACCAGTCTCGGATTGGGAGTCGCTCAAGATCGGCAGCGGCGCGCCGCCCGTCTTGACCAAACACGGCTGGCTCTTCATCTATCACGGCGTCACCGATCTCGCCCCACCGAACAGCGACGTCCACCACATCTCGTACTCGGCGGGGGTGATGATCCTGTCGAAGGATCATCCCCAGGAACTCCTCTATCGTTCGACGCATCCCGCGCTCGCGCCCGGACCGTACGCGGGGTCCCGAGGCACGCCGTCCAATGTCGTCTTTCCGACCGGCGTCGACCGTCGCGACGATATCGGCGAGCCGGACCGACTCGACGTGTACTACGGGATCAACGACTACGAGATCGCCGTCGCTCGTCTCGACATTCCGCCGACCCTTCCCCACGCCGGCGAAGCGGACCCAACCGAGAGCCAGATACGCAAAACGACTCTCTGAACGCCGCCTCGCGTGTACGACCCCCGGAAATTCGATTGTGTTTCAGAATGTTGTCAAACTTAGGAAATGGAGCGATGTCATCTCCACTGAGCTAACGCCAAGGAAGGTTCCATGACCATTCCCCCACTTCGCCAGCGCAGCGCCTGGGCGGCGCTCGAGTCCCACCGGTCGACGCTCGAATCCACGAATTTGCGATCGCTCTTCGCCGAGGACCCGCAGCGTGGAGAACGTCTTCGCGTCGAGGCCGAAGGCATCCACCTCGACTACTCGAAACAAAGGATCACCGACGAGACGCTGCGACTGCTCACGCAACTCGCGACCGAATCCGGACTCGTCGAACGAAGAGACCAGATGTTCCGGGGCGAGCACATCAACGTGTCCGAGAACCGAGCCGTCCTCCACGTCGCCCTGCGAATGCCCAAGAGCGCGACGCTCGACGTCGAAGGTGTCGACGTCGTCGCCGAAGTCCACCGAGTGCTGGACCAGATGAGTTCGTTCGCCGAGCACGTCCGATCGGGCGACTGGAAGGGGCACACCGGCAAGACCATCAAGAACGTGATCAATATCGGAATTGGCGGTTCGGACCTGGGTCCGGTGATGGCGTACGAGGCGCTGCGCTTCTACTCGCGCCGTGACCTCACGTTCCGCTTCGTGTCCAACGTCGATGCAACCGACCTCGTCGAAGCACTCCACGGACTCGAAGCCGATGAGACACTCTTCATCATCTCTTCGAAGACCTTCGGCACGCTCGAGACGCTCACCAACGCCACGTCCGCGCGCCGGTGGCTCATCGAGAAGCTCGGCGACGACGCCGTGGCGAAACACTTCGTCGCGGTGTCGACCAACGCCGAAAAGGTCGCGGCCTTCGGGATCGACACCGAGAACATGTTCGTGTTCTGGGACTGGGTCGGGGGCCGCTATTCCATGGAATCCGCGATCGGACTTTCGACCATGATCGCGATCGGACCGCAGCGCTACTTCGAACTGCTCGACGGATTCCACGCCATGGACGAGCACTTTCGAACGGCGCCGCTCGACAAGAACCTCCCGGTCTTGATGGGATTACTTGCCGTGTGGAACCGAGACTTCCTCGGTTGCGCCAGCGTCGGCGTGATGCCCTACGAGCAGTACTTGAAGCGACTCCCGGCGTACTTGCAACAACTCACCATGGAGTCCAACGGCAAGCACGTGACGCTCGACGGGACGACGGTCGATTACGACACCGGCGCGGTCTATTGGGGCGAGCCGGGCACCAACGGTCAGCACAGTTTCTACCAACTGATCCATCAAGGCACGTCCGTCGTCCCCGTCGATCTCATTGGCTTCGCCAAGAGTCTTAATCCGCTGGGTGAGCATCACGACATCCTCTCGTCGAACGTCTTCGCTCAGGCCCAGGCGCTCGCCTTCGGTAAGACCGCCGATGAGGTACGCGCCGAAGGTACGCCCGAACGCGTCGTGCCCCATCGCGTCATGGAGGGTAATCGCCCGACCAACGTACTCCTGGCCGAGATCCTCACACCGCGGCTCCTCGGGTCGATCGTTGCCCTCTACGAACATTCGGTCTTCACCCAGGGGACCATTTGGGGCATCGATTCCTTCGACCAGTGGGGCGTGGAACTCGGCAAGGTGATGGCGGTCGCCATCATCCCGGAGCTGGAATCGGATTCCGAACCGACGCTCACCCACGACTCATCGACTAACGAATTGATCACGCTGTATCGACGACTGAAGAGGAATGAGGACACTCATGGCAACTGACCGACCAATGCAACTGGGGATGGTGGGGCTCGGGCGGATGGGCGCCAATCTCGTTCAGCGCCTCGTGCGCGACGGCCATAACTGCGTCGTCTACGACGTCAACCTTTCGGCCGTCGAGAAGCTCGTGGGAGATCGCGTCGTGGGCGCGTCCTCGCTCGAGGACCTCGTCAGCAAGCTTGACGGTCCGCGAGCGATCTGGCTCATGTTGCCCGCCGCGATCACCCAGGACACGCTCGATGAACTCGCGCAGTACCTCGATAACGACGACGTCGTCATCGACGGCGGGAACTCCTACTACCGCGACGACATGGCGCGCGCCACCCAACTGACCGATCGTGGCGTGCACTACGTCGACTGCGGCACGAGCGGCGGCGTCTGGGGACTCGAACGCGGCTACAGCCTCATGATCGGCGGCGAAGACGACGTGGTCACGCGACTCGATCCGATCTTTCGAACAATCGCACCGGGCGAGGATGGCACCGCCGCAACACCGGGGCGCACCCGCACCGACGGCACGGCCCCGCTCGGCTACCTGCACTGTGGCCCTAACGGCGCGGGCCATTTCGTGAAGATGGTGCACAACGGCATCGAATACGGGATGATGGCGGCAATCGCCGAGGGACTGAGCATCCTAAAACACGCCAACGTCGGCACGACCAAGGTCGAGGCCGACGCCGAGACGACTCCACTACGCGACCCCCAGTACTACGCCTTCGACTTCGACCTCGCCGAGGTGGCCGAGGTGTGGCGTCACGGTTCGGTTGTCGGTTCGTGGCTGGTCGATCTCACCGCCGACGCGCTCGCCCGATCCCCCGAACTTTCCGATTTCAGCGGACGAGTGTCGGATTCAGGAGAGGGTCGTTGGACCGTCGAGGCGGCCATCGACGAGTCCGTTCCCACCCCCGTGATCAGCGCCGCCCTGTGGCAGCGATTCGAGTCACGCAATCAGGGCGAGTTCACCGCCAAGGTGCTCTCGGCGATGCGCGCTGAGTTCGGTGGTCACGTCGAGAAGAGTTCCTAGCGTGCACCACGAGTTGCGCGACTTTACGGACGCGAACGCCGTCGCGGCCGCGGCGGCCGACTACGTCGCACAGTGTGCACGACGTTCCATTGACGCAACCGGCCGCTTTAGGTTTGCCGTGAGTGGCGGAAAGACACCGTGGGCGATGTTCGAGAAGTTGGCGCAGATCAAGTTGGCGTGGTCCAACATCGTTCTCTATCAAGTCGATGAACGGATTGCGCCCGTCGGCGATCCCACGCGAAATCTCACGAACCTCGAGCGCAGTCTCGGCAGTCGCCAACCCACCGTCGTGGCGATGCCCGTTAATGATGACGACCTCAACGCGGCGGCCGCGTCCTACGCCCGGCTATTGCCGGAGCGTTTCGACCTCGTGCACCTCGGTCTCGGACCTGACGGCCACACCGCATCACTGATTCCGGGGGATCCGGTCTTGGCGGTGCGTGACCGTCTCGTCGCTGTCACGGGCGTCTACCAAGGCGACCGACGCATGACGCTGACCTACGAGGCGCTCGCGCGCGCTGATCGACTTCTGTGGCTCGTAACCGGCAGCGACAAGCACACGGCGCTCTCCGCGCTCTTGGGTGGGGGCACGTCGATCCCGGCGGGCAGCGTCGAGGCAGCGTCGTCGCTTGTGATGGCCGACGAAGCGGCGTTGTCGTGAGCCTCGAAGCGGAGAAGCGCCTCGCCGCCGAGACGGCGGCCGAGCTCATCGAACCACACACGTGCGTCGGTCTCGGCACGGGTACGACGGTCGCGTACCTACTTGACGCCATCGCACTCCGTGGTGTCGAGGCGCGTTACGTCGCCACGTCGCGCGCGACAGCGGACGCCGCGCGAGCTCTCGGCATCACCGTGGAGACCTTCGAGGCGCTCGACGAGCTCGACCTGGCAATTGACGGGGCCGATCAGATCGCGCCCGACGGGTGGCTCATCAAAGGTCGCGGCGGAGCGCACTTGCGCGAGAAGATCGTCGCGCGTTCCGCACGTCGATTCGTCATCATCGCCGACTCCACGAAGCCCGTGACGTCGTTGCACGCCCCGGTGCCACTCGAACTGCGTCGCTTCGGTCTGCGGGCCACTCTGCGCGAACTCGGCTCGACCATCTTGCGTGATGTCGGGCCGACTCCGGACGGCGGTGTGCTCGCTGACTACCACGGCGAACTCGGTGAACCCTTCGAACTCGCCGAGCGTCTGGCGTCAATACCGGGCGTCAGTGCCCACGGTCTCTTCTCGCCAGACCTGGTGAGTGAGATCATCATGGTCACCGGTAAAACGGTGAGTACTACGAACCCGGGAGGTCCTCGATGACGAAGACGCACACTGGCATGCATGCCAAAGTGCCGCCGGATCACATTTTCGTGATGTTCGGCGCCACGGGCGACCTCGCCAAGCGCAAAGTCCTGCCCGGTCTGTTCCACCTCGCTGTGGCAGGTCTGCTTCCCAAAAACTACCGGATCATCGGCTGCTCGCGAAAGGCATCGTCGATGTCCGACGACGAGTTTCGAAAGCGCGCGTACGACGCGGTCTGCGAATTCGGGTCGAACAAACCCGAAGGGACCGACTGGGAAAGGTTCGAGAAGAAACTCTCCTTCGCCTACGCCGACGAAGACGGCACCGGCGAACTCGTCGGCGCCGTCGCGCGCGCCGAAGAGGAGATCGACGGTCACGTGCAGCGGCTCTTCCACCTCGCGGTCCCGCCGGGCGCACTGCTCGGCATCATTCAGATGTTGGGCAAAACCGGCCTCAACGAGAACACGAAGATCATCTGCGAGAAACCCTTCGGAACCGACCTCGCGTCGGCGCGTCGCCTCAACGCCACTATCGCCAGCTGCTTCGATGAGTCCCACGTCTTTCGCATCGACCACTTCCTCGGGAAGGAATCGATCGACAACATTCTCGCTCTGCGATTTGCCAATGGTCTCTACGAGCCGATCTGGAATCGTCACTACGTCAGCTACGTGCAAATTGACGTGCCGGAGTCCATCGCGATCGAAGGACGCGCCGCATTCTTCGAAGAGACCGGAACGTTCCGCGACATGGTCGTCACGCACCTTCTGCAAGTGCTCGCCTTCGTCGCCATGGAACAACCAATTTCGCTCGACGCCAAACCGTTGCGCGACGAGATCAGCAAGGTCTTCGATTCGACCGCACCACTGAATCCCGCCCACGTCATTCGGGGCCAGTACGACGGGTACCGCAATGAGCCGGGTGTGGCGCCAAACTCCCAAACCGAAACCTTCGTGGCGCTGCGCGCCGACGTCGAGAACCCGCGCTGGAAGGGCGTGCCGTTCTTCCTTCGAACGGGTAAATCGATGGCGCAAAGCCGACAGGTCGTCACCATCGGATTCAAGGAGCCAGTCATGCGAATGTTCCCCGTCGACCATATGGAGGGTCAGCGCCACGGTAATGAATTGGTCGCGGACTTCGCGGACCCCGGATCGATCCAAACGCATTTCCTGGCCAAGCAGCCGGGGCCTCGGATGCGACTCGCGCCCGCCGTCATGACCTTTCGCTACGCCGACTCATTCCAAACGGCGAACAATCTCGAGGCGTACGAGTACTTGTTTCTCGAAGCGATGCTCGGTAACCAGGCCTTCTTCACCCGCTCCGACGGGATCGAACGCCAGTGGGAGATCGCCGCCCCCGTGCTGGCCAATCCGCCAGAGGTGGAGATCTACGAGCCCGGATCGTGGGGACCGGTCTCGATTGACCGAATCGTCGCGCCGGACCGGTGGTCCCTGCCTCGATGAACTCGAAGATCCGTCTATTGCTGTCCGATATCGACGGCACGCTCGTGCGACCGGATAAGGCCCTCACGGAGCGATCGATTCGGGCGGTCAATGACTTGCGCGACGCCGGCATCATCTTTGCGATCACCAGCAGCCGGCCTCCGAGGGGTCTGAGCATGTACATCAAGCCCCTGAAGCTGACCACGCCAATCGCCGGCTTCAACGGAGGAATGATCATCGACCCGGATGAACGCGTGCTCGAGGAACTGACCATCGATGATGAGATCGCCTCGACGACCATTGGATTCCTCGACGAACATGACGTGAACGCGTGGATCTACCGCGGCCAAGAATGGTACGTCCGTGACCCGAACGAACCGTACGTTGAGCATGAGGCGGACGTCTGTGAATTCCAGCCCTTGACGGTGGCCAACTTCGCGGCGCTAAGCGTCGGCGTCGCCAAGATCGTCGGCGTAAGCGACGACCGGGACGCGCTCGCGCGAGCACAACGGGACCTGCGAACTACGTTCGGGGCAAGCGTCTTGGCGACAAATTCTCAGTCGTATTACTTGGACATAACGAATCCCCAAGCCAACAAGGGAGCCGTCGTCGACTATCTCTCAATCAGGTTTGGGATACCCGCGAGTGAAATCGCCACCATTGGCGACGCGCAAAACGACGTGGCTATGTTTGAACGCTCTGGGCTTTCCATCGCGATGGGCAACGCCGAAGACGAGGTAAAGAGCTCAGCGCACGAAGTCACGGCATCCAATAAAGAGGAAGGATTCGCGCGCGCCGTTGAGCAGTTCATTTTGCCGACGTGACGCTCGCGATCAGTGAATCGAATCACACCGGATTTCTTCACGTGATCATTTCACAACGCAACACTGAGCCGTCATTGTCTTCACCAATTCACGACGATTGACACTTAAAATGAATGAACTCTCCATCCACCTCTTGGAGATCAGGTCAAGCGATACTTGTTACGTCGAACCTGTCATCGTGTCGGACTTCTTCGAAGGAGGATGAATGGGCGTCATCAGGAATTTACTGGGTCTGTCAACACCGAAAACACAAAACACCAGCCTGCAAGAACCGGTGTCTCTCGCTGCCTTCGCTCAGCTGAGCGGGGCCCAACAGTCAATGCTTGCCGAAGCACTTGTCGCCGCGGCCAATGAGCGCCGCAAGTTGGACAAGGCCTCCTAGCCACCAACTGGAGATCTCAGATTGGGGTCACTCGTCGTAGTCGGTCGGCAACGTCCGTCGTCGATTCGGTGGAACTGTCGTCGGTGGCGAGCGCCGAGGTGGTAACGCCCTCAACAGCCGTTCGGTCGCGGCCGCAATCTGATCAACGGCCTCGGTGAATGCAACCTCGGATAACAGCGGTCCGGAAGGGACCGCGGCCACCTTTCTCGCGTACTGCAATGCGGCCGCATGAATTTCGTCTGGAGTCGCGGGGGGTTCGAGTCCCCGCAGCATGGTGATATTTCGACACATCGCCCCACCGTAGGTCGCGTTCACGGTCCATTCCACACCGATGGGCGACAACACCGTCGTAGGGGCTCATTCATCGCCGATTCCTCGACCATTCGTCCACATTTAAGGTGAGTTCATGAATGAAGAACGCATTGAAGTGCAACGAACGATTCATGCGACACCCTCGACCATATTTCGATTTCTGAGTGACCCGAACGGTCACGTCACGATCGACAGCTCGGGGATGTTGATGAGTGCCGATGGGGGCCTTGTTACCGGCGTCGGCGATACCTTCATCATCCATATGGACCGAGAGGCCCTGAACGACTATCCCCTGGGCCTGTACGACGTGCAGGTGACGATCACGAAGTTCCAACAAGATCGCGAGATTGCGTGGACGGTCGCGGGCGTGGTGCGCCCGTCAATTGGTCACGTCTACGGCTCTCTGCTCGAACCTCTCGATGACGGCACTCTCGTGACGTCGTATTACGACTGGTCAGATATTAGTCAAGAGTGGAAAGATGCCGACATCTTCCCCGTAATCTCCGAAACCGCTCTCCGGGCGACGCTCGGAATCTTGGATCGAAACGTGGCGCCACACGGTACCGCTTCGTAACGCCGACTCGCTCGAGCGCGCTGTGATTACGAATCGCCGCCGCTCGTCGCGTACACCAAGCCGTTGTTGCGCACCGTGTCAGCGTACCACGAGAAACTCGCCTTGGGCAGACGGGTACCGGTGGGAAAGTCGACCCACACGATCCCGAAACGCCGCGAGTAGCCGTAGGCCCATTCGAAGTTATCGAGCAGGCTCCAGACGAAGTAGCCCTGCACGTTCACGCCGGCCTCGATCGCATCGTGCACGGCCGAGATGTGCTCGTCGAGGTACGAGACGCGGTCGTGATCGAGAACGTGACCGTTGGGATCGACGTAGTCATCAAAAGCCGCGCCGTTCTCCGTGATGTAGATCGGGAGCTCGGTGTAGTCACCCTTCACTCGCACGAGCAACTCGGTCAGACCCGAGGCGTCCACTTCCCAACCCATCGACGTGGTGTCGGTGCCGGGGGTCTCCAACGAGAGCACCCGAAGGTCGGGGAACTGCTCACCGAGGGGCACGCCGTAACCTGCGGCGCGGGCCTCTTTGACGCGTGTCGAGTCCATGATCGTGCCCGGGAAGTAGTAGTTGACACCCAGGAAGTCCAGCGGTTGGGAGATGACGTCCAAGTCACCGTCTTGCACGACCGTGAAGCCCGGCAGGTTGTCCTTGTAATGATCGAGCATGTCCTCGGGATAGTGACCGCGAAAGACGGGGTCCAGGAACATCCGGTTGAGGTTGCCGTCGGCTCGATGCGCGGCCGCGAGGTCAAGTTCGTGCGTCGTGCCCGGGCGCGAGACACCCAGGTTCAGCGTGATGCCCACCTTGGCATCAGGAATGGCCGAACGCAGTATGGGCACGGCCACACCGTGGGCCAAGAGCAGGTGATGTGTCGCGGCGACGGCCTTGCCGATGTCCTTGACGCCGGGGGCGTGACGACCGGCCCCGTAGCCCAGCCACGCCGAGCACCACGGTTCGTTCAGCGTGATCCAACGTTCGACCGAGTCGCCGAGGGCCCGCGCCACGAGGTCCACGTACTCACCGAATCGCTCGGAGGTATCGCGCACGCACCAGCCACCTTCATCTTCGATTGGCTGCGGGAGGTCCCAGTGATAGAGCGTCAGCGTCGGCTCAATGTTGCGCGCCAACAGACCGTCGACGAGTCGACGGTAGAAGTCCAGTCCGGCCTGATTGGCGGGACCCTTGCCGTCGGGCTGGACCCGGGGCCACGCGACCGAGAACCGGTAGGAGCCAACGCCGAGCTCTTTCATGAGGTCGAGGTCGTCGTCCATTCGGTGATAGTGGTCACAGGCGACGTCGCCGGTGTCGCCGTTCCAGACCTCTCCGGGTTGTTTGCAAAACGTGTCCCAAATGGATGGGCCGCGCCCGTCAACGTCGACGGCGCCTTCGATTTGATAAGAGGCAGTGGCGGTTCCCCAGAGGAAACCGCGTGGGAACGAGCGCGGTGGGCTCTCGTTGTGGGGGCTTGTCGTACTCATGTTGTGGATGTCTCCTGACAGTAATTGGGCGAGCTTCAGCGATGGGTGACCCGCGCGAGCGCGCCGACAACATTATCGGCGCGATCGCGCGTAATCTGATGTTCCCTCCGCGCGCGGGCTAGCAGGGTTGGAGAACTCCTAGCCCGCGCGCAGAGGTGATCAATTACGACGCCTTGAGTTGCATCAAGATGTACGGCAATTCAGGGTCGCTCGGCGACGGGTCCGCGTACGGGTTACTCGCGGTCACGAAGCCGGTGAAGTTCGCCGTGCTGTACTCGTCCCAGTCAGCGCCATACAACAGCGGAATGACCGGCAACGTGGTCGCCTCGATCTTCTCGAGCGGCAACGTTGCAGCCTTTACGGCAGCCGTGTTCGACGGGTCCGTGGCCGACAACTTCGCCAGCATGGACTGCACGGCACCGTTGTGGTAACGGCCGTAGTCAGCGTTGGCGGACTTGCCGATCGCCGCTGAGTTCGTGTAGTCGAGCCAGTTGTCGAACTGCGTGTACGGGTCGGTGCCACCATTGCCCCAGTGCAGAATGGAGTCGAAGTTGCCGTTCGCGGAGTCGGTGTACCACTGCGACGCCTCGACGCCATTAACCGTTGCGTCGATGCCTTCGGACTTCAGTTCAGAGGACATGAGCTGGATGTCGGCGTAGTAGTCGGAGTAGGCGATCGGGTCCTCCATGGAGAACTTGACCACTTTGCCCTTCAATGCGTAGTAACCCTGCTTGTTCTTCTTGAACCCGGCCTTGGTCATGATTGACTTCACGGTCTTCGGCTGATTCGTTGACTTGATGTCGTTCTTGTACTGCGCACCAAGGTACGAAGCCTGACTGGGCAAGATGAGTGCACTCAGCGACGATGCCGGCGCTTCGTAGCCAGTCTCACCCTTGATACTCAACGCCTTGCGGTTCACGCCGGCACTGACGGCCCGACGAACAGCGAGGTTGGTGAATGGCCACTTGGTGACGTTGAGTTCCAACGTCACGGTTGAGCCCGGCGCAAAGTAGATGTGGTTGGTCGACTTGTTCACGTTCACGAAGATCTTGTTCACGTTCGCAATATCGTTACCAGCCCAATCCAACTGTCCAGCCGCCAACGCGGTCGCGGCGTCAGTGTTCGACGCGTACGAAGGAACGTTGATCGTACTCGCTGCGGGCGTGCCACCCCAGTACTTCGGGTTGGCCTTGTAGCTCACCAGCGTGGAGCTGTAATTGTTCAAGACGTACGGTCCGGTGCCAATTGGTGCGGTCACCGCAGCCGTCGCCGGAGATGAATACTGCGTCCCGAAGTTCGCCGGAAGCATCAACTGGGTGCCCGCAATGGCCACGATGTTCGAGTACTGCGCCACGGCGTAGTTCAAGACCACCGTGTTACCCGATACCGTCGCTGGGCTTGCCAACGCCGGAAGTCCAAAAACGTTCGCGGCCGGTTTGGTGTTCACGAGGTTGAACGTCGCGGCCACGTCGGCGGGGCCGAATGCCGTTCCGTCACTCCACTTGACACCAGTACGAATCGTGAACGTCAGGGTCTTTCCACCGTTGGACCACGCGTACGCCGTCGCCAGCCACGGGTATGCAACGCCCGCTTTGAGCGAGTCGAACTCCATAAGTGGCTCATAGATGAGCGAGCGCACGCTCATTTGACTCGCGAACGAGTTCGAGTCCAATGGATTGAAGTTATCGGTGAAAGTCACACCGGTGTTGTTCTCCAATGTCAGAGTAGAACTCGCCCCCGAGGCGGCCGTGAGGCCCACGCTCATGACAATGCCAAGTGTCAAACACGACATCGCCGTGAAGACAACTGCAGCTCTTTTAAACATATTTTTTCCTTTATATTGATAGTGTCCAGCCGGCTTCCGCCGACGTTTTGTATGAACCGTGTGGGTCCCTACTTAACAAACGCGAGGCCGGTTGGACCTTCGCGATATTTTCAACCGTAAAAACGTCCTCAGGGGCGTCCTCACGGTTCTCTATTCGAAGTGGGTCATGTCGTCGCGATCTCCCCCTCCTTCCGGCGCGTCGGTAGCGCCACTTCGACTTCGGCATCGTGGTCGGCGTAGAGCCAACACTTCGAGGTGTGGTTTTCGCCGACGACGAACGCGGGCGGCTCCTCTACGCGACACCGGTCCATTACGTGCGGGCACCGCGGGCTGAATCGGCACCCCTTTTCTGCGATCTCAATCTGGGCGTGCCCACCCGTGGGTGGCGTGTCCCTGGTGGGATCCGACGGATCGGGTACCGACGCGATGAGCAGTTGGGTGTACGGGTGGGTGGGTTCGTCGACGAGAGTCGTACCGCGCGACTGCTCCACCACTTGTCCGGCGTACATCACGATGATCGAATCCGCGATGTAGCGCGCCGAGGCAATGTCGTGCGTGATGTAAAGGATCGCGAGTCGGTCGTTGTCGCACAGACCGCGCAGAAGGTTGAGGACACCGAGTCGGACCGAGACGTCCAGCATCGAGATCGGCTCATCGGCGAGTAACACCTTGGGTTCGATACACAGTGCGCGCGCGATCGAAACTCGTTGCAACTGCCCCCCCGAAAGTTCGTGCGGGTAGCTCTCGAGAAACCGACTTGGCGGTTCGAGCGAAACGCGTCGAAGCGCCGCCTCAGCCATCGCCGGCGCGTCGAGCTTTGACGCGCCGTGAATCAGGAGTGGTCGAAGGAGGTTGTGGCTCATGCGGTGAACTGGGTTCATCGACGCGAAGGGGTCCTGCAACACCAGTTGAACCTGCGACGCGTAGTCGAGCGTTCGCTTGGACTTGATCGCAATCGGTTTCCCCTGAAGGACGAGGTCGCCAGAGGTCGGCGTCACGATGCGCGCCAACATCCGCGCGAGGACCGATTTACCCGAACCGCTTTCTCCCACGACGGCGACGACTTCGCCACCGACCAAGTCGAGACTGACGTCGTCAACCGCGCGCACGATACGTTTAGCGGCGAAGAGTCGACCAGGTGTGCGCACCGAGAAGTGCCGCGTCAGGTGTCGAGCGCCGAGCTGCACCGATGTCGTCATTTCGTCCGTCATGACAACCCCTCGGTCACCCGTTCAGACGGCGAGGCAACTGACGTACTCACGCGGCTCAACTCGACGGGGACCGCCACATTTGCGTCTCCGACGTGCAGCCAACAGGAGACCGATCGTCCCGAACCTTCGATCTCGATGAGCGGCGGCGACTCGTTCGCACATCGCGCGAAGGCGTAGGGGCACCGGGGGTGGAAACGGCAACCGGTCGGCAGGTGCGCGAGATCCGGCGGAGAACCGGGAATGCCGAAAAGTTCGGTGTGCTCGCCGTGCATGGGCGGGAATGAATTCAGCAGTCCCAATGTGTAGGGGTGGCGTGGCGCCTCGTACAGCTCTCTGGCCGAGGCTCGCTCAACCAATGCGCCGGCGTACATGACGACGATCTCGTCGGCCAACTCGGTCAGCAACGAGAGATCGTGCGTGATGAAGATCATCGCGAAACCGAAGCGCGAGCGCAGTTCGAACAGTTCGCTAATGATCTCGCGTTGGGTGACGACGTCGAGCGCCGTCGTGGGCTCATCCATGATCACGAGCTGAGGGTCAAGTGCCAGAGCGAGCGCGATCATTATGCGCTGGCGCTGTCCGCCTGAGAGTTCGTGGGGGTAACGATCGAGGCGATCCGCGTTCAGACCGACCAGGCCCAGCAACTCCGCGGCGCGCGCTCGTCGGTCGGCCTTCGACATGTCGCGTCGATGGGACTTGAGGACCTGTTCAAACTGCGCGCCCACTCGAACAACAGGATTAAGGGCGCTGAGTGCGCTCTGGAGGACAATGGAAATACTGGACCATCGAATGCCCCGGAGTTCTCGCTCGCTCGCCGTCACGAGGTCGATCACGCGTTCAGCGCCTTCGACGGAACCAACGTTGAAGTGTGCTTCACCACTCGTAATGACGCCGGGCGCACGGAGCAGCCGGGTGATCGCGTACACCAAGGTTGACTTTCCGCTCCCGCTCTCGCCCGCGATCCCGAGCACCTTCGAACGATCGAGGTGAAGGTCGACGCTTTCGACGGCGCGCACCGCGCTCTCGCCCCATCCGTAGTCCACACTGAAGTCGCGGACGTCGAGAATGCGCTCACCCGTCGCACCTACTTTGGCGATCGTGCTCGTCTCGGCATCGGGCGAAGTGGGCTTCGTGGGCGCAGCCGCGGAGTCGTCTCGTTTCACGACGTTGCCAACACCTATCGATTCGGTAGTCATGGGGCCACCGAGTTCGGTGTCGTCGTCGCAAGTCGTGGGGTCTTCGCCGCAGATCGGTTGACCGGCGTGAGTCCGAGGCGCTGGCGACGTGGTAGTCCCAAGCGTCGACGTTGGCGACCGCTCAGACCGCCCGCGCGAAGGCGTGGGTTGATGAACTCGTCGATGCCGAAATTCAATAGAGCCAGGCTGGTGCCGACCAGCGCAATGCAGATGCCCGGCGGAACGAACCAGTACCACTCTCCGGAGAGTGGGGCGTTGTTGGCCTGCGCCCAGAAGAGCATTGTGCCCCAGTTCCACACAGCGGTACTCGTGAGACCGATGTACGCCAACGTCACGTAGGCGCCGATGGAGTAGAGAATGGTGAACAGTAACGACGAGGCCAGAATCGGCAGAAGATTGGGCGCGACCTCGGAGAACATGATCCGAATTCGCTTTTCTCCGATAATTCGCGCGGACTCGACGAAATCCCGGTTGCGAAGCGACATGGTCTGCGCCCGAAGCACGCGAGCACCCCACGCCCAACCCGTCAGCGAAATGATCAAGCCGATGACGAGTGAATTCGAACGACTGTTCACCGGCAAGTAACTGTCAATCACGATGAGCAACGGAAGCCCGGGCAGTGCGAGAAAGACGTTGGACATCAACGAAAGACCGTCGTCAGTGAAACCTCCGATGTAGCCCGCCGAAACGCCGATGATCATCGACAGCATCGTGGCGACGAGCCCCGCCACGAGGGCAACGACCATCGTGGCTCGAGCGCCCACCAGCGTCTGAGAAAAGATGTCTTGTCCGAGACTGGTCGTGCCAAACCAGTGGTGCGCCGAAGGAGTGAGGAGCGCCGCGAAGGAAGTGTCGTCGGGGCTGTAGGGCGCGAGATACGGACCAATAATCATGAGCAACAAGAAGAAACCGAGAATGATCAACCCGAGGATGACCTTGGGCGAACGAGGTATGCGCAGTCGTTTCATGGTGCCACTTCAGTTCGCGTTCGAGGATCGAGCCAGAGGTAGACGAGGTCAGCCAAGAGGTTCGCCGCCAATACGGCCAACGTGATGCACAAGAAGATCCCTTGAATTAACGGATAGTCCTGGCTCTGGACCGCGTTCAACAACAAATCTCCGACACCGGGGTAGTTGAAGACCAGCTCCACGAGGAGCGCCCCGGAGACGACGAGGCCGATCGCCAACGAGAGGTTGGCAATGCTCGGTAACACCGCGTTCCGAGCAGCCGCCATGATCACTTTTCGTTTTGGTAGTCCCATGGCAATCGACATGAGCACGAAATCCTCCGCCACCATCGTGATCATCATGTTGCGCATGCCGAGCATCCAACCGGCCACAGAACTTAGAACGATCGATATCACCGGGAGCTCCGCGTAGCGCAGCAGACTCGCCACGAACGCCCAGTGCCAACCCGGTACCAGGTTCTGGCTGTAGGCACCGAGTACCGGGAACCATCGAAGATTGCTCGCGAATACCAGGAGCATGATGGTTGCCAAGAAAAAGTACGGAACAGCCTGAAAGAAAGTCGCGGTTGGAATCAGCGAGTCCAGTCGAGACCCGCGCGTCCAGCCCAGCAGTGCACCGCAGAGCGTGCCCACTAAAAAGCTGATGATCAGGGAGATGCCAATGAGACCGATGGTCCACGGCACCGAAGTCTTGAGAGCCGTACTCACCGGCTCCGAGAGCGTGATAGAGACGCCGAGGTTGCCGTGGACGAGTTGTCCGATATAGGTGAAGTATTGAGAGATCAAGCTTTGGTTCAACCCTCCACCGAAAGAAAGTCGAATTGCCTTGATCTCTTGCGGCGTCACCTGTCCTTGCAACTTTCCGATCATCGTTTGAATCGGATTACCGGGCATGAAGTGAGGCAACAAGAAGTTGACCGTGATCGCCACCCACGCCGTCAACGCGTAGAGCGCGAGTCGCCGGCCGATGACTCGCATGCTCAGCTCACCACCATCGTCGGTGTCGACGTCATCTTGAACATCTCCGCGGGTGATTCAGTCTCTGGCGCGCAGCCACAACTCTCACGCACCACCAGTTCGGTCGGCAGCACGACCGTGCGCTGCGCGAGTTCGGAGTTATCAAGCGTGGCGACCAGTGCGTCGACGGCGACCTCGCCCAGGAGACTCCCCGATTGACGAATCGTCGTCAACGGCGGCTTGAAGTATCGGGTCAACGTGATGTCATCGAAACCCGTGACCAGGACGTCTTCGGGCACGCGAAGCCCGGCGGCGTGCAACGCGTAGATGACGCCCACCGCCGTTTGGTCGTTCGCGCACGCGAAGACCTCGGGGAGAGGTTCGCCCATCGCCAGTCGAGTTCGCATCGCCGCCTCGCCGCCGGCGGACGTCCAGTCGGACTTGAGTACGTCAATGTCAGCCAGCGTCGCGCCGCCTTCGGCGATGGTGTCCTTGAACGAGTTCTCACGCGCCACGCTGTCGGGGCTTCCTTCGTGACCCGACACGAAACCCACGCGCTTCACGTGATGGACGTCAATGAAGTGTCGGGCGAGACTGCGCATCGCCTGCTCGTTATCGACTCGCACCGTGATGGCCGACGACGAGTCGCCGGCGCCGGCGAGGAGTACGACGGGGATTCGACGCGAGAGGTCGGCGACGTCGTCTTCGGTCATGACTCGATCGAGGACGATGAGCCCGTCAACCGTGCCCGTCAAATTCAGCAGTGGCGTCATGCCGGCCGGGTGATTCTCGCCCGCGCCACAGAGGAGTAACGAATACCCGTGCGCCGCCGCTCGAGCCTCGGCTCCTCGAATGACGATGTCGGTGTAGAGCAAGCTCGCCTCTTCGACCGCGAGGACGTTATTGTCCAACGCGGTCTGCATGAAGACGAGTCCCAGGATCCAGTGTTTGCCACTCGAAAGGCCTCGCGCCACGGAGTTCGGGACGAATTCCAGTTCGCGCATGGCCGCCATCACTTTGTCGCGAGTCGCGGGGCGAACTGAAGAGAGAGAATTGAGAGCTCGGCTAACAGTGGCGATAGAGACGCCCGCCCTTTGGGCGACGTCGTAAATCGTCGGCTGCGAATCGACCACACATTTCCTCTCGGTTCCCCCAACATCGACAACGCAATGTTGTCTCTGTAACCGCTTACAAAATACACAGGCGGATCCTCTGTGTCAAGTCGCCAAAACCCTCATTTCACAAGGAAATGATCCGAATCTGGTCAAAAAGTAAGCGTTTACAACGCATTTAATTGGACCGTTTTTTGACAATTATTCTTGCGCATTTCTCGATCTCCCTCGCCTGCGCCCGACAACGTCCGTCCACGCGTCCTTCACGAGATGAACGCGTGAGACCACCATATTCAAGAGATATCAGGATTACCGGTCGCCCCATTAGGGTTCAAATCCTCCAACTACGCGTTGAGGCGGATGATGCGATCCAGAAGCGAAATCGGCGTCGTTCGATAGATTGAGGACATCAATGCAGTGGATTCTCACGTCGCCTCGACTTTGATCGGATCACTTGATTTCGACTACCTCGTGATGAAAGCGTTTCGGATGCGAAGTCCCAAGGAAGGTTCGGCGTTATCGAGATGAGTACCACCGGCGAGTTATTGGACGGACGGTACCGGTTGGGCACGTTGCTCGGACGCGGTGGCATGTCTGACGTCTTTCGCGCGGTTGACGAAGTGAACAGTACGGACGTCGCCATCAAGATCGTCCGTTCACCAGACCGCGAATACGCGCAACGCCTCTCCCAGGAGGCTCAGGCGCTACGACGGTTCTCGCACCCCGGTCTGGTGCAGCTCTTCGAGTCCGGGGTCAACGGCGACATGGCCTATCTCGTGATGGAGTTCGTCGACGGGCCAAGCCTCGATCAGGTGCTCCGAGACGGCCCCCTCACAACCGCCGAAACCGCGTCCATCGGATCGTCGCTGGCCGACGCGCTGGCCTACGCCCACGCCCAAGGGGTCGTCCATCGCGACGTCAAGCCGGCGAATATTCTCATTGGCGCCGACGGATTGGCTCGACTCACGGACTTCGGCATCGCTCGACTCGTGGATACTTCGACACTGACATTGACGGGCACCATGCTCGGCACCGCCACCTACATGGCACCCGAGCAACTGGAGAATCACGCAGTGGGCCCGAGCGCTGACGTCTGGTCCCTCGGCATCGTGCTGCTCGAATGTCTTACGGGAGACCGCGTCTACGCCGGCACCCCGAGTGAGGTCCTCGCGCGTCGAATGGCCGGTCCCGTGACGTTGCCCGACGGACTTCCCGTTCCTTGGAGGCTACTCCTCTCCGGGATGCTCGCCTCGACACCCGAGGACCGACTCAGCGCGCTCGACGTTTCGACGATGCTCGCCGCGCCGGCCTTTCGGTCCCCCTGGGTTCAACCGACTCCGTCGAGCGACATCACGACGATCGTGGGCGACCCTCGCAATACACGGGGGGGACGCGATGGCGAAACCTCAATCGTTGCTCCTCGATCATCTCCCATGGCGACTCGAACGGGGCCGAAGAACCCCAATAGCGTTCGTAACGCTCGAGTGATCGCCGCTCTCGTTCTCGTGGTAATCCTCGCCGGTATCGGCATCGCCTTCGCACTGGGATCGAAGAGCCCTTCGGTCACGACGACCACCGTCGCTCCCACGACAACCGAGGCGCCGACGACGACCACGACATTGCCCTCGATATCGCACTCCCTCACCAAGATGGTGAACGACGTCGTCGCCGGTCAGGGCGCGCACGCCATAGGCCCGCAAGTCGCTCAGTCCATCTCGAGCGGCGCGCAGCAGGCCGTGACCGACCTCTCGTCCGGCAACGCACAATCAGCCGCCAACGACCTCCAAGGTGTCGCGACGGCGATCGTGAATGGTCTCGCCAACGGGTACATAACGCCGGCCTACGGGGCAGTCCTTCAGTCCGACCTGAAGAATCTCGCGAATGCCCTGGGTCTCAGTGCCGCGGCCACGCCATCGTCATCAACGACCACGGCCACGGCCACGACGTTCGCGAACAACGGCAACGGAAACGGCCCGGGCAATGGAAACGGCCCGGGCAATAATTAGGTCTGGCTGAATCGTCAGAAATCCTGGCTGACTCGATGTGGTCCGGGCCGCCAGTACTGTTCCGGAAATGATCGTTTTCCTTCACGGCGTCCCCGAGACATCCGCACTCGGGGACAAGGTCCGCGCCGAGTTCGATGAAGAGACCGTCGCGCTCTCGCTCCCGGGATTCGGCTGCACGCGTCCCGAGCGCTTCGGGGCCACCAAGGACGACTACGCCGACTGGCTCATCGCCGAACTCGAGAAGTTCGACGCTCCGGTCGACCTCGTCGGACATGACTGGGGAGCGCTGCTCACCTATCGAATCGCGACGACGCGCGGGGACCTGCTTCGGTCGTGGAGCGCCGATAGCGCCAATGGCGTCCACCCCGATGCCCGGTGGCACCAATACGCGCGCATTTGGCAGACACCTGGTGAGGGTGAGGCTTACTTCAAAGCCATCCACGAGACGCCAGCCGAGACGATGGCCGAGGTCTACCAGGGCTTCCATCTTGGTCCCGACGACGCCCTGACGTTGGCCCAGTGGTCCGACGACACGATGGCCACCTGCATCCTCGATCTCTATCGCTCGGCGACACGAATGTCTTCGCCTCGTGGGGCGCCCAGTTCGGAGCGACCTCGGCACCGGGAATGATTCTCTTCGCCGACCTCGATTCCTTCGGAAACGAAGTGATGTCCAAAGAAGTTGCCAGGACCTTTGGTGCCCGAGAGGTGACTCTGCCGGGAGTGGGGCACTGGTGGGCCCTCGAATCTCCACACAAAGCGGCCGAAGTGATCAAGGAGTTCATTCACTCGATGGATTGACGTCAATCGGTGATGGCCGCGGCCCTAGTGAATACGGCGTACGAGGACGAAGGCCACCGACAGCGCAATCATCGCGATCGAGAGCGAGCGGAGAGCGCGTTCGGACGGCACGAGCAAGAAATCTCGATCGATCGCACGAACTGTTCCGTCGGCGAAATGGATCTCACCTTCGACCGACGTGACCCGACGGCGAATCATGCGAACGGGATTCGAAAGGTTGCGCTGCGCCGCCGAGAGAAGTGCTGCGGCGCCGGCGAGCACGACGGCCGACCAGGAGATCGTCGAAGTCTGGGCGTACGCGGACGTCAGGACCGGAAACGCGCCCCAGGACACGGCAAAACCGAGGTCGGTATGGACCAGTCCACCAAAGAGTTCCAGGTCGTAGGCGAGGACGAAGAAAGCGCCGACGGCCATGAAGGCGAGAAGTCCGACACCGACCCGCGTGATCCCAATCACGCCGATAGTGACCGCCCCACCGAGACCGACGGCGGCGGCGCCACTCAAGAGCCAGGCGGGCAGCGCGGTGCCGAGCGGGCGACCGCGCAGCTCATCCAGGGCGTGCGCCGCGATACCGACGGCGAGAAAGAATGCCAGCAGCGTCGCGATCAGCGTCGTCCAGTTCACGTGCGGCGCAATCATGGCGCCGAGTACGACGTAGGAGAGATGCCACGCGGTGTAGGGCGGGTGTAGGACCGCGCGCACGTCACGCCAGGTACCGCGCTGACCCGTCGCGTAGAACGCCGGTCCCTCGACGCTCTTAGTCACCACTCCCCTTGGTCGCCCACATGACGAGGCCGCCGCCGAGCGACATCGGCGTGGCCTGGACGTTCACCATCCCGGCCGCTTCCCAGTATTCGATGATCGAGGCGAGTGGGTGAAGTTCGTAGTGTCCTTCGATGTTGGGACCGAGAAAACGCCCAACGTCGTACCACTCTCGCCCGCCAGTGACTAGTCCGCCGATCGGTAGGACCCAGCGGGTGTAGCACCACCACAAAGGTCGCCAGAAGCGTGATGGTGGGACGTAGAAGTCCATTCCCGCGAGCACGCCACCGGGCTTGAGAACCCGGGCGAGTTCGGCGACCGTCGCCGCGGGGTCCCTGACGTACCGAAGGAGGTAGGTGAACGTCACGTCATCGAACGTGTCATCGGCGAACGGCAGATCCTCGGCACGACCCTGCACGAGGCGAACACCTGATTCGCCCCGTTGCGACAACTTCTGTCGTGCGTTCTCGAGCATGTTGGCGTTGAGATCGATGCCGGTGATCTCTGCGCCGGTGGCGGCGCGCAACGCCAGCGCGACGCCCGCGGTACCGGTGGCGACGTCAAGGACCAATTCGCCGGGCGCGGCGGTTATCTTGTCGACGACCGCCGAGCGCCAGCGACGGTCCTGCCCCATCGAGAGCAGATAGCCAAGACGGTCGTAACGCAGCGGAAGGCCATTGAACAACTTGGTGGCGAATCGATTTGGATCTGGTCCGGTACCTAGTGACATCGTCATCTTTCGTGTTTCTCGAAGGTTACGCCTTCAGTGAATTCATCGCCACGGCGCCAACTCGCTCCAATCAGACACAGAACAACCGAGTTCGTTCAGAGAACGGATTGTCCTCGGGCGATTCGTCGGCGCGTATCGAACTCGATGACGTTCCACGGGAATTCGCGGATCACCTTCGGCAGGTGAGTATTGATGACTGCCGCACGAGAAGTGAGACGAACGAAACGCTCTTGGTGCCTCGACGACCATGGCAGTCCCAACTCCTCGCGAAAGGGCGACGGGAGGAATCCGACGGTGAGGAATCGATGAAAAGGTCCCAGGAGACGAGCAAGTGGCGCGGGCATGAATTCCAGCGATGCGAGACCCTGAAGATAGGTGCGAGTGACGTCGTCCATGTGCACTTCAAGTAACGCGCTCGCCCAGTACTCCTCAAAGGCGGTGCGGTCCGCCGGCCAGCGCGACTCACTCACTTGGAGTGTGGTGGCGAACGGAGCGCAGCGCCGCAGCAGCGCCGCGAAACTCTCGTCATTCACGGGACCGTGGAGCAGTGACATCGTATCGATGACTCCACGGAACATGCACGCCGCGACCCAGAGTTGAAGTTCGGGATCAAACGCGTCGTAGGAAACGGTGCTCTGGTGATCGGAACGAACGAGCCGGTGTTGTCCATTCACTTCACGTCGCATCACCGCTCGTTCGTGGTCGGTGCCGAAGAGAGCCACCATGATGAACGCGAGCGTCGTCCTCGTTCGTTTCAACGGATGATGGCGGAGTGATCCGCTTTCGACCTTGCTCTCGACAATCGCGTGGCCGATAGGCAATCGCGACAACTGCATGATGACGTTGGCACCGGCGGGCGCGAGGGATAGGCCGCTGATGAGCCGCCGTCCCATGTCCGGCGGAGTCGACGTGTCCGGAACGTCCGCCGGTTCGTCGAACTCACTCGTCAATGAACCTCCATCGTCTGGACCAATCGTACTTGGGCCCGTCGTGGGCCCCCGGGGTTTCGGTGCCCAACGCCGCGACGCACGCTCGGTCGAAGCCTCGCGACGCTCTACGCCGCGACCGAGAACGTTTGTGCTCGCGGTACTCTCGCCGTAACGTGAGCGTAGATTCTATAAAGAGAAAGTCTGACGCTCGACCGTGATAATGGCTCAGGAGTCCCTCTACACCGACCGATACGAGTTGAGCATGCTCGACGGCGCACTGCTCTCGGGCGCAATAAACGCGAGGGCGACGTTCGAAGTCTTCACGCGAAACCTCCCGAACGGCTATCGCTACGGCGTCGTGGGCGGCACCGGACGGCTCCTCGAAGTTCTCTCGGAGTTCTCCTTTGACGATGAATCGATCTCGTGGCTCGTCAACGAGGAGATCGTCAGCACTGAACTGGCGACGTACCTCTCGAGCTACCGATTCGACGGCGATGTGTACGGTTACTCCGAGGGTGAAGTATTCACGTCACTTTCGCCAATCCTCCGGATAGAAGGTCGATTCTGCGATCTGATCCTCGAGACCCTCGCGCTCTCGATTCTCAACTACGACTCCGGCGTGGCGACCAAGGCCTCGCGTGTCGTACACGCCGCCGATGGACGACGTCTTATCGAGATGGGATCACGCCGTACCAATGAGGCCGCTGCGGTGGCGGCCGCGCGAGTCGCCTACGTCGCCGGTTTTGACGCGACGAGTAATCTGGCCGCCGGCAAGTTGTACGGCGTGCCGACCGCCGGGACCGCCGCGCACGCGTTCGTGTTGGCTCACCGGAGCGAACGCGAGGCGTTCGAAGCACAGGTCAACGCCCAGGGACCGGGCACGACGCTGCTCGTCGACACCTTCGACACCGAAGCGGGGACTGACCTGGCCATTGACGTCGCCGGGCCCGGTCTCGGCGCCATACGGATCGATTCCGGTGACTTGGCCGACTCGACCCGTCGCTCACGCAAACTGCTCGATCAACGTGGTGCGACGAACGTGAAGATCACGGTGACGGGCGACCTCGACGAGTTTGCGATCGCCGAATTGCTGGCGAACAAGGCTCCGGTCGACGCGTTCGGCGTTGGGACGAAACTCGTCACCGGCTACATGCCGCCAGGATTCGTCTTCAAGTTGGTCGCGATCGAAGACGGATCGACGATGCGTGCCGTCGCCAAGCGATCGGTTGGGAAGTTGTCGAGTGGTGGTGCCAAGGACGCCTACCGACTCTTCGACGACGGCGTCGCCGTGAAGGAATTGGTCGTGACTCGCGACCCCGGCGTCGCAGCACCGACTGGAGAAAATCGAGCGCTCACGCACCTCCTCGTCGAGCACGGCCGCTCGGTCGTCGATTCGTCGCTCACGCGGGCTCGCGCCACGGCGAAGGCTGCGGCCGAGGAACTTCCGCGATCTGCCTTCGTCCTCGCCGCGGGTGAACCGGCTCTCGTGACCGAAGTGGTCCTCTCGAGCGCGACGACGCGATCAAATCAGTGAAGCAGCGTCCGTGACTGAAGGACCGCGCGAAAGACGAGCGATCATCGTCGTTGACCCCCAGCCCGATTTCTTCGAGGGCGGGCCGCTCCCTATTTCCGGCGCCACACGGACCGCGGAGAGAATTTCGAAGTACTTGCTCGCACGCGGTGACGACTACTCCCTGAAGATCGTCACCCAGGACTGGCACCTCGATCCTGGCGAGCATTGGTCGAGCGAACCCGACTTCGTCACGACGTGGCCGGTGCACTGCGTCGCCGGTACCGATGGCGCAGCTATCCATTCCTCACTCGTTGACCACCCGTGGGACCTCGTCATTCGAAAGGGTCGCCATGAAGGCGCGTACTCGGGATTCGAGGGCGTGAGCGAGAACGGATTGACGTTGTCGGACGAACTCACCAGGGCCGACGCCCATAGCGTGACCGTGGTCGGCTTCGCCACCGATCACTGCGTGAGAGCCACCGCCCTCGACGCGCGCGGCCTCGGACTCGACGTCGAGGTGATACTCGATCTCTGCGCCGGCGTCGCACCAGAAACGACGCGCGCGGCGATCTCTGAAATGACCGATGCCGGAATCGCGACGGCAACCTCAGAGATTCCGTAGTGCGCGCATCATCGTTTACGGTAACGACTCGATGAGACGGGCCAGCTCGTCTCGTCGATAACCGTGTCCCCTCGCGAAGTCGATCAACTCGCGTGCTCGAGTCACCACCGCTCCAACTTCGGGTGTGCCCGAGACGGTGATTCCTCGACCGCGACGAAACTCCAGCAGTCCCTCATCACGGAGCATGCGAAGCGCTCGAAGGACGGTATTGGAGTTGACGTTCAAGACCGCGGCCAAGTCTCGAGCCGGCGGGAGGCGCTCGCCGCGAGTCGCTTCGCCGTCCGCGATGGCGCGACGTAGTTCGGCGGCAACCTGTTCATGCAGCGCCACAGATTCTTCGGGGGTCAACTTGACACTCAGCATGGTGCTAGATAGAGTAGCACCAACGCGGAGTTCGTTACTAGCCCGGAGATTGATCGTGAGCCAAATCCTTACCGCAGAGACACCAGTTAGTGCACCTGAACTGATCCCCGGTTCATTCGAGTCCCGCGAAGCCGAGCAACTCCTCATCGAAGAGGCGCGTCGGCGCCAACGACGCCGACAGCGCGTGGTGGCCGCGGTCGTGTCATCGATCGTCGCGGCCGCGGGTATCGCGTGGGCCGTGGCGGGAGGGGCATCGAACCCTCGGCCGCGTCCCGTCGCCGGACAGCCCGTGTCCTTGACGGCGTTTCCGATTTGCTCTTCGAGTCATCTGCACGTGTCCCTGTCGGGCCAGCCCGAGGGCGCCGCCGGGACGAACTATTTCACGTTGAAACTCTTGAACAACGGACCGGAGTGCACCGTCGCGCCCGTGACGGCGCGCGGATTCAACACCACCAGTCACGGCTACGTCGGGCCGTGGTCCAACGTGTTCATCACCAGTCGGACCAAGACCGTGGTCACGGCCGGTCGAGCGGCGTACGTGCCACTCGGCATCGGCGATACCGCCAACTGGCCAACGTCGTTGTGCCGCGCGGCCAGCGTCAACGCCATTCGCGTCGCTCTGGCCGGCAACCACGCACTCATCGGGGCAGTGACGTTGCGCACCACCGTCTGTACGGTCACGAAGAGCATGCATACGCAGTCCGCTTCGCTGAGTCCTAACGCCGGCTAGCGCGAAATCTCAGTTTTCGAGGCGCCCGACAGTGCTGAGAATCCTCTCGGCGTGGCGCAACAGCGGTGCGTCGATCATGCGACCCTCGTGGCGAAACACACCACGCTCGTTCGCGGCGGCTCGGATGACTCCGGAGGCCCACGCAATTTCTTCGTCCGTTGGTCGATAGGCCGCGCGCACGACGGCGACTTGCGACGGATGAATGCACGCGGTGGCACAAAATCCCGACGCTGCCGCGTCTTGAGCTTCGTCGCGCAGTCCCTCGACGTCGGCGATGTCCAGGTGGATGGCGTCGATCGCGGCCCTCTCGTGCGCGCGAGCGCTGAGGAGAACCTGTGACCTGGCGTGACGGGCGTAGTCCCGGTAGTGGCCACTCACGTGACGACTCGAGCGCCCCCCGAGCGAGACGAGAAGGTCTTCGGCACCCCACATGAGAGCGATGGTCGATTCGGCCGCGGCAATCGACGTCGATTCGAGGACACCCTTGGCCGTCTCACAGAGCGCGATGACGCCACGGCCCGCGAGAGCATTGACGTGCGCGCGAGACTCGGTCTTGGCGAGCATCACCAAGGAGTAGGGAGTCCGTTCGAGGAGCGCGAGGTCGAGGGCGAAGTCCGCAGAGTCGACGGGATTCACTCGCACGATCGTTCGCGCGGGGTCGAGCAGATTCTCAATGACGGCGCTGCGAGCGGCCACGCGATCACCGGCGTTGACGCCGTCTTCGAGGTCGAGGATGACCATATCGGCCGCGGCCGCGGCCTTGGCGAAACGATCGGGCCGATCGGCCGGACAGAAGAGCAACGCCGGACCGAGCGGCGTCCAACTCACGCGGGCCTCGTCAGGACCATGGTCGAGCGCTTCGCGACGGCCACGATTTGGTCGTCTTGATTTCGCGCCGTGTGTTCGAAGGTCACGATGCCCGCACCCGGACGACTCGCCGAGAGACGCTTCTCGAGCACGACGGTCTCGGCGTAGAGGGTGTCACCATGGAAGACTGGTTTCGGGAAGGTGACCTCGGAGAAGCCGAGGTTGGCGACAATCGTGCCCTGGGTCAACTGCGCGACGGAGAGACCCACGAGTGTCGAGAGCGTAAAGAGACTGTTGACGAGGCGCTGACCAAACGGCTGTTGCGCCGCCCACGCACCGTCGAGGTGCAGCGCCTGCGGATTCATGGTCAGGGCAGAGAACAAGATGTTGTCCGCTTCACTCACCGTTCGTCCCGGAGAGTGGCGATAGAGCGCACCGATTTCCAACTCTTCATACCAGAGCCCGCGCTGCTCATGCACGGGCCGCTCGTCGTTACTCATAGTGCCAACCTCATCTCTGGTCCGGTCGCCGCACGTACCTCGTCGATGCTCACACCGGGTGCCGTCTCACGAAGGACCAAACCTTCGTCGTCGACGTCGATGACCGCGAGATCGGTGATGATGCGCTGCACGCACCGTTTTCCGGTGAGGGGTAGCGAACACTCCTTTACGATCTTGTGTTCACCTTCTTTGGTCACGTGTTCCATCATCACGATGACTCGCTTGGCGCCATGAACGAGGTCCATCGCGCCACCCATTCCCTTGATGGTCTTGCCCGGAACAATCCAGTTCGCGAGGTCACCGTATTGCGAGACCTCCATCGCCCCGAGCACCGCGACGTCGATGTGCCCGCCGCGGATCATCGCGAACGACGTCGCGGAATCGAAGAACGACGCGCCCGCCAACGTGGTGACCGTCTCTTTGCCGGCGTTGATCAAGTCGGGGTCGACGTGTTCGTCGTCGGGATACGGCCCGACCCCGAGGATCCCGTTCTCCGAGTGCAACACGACGGTTATGTCCTCGCTCAAGTAGTTCGGCACCAGCGTCGGCATGCCGATACCCAGGTTCACGTAGTCGCCGTCTCTCAGTTCCGCGGCCACCCGTGCGGCGAGTTCCTCACGCGAGAGCGCCATCAGCGTTCGCCGCTCTCAGTGACGACGCGAACGGTGCGCCGCTCAACGCGCTTCTCGGGATGCTCGGCGACGACCACTCGTTGGACGAAGATGCCCGGCGTGTGCACGCTCGCCGGACTGATCTCGCCCGGCTCGACGAGTTCTTCAACCTCGGCGATCGTGACACGACCGGCCTGAGCGCACAGCGGATTGAAGTTCTGAGCGGCCTTCTCGTAGATGAGATTGCCGTGGCGATCCCCGACGCGAGCATGCACGAGCGCGAAATCACAGGTGATGGCTCGTTCTAACACGAATTCAACACCGTCAAAGTCCCGCACCTCCTTCGGTTCCGACGCCAACGCGATCGATCCGCCGTGGCCGTAGCGAAGTGGCAATCCCCCGTCGACCACCTGCGTGCCCACGCCCGCGCGCGTGTAGAAGCCGGCGATGCCCGCACCACCGGCGCGCAGACGTTCCGCCAACGTGCCCTGAGGAACCAGCTCGACTTCGAGTTCGCCGGAAAGGTACTGTCGAGCGAATTCACGATTCTCACCCACGTACGAACCGGTCGTCCGCCGTATGCGCTTTTTCGCCAACAACATACCCAGGCCGAACTCGTCGACGCCGCAGTTGTTGCTCACGGTCACGAGATCACTGGCGCCGGAGGCCAGGACCGCTTCAATCAGTACTGATGGCAGGCCGCAGAGCCCGAATCCGCCGACGGCCAACGACGACCCACTGACGATATCGGCCACCGCGTCGGCCGCATCGGCGATTACCTTGTCCATCTTCACCGCCTCCTTGAAATGTCACGACGACACTGTCTCGGGGAAACGAACCGCCTCACGAACTGACTTCCGACGACGTGTTGATCGGATGCACACGGGCCAACACCTCATCAACGACCACCGAATCGCCTTCTCGCACAAGGATATCCACGGTGCCGTCGTGGGGGGCCACGAGGACGTGCTCCATCTTCATCGCCGACACGACGACCAGCGCCTCGCCGGCGCGGACCTCGGGACCGGACTGCGCGCGCACGCTCACCACGGTGCCCGGCATTGGGCTACGCACGTCATCGGAGAGTGCGCTGGCGCCCCCGACGCGACTCGCGACGTCTACTTCGACGAATGTCCAGGTCCCTCCACCGACGCAGACCCAGGTCGTCGAACCGTCGATCAGACTCCAGACGCGACGTGATTCACCACCGATCGTGATGAACGCGTCGCCGTCACGTTCATCAAGACTCGCGGTGATCTCGACGCCACCATTGGTTAAGACAGTCGCCGAATCGAGCGTCCCCGAGACCTTCACGTCGCGGGCTGCGTCACCGGCCACTGCGCGAATCGTGATCGGCTGCATCCGTCCCCCGGGTCGCCAACCGCGCAGCGCACTCCAGGGATCGGTGAGTGGCCCCTTCGGTGTCAGACGTGTCAACCACGTCATCGCAAAAACAGCCAGGGCCGTGCTCGAGGGTTCGCTCGTCACGAGCGAAGCAGCCTCTCGTTCGATCAGTCCCGTATCCAAGAAGCCCGCGGCGACGTCAGCATTGGTGACCAGACGACCCAGGAAGCCAACGTTGGTCACCACCCCGAAGATCACCGTGTCGTCGAGTGCGTGAGCGAGCCGCGCGAGCGCCGAAGCGCGATCGGGGCCCCACGTCACCACTTTCGCCAACAGCGGGTCGTAGTCGGTCGCCACCACGAGACCGTCGAGCAGTGCGCTGTCCACTCGAACGCCTTCGCCGGCCGGCTCGTGCACTTCCAAAACGCGCCCACTCGTCGGCAAGAACCCTCGCGACGGACTCTCGGCGTATATTCGCGCTTCGACGCTGTGACCGTGTATTCGAGCCGTCAGCACGTCATTGTCGAGATGCTCGCCGTGGGCCACCCGCAACTGTTGTTCGACGAGGTCAAGTCCAGTGACCATTTCGGTCACTGGATGTTCGACCTGCAGCCGCGTGTTCATCTCCATGAAGTAGAACTGGTCAGGACGCGCGGAGGCGACGATGAATTCGACCGTTCCCACGCCGCTGTAATCGACACTGCGCGCAGCGCTGATGGCGGCCGCACCGAGTCGCTCTCGAGTGGTGTCGTTGATTAGTGGCGACGGCGACTCTTCTATCAACTTTTGGTGACGACGCTGGAGCGAGCATTCGCGCTCACCCAAGTGCACGACCGCGCCATGATGATCGGCCACGACCTGAACCTCTATGTGGCGCGGCCGCTCCACGAATCGCTCGACGAACAACGAGTCGTCGCCGAAGGACGACGTCGCCTCACGGCGGGCACTGACGAGTGCTTCGGCGAGGTCCGCTTCGTGTGACACGAGTTGCATGCCCTTCCCGCCTCCGCCGGCCGAGGGTTTCACGATGACCGGGAAGCCGATCTCCTGCGCCGCGCTTTGAAGGTCGTCGTCGGTCATTCCCACTTCGACACGACCAGGAACGACGGGCACTCCCGATGCCGCGACGAGAAGTTTCGCCTGGATCTTGTCGCCCATCGAACGAATGGCCGACGACGAAGGGCCGATGAAGACCACGCCGCTCGCGACGCAGGCGTCGGCGAAACTTGGGTTCTCCGAGAGGAAGCCGTATCCCGGATGAACGGCATTCGCATTCGAGCGCACGCACGCGTCCACGACTCGCTCGATGTTCAAGTAACTCTCGCGCGCGGGCGTCGCGCCGAGGTACAAGGCTTCGTCGGCTTCGAGGACGTGTCGAGCACCGCGGTCGGCGTCACTGTAGACCGCGACGGACTTGATGCCGAGACGACGCAATGTAGCGATCACCCGCACCGCTATTTCGCCTCGGTTGGCGACGAGCACCGTTTCGAACATGATGCTCACATCCGAAAGACGCCGTAGGCAATGTCCTCGAGAGGGGCGTTCGCACATGCCGAGAGTGCGAGACCGAGGACGTCGCGCGTCTCGAGGGGGTCGATGATGCCGTCGTCCCAGAGTCGTGCGCTCGAGTAGTATGCGTTACCCTCGGTTTCGTATCGATCGCGAATCGGAGCGCGGAACTCCTCTTCCTCCTCGGCGCTCCATACGCCGCCTGATCCTTCGATCTGAGTGCGCTTCACCGTCGCCAGCACGGCCGCCGCCTGGTCGCCGCCCATGACTGAGATCCGCGCGTTCGGCCACGTCCACAAGAATCGTGGCGAGAAAGCGCGTCCGCACATCGAGTAGTTCCCGGCCCCGAATGACCCGCCGATGATGACCGTCAGCTTGGGGACCCGAGCGCACGCAACCGCGTTGACCATCTTCGCGCCGTGTTTGGCGATGCCACCGGCTTCGTACTCACGTCCGACCATGAATCCGGTGATGTTCTGCAAGAACAACAGCGGAATCTTGCGTTGGTCGCACAGTTCGATGAAGTGCGCGCCCTTGAGCGCCGACTCCGAGAAGAGCACGCCGTTGTTGGCGACGATCCCGACCGGGTGTCCCCAGAGGTGGGCGAATCCGGTCACCAGTGTCGTGCCGTACTCGGCCTTGAACTCGTGGAAAAGGCTTCCGTCAACCAGTCGCGCGATGACCTCGCGGACGTCATAGGCCGTTCGTGTGTCGGACGGCACCACACCGTAGAGGCCTTTTGGATCCACCGCTGGTTCTTCGCTCGCCTGGAGCGCCCAGGGAGTAGCGCTTCTTGGTGCGAGGGTCGAGACGATCGAGCGAACGATCGAGAGCGCGTGGGCGTCGTCCTCGGCGAGGTGGTCGACGACGCCGGACGTACGCGCGTGGACCAACCCCCCGCCCAAGTCTTCGTCGGTCACGATCTCTCCGGTCGCGGCCTTCACGAGTGGCGGACCACCCAAGAAGATGGTTCCCTGGCCCCGGACGATCACGGATTCATCCGACATCGCCGGGACGTACGCGCCGCCGGCGGTGCACGATCCGAGAACCGCCGCAATCTGTGCGACGCCCAGTGAACTCATACGGGCCTGGTTGTAAAAGATGCGACCGAAGTGATCGCGGTCGGGGAAGACCTCGTCCTGGCGCGGTAGAAAGGCGCCGCCCGAATCGACGAGGTAGAGACACGGAAGGTGGTTCGCCAGCGCGACCTCTTGGGCGCGCAAGTGCTTCTTCACGGTCATCGGGTAATACGTGCCACCCTTCACCGTCGCGTCGTTGGCGACGATCACGCACTCGCGACCGCTCACGCGGCCGACACCCGTGATGATGCCCGCTCCCGGCGCCTCGCCATCGTAGAGATCGAACGCGGCGAGCGGCGAGAGCTCGAGGAACGGACTCCCACGATCAAGGAGGGCGTCGACTCGATCGCGTGGCAAGAGTTTGCCCCGCTGGACGTGACGTTCGCGCGACGCTTCGGGGCCGCGAGAGGAGCGTTCCAGTCGCGCCTCGAGCTCTTTGACGAGAGCCAACTGCGCCGCTTGATTGCGCGCGAAGGATTCACCGTGACGGTCGACGGCGCTCGAAAGTCGCTCCACGCGAGTCCCCCACTTCAGTTAGTTATGATTAACTGAAATAGTGTACCAACGATTTTCTGATTCGTCCAGAGAAAGGCCGAGGGATGAGTGAGGTGACGCGGCGCAGTCGCATGAAGGCCGAACGTCGATCGCAACTCGTTCGCGCCGCCTCTCGGCTCTTCGCGGAGCGGGGTTTTCGCGCGGTCTCTATGGAGGACCTCGCCGCAGAGGCGGGCGTGAGCGGGCCGGCCGTCTACCGCCACTTCGCCAGCAAAGAGGCCCTGCTCGCCGACCTCCTCATTGACGTGAGTGAACAACTACTGGAACAGGGCCGGCAGCGCGCGACGGACGCGTCGCCACTCAGAGCGTTGACGTCGCTGGTTGCATTCCACACGGACTTCGCGTTGCGAGATCGCGACTTGATCCGAATTCAGGATCACGATTTCGCCAACCTCGCTTTGGAAGACGCTCGAACCGTCAGTCGCCTCCAACGCGCGTACCTTGAGATCTGGGTCGGCGTGTTGCGAAGAATCGATCCAGCACTTACGGAGAGCGTCGCGCGCACGAAGATCCAAGCAGTCTTTGGGCTCCTCAACTCGACGCCGCATAGCGCATCGCATCGCGATACCGAAGCGACGAGATCGATTCTCGAAGCGATGGCGATGGACGCGTTGGGCACCACGCTCGCCCGTTGAGCCGCCTCACAAGACGATTTAACGCACCATTGCGGTCGCTCGGTACACGTCAGTGACGTAGGGCAACTCAATCGATTCGGGCAGTTGGTCGACGACCTTTTGGACGTCACGCATAACGACGCGCTGGTCATCTTCATCCATCACCGCGATGTAGCTGGTCGTGAGAACGCGTTGCAGCAGTCCTTCGTGGTCGAGGATTTGTTGATGATTGAACTTTCTTCGCTCAATGTTCACGAAGGGACCCGAGGCCAAGACCGGTGTGAAGTCTTGACCGACTTTGTAGGGCTGGTGAATCGGCCATCGCATCGCATCGCCGAGATCGGCCACCCACGCAACGGACTCGTCGCGTTCGTTCCACAAGACACCGAGGCGGCCACCGTCAACCAGCACCCGATGGATCTCTTCCAACGCGACGGGCGCGTCGAACCAATGGAACGCTTGAGCGACGACGACACAGTCAACCGTCGCATCCTCGAGTGGTATTTCGACGTCACTGCCTTCGAGGACTCTTACCGATGGAAGTCGCCTCGCCAATATCTCGCGCATGCCCGGCGTCGGATCTACGGCCGTGACGCGTGCGCAAAAGGGAATGAGCTGTCCCGTGAATATTCCCGTGCCCGCACCGAGATCGAGAACGTGCGTGTCGTCATCAATGCCGAGGGAGTCGACCAGGAACGAAACAGCGTCACTGGGATAGTCCGGTCGAGCCCTCTGGTAGCGCTCGCCGTCGGCGAAACCGGACGTGCTGTAGTTATGTGGGTGTTCGGCCAAGTTCGCCATCCCAGATTGTGGTCATTGACAATCTAGGGGCCATTCAAATCTCATCGTACGAGGGGAGGACTCGCAGAACTTCAGTGATTCGACAAGGAAGCCGACATTCATTGACGGGCACGGATATTTGAGATCGCCGACGGCATTGCTGAGAGATAACGATGCCGAATCTGGGGTTTACGCCAAGGATCCACGTGAACAAATGTGAGACATGCTTAGCCCGATGAGGAAGTTCTGCAACGCCTCACGGCAGCTTTGACGTTGTCGATAACGCCACGGGACTTCGGTTCCGTGAATGAAATAGTCTCGATGGCTATGAAGCGGTTTGCAACGATGACCGCGATCGTGGCAGTCGTTGCCGGCGTCTCGCTCTTGATCAACCTGCGTGGGTCTTCTCCGTCGAGCTACTTGCTCGCGCTTCGATGCTCCATGTCGGTTGGCCAACAAGGACGCGGTGGCGAGCGAGTTGTTGGCGGCGTCGAGGGTCTGGTACTGCCCGGTTCGGGCGACCGGGCCGGTCTGAGTCCTCTACGGAGTGCGAGCGGTCAGCGTTACTTCGTCTACAAAGCATTTCTCGCCGTTTCCGCCGCCGCAGCACCCGGCGCCACGGTTACCATCCTTCGCCCGCGAAGCGCACGACTGTATTACGGATCTCCAACCAATGTCGGAACTCTTGCTGACAGCGAACAGGGTCGAGGGCTGATTGAGGCATCGAAGTCGCAAGTTCGACTGCCGGTGTGTGGGCCGAACTTCACGGGATTCGTTGGTGGCATCATCGTCTTGAAGCCGACGTCGGTCACGTTCGGGGTTTCGTCGCCACACCTGAAGACCGAGCGTGTCACCATCTCGGTCGGTAACGGTTGAAGTCGAGAGTCATTTCCGTCGAGATTTGCGTCATCTATCGCAGAACCTGACCGAGTGCGAAAGACCTGGAGCAACAGTTCCTTCATCTTGCATCGCCTGAATACGAGCGGGACCCAATCGGTGATGGAGGGCCGACGTCACCGCGAGTTCTGTATTACGCGAATGAAATAAAACCCGATGTGATACAGAGACCGAAGGCGTCAATTACCAGAAATCCAACGATTAGGGTGATGACGATCGCTCGCGTCCATCGTCCCCTTAAGTGATACGACGGGGAGGGCATATACCAATTCGGCAACAGTGACGGCGTGCGCGCGTCTCCCCCGCCCCAGGGCACCGCGTCGGGGTCAAGCGTCGTTATCGGCTCGGCTGCGAGTGCAAACGCGCTCAACTCCTCGTCGCTGAAAGGGAACGCATCTTCGAGTGTCGAGTCAACCGTTCCGTAATCCACGTTGATCTCCTTTGCCTCATTCTGAGCGTACGGGAGATTCAGTCCCTCGAGACCGTAGGTCGTTACAGTCTCGATTCCGTCGTGACTAGCCCAGCTTGAAGGGCAAGTTCGCCAGGTTACCGAGACCGCCCCCGCTGCTGTTGCCCTGTGTGGGGATGTACGGCTGCAACGCGTGGGCGAGTCCCGGCAGCGTCATGGTCTGTAAGTGGACCTTGCCCGGTCCGGTGAGCTTGGCAAGAAAGAGCGCCTCGGCACCGAAGAACATGTTCTTGATGCCCTTCACCATCTGAATGTCGAGCGAGACCTTGGCCTCGAAGAGTCCGATGTGTCCGGGGTGGACGAGGATCGATTCGCCGGCGCCGAGTTCGTAGGTGACGAGCTCGCCCGACAGTTCAATCCAGGCCGTGCCCGCACCGGCGATGCGTTGGAGAATGAACCCGTTGCCCGAGAAGACGCCGACGCCGAGTTTTTGCTGGAAGCCGATATTGAGCGTGACGCCGTCGGTACTCGCCAAATAGCCGTGGCGAGAGACCATGTACTCGTTGTCGGCGTCCACATGAATTGGCATGATCCGACCGGGCAACTTCGTGGCGAAGGCGACTGTCGCATCGTCCGCTGAAGCGGTGTACTGCGACATGAAGATCGTGCCGCCGGCGACGGCCCGCTTGAGGACGCCGACGAACCCTGAACCGCCGGCACCGGCGGTCTGCGTCGTCATCACGACCGTGGGTGACATCCACGAAAGCTCGCCGCCCTGGGAGATCACCGACTGACCCGATTTCAGTTGCACTTCCAGCACCGGCAACGTGTCGCCGATCACCCGATGGGCGACTCCGGCGCCGTCACTGTCAGCGAACGCGGGCAGTACGCCATCAACTTCTTCGGTCATGGAGATCCTCTCGATTTGGTCCACTCATACTTGCATGAAAAGGCGCGTGGTGACGAGCTGGAGTTGGTCCCTCGTCGTGACGCGCGACCAGAAATGTCTGTCGTCAGTTATTGGCCGAATGATGTCCAAGGTGCGGTCAAAGTCCCAAAATAAGAGGAGTAATGTGGATTTAGCCCCCCTCGCGGTACTTCACCCGTCGCGGGACTAAGTCGAGTTGTACTGAAGGAGAACGCCGCGTGGAGCCGACCAACGACCAAGACCCGAGCTACTACCACAAGGTCGTTGACTGTCAGTGGGCCTGTCCCGCGCACACCAACGTGCCCGGCTACATCCGCATGATCGCACAAGGCGAGTTCGACGACGCCTACATGTTGAACCGCGAATCAAACGTCTTTCCGGGGATCCTGGGGCGCACGTGTGACCGTCCCTGTGAGCCGGCCTGTCGGCGCGACCGCGTCGACGGTCAGCCCGTCGCGATCTGTCGACTGAAGCGCGTCGCGTCGGACCTCAAGGGCGACATCTCGGGCCGACTCCCGGTCATTCCCACCGAGAAGAACGGTAAGCGGATCGCGTGCATCGGAGCCGGACCGTCTTCGCTCACGGTCGCCAACGACCTGATGCCGCTCGGCTACGAAGTCGTGATGTTCGAACAGTTCGACAAGCCCGGCGGTTTGATGCGATCGAACATTCCATCGTTCCGTCTACCCGATCACGTGCTCGAAGACGAGACGCAGATCATTCTCGACATGGGTGTCGAGGTGCGCTACAACACGCCGATCACGAGCATGCGAGCCCTGCTCGATGAAGGATTTGACTCGATCTTCGTCGGCGTCGGCGCACCCCGTGGCAAGGAATTGGACATTCCCGGTCGCTACGACGAAGTCGAGTCGCACATCTACATCGGAATCGACTGGCTCGAATCGGTCGCCTTCGGTCACGTCAGTGCGATCGGCTCGAAGGTCCTCATCATCGGTGTCGGCAACACCGCCATGGACTGCTGTCGTTCGTCACGACGACTTGGCGGCAGTGACATCAAGGTCATGGCCCGTCGTCCGCGCGAGTACTTCAAGGCGTCGCCCTGGGAACTCGAAGACGCCGAAGAAGAGGGTGTCGAGATCATCGTGAATCACGCGCCCAAGCGATTCGTCCTCGAAGACGGAAAGCTCGTCGGTATGGAATTCGACGTCCTCGAGTGGGACCCCGGCGCCAAACAGTCCACCGTGTTGAACTCCGTGATCATCCCCTGTGACGACGTGATCCTCGCCATCGGACAGGAGAACGCCTTTCCGTGGATTGAACGTGATCTAGGTATGGAATTCGGCGACTGGGACATGCCCGTCGTCGACGACGTCACGATGCAGTCGACGTTGTCGGGCGTCTTCTTCGGTGGCGACGCCGCGTGGGGGCCTAAGAACATCATCTGGGCCGTCGCGCACGGCCACGAAGCCGCAATCTCGATTCACAACCTCTGTTCGGACATCGATCTATCTGATCGACCACCCCAAGGCATGAATCTCGTCAGTCAGAAGATGGGCATGAGCGAGTGGAGTTATCACAATGACTACAACCCGTCGTCGCGCCAGAAAATGTCCCACGTCGAACTGACGAAGCGCTTCGAATCCCTGGACCTCGAAGTGGAGTTGGGTTTCAGCGTCGAACAGACCGTGCGTGAAGTACAGCGCTGCCTCAACTGTGACGTGGAGACCGCCTTCAACGCCCCGGCCTGCATCGAGTGCGACGCCTGCATCGACATTTGCCCAGTCCAGTGCCTGACCATCACCAGTAACGGCGACGAAGCTGACCTCCGATCGCGACTTTCCGCGCCCGCGCTCAATCTCGATCAAGACCTCTACGTCTCGGCGCCGCTTCCCCAGACCGGGCGCGTCATGGTGAAGGACGAGAACGTTTGCGTCCACTGCGGACTATGCGCCGAACGTTGCCCCACGGCCGCGTGGGACATGGAGCTCTTCGACCTTCAGATCCCCTACGCCGCGAGCGCCAACTTCATCCGCATCGGTGCGATGTCGCCGAGCGGGGCGAGTAGGAGCTAACCATGGCACTCGACCAAGCACTCGACCAGCGCACGCAAGTCAACGACTTCTCCATCAAACTCGCCAACGTGAACGGCACTGGTTCGGCCAGCGCCAACAGTCTGTTGATGCAGGCGATCTTCCGAATGGGCATCCCGGTCTCGGGTAAGAACCTCTTCCCCTCGAACATCCAAGGTCTGCCCACGTGGTACGAGATCCGCGTGAATAAAAGCGGCTACACCGCGCGCGCCCTCGACTACGACCTCGTCGTGGCGATGAACTCCCAAACCTACGCCCAGGACATCGCCGACGTGCGTCACGGCGGCTACCTCATCTACGACTCGTCGTGGCCGCTCGACCCAGACCTCGCTCGTGACGACGTCACGTTCCTCGGAATACCGCTGGCCAAGATGTGCCTCGAGAACTTCAAGGCGCCGCGCGAGCGAATCCTGATGAAGAACATCGCCTACGCC